>JAEEGH010029682.1_pt1 | contig 10676 bp, 7 predicted proteins | sample 9134181 | NCBI WGS metagenome assembly JAEEGH01 (sample SAMN16246544, study PRJNA631951) | gut metagenome | biome: gut microbiome; feature: rumen; material: DP-attached | host: Bos | place: Iran: Karaj | collected 2018-10
GCAGCTCGGCTTGTTCGATCTGGGTTTTGTGTAATATCGTTCATCGTTGTTGGAATTTTAACTTAAGTTAGGTGCAAAGTTAAATAAAAAAATGAATCAAACAAAAAAAACCGCCGTAAATTTATATTTACGACGGCAAAAATCTATTTTTTTGATGTATTTTACCACAATTCGAGGCGTTCCTGCTTGGGAATAAACATCTTGTCGCCCTCTTTCACGCCAAATGCCTCGTACCAAGCATCAATGTGAGGCAGAGCGCCATTTACGCGCCAACGACCCAGTGAGTGAGGATCGCTCTTAGTACGGTTGCGGATTTCGGCCTCAGTAATGTTACCAGCCCATACACCTGCATAAGCGTGGAAGAAACGCTGATCGGCTGTCAGTCCGTTCTTCTCGCCAAGAGGATTGCGCTTGGTAGCGTTCTTATAGGCAGCCCATGCAACCTGCAGACCACCGTGATCGGCAAGGTTCTCGCCAAGTGTCAGACGACCATTACCATTCAAGTCAGGCAGCACCTTGATAGCACTGAAGAAATCGGCATACTTATCAGTACGCTCTGTAAAGTTCTTTCCGTCAGCTTCTTTCCACCAATCGTGCATATTTCCATCCTTATCAAACTGACGACCCTGATCATCAAATCCATGAGTCATCTCATGACCGATAACCACACCGATAGCACCATAGTTAAAGGCATCATCAGCAGTCATATCAAAGAAAGGATACTGCAGAATACCTGCAGGGAAACAAATCTCGTTGGTAGTCGGATTATAGTAGGCATTCACAGTCTGTGGTGTCATATGCCAATCGTCGCGATCCACGGGCTTACCAACTGTATGCTCGATGTTGTGAGCGTTCCAGAACTTAGCACAAGCCTGCATGTTATCGTAAAAAGATTTAGCAGGATCAATCTCCAACTTAGAGAGGTCAGTCCACTTATCAGGATATCCAACCTTTACATAGAAGGTATTCAACTTCAACAGGGCGTTAACCTTAGTACTATCGTCCATCCAGTCCTGAGCTGCGATACGCTCTCCAAGGGCAATCTGCAAATTCTTAATCAGGGTAAGCATGCGCTGCTTAGCAGCCTCGGGGAAGTACTTCTCAGCATAAATCTTACCAAGAGCCTCGCCCATCACGCGCTCTACCTGACCAGTACTACGCTTCCACAAAGGGTGATTCTCCTTGCGACCAGCCTTAATCTTACCATAAAAATCGAAGCTCTCGGCTACGGCAGCATCGTTCAGATAGTTAGCCGAACCCTCAACAAGACTCCACTCCAAAACGTCGCGATACTCAGCAGGCTTCAAAGCGCCTACCACCTTGTTAGCACCTTCCAGGAAGTCGGGCTGACCAACAACCATCTCCTGCAGGTATTTAGTGTCGATACCCTTGGCATTCATCACCTTAACCAGAGGCAGATTTGGATACTTAGCCTCGAACTCCTTCAGAGTCATCTTGTTGTAGTTGGCCTCAGGATCGCGCAGTTCTGTACGACTCTTACTAACCTTAGCAAGTGCTGTCTCAACCTTCATGATGTTCTGCATCTTCTTGGTAGCAGCGCTCTTGCTGAAACCAAACAGCTGGAACATTTTTACCACATGCTTCTTGAAAGCCTCGCGAATACCGGCTGTAGCCTTATCATTATCCAGGTAGTACTCCTTCTGACCGAGTGTCAGTCCATTCTGATAAATACTCAAGATATTCTGGGTAGCGTTCTTCTCGTCAGCACCGAAGCCTGCGTAGAAAAACTCCTGCTCACCGTAAGGAGCAAGCTCAAGCTGGATAGCCAGCAACTGCTTAACGGTTTTGGCAGCCTCAAGTTTCTTAATAAGTGGCATAACAGGAGCTACACCTTCCTTATTACGACGTGTAGAATCCATAGCCAACTTATAAAGATCGCTCAGTTTCTGCTCGATAGTACCCTTTGCATAAGTGTTGCTCTGCAGCTCCTTCAGGATACCGTTAATGCGCTTGTCGTTATCTTCCTGCAAACGGTCGAAACTACCATAGCGCGAATAAGCTGCGGGCAGTGGGTTGTTCTTCATCCAACCACCACAGGCATACTCATAGAAGTCGTCACCCGGACGCACATTCTTGTTAAAGTCGGCCTCGTCCAAGCCTGATCCCAGCTCGGTCTGAGCCATCATCATCATTGAGACAGATGCCATTGTCATCATTGTTAAAAATCTTTTCATTGTTTTTTAGAGTTTATTGTGTTAATGATTCTAATTCCTCGCTTGCTTTCTCCCAGCGCTCCACCTCTTCATCCAAGTCACGCTTAATGTTGGTGTACTCGGTTACCATCGTCATGTCCGAAGCGTTTTCGGGCTGCATCAGCAGCTCATCCAGTTCCTTCAGGCGCTGTTCCAGCTGTTCAATCTTGGCTTCGTGCTGCTTGACGGCTTTTTCCAAACGGTTCTTACGCTTCTGAAGCTCCTTATGCTCGGCATAGCTCAGAGTTTTCTGAAGCACAGCTTCACCCTCGGGTGTGGCTGATGGTGATGCACTCGATGTTGTAGTTGTAACAGCGACTTTAGCAGCAGTTTTAGGAGCAGCCATCATCGACGACTGCGACCCCAGCTGATTCAGGTCGTTAATTTTTTTTGTTCTGAGGAAGTCGTAGATACCACCCAAATGTTCGCGTACCTTTCCACCTCCAAACTCATATACCTTGGTTACCAGTCCATCCAGGAACTCACGGTCGTGACTCACAATGATAGCAGTACCTTCGAAAGCTTTGATGGCCTCTTTCAGTACATCCTTCGAAGGCATATCCAAGTGGTTGGTTGGCTCGTCGAGAATCAACAGGTTTACAGGCTCCAGCAGCAAGCGGATCATCGCCAATCGGCTACGCTCACCACCACTCAGCACCTTCACTTTCTTATCACTCTCCTCGCCGCCAAACATAAAGGCCCCTAAGATATCGTTAATCTTCAAACGTACCTCGCCCTTGGCCACATAGTCAATGGTCTGGAATACAGTCAAGTTCTCATCAAGCAATTGCGCCTGATTCTGAGCAAAATAGCCTATCTGAATATTATGGCCAACCTTCAGGTTACCTGCAAAGGGAATTTCGCCCATAATACATTTCACAAGTGTTGATTTACCCTCACCGTTCTTACCTACAAAAGCCACTTTCTCGCCGCGTTTGATAGTAAGCGACACATGATCGAACACTGTATGAGCACCGTAATCCTTGCGAACCTCGTCGCAAATCACAGGATAATCGCCACTGCGCAAACAAGGAGGGAACTTCAGATGCATGGCTGAATTATCTACCTCATCAATCTCGATGGGCACAATCTTCTCCAGCTGTTTTACCTTTTGCTGCACCTGTACAGCCTTAGTAGCCTGATAACGGAAACGCTCTATAAACGCCTTCATCTCAGCCACTTCCTTCTGCTGGTTCTCGTAAGCCCTTAACTGCTGTTCGCGACGTTCCTTACGCAAAACTACGTACTCATCGTACTTCACCTTATAGTCGATTACCTTACCACACGATATCTCGAGCGTACGGTTCGACACATTATTAATAAAGGCACGGTCGTGACTTACTAGCACTACAGCACTCGAGCTCTGCGCCAAGAACTGCTCCAGCCACTGGATTGATTCAATATCCAGATGGTTGGTAGGCTCGTCGAGGAGCAATACATCGGGTTTCTGCAACAAGATTTTGGCCAGCTCGATACGCATACGCCAACCACCCGAGAACTCAGATGTGGGACGCTCGAAATCACTACGCTCAAAGCCCAGACCGGTGAGCGTACGCTCTATCTCGGCTTCATAGTTCTCAGCACCCATCATCATATAGCGCTCGTGCTCGGTAGTATATTTCTCAATCAGCTGCATGTAGCTCTCGCTCTCGTAATCGGTACGTTCAGCAAGTTCCTGATTCATCTTATCCAGGCGCTCCTTCATACGAGTGTTATCAGCAAAAGCTTTCTGTGCTTCTTCACGAACGGTGGTATCGTCCTGCAAAATCATGACCTGTGGCAGGTAGCCCACCTTTGTATCGTTAGGCACACTAACAGTGCCTGCGGTAGGTTTCTGCTGTCCACACAGTATTTTGAGCATGGTAGATTTACCAGCTCCATTTTTGCCCACAAGGGCTATGCGGTCCTTGTCGTTAATGACGAAACTGGCGCCATCAAACAAGGGTTTTATGCCAAATTCAACTTTCAGTCCTTCTACTGATATCATCGCTTGTCAACAAATTTATAATCCTTAAACTGCTCTTTGGGGAAACGCAGCATCTCATCGGTTATGCCTCCGCTCTGAAAGTCGCTAATCTTAATGGTAGTCCATATAAAAGCGATTTTAATGCGTACACTTATCGGATGATAGGTTTTACGCTCCAGCATGGCGTGTATCTCCTTCATACCTTTGCGTCCCTTTATGAGCTTTAATGTAACCAGCAGTCCATTATCGGCCTCAGCTATACTGTAGTTATAGTTTTCGGGCTCAAACTTAAACTTCTGCGAATACTTATCACTCTTATTGTTCTTGGCTGTATGCAGCTCCACCTCACGTTTCTTTTTCTTAAAGGTGTACACGTATTTGCCATCATTCCACGAGGTCATTCTCGCTTCATCGAACTTACTCTTCTTGCCTTTGTACCAGATGGTGCCTCGGGTTTTATAAATGCCAGTAATATTCACATCGTAGTGCAACGTAGCGCCCTGTTCACCAAACACCTGCTGGTAGGCATTGTTAAAAATGCGGCGTGCCTGTCGGCTGTTGGCGTTATCTTGTGCTTGCACGCTGCAAATGGTGCCAATCAGCATGATTACCGCTAAAATTATCCCTTTTCTCATTAATCTTTTCATTTTCGAACTGCAAAAATACACATTTCTCACGATTTATCACTATATTTGCACACAAATTAACGTAATTACTACTTATATTTATGCAAAAGAACGTTTTTTCCTGTCAAATTGCCACACAATTAGGCATCAGTCAGAAGTTCGTTGAAGCCACGTTAGCTTTGCTCGACGAGGGCTGCACCATACCCTTTATTGCCCGATACCGCAAAGAGCGTACAGGCGGACTGGATGAGGTACAGATAGCTGCTATCAGCGACCGTTACGAGAAGCTGCTCGATATACAGAAACGCAAGGAAACAGTTATCAAAACCATCACCGACCTTGATAAGATGACACCCGAACTCCAAGAGCGCATTAATCAGTGCTGGGATGCCACCGAAATCGAGGATATCTACCTACCCTACAAGCCTAAACGTCGCACCCGCGCACAAGTGGCCCGTGAACAAGGGCTGGAGCCACTGGCTCTGCTGCTGATGAAACAACGCGAGCGTGATCCAGAAGCAGCTGCAGCCAAGTTTGCAAAGGGCGATGTGGACAGCGTAGAAAGCGCCATCAAAGGGGCTCAGGACATTATTGCCGAGGTGGTAAGCGAAAACGAGAAATCACGCCAACAGCTACGTAATGCCTTTACCCGCCAAGCTGTTATCACCTCTAAAGTGGTAAAAGCCAAGGCCAATAGCGACGAAGCAGCCAAATATAGCGACTATTTTGACTGGAGCGAACCACTAAAACGTTGTTCGTCCCACCGTCTGCTGGCCATGCGCCGAGGCGAATCAGAGGGTATCTTACGCATCAGTATTTCGCCCAACGATGATGAAGCCCTTGAGCGCCTGAAGCACCACTATGTTTATGGTAACACCCCATGCGGCCGCTTGGTAGCCGAGGCTATCGACGATGGTTACAAACGTTTGTTGAAACCAGCTATCGAAACCGAGTTTGCCGCACAAAGTAAAGAAAAGGCCGATGAAGAAGCTATCCACGTATTTGCCGAAAATCTACGCCAACTGTTGTTAGGCGCCCCGTTAGGTCAGAAGCGCGTATTGGGTATCGACCCTGGTTTTCGTACTGGTTGCAAAGTAGTATGCTTAGATGCCCAAGGCAACCTGCTGCACCACGATGTGATTATGCCCCACCCACCTGTAAACAAACGTACTGAGGCCGCTATCACCCTGCAGCGCCTGATTCAGAAATTTCAGATAGAAGCCATCTCTATTGGTAATGGTACCGCCAGTCGCGAAACAGATAGTTTTGTAAAAGATGTACTCGCTGGTAAATACAATGTTGCAGCAGATTCAAAATCTTCCAAAGCGAAAGCCGATGACAAAAATGCTCCCACCCCACAGGTCTTTGTTGTTTCCGAAGCTGGTGCCTCAGTTTATTCTGCCTCAAAAGTGGCTCGCGATGAATTCCCCAATGAGGATGTAACCGTTCGTGGTGCCGTTTCTATTGGTCGACGACTGATGGATCCACTGGCCGAACTGGTAAAAATCGATCCTAAGAGCATCGGTGTAGGCCAATATCAGCACGATGTAGATCAGACTAAGCTGAAGCATTCTCTCGACCAAACCGTAGAGAGTTGCGTAAACCTGGTAGGCGTAGATTTGAACACAGCCTCGCAGCACCTGTTGATGTACGTGAGTGGACTGGGCGCCACACTGGCCAAAAACATTATTGACTATCGCCGCGAACATGGTGCTTTTACCTCGCGTGCCCAGCTTCTTAAAGTTCCCCGATTGGGTCCCTCAGCTTATCAGCAGTGTGCTGGATTCCTGCGTATCCACAACGCCAAGAACCCGCTTGACGGCACCGCTGTACACCCTGAGAGTTATCCTATTGTGCAGCAAATGGCCAAAGATCAGGGCTGCACCGTAGCCGACCTTATTCATAACAAGGAAAAGCGCGAAGCTCTGGAGTTGCCCCGCTACGTAACAGCCGATGTGGGTATGCCTACACTTACCGATATTATGGCCGAACTAGAAAAGCCTGGGCGCGACCCACGCCAGCAGCTTGAGGCTTTCGAATTTGACAAGAACGTTAGTACCATCGACGATTTGGTTGAGGGCATGGTGCTACCCGGTATTGTTACCAACATCACCAACTTTGGAGCCTTTGTAGATATTGGTGTGCATCACGACGGTTTGGTACACATCTCGCAAATGGCCAACCGCCGTATTGCTCACCCACTCGACGTGGTTAAGCTTCACCAGCACGTACAAGTACGCGTAACCGAGGTTGATCACCGTCGTCAGCGCATCTCTCTGTCCATGAAAGGCCTATAGCCCATGGCACCAGTATTGAGGCAATGATAGCTACTTACTGGTACGATTGATATAATCCAAGATGATGTCAACGGCATCATCTTCGGTCAGACCGTCCATCGAAATAACGAGCTGATAGTTACGGGTATCATAGCGCGACGTATCCTCAAACTTCTTGATGTAAGTTTCACGACTGGCATCAAGCTGGGCTATAATGTTGCGTGCCTCCTGCTCGTTGACATTCTGGCGACACATAATGCGCTGGATACGATGGGCGGTCGAGGCTTGAATGAAAACGTTGATACGGTTAGGATGGTCACGGAAGACCATAAAGCCCGTACGACCTGCCACCACGCACGATGTCTGCTCGGCTAACTCAAGCAGAATACGTTTCTCGGTTTCGAAAAGACTGGCATTATCAAGCTTCACCTCAGCTTCCATAGGCAAAGAGGCACTATTTACCAATGTATTATAATAGGTGGTAATCTCATTCCACCATGTCTTCTTCTGTGCCTTAATCTCCTCAATCTTTTCAACAGAGAGACCAAAACGCTGAGTCAGTCCGTTGATAACAGACTTATCACAATATTTCACACCGAGCTTTTCAGCCAGTTTACGGCCTACGGTACGTCCACCACTTCCTACTTCTCGATTAATAGTAATTACAAATTTCTCGTTCTTATTCATATTGGTAATTTTTAATAACTGCGACAAAATTACATGTTTTTGGTGATATAAACAAGAAATAATTGTATTTTTTAGTATTTCTGCTCTCAGAATCCGACTATTTTTTTGTAAAAAAACAATAAAAATTTGGCTGTTTTACTAAAAAAACGTACCTTTGTTGCCAACATCGCTCCTAAAACAAAATTGGAATGAATAAAAAATAAAAGGAAGAATAATGAAGAAAGCATCTGCATACAAACTAAGCTTAATCATCATGGTGGTACTGTTAGTCATGTGGGCCACCATTATGAGCTTTGTATTTGTCATTACACGTAACTCTACCGCACGCGAGGTTGAATCGCGTTACGAGGGTATTATGCTGCACGCCAACGAGAAAATACGTGGTGTGCTGTCCGACGTGTATGTGGCAGCCATCAATAACACTAGTGTGATTGAGAACGATCTCGACAATCCCGACAAGTTGCAGGCACATTTGGAGCAAATGGTAAAGCTTAACAAATACATGTCGAGCTGTCGCCTGATATTTGAACCCGACTTCTACCCACAGCGTGGACACTACTTCGAGATATATGCCTGGCGCGATTCGGACGGCGTTATCAAGGGTAAGCAGATGAACGAGGATCATCCCGATTTCCTGACGCACCCCTGGTACCAAACAGCTTATGAACGCGATGAAGGCGATTGGACACCGCCTTACTTCGATCAGGCTGCATCGCAACAGCTTACCACCACTTATATGACACACATTCACGATAAGAATGGTAATAAGGTGGCCATGCTGGGTGCCGATGTGTCGCTGGAGTGGCTCCGATTGCGCCACAAGCGTATTGACGCCCAAAACCATGAGCGTTTTGAAAAGGGATTTAAGGAAAAATCGTACAGCTTTGTACTCGATAACGATGGTACCTATCTCATTCATCCCAACGAGGATCTTATTCTGAAAACCACTTTCCAGGAGGTTGCATCCCAAACAGCCGACACTGCAGATGACGAAGTGGCCAACCACATGAGAAACCATGAGAGCGGTAGCTGTAAGATTACCAAAGACGGTGTGAGCTCAGTATTGTTCTACTCGTTTGTGAAATATGCCGAGTGGACAGTAGTGATTGTTGTACCCGAGGCCATAATTAACCATCAGGGCAACGTGCTTGGCGCCATCATTCTGGCTGTTATGCTCTTTGGTCTGATAGTTATCTTCTTCCTGAGTCGCGCCCTGATACGCAACATCGACCAGTTGAGAAAAACCACAGCCCAGAAGGCAGGTATCGAGCAGGAGTTGAAGATTGCCAGTCACATACAGCAGTCGATGCTTCCCAAGAAATATCCTCCCTACCCCGAGCGCCCAGATGTTGACATCTACGGTGAGATAGTAACGGCCAAGGAGGTAGGCGGCGACCTATACGACTACCTGATGCACGACAACAAGCTGTTCTTCTGCATTGGCGACGTGAGCGGCAAGGGCGTACCTGCAGCATTGATGATGGCCGAAACCATATCACTGTTCCGTTGCGAGGCGATGCTGGATACTGATCCCAGTAACATTATCAGTCGCATGAACAAGACTTTATGCGACACCAACGACTCGTACATGTTCGTTACTCTCTTCTTAGGCGTACTCGACCTGAAGACAGGCCAACTGAACTACAGCAATGCCGGTCACGAGCCCCCCATGCTGGTAGGCACACTGGCACGCTTTATTTATGTAGATAATAACATACCATTGGGTTTGCGCCCAGAGTGGGAGTACACCAATCAGACCATACTCATGGATCGCAACGAGATACTGTTTATGTATACCGACGGTTATACCGAGGCCGAGACGGCCAACCACGAACAGTTTGGTCGCGATCGCATCAGTAACAGAGCCAACCGACTGGCCGATTTGCATTTGGATGCGCGTCAATATGCACATCAGCATTTTGAAACAGCACAGAACTTTGTGGGCGACACGCCACAAAACGACGACATTTCACTGATGGCTATCAGATACCTCCCCCAACCTGCCTACGGCAGTCTCTATCACCGCTGCCTCACATTAGGCAACGATGTAGAAGAGGTAGTTGAGCTGACAGCATTCGTGAACAGCATCTGCCAAGACCTCGAGATGAACGAGACGGCAACAACCTATACCACCCTGGCTGTTGAAGAGGCTGTGGTGAACGTCATGAAATACGCTTACCCCGACCGCGAACCAAGTCATATTATACTGGAGGCCGAGGCTAACGACTTGATGCTGACATTTATACTCCACGACAAAGGTATGCCCTTTGATGCCACCAAGGCAGCCGAAGTAGATGTTGAGCAGCAAGCCGAGCAGCGCGTTGAGGGCGGATTGGGTATCCATCTGATGCGTCACTATATGGACCATATCAGCTACGAGCGCAAGAATGATGAGAACATACTCACCATGCAGAAAATAATTGAGAAATAAAAATAAAGAGAAGAGATAGAGATGGAAATTAAAATCGAGAAAACAGGCGAGCGCCAGGTAACACTGATACTGATAGGGCGCTTGGACACATCGGTATCAACAGCCGCCGAAAGAGAAGTTAGGCCGCTGTACGACTACTTTGAGCAAGAAATAGTAATTGACTGCACCCAGCTCGAATACATATCGTCGAGCGGTCTGCGAATACTGATGCACATCGCCCAGCAGGGCTGGATCAACCACTGCGAAATATTCATCCATGGCCTGCAGCCTAATGTGTACGACGTGTTCAAAACCACAGGCTTTGTACATCTGTTTAAGTTTAAGGATTAACAAAAGTAAAACCCCCGCCAATTGGCAGGGGTTTTATTTTAAGACTTGGTAAGTCGTTTAATTTACTTTACCTTCTCTACGATGGCCTTGAAAGCCTCGGGATTGTTCATAGCGAGGTCAGCGAGAACCTTACGGTTAATCTCGATA
>JAEEGH010029683.1_pt1 | contig 10676 bp, 8 predicted proteins | sample 9134181 | NCBI WGS metagenome assembly JAEEGH01 (sample SAMN16246544, study PRJNA631951) | gut metagenome | biome: gut microbiome; feature: rumen; material: DP-attached | host: Bos | place: Iran: Karaj | collected 2018-10
GGCGCGCGCTGGGCGGCGGCCGGGGCGTCGTCGCGTGCGTGGGGCTGGGGCTGGCCGTCGGGGCGGCGTTCTGGGGCATGGCGCGGGATGTGATGCGGCTGGAGGGCCGGCCCACCCCGTACGCGGCGCTGCGGGACTGGCTCGACGAGAACCTGCACGCCGGCGACATCGCCATCGTGGACCGCTGGTTCGAGCCGTGGAACGAGATGCTGCTGTACGCGCCGCAGAAGGTGGAGGTGAGCTTCACCGTGCCGGACGAGCCTTACGACGCCTATGTCCGCAACCGCTGGCGGGACGTGACCCGCGAGGTGTTCGAGCGCGGCGAGGCCCAGGCCTTCATCCGCCTCACGCAGAACCACGCCGCCAGGATGGGCGTCTGGAACTGGCCGGAGCGGTTTTTCGCGCATCACGCGACCGTCTCGAACGCCGTGGGGCTGAAGATGGCGCGGAACGGGTCGGCCCCGATGGAGGATTTCTACGACTATCCGTCGCGGCTGGCGGTGGAGGTGTTCTGGGACGACCCCGAGGATGTCGCCGAAAAGCAGGCGCGGCGCGGGGAGAAGGCCTGGGTGTCGTTCGGCGAGGGCTGGAGCACGATGAAGCCGTGGCAGCAGGGGGACATGCGGCATTATCGGACGCTGCGGGGCGGGGAGACCGGCGAGCTGGAGGTCCGGTTCTTCGGCGAGGCGGCGGACAAGGTGACCGTGGAGGTCACGGGCGTGGGCATCGGCGGAAAGGCCGTCTGCCGGGCGGGCCGCAAGACCCAGCTGACGTTCGAGCCTGGCATGATCTCGGTGCTGGCGTTCGACCAGAAGCTGGAGCCGGGACTGACCCGCATTCCGTTCAGCGTCCAGGCCGCCGAAGGGGCCGGCCTGGCGGTGGAGAGCATCCGCGTGCGATAGGAATTAGGAGTCAGGAGTCGGGAATCAGGAGTCGGGAGCTGGGAAGCAAGGGGGAGGGGGGCGGGCGGCAAAACGCCGCGCCATCCGGCGGGTAAGGGCGCGGATGAGGGGCGGCGGCGAGGAGATGGCACATGGACATAGGGTCGGTCAGGGCATTCTTTTCGGAGGTGTTCCGGAGGCACACGGAGGACGATGCGGAGAAAATCGTCATCTGCGGGGCGCCGGGAACGATCCCTGACCCGGAAACGCTGTCCTCGGCGTGTCCGAGGCCGTGGCTCTATTCGCGGGTGTTTCTGTTCTTTTTGCTGGTGACGGCGTTGCTGTTCGCGGCGAACGTGCTGATCAACCAGGGGCAGTTCGGGAATGTCCTGGTCGTCGGGGCGTTCGGGGTGCCGTTCACGGTGCTGATGCTGTTCTTCGAGTTCAATGTCTTCCGCAACATCAGCTTTTACACGGTTTTCAAGGCGCTTTTCATCGGTGGGGGGCTTGCGTTGATCGCGACGGCGGTGCTGCCGTCGTTTCAGCTCCTGGGCAACACGTCGGTTCTCAACGCGTTTGCCGCCGGCATCGGCGAGGAGGTCGCGAAGCTGCTGGTCGTCTACTGGATTCTCAAGCGGAACCGGGCGTATCCCTACATTCTGAACGGATTGCTGATCGGTGCGGCGGTGGGGGCCGGATTCGCCGCCTTCGAGACGGCGGAATATGGGATGCGGAACCTGCTGGCCGAAGAGGACGGCTGGATGGGGCATTCGGCGCTGTTCGTGCTGGCCCTGCGGAACCTGCTGGCCCCCGGCGGGCACGTCGTGTGGGCGGCGGTTTCCGGCGGGGCCCTCCTGTATGCCATGCGGCGCGAGCCGCTCTCGCCCGCCGTGTTCGGCCGGAAGGCGTTCTGGGCGGCCTTCCTTCTGCCGGTCGCGTTGCATGTTTTCTGGGACCTGCCGATCGACCGGACGCGCTGGCACGCCGTGATCCGCTGCATGGGGCTGTCGCTGGCGGCGTGGTGCGTGGTGGCGTGGTTCATCCGTCGCGGCCTGGAGGAGGTCGGCACCCTGCGGTCCGTGCCCCCTTCGGGCCCGGAGGAGCCCGGAAAGGGGCAGATCGCGGGTGTTTTCCGCCGCCTCGGGGCGCGGGTGCTGGACATGATCATTTTCGTGTTCGCCGCATTCACGGCGGTGTCGGCGGTCCGGGATTACTTTTGGCTGGGCGACTGGCTGGACTGGGATCACTGGCAATTTGCGTTCGCCGTCGCCGTTCTGCCGACGGCGCTTCTGCTGGAGGTGGCCGTGTTCGAGGTGTTCGGGACGACGCCCGGGAAATGGGCGTTCGCGCTGCACATCCGCGACGCAGAAGGGCGCCCCATTTCGTCCAAGACGTATTTCCGCCGCCTGGTCCGGCTCTGGTGTGTCGGCATGGGCTGCGGAATCCCTTATCTCTGCACGTTCCTGGCGACGATCCAGACGCTCCGCTTTGCCGGCCGCGGATGGACGTCGTACGACCAGGCCCTGGGGCTTGACGTCTACGAGGCCCCCATCGGCCGCCTGCGCTGGATGGCCGCCTCCGCGTTGCCCGTCGGCGTCTTTGTGGCCCTTCTGCTGTACATTTTCCCATTCGACGAGGAGGAATATCCTCCTCCCCGCGTGAGCGACACGAAAACGCCACAGTCCTATTTCTGCGAGTGGGTCGCCCCGGCGTGCGGCCTGCCCTATGAGGTCAGGGAGGATGGCACCTACGTCTTCTGCGTCGACCTGGAAGGCGGGCGTTCGCAGTCCTGCATCGTCCTCCCGGAGACCGTGGTGACGGCGGAATGGGCTTGCCTGCTCGTCGTGTCTCCGGCCGCCGCGTACGACGAGCTCGATGGATCGGCCCGCCAGCAACGCCTGGATGAGAATGCCACCCGGACGGATCGGATCTGGATCCGGAACGGGGACCATCTGGCCCTGCGCAGGCTCGTTCCGTTGGCGTACTTCCCCCCCGAGTTCCGCCAGGCCCTCGAAGAACTCGCCGCCGACGCGGACGCCGCAGAGGCGGAATTGTCGCCAGACGACCGGTTCTGAAGGTTTTTCGGCCAGCCGGTTTCGGCTGCCCGGAAAGGGCGCGATTTTTTGTGGAAAAGCCCGTTATCGCGCGTACTCCCCCCTGTCGCCTGGCGGCGACATCCCCCCTTCCGGAGGGGGGCGCGCGCTGCGCGCGCAGTGACAAGTGACGAGTGACAAGTGACGAGTGGGGGCGCTGACGCGCCTGGAAACGAGAAGAGGGGCGGGAGGAGAGAGCTACGGTAGGGCCCGACCGCCGGGCGGGCCGTTCTGGGCCGCGCTTCGTCGCGGCCGTGCGCAAGGCGCGCGTCTGGCTCGTCCCTCTTGTGTCCATTGTGGCTACGGTATTTCTTAAATCGCACCCCTGCCCCTGCCCGGAAATAATGTGAAATGGGCGCTTGATTGGGAGCGTATCCCCGTGTAACTTTGCCGCGTCCCGGAACGACCATCTTGCGAAGGATGGAAACGGCGCGGAACAGGAACAGCGGTCAGGTGGCAAAAGGCGGAAGGCGGATGAGGAATGAAGAGTGGTTGGCGCCATCATCGATCCGGGACAGGGAGGACAGCTGCGGTCCGGCACGCGTTGCGTGACGGGCGGGGGCGTTTGATCCGCCGATATGCCGATGAGCCTCAGATGGGAGAGAGCAATGATTGAATTTACTGTGACTTTTGACAAAAACTGGCTCACGGAACAGCGCAAGGCGGGGAAACGCGTCGTGCGGTTTCTCGAAAAATGGTCGGCTGGCCGCGAAGGCGTCAAGCTGATCACCAGCAGCGGCACGGAAATGACCTTCCGCATGGATGTTTCCATCTGGATGAGGTTCATAAAGGAAATCAGCCAGGCGATCGGCGCCGAGTTTGGCGTCCGCGAGCCTGCGACCGTTTTTTCGTGCTCGAAGCCGAAGCGTATCCGGGAGGCTTCCGAGGCGGATGACTCCGAAGAGGCCCCCGAGACCAAGGCGCCGCGTTCTCACGAGCAGCCGAAAGGAATCAAGGAGGCGGGGAAGCGGCAGGCGGAGCCTGTTCCGCAGAAGGAACCGGCGGCGCCTACCCCGGAAGAGGTCCTGGCGGACGTGCTTTCGCGCGTGCCGTTCAAGCATCATGCGGTTTTGCGGGATCATCTGACCGAGACGGCGCAGGTCATCCCCATCTTGCGTCAGATGGACGCCCTCGGCAGCTTCTGGCGGCAGGGGCTGCTGGTGTCGATCGACGACGGCTACGGGATGACCGACTTCCTGAAGGGCCTGGCGGACTTGTACGCCGCGCACGGGCTGCTTCGTCCCGGCGTCGGGAAAAAGGCCGTGCGGGAACTCAAGGTCGGCAACACCATGGATCTGTCGGGCAACTATCCCGACTGGGACAAGGCCCTGGAGACGGTCCAGATTCTCAAACATTCGAACGAAGGGGAGCTCTCCACCTGCGGAATCCTCTGCCTGGACGTCGGCGCCTGGCAGGGACGGCTAGCCTCGTCGGAGGCCAAGTCCAGGCTCCGGCGTCTCAACGCCAGCAGCGGGAATTTCACCATCGTCTTCCGGGTTCCGTTCGTGGAACCCCGGGCGTTGCGTTCGACCGAAGAGGCCCTAGGCGACATCTTCAACATCCGCTCCCTGGCCGTGCCGCCGGTCGGACTGTCCGGGCTGTTCGACCACGCCCGCGACGAACTCGCCAAGCGCTCGTTCCGGCTGTGCGACGACGCGCAGGAGGCCTTCGAGCAATGCGTGCTCGAGGAAAAACGGGATGACAGCTTCTTCGGCTACCGGACGGTGGACAAGATGGTGGACCGGATGATCTACGGCAAGGCGCGTGAAAACGGCCGCACCGGGCAGCTGGACCGGGACATCCACGGCGTGGACATCGCGCCCCGGTCCGTCAGCGACGCGGAGGGCGATCCGCGCGCGGAGCTCGAAGGCCTGATCGGCCTGGGGGAGGTGAAGGCGAAGATGTTCGAGATCGTGGAACAGATCAAGATGCAGCGGAAGCTGGCGGGGAAGGGGCGGCGGGTCAAGCGGCCGGCGATTCACATGCTCTTCACCGGGAGCCCCGGGACGGGCAAGACGACGGTGGCCCGGATCGTCGCGCGCCTGCTGAAGCAGGAGGGCGTGCTGCGGAAGGGGCATCTGCTGGAAGTCAAGGGGCGGGACCTCTGCGGCGAATATGTCGGACAGACCGCCCCCAAGACCAGCTCCATCTGCCGCGACGCCTACGGCTCGGTGCTGTTCATCGACGAGGCCTATTCCCTGTTCCGCGGCGACGATCGCGGCCGCGACTTCGGCCAGGAGGCCCTCGACACGCTGATCGCTGAAATGGAAAACCACCGGGACGACCTTTGCGTCATCATGGCGGGCTACACCGGCGAAATGGAGACGATGCTGGGGGGCAATTCGGGCCTGCTCAGCCGCATTCCCTACGCGGTGAACTTCCCCAATTACAGCCGCGAGGAGCTCGTCCGAATCTTCTTTGCGATGGCGGAAGGGAATTTCGGCCACGAGAAGGCCCTCGAAAAGGCCCTCCGCGACTACTTCGCGCAGATCCCCGACGAGGTGATGGCCGGCCGCGATTTCTCGAATGCGCGCTTCGTCCGCAACCTGTACGAGCGGACATGGGGAAAGGCCGTCTGCCGCAACCGGCTCGGAGGCGACGGCGAGGTGAAGCTGCTGGCGTCCGACCTGGCGGGGGCGGCCGGAGAGCGCGAGTTCCGGGAGATGTTGGAAAGGACCGTTCGCAAGCCGATCGGTTTTGGCGTTTGAGAGAGAGAGACGAGGAAAGGAGCCTGTCATGAACCTGGAAGAAACCTGTGATGCCGTCCGTGATTTTCTGGACGAAAACGAAATCCGCTACGAATACCATGCCGAACGGAAATGCCTGAACATGGGATTCTCGCTCGATTGCAAGCTCAGGAAGCTGACCATCCATGTGCAGTTCCGCGAGGACGGCTTCCTGCTGTACGGCATCTGTCCCATCAACGCGGATCCGAACAACCTGGGCGAGGTCCTGAAGTACGTGTCCATGATCAATTACGGGCTCGTGCCGGGCAATTTCGAGCTCGACATCCGCGACGGCGAAATCCGCAGCAAGACCTGGACCCGTACGCAGGAGGCCAAGGAGCTGCCCGGGGAGACCATCAACGCCAGCCTGGCCCTGACCTTCACCCTGTTCGAGCAGTTCGGCAACGGATTCGCGGCCCTGGCGATGGGCTTCTCCGACGCGGAAACGGAATACAAGAAAGTCGTCGGCCCGTGGGACGAGGACGAGGACGACGACGAGGAGGATTCCGAGCCGACGTGAGGTTGCGCATCCTCGGCGCAGCCTGAGCGCAAGTTCAACCGAAGCTGTCGAAAATATCGATATTTTCGAAAATATCGATAATATCGAAAAATCGGAAAACGGACCCGGCTGCGCGGTTGCGGAAAACGCTCTATCGCGCGTTGTGATCGACGTGGGCGAGGGCGGTTTCGGCGTCGGATTCGCCGTTGGCGACGGCGACGATGGCGTCGCCGTATTGGTGGAGCATGAGGATGGGGAGGGGCAGGAAGCGCATGAGGTAGTTGGCGGGGAAGGTCTCGAAGGATCGGCAGTCGAGGAAGAGTCGGTAGCGGACCTCGCCGGTGCCGACGTCGAGGTCGAAATTGCCGGGGAGCAGGTTGAAGTTGGCCATGGCGACGAACTTGGCCATCTCGTCGATGCGTTCGGTGGGCGTGTTGATGAGGCAATGGGCGTAGAGGATCAGGCACGATTCCCAGGTTTCGATGGTCTGCGAAATGGTCTGGAGCCTGTTCGGGGCGGACAGGCTGGGGCAGTAGACGGACCAGCCGTCTGGGATGGGGGCGGAGAGGAATCCGATATGCGCTTCGTTCAGGAATTGCTTGACGGCGTCGAAGATGGCATCTGCGTTCATGGCGGGGTCCTTGTGGGGTGAAGGGTTGCGGGAGGCGGGGCGTGGCGGGGGCTAGTCGTCTTCTTCTTCTTCGTGGCGCTTTTGGACCTCGGCGAACGCGGAGGCGGCGTCGGATTCGCCGGTGGCGACGGCGAGGAAGGCGTCGCCGACGCGCTGGAAGGACTGGAAGGGGAGGAGGAGGGTGTTGCGGACAAGATCCGGGTGCAGGGTCTCGAAACCTTCGCAGTCGAAGAAGAAGCGGAAACGGAAACTGCGGCTGGCCATTTCGAACTCGAAGCATCCGGCGTCCATGTCCTGGTTGACCATCGCGACGAGGCGGAGCATCTCGGAGAGATTCTGGGCCGGGCCGATCCCGGGGCCGATGGCGAAAATGCGGCAGGAGGTCTTCCGAAAGTCAAAAAGGGCGAAGACATGCGGAATTTTGCTCTCGATCTTCATGCCGAAGGAGAGGATGAGGCCGCCATCTTTCGAGGGACGGACCTTGTAGGACGTATGCCATTCGTCCAGGGCCTGGGTGAAGGCGGCGATGATTTCTTCTCGTTCCATGGTGGTATCCTTCTGAAAGGGGTGGGGGGCGGACGGGACGGCCGGTCTCCGGCAGTGACCGCCGGCGCGCCGTCAACAGAAGAAGCATAGCACAGGCGGGAAGGGGGTGCGAATGAAGAATGCAGAATGCTGAATGCTGAATGATGAATGCTGAATGATGAATGCTGAATGGGGCGCGGGCGGTTCGCCCGCGAGTGGTTAGGTGGTTAGGTAGTTTGGTAGTTTGGTGGTTGGGTGGTTAGGTGGTTGGCGCTTCCGCGCCGTTCTTTTTCGAACCCCGTAAGTCAATTATGTTTCACTGCCATGCTTTGAATATCCTGCAACATCTGGGATGATGGTGTTCCACCGTGCTCCGCGACGGATGCGACGGGTTGCAAACAACCGGGCCAACGCCCCCCAGCGTTGGGGCGCGGGGCCGTTTGCCCGGCTGTTCACAACCCTTCCCGGCGGCGACCCCGCAAGGTGCCTTCCCGCGCGGCGCAAGTCTCTTCCATTCCGCTTGGCATGGCGCAAAGCGGTTCCTGCGGCCATGGCGGCCGTGCCCCGTGTTGGCCGGAAGATCAGCGCTCGGCCATTTCCCTCTTCACGCGGGCGGCTACGGCGTCCATGCGGACGAACAGCTTTCTCATGACGGCGACCATCGCCACTTTGAACGGCTTGCCCGCCTCCTTGGACAAGCGCTCGTGGATGCGCCGGAGTTCGGGATTGAAGCGCATCCCGGTCAGGGCAGCCATGTAGAGCGCCGTGCGGACGCCTTTCCGCCCCCCGCCGGTTTTGCGCAACCCGTGCCACAGCCCGCTTTCACGCGGATGCGGCGCCAGGCCCGCCAGCGAGGCGGCATGCCGGCGCCCGAGCGTCCCGAGTTCGGGGACGAGCGCCACGACCAGCCTCGCCGTCACTTCCCCGACGCCCTGGATGTCCTGCAACCCTTCCGAGAGGGCCTTCAGTTCGGCGTCGCTTGCGACGAGGTCGCCAATCTCCTTGTCGAGGCGGGCGATGCGCACGTCGAGCGAGCGGATCTCCCGCCGGAGAACCTCCCGGCAAGTCCCGTCCCTGGCGCACTCCAGGCGTTGGACGCATCTGGCCCGTTGCCGCACCAGGAACTCCCTTGTGCCCGTCTGCTCCCGGAGGGCCAACCGTTCCTTCGAAGGTCGCGGCGTGGGTTCCGGACGCGTCTGCTCGGCGTAGCGGCGTATCACGGCCGCGTCGATGGGGTCCGTTTTCGCGGCAATGCCGCAGGCCTTGGCGTAGTGTCGGACCTTGGCGGGATCCAGCATGCAAACCTCCTGCCCGAGACCGCCGAGGACCCTCCAGGCATCCTCGGCGCACGGGCCGGTGTGTTCCATGCAGAAGCGGAGGACGCATCCCCCGGGACAACGCTTCGACAGGTCCCGGACAAGTCGTCCGATGCCCTGCCGCGTGTTGTCGGCGGTGCCCTCGAAGCACGCTCCCGCGTTGACCGCGAGAGTGGCCTTGGACACGTCGAGCCCGACCCAGACGGGGCAGGCGCCATCTTGGCTGTGCTGTTCGCGTTTCGTTGTGCTCTTCCTTATTCTCTGGCTTGTGATGTGTTCATTCATGGCCGTTCCAATCATGCGAGCTAACCGGAAACGCCGCTGGCGGCACACTTACGGACGGACTCGCCTTGCCGGACGGTCCCGGGGTTCATCGCCGCCGGCGGCACCCGGCAGGGCGTAGCTACTGCCCTGCCGGGGTCTTGCCACACCCGTGGAAGACGCCCGCCACCTTACACCATCCAAACGAATAAGGGGCTACCGGGGGGTGGGAAAAAGAAAACCAACAGAACCCCAGAGGGGTTCCATGTTCGAGCTCCCGCCGCAACGCACATGGAACCCCTCTGGGGTTCTGTTCCTTTTTGGGGGCCATCCCCCGGTAGGCCGCTTCGCGTCCAACCGGGGGCTACCAATATGCAACCCCTAACGGGGTTGATGTTCCGCCCTTGCCCCCCTCCGGGAGGGGGGTGGCGCGCAGCGCCAGGGGGAGGACGCGCCCTCCACATCAAGTTATCCAAGCTGAATCACTCGCAAAGGGGGGCCACGCGCGAGGGGCTCACGATTCGCGCCAATCCGTTTCCTCCAGCGTGTGAAGGCAGCGGCGGAGCTTGCCGGTGGGGCCGATGGCGCCGAAGGAGCGTCCGGCGGGGCAGGTGCCGGACGGCGAGGGCCAGCGGGACGCGGGGTCGCCGGACTGTTCACGGCAGGCGCAGAAGAATTCGTCGGCAAACACCAGATGCGCCTTGCCTGTGGGAACCTTTCGGACGGCCGCCTTGGCCGCCGCCCATTCCTCGGCAGTGAGCATCCAGTCGGTGTGCGTTTTCATGCGCCCCTCCCACATGGCGGCGCCGACCTGGATGGCCGACGCGCCCGCCAGTGCCGCCGCCGCCACCAGGTCCGCCGCTTCCGCCAGATTCGGCCGCGCGACGGTGATGCCCACGCCCATCGGCCAGCCCAGTTCCGACGCGCGTTCGACCGCCTCCAGCACGGGCCACGCCTCGCGGCCGGTGCCGGTCATCGCGCCGTAGGACGCCAACCCCGGCAGACTCGTCGAAATCGCCACCCGCCGACGCTTGAACCCCTCCAGCCGCGCCTCGTCGAGGAGGCTGGCGTTGGTGTAAACGGCCACCTTCAGTCCCGCCGCGAGCGCGTGGTCGATCAGCTCGTCCAGGTCGTCGCGCAGCAGCGGCTCCCCGCCGGTGAACTGCACTTCCTCCACGCCCCGCCGCGCGCATTCGTCCAGAATCGACGCCCATTCCTCCGTCGGCAGCTCCGGTCCCGCCAGCTCCGGCTGCTCGTGCCACACGCCGTAGCAGAACGGACACGCGTAGTTGCACCGCGCCGTCAGTTCCAGCGAGAGCCGCCGGGGCAGCGCAATCAAGGTGCCGTTTCCTCCGCCGGGGCGTCCGCCCCGCCCTCCGGAATTTCCGGAATGTCCGGTGCCTCCGGCTCCTCCGGCATCGCCATGAGCCCTGCCGTCACCACCGTGACCCTGCTCTCCGAAAGCAGCTGCTCCACCGGAACTTCTATGACGTCGCCGTCGAGGGCCCGCTCCTCCTCCGTCGGCGGGGCGGGCATCTTGCCCATGACCGCGCCCGAGGAGCAGCCCTGCGTCGCGGCGCCCACCGTGGCCGCCGCCGCCAGCAACCCCGCCAGCGGGAGGCCCGCGGCGAGCGTCTTTTTCATCGATTCCAGGCGTTTTTTGCCTTCCGATCGCAAGAGCGTCGTGTAGGGTCCGTGTGTAGATCTCGGTGGTCGGCGGATCATTGCGCAAGGGGTTTGGAAG
>JAEEGH010029684.1_pt1 | contig 10676 bp, 12 predicted proteins | sample 9134181 | NCBI WGS metagenome assembly JAEEGH01 (sample SAMN16246544, study PRJNA631951) | gut metagenome | biome: gut microbiome; feature: rumen; material: DP-attached | host: Bos | place: Iran: Karaj | collected 2018-10
ACGAGGGCTATCTGCTCCATGATGTGGCCGCTGGCGTGAGGCTCGATGCTGGGGGGCAGCACGTTGAGGCGTTCCATGGCGGCGTGATAGCGGTTGGTGTAATATTGGGCCACCTCCATGGGTTCGAGCTGCTCGAGGCGTGCTTTCTTGGCGATTTTGTCCTCGCCTTCGTCGGCGTCGTGCTCGAGGTGTCCCACGTCGGTGATGTTACGCACATAGCGCACCTTGTAGCCTAAGTGCCGCAGGTAGCGGAACACCACGTCAAAGGTGATAGCGGGACGAGCATGGCCCAAATGGCCGTCGCCATAGACGGTGGGGCCGCAAACATACATGCCTACACGACCCTCGGTCAGTGGGCGGAAGAGTTCCTTGTTTCTTGTCAAGGTATTGTAAATCAACAACTGTTGCTCCATAATACAAATATATTAAAATGCAAAAATACGAAAAAAATCCGTATGTCGGGAAAAATTAGTATTTTTGCAGGTCAGATACATAGCATTTGTCAATGCGCTACAACGCTTATAGTGCCTATTTCCGCGAGAAGTTCGGGACGCGGGTGCAGAAGTTGTCGGTCGACGGCGGCTTCGGCTGCCCGAATCGCGACGGCCGTTGTGGCACCGGGGGGTGCACCTTCTGCACCAACGAAGCCTTCAACCCTTCCTACTGCCGACGGGTGGCTACCATCACCGAGCAGCTCGACGAGGGCATTGCCTTCCACCGCCACCGCTACCGTTCGGCACCTGTCTATCTGGCCTATTTCCAAGCCTACAGCAATACCTACGCACCCCTTGAAGTGTTGCGCGAGCGCTACGACGAGGCGCTGCGCCACGAGGGCGTGGTGGGATTGGTGGTGGGCACCCGGCCCGACTGTGTCGACCCCCCGGTGCTCGATTTGCTGGCCGAATATGCGCAGAAATGCTATGTAGCTGTGGAATACGGCATTGAGAGTTGCTACGACCGCACGCTGAACGCCATCAACCGCGGCCACGACTTCGCCTGCACCCAACGGGCCATCCGGGCCTCGGCCCAACGCAGCCTTCCCGTGGGAGGACACCTCATCCTGGGGCTTCCCGGCGAAAGTCGCGACGACCTTATGGCCGAGATGGACCTCATCAACGAATTGCCGCTCACCACGGTGAAATTCCACCAGTTGCAAATCCTTCGCGGAACGACGATGGAGCAACAGTACCGGGACAAATCCTTCCGGGAGGCGCTGCTGCAATTCTCGCTCGATGAATACATTGCCCTGGTGTGCGACCTGCTGGAACGCCTGCGCCCCGACTTGGTAGTGGAGCGGTTGGCCGGCGAGGTGCCGCCGCGCTATCAGGCCTGCCCCGAGCGTAGTTTCCGTCGGGGCGACGGCCGCCTGTTGCGCAACGAGGAAATCCCAGCCCTGGTGGAAGCCGAGCTCGAACGGCGCGGCAGCAGGCAGGGCTCCCGTTACAGTCAACCGCATAACAACCAAACAATCACAATATGAGCATAGCCCTTGTTTCGGCCGTGTTGCCGGTACTTATCCTCCTCTTTTTCATCTACAAGAAAGACAAATTCCAGCCCGAACCGCTGGGCAAGCTGGTATGGACCTTCTTTGTGGGCTGCCTGAGCGTGATTCCCGCTTCGCTCATGGAGCTGCTCCTCAGCACATTCACCCCATCCGAGCCTGTGGCTGGCGGCCTCTTCACCGGCTATGCCGTCGCCGGCTTCAGCGAGGAGCTCTGCAAACTGCTGCTCCTGATGTGGGTCATATGGAAAAGCCCCTATTTCGACGAGTATTTCGACGGCATCGTCTATGCCTCCTTCCTCTCGCTGGGCTTTGCCTGCGTGGAGAACATCATGTATGTCTACTCCAGCGACGACACCATGACAATCGCCCTCACGCGCGGATTGCTGGCCGTGCCGGCCCACTTCCTCTTCGCCGTTATCATGGGTTACCATTTGGCTCTGGCCAAATTCGACTTGCCCAACCGTCACAAGCACCTCTTCCACGCTCTGCTCTACCCTGTGCTGCTGCATGGCACCTACGACGCCCTGCTGATGGTCAGCGACGGCATCACCAAGGGCGGCGACAACGAGGAAACCATCGCCTTGACTGTGGCCGGTGGACTGATTGTCGTGTTCCTGATCTTCGACGTTGTTCTGTGGCGTCGCGGAATCAAACGAATCAAACGAATGCAAGAGAGGTCAAAAGAGCAAAATTTCGACCGCCAACACCCTTTCGACGGCTTCAAATGGGATATCCTTTGAAAAAAATATTTTCTTTAACTCATTGAAATACAATTAGAAAATCTCTATTTTCGGTTTTCTGTCAAAAAAAATTTTGCCATATCGGAAAAAGGTTGTACTTTTGCACCCGATTTCGAGAGAAAAAACACATGAAATCTGCCGGGGTATTAGCTCAGTAGGCTAGAGCGCTTGCATGGCATGCAAGAGGTCATCGGTTCGACTCCGATATACTCCACAGAAAGGGTCGCTGAAAACGGCCCTTTTTTGATAAAGAACGGGGTAGTAGCTCATCTGGTAGAGCATTTGGTTCGCAATCAAAAGGTAGTGGGTTCGAGTCCCATCTACTCCACAGAAAAAGAGAACGCTGAGCGTTCTCTTTTTTGCGTAGCAGATGGTCCAAGGTGGCGGGTTGTCGGCGTGGCCGACGGTTTCACCACGAGTCCCATCTACTCCACAAGGGCAAGAGGCCATCCGGCCTCTTGCCCTTTTTTTGTCTCCTCCTGCCACCCGGTAGCCTCCACCGGCATCCTTTCGCCCTACCACCGCCCTACCATCTCCTACCGTCGTAGGGGATGGGTAGGAGTTAGGTAGGAGTTGGTTAGGAGTTGGTAAAGACTTGATAGTTAGGAATGCCTTATTATCAGTAAGTTATGGGTAACAAAAAAAGCACCTTTTTTTGAGAAAGATGCTTTTTTGTGCAAAAGTGCGTAATGAGCTCTACCAGCGTCCGTTATGCACGCGGGAGGGGTCCCACTTGTCCTTGGGTTGGGTGGTGCCGTCATGGTAGCCGATGGGGACGACGGCGTAGGGGACCACCGAGGCGGGGAGGCCGAGGCAGCGCTTGACGGGGGCCATGGTCTCGGCATAGGGGTAGCAGGCTGTCCAGCAGGCACCTAAGCCGTAGGCCTCGACGGCGAGGAGGAGGTTCTCGGTGACGGCTCCCATGTCGTCGCGCCAGAGTTGGTTGACCTGTGCCACATCGGGGCCGTCGGGGTTGTCGCGCGTGGGTCCCATGTGGATGGTGTCGGCGCAGATGACGACGATGGCGCCGCTCTCCTTGAATTTCTGCATGTTGTGGTTGCCCTCGAAGATGCTGTCATACTGGCTCTTGTCGGTGAGCACGACGAAGCTCCAGGGGCGCCAGTCGCGGCCGCTGGGGGCGGCCATGGCGGCACGGAGGATGTTTTCCATCACCGAGTCGGGGATGGCTTCGCCGTTGTAGGAGCGTACGCTCTTGCGGCTGAGGATGTTGTCCATCACAACCCCAGTTGGATTGATGGTGTCGCATTGTTTTTCGCAGCAGGCGCCGAAGAGCATGGCGGCGGCTGCCATCATTAATAAGGATTTTTTCATATTATTTATATATTAAATATTTTTCGCGGATTTTCTTGAACTCGTCGAGGGCGGGCTGCCAGGTGGCGCGGATCTCCTCTTCGGTCATACCTGCCTCTATCTGGCGGCGCAGGTCGCCGTTGCCGGCCAGTTTCTCAAAGAAGTTGTTTTTGAGGAAGAACTTGCCCTTCGGCACACGGCGGTACATCTCCATCAGATAGTTGAGACTGAAGGCTGAGGGAGCGGGTTCCTGTCGCAGGTCGAGGGTGTCGGTGCCATAGGTGACCCACTCGAAGGGATAGTCGGTGCCGCGGCCGACACCGCAGTGGGTGCCCTCGAAGAGGCAGAGACTGGGGTAAAGGGCGATGGCGTGGGCGTTGCGCAGGTTGGGCGACGGCGGCACAGGCAGCTCGTAGCCTATGCTGTCGCGTCGGTAGCCCTTCATCTTGACGATAGTCAAGTCGCAAGTGTCTTTTATCCAATGCTCACCGTTGATCATCTTTGCATATTCTCCTATCGTCATACCATAGGCCACCGGCACAGGGTGCATGCCCACAAAGGAGCGGTAGCGCGCGGTGTCCAGCACCGGGCCGTCGACATAATGTCCGTTGGGGTTGGGGCGGTCGAGGACAACGAGCGGTATGCCCGCTTCGGCGCAGGCTTCCATCACATAGTGCAGCGTGCTGATATAGGTATAGAAGCGGCACCCCACATCCTGCAGGTCGAAGACCACGCAATCCACATCCTTCAACTGCTCGGGCGTGGGTTTCTTGTTCTTGCCGTAGAGCGAGATGATGGGTAGGCCGGTCTTGGCGTCGACGCTGTTGTCAACATGGGCTCCGGCCTCAGCAGTGCCGCGAAAACCGTGCTCGGGACAGAAAATCTTCACTACTTGAACCTTCTTGGCCAACAACGTGTCCACCAGATGGGTGCTCTCAACCACAGAGGTTTGGTTGCCCACCACGGCCACGCGCTTGCCGTCGAGCCATCCGGTCCCCACAAAACCCACCATCACCTCGGCCCCCGTGCGCATCTGGCCCGGCACGTCGCGGCACGACCACACCTCCTCGAGCAGTGGCACAAGCCTTTTCTCCTGGGCATGGCAACAAGAATTGAGTTGCAACAATGTCACAACACACAGAACCAGAGTATGTGCCAGCCGATTTTTCAATTTTCAACTTTCAATTCTTCCCCGTGTGTCCGAAGCCGCCGGTGCCGCGCTCGGTGTCGGTGAGTTCTTCCACCTGGACGATTTCGGCCTGCTCGTGGCGGGCGATGACCATCTGGGCAATGCGCTCGCCGTCGCCTATGACGAAGTCCTCCTGCGAGAGGTTGATCAGTATCACACATATCTCGCCGCGGTAGTCGGCGTCGATGGTGCCGGGCGAGTTGAGCACCGTGATACCCTTCTTCAGCGCCAAGCCGCTGCGCGGACGCACCTGCGCCTCGTAGCCCGCCGGCAACTCCATGAAGAGCCCGGTCTTCACCAGGCCGCGCTCCATAGGCCTCAGCGTAACAGGCCCTTCCGGCAAATAGGCACGGAGGTCCATGCCCGCCGACTGCGAGGTCTCATACTTCGGCAGCGGGTGATGGCTTGTGTTCTTCAGTTTAACAATCATTTGTCTTAACTACTTATCTCCTGTCTACTTAACTACTTTTTTGTCAGCACCTCGTCGATCATGCCGTACTGGAGGGCCTCTTCGGCGGTGAACCAGTGGTCGCGGTCGGAGTCTTTCTCCACTTGCTCGAAGGGCTGGCCGCTGTGCTTGGCGATGATCTCGTAGAGCTCTTTCTTGAGCTTCAGTATCTCGCGCACGGTAATCTCCATGTCGGTGGCCTGACCGTCGGCGCCGCCCATGGGCTGATGTATCATCACACGGGCATGCGGCAGGGCGCAGCGGCGGCCTTTCTCGCCGGCGCAGAGCAGCACGCTGGCCATCGAGGCGGCCAATCCGGTGCAGATGGTGCTCACCTTGGGCTGGATGTACTGCATGGTGTCATAGATGCCGAGGCCGGCATAGACGGAGCCTCCTGGCGAGTTGAGGTAGATCTGGATGTCCTTGGTGGGGTCGACGCTCTCGAGGAAGAGCAGCTGGGCCTGGATGACGTTGGCGGTGTAGTCGTCGATGGCGGTGCCGAGGAAGATGATGCGGTCCATCATTAGGCGGCTGAAGACGTCCATCTGGGCCACGTTGAGCTGGCGCTCCTCGACGATGTAGGGGGTCAGCGAATTATTGATGGCCGAGGTATACTTGGCGTAGGTGGTGCTGCTGATGCCACGATGGCGGGTGGCGTATTTTTCAAATTCTGTCATATCTGGATTTATAATTTATGATTTCTAAGTAATTCCGGGCGGCGCTCCTTGGTGCGCTGGATGGCTTGTTCCATGCGCCATTGTTCGATCTTGGCGTGGTTGCCAGAGAGGAGGACGTCGGGGACACGCCAGCCGCGAAACTCCGGCGGACGGGTGTATTCCGGCGGGGCCACGAGGCCGTCCTGGAAGGAGTCGTCGAGGGCCGACTGCTCGTCACCGAGGACGCCGGGCACGAGGCGGATGACGGCGTCGGCAATGACTGCCGTAGCCAACTCGCCTCCGGTGAGGACATAGTCGCCGATGGAGATTTCCTTGGTGATGAAATGTTCGCGCACACGCTCGTCAACACCCTTGTAGTGGCCGCAGAGAATCATCAGGTTCTCGGCCAGCGACAGCTGGTTGGCCATGGGCTGCGACAGCATCTCGCCATCGGGGGCGGTATATATCACCTCGTCGTAATGGCGTTCCTTCTGGAGGCCTTCGATACAGTTGGCCAGGGGTTCGACGGCCATCACCATGCCCGCGGCGCCCCCGTAGGGGTAGTCATCGACAGAGCCATATTTGGTTAGCGAATAGTCATGCAGGTCGTGGAAATAAACCTCAACGAGTCCTTTCTTCTGGGCTCGTTTGAGGATGCTTTCCTCGAAGAACATGGTCATCATGTTCGGGAACAAAGTGAGTATGTCGAGTCTCATTTTTTCTTTTTTGCTTTTCCGCTCACGCGCAGTTTGTCGCCAGGATGGAGGACTTTGTTGCGACTAATGCCGTTGAGCTTGCACAGTTGGTTGATGGTGGTGCCGTTGCGGCGGGCAATCTTCTCCAAGGTGTCGCCACTGCGCACACGATACCATCCGTTGCCCGACGCTTTCCCGCTACCCGACGAGACACGGCCTTTCTTACCCTTGGCCACCTTGCGGAACGACGACGAGGTGAGCGACAACTCGTCGCTGACGAGGTCGTGGGTGCTGCAGTCGAGGACATTCTCGGGATTGATGGCGTTGCCCATGTAGCGAATCTCGAAGTGGAGATGGCTGCCGCGACTGCGGCCGGTGTTGCCGCAAAGGCCGATGATTTCGCCACTCTTCACCTGCTGTCCGGCCACGACGTGACGTTTCGACATGTGTGCATAGTAGGTCTCCAAGCCGTTGGAATGGTGGATGATGACCAGCTCGCCGTAGCTGCGGTTGCGCTTTGAGATGCGCACCACTCCGTCGAAGGCGGCATAAATGGGCTCGCCGGTGGGCAATGCCAGGTCGAGACCGTAATGGAAACGGCGGCGACGGGGACCGAAGTGCGACGAGGGACGTGCCGTCCACGGGGTAGGCCAGGTGAATTTCTCGCCACGGGCGTTGTTGCGCAAACTGATGTTGATAGGCGAAGTGATACTGTTCACGTCGAGTTTTGGCAGGTGGATGGCTGCAGTGTCGAAACCGGCCAACAGGATGTCGTCCTCGCTCTCCGCGCCCTCATCGTCGAGGGTGTAGATGTTGGGCATCCCTTCTTCGTCGGCGTCTTCCTCCTCCTCTTCCTCATAGAGGAATGGGGCCTGGTACATGTAGCTTTCGGTCTCTTTGTTGTTGCGGCGGTCTATCACCACCCCTTTGTATTCCTCGTCTTCGTATATGACGTCAAGCTTATTGACTTTGATTTCCGATTTGTTGTTCTTCGACTGTGGGTCATCTGTCTGTGCCGACGCCACCACGGGCAGCGTCAACAGGGCAAATAACAATATGATATGTCTTGTATAGTTCATTGTGTGATGCTCGATAAGGGTGTGTAAAAACTTTGCAAAAATACAAAAAATACCCCGAACGGCAAATAATAATATCTTAAAAAATCAAAAATCAGGGCTTCGGGGCTTCCTTGTCGCAATTGATGATGCGGCAAGCGCCGATGTAGCGTTTTTTGTAGTAGAGTTCGTTCGAGCGGGTGATGATGATGCCGTTCTGTGTCGAGGAGTGGATGAAGCGGAAGGTGCCGTCGTCGTTCACCTCGGTGACGATGCCCACATGACCCACGCTTTTCGTGTGTTTCCGTCCGCCGTAGAACACCAGGTCGCCCACCTTCAGGCTGTCGTCCTCCACCCTGCTGCACATATTGTATTGTCCACCTGCCGACGGAGCCAGCGTGACGCCGAACTTGCCATAGATATAGCGAGTGAAACCCGCGCAGTCGAACCCCTTGGGCGTCTTGCCTGCCCAACGGTAGGGGGTGCCCAGGTATTTCATGCTCTCGGCAATCAGCGTGTCGACCGCGATGCAGGTGTCGGGCACCGCTCTTTGGGCATACAAATGGGTACCGTTCAGAAACATCAGGGCGAGGATGGCAAAAAAATATTTTTTCATAGGCTCAATAGTCAAAAATGATTCTTCCTTCGGCCATGTGGGACTTCACGCCATAGACCATGCCGATGTTTTCCGGTGTGAGGCCGCCGGCCATGGAGCCGTTGTAGAGCAGCCGTCCCTCGTGGAAGAGCAGCAGGTCGTCGCAGAACTGCAGGGCAAGGTTGAGGTCGTGGATGACGATGACCACGCTCTTGCCGGTTTCCCGCAACAGGCGCATAATCTCGAGCTGGTGGGCGATGTCGAGGTCGCTCACCGGCTCGTCCATCAACAGCACTGGCGTCTGTTGCGCCAGGGCGCGGGCTATCATCACCCTTTGCAGCTCGCCGCCGCTCATCTCGTGGGGCTTGGCCAGCCGCAGGTGCCATGTGCCGGTCTGCCGCATGCATTGCTCCACGATGTCCCAGTCGGCCTGCGACTCGTTCTGCAACCGTTTCTGGTAGGGGTTGCGACCCATGAGGACGTTCTCGAAGGCCGAGAACTCGAAGTCGGTATGCACCTGCTGGCGCACGAAAGCCACCTTCTGAGCCAAGGCCCGGGCAGCGAAATCCTGCACCCGACGGCCGTCGATGAGCACCTGCCCTGCGGTAGGTTCCAGCAGGCCGCCAATGCAGCGCAACAGCGTGGTCTTGCCACAGCCGTTGGGCCCCATCACAGCCGTGATGCGTCCATCGGCAATCGTGGCACCGATATTGTCGAGGATGCGACGCTTGCCGAAGTCGACGGTTATATGGTCGAGGGTTATCATTCAGTAGCTTTTCTTGTTCTTATACAACAGATAGATGAACAGCGGAGCACCCACCATGGAGGTGAGGCTACCCACGGGCAATTCGCTGGGACGCAGCACCGTGCGTGCCAGGGTGTCGCACAGCAGCACGAAGATGGCACCGCACAGCATGGCATAGGGCACCACGCGACGGTTGTCGGGTCCCGCCACCAGGCGCACGGCATGCGGAACGATCAGTCCCACAAAGCCTATCACGCCGCACGAGCTCACCGCGAAGGCCACCATCAGGGTGGTTGCCGCCAGCAGCACACGCTTCACCTTCTCCACCTCGCAACCCATGCTCTGCGCCGCCTCGCTGCCGGCCAGCAGCAGGTTCAAATCCCTTGAGTACCAGAGCACCACACCCATTCCCACCGCAGCCACCGGCAGCAGCATCCACACGTCGGTCCACGACGAACTGCCGAAGGAGCCCATGGTCCAGAAGATGATGCTGTCCATCTTCTCCTGGTTGAGCACCATGAGGAACGAGATGACGGCCGAAATGAGCAGCGTGAGGCATACGCCCGTGAGCAGCAGCGTGGTGGTGTGCATGCGGTTGCCGATGGAGGCTATCTTGTAGATGAGCAGCACCGTCAGCAGTGCTGCCGCCAGCGCCATGCCGCCCACGCCCCAGAGGAATGCCTCGAGGCCCAGCAGTATGGCCACCGCGGCACCCAGCGAGGCGCCGCTCGACACACCCAGCACATAGGGGTCCGTCAGGGGGTTGCGGAAAATGCTCTGATAGGCCGCGCCGCACACACTCAGCACCGCCCCCACCAGGGCACCCATGATGACCCTCGGCAGGCGCAGCTGCCAGAAAATCTGCGAGTCCTGTATCTCGTCCCATGTGAAGTCGACGGCACCGAAGAGGCTGCAAACAGCCATCGTGGCCGCCAGCAGCACACTCAATCCCAGCATCACCCAGCCATTGGCTTTCCCCGACTTATAGGACTTATTGGACATCGTTTACAGTATATCTTTCATCGTATACACCCCCGGCTTGGCCGTGGCCAGAAACTCGGCCGCCAGCAGGGCACCCATGGCCAGCCCTTTGCGGCTATGGGCCTCGTGGGTCAGCGTGATGGTGTCTATCTCGCTGTCGTAGACCACCGTATGTGTCCCCGGCACCTCGCCCTCGCGGAACGAGGCGATGGGAATGCTTTCCGCTTTCCGCTCGCCACTCGCCACTATCTGCTCCTGCAGCGTGATGGCCGTGCCGCTCGGGGCATCGAGCTTGTGGATGTGGTGGGTCTCGCTGATGGACACTTTGTAGTCGTCGCGACCGCGCATCAGCTCAGCCAGACGACGGTTCAACTCGAACATGATGTTCATCCCGATGCTGAAGTTGGTAGCTGTGAACAGTCTGCCGTTCAGTCTCTTGCACTCGGCGACCACCATCTCGTAGTCGCCATACCAGCCCGTGGTGCCGCACACCACCGGCACTCCTTTTCCCATGCAGCGCAGCATATTTTCCGTAGCCGTTTTCGGTGTGGTGAACTCGATGGCCACATCGGCATCCATTTTCTCCGGCCAGGGCTCGCCCTTGTCGATTTTTATCGTGACGGCATGTCCTCTCCCGACGGCCAGCGACTCGATAGCATGCCCCATTTTTCCGTATCCTATCAGTGCAATTTTCATAGATGTTTCCTCAAAAAGTAATCTGCAAAGATACACACTTTTTCCCAAACAGACAACTTTT
>JAEEGH010029685.1_pt1 | contig 10676 bp, 8 predicted proteins | sample 9134181 | NCBI WGS metagenome assembly JAEEGH01 (sample SAMN16246544, study PRJNA631951) | gut metagenome | biome: gut microbiome; feature: rumen; material: DP-attached | host: Bos | place: Iran: Karaj | collected 2018-10
ATTCGAACCCCCGACCCACGGCTTAGAAGGCCGTTGCTCTATCCAGCTGAGCTACGAACACTTGCATCTTTTCAGTGACGTTTGATATTATATACCAACTGTATGTATAAAGTCAACAAAGATTTTCTAGTTTGCGTCAATTTCCGCAATATAATTGGAAGCCTTATTTCCAAGCTCTGTATCAGGGGCTAAATTCATTACTACATTGAAGTAATATTTGGCATTGTCGTAGTCCTTATTTGCAAGATAAGTACATGCTAAATAGTAATGTGCTTCAACATTTTCGGAGTTGTATTCAATGGCTTTCTTGAAGTTTTCAAGTGCCGTTACATAGTCTTCCTGTCTGAATGCGTTATATCCGTTTTCGTAATAAGTATCGGCTACACTTTCACCTATGAATTCTTTTAGGATATTGTAAACTTCGAGGAACTCTGTTTCTTTCAGTTTGTCCGAACCGTTGTCGTCTACCTTTTCAAGATACTCTGCGATAACATTCTTATCTGCAGCTTCGCCCTTCGAATATTCTTTTACTGCGAGCATCAGATACTTGTAGCCCTCAAAAGCACCGTTAGCGCCTTCATATGCGTTTACCTGATCCTTTAGGGATTCATACTGCGATGTGAGGTTCTGGTTTAACTGATTAAGTTCTTCTATCTTGGTATTCTTTAAATTAATCTCTTCGTAAGCACGGTTAAGTTCCTGGTTCTCGTCCGTCTTTTGAAGTTTAACCCTGATGGGTCCGAGTACAAACCATCCGACTAAAAGACCTATTACGAGGCCTATGAAAACATTAAAGAATATATTAAAGAATGTATTTTCTTTTCTGGTATTGGGCTGAATGATAATATCGTTACCGCTTTGGATGGTAACGGCATTTTCTTTTTTGTTGGTCTTTTTCTTTGAATCCGTATTAAGATTCTCGTCGGCCATTCGCATATATAAAGCCGCAGTAATATTACCCCTGTCAATTCGTCTGACAAGGATCAGTTCCTTTTTGGCAGCTGCGTAATCTTCTTCGTTCATTAATACAAGCGCCAAAAGAAGATGCGCACTGATAAGTCTGGGGTTGATGGATACAACTCTTTTAAGAGTAATCTTAGCCACATCCAGATTTCCCTGCTTGCAGAGATTCAGTGCCTGATTGTATTTCTTAATGGATGAATTGATGGTATCAAGAAGAACCACATTGGTTTTTAAGGTTTCGATATAATCTGTAGCGATGTTTTTATCCGGCTGGAAATGCTGCGAGAGAATCCACTCTGCCATAGCATTGATGGTTTCACCCATCTCAAAATAGACCAGTCCGAGGAGGTTTCTGGCCTGAGTGTTTCTCTTATATAATTTTAAGCTTTGACGTAAATCTTCTGCCGCACCGGTCAGATCGCGAATCTGAGCCTTTGCAAGTCCGCGGTTATAGTAATTGTTGGACATATAAAGAATCTTCTTATAACGTCCGACAGACGCACCGCATGAAGTACAGTATGATTTTTCGGACAAAGCCATTCCGCAGTGGTAACAAAATAACATTTAACTTCTGCCTCTATTCTTCCGCATCCGATACTGTTCTTACAATAAAATCAACCATGTCTGTCAAGTCGTGATTGTTTACCACGTCTTCAACATCACCTACTTCAGGTGAGGGATGAAATTTTTTAAGTTCGTTTTCAAAATCTATCATAACCGTTCTCCTAAAATACGAACACCGTTACTGTTTGTTTTTAAATATCGATACCGCTTCGCCGACTAAGTAGAGCGATCCTGCGATATAAACCGCCGAATCAAAGGTCTTAGAAATATCTATTGCTTCTCTCAGAGACTCAGTGGTAATCACTTCGGACTTAAAGTCTTTGGTGCACTCTCTCATTGTTGATGAGTCCACAGCCCTCTCCGAATCAATATTCGTTAAGATAATTGTATCAAAGTTTCCCGACTCATCTATCAGGTGAAGCATCTTTTCGTAGTCTTTGTCTTTGCATGCGCCAAAGATGATTACTTTCTTTCCTTTGAGTGTTTTAACCGACTCAAGGAGTTTATGCATTGCATCCTCGTTATGCGCACCGTCAACAAAAAAGCCTCTGGCAATCTCTTCAAATCTTCCGTGGAAGTATCCTTCCGATAAAGCTTCAAGGGTTTTATTCCTGTCAAACTTATCTTTTAGGAACAAAGCTGCTGCCATTACGGCCAGAGATGAATTAATCCTCTGGTAAAGCGCAGGTGTCGGAAGCGATACGGACAAATTGCGTACAAACTTAAATTCATCATACCGACTATTTAAAGAAAAAGCAATGTGTTTTTCGTCGCAGACAAAATCACTTATGTCTTTTTCTTCAAGCATAAACAATTTTGCATGCTTTTCTTTGGCTTTTTCTTTTAATACCGAATTAACCGCATCAGAGTTGTCCCAAGTCACGAGGGGTACGTTTTCTTTTATGATGCCTGCTTTTTGCGTGGCAATGCTCTCAATGGTACTGCCAAGTTCTTTTGTATGGTCTAAACCTACGGATGTAATAACCGTAACCGAAGGATCATCAAAGATATTCGTTGCATCCAGCATTCCGCCAAGGCCCGTTTCAAGCACAAGCACATCGGCTTTCTTTGATTCCATCCATTCCATAAACATAAGGAATAAGAATTCAAAGAAGCTCGGATGCATGGTTATCTTTTCTTCATCGTCAAAGAGTTCGCACTGTGCTTTTACCTTTTCGAAAACAGCCACAAACTCTTCGTCCGTTATCATTTCCCCGCGGTAAACAAATCTTTCCTTCATTGACACAAGGTGAGGAGATGTAAAAAGCCCCGTCTTAAATCCGTGTGCCTCTAAAATCCTTGAAATGTAATAGCAGGTACTGCCCTTACCGTTTGTACCGGCCACATGGATTTTTTTGATATTCTTACCCGGTGAACCGAGCAGCTCATAAAATTTTAACGTGTCCGATAAAAGGGTCTTCTTCTTGAATTTAGGTATGTTTAAAAGATATTCTTCGCAATCCTCAATATTGTACATAGCACTTTTTACAGGCTCTTGAGTCTTTCCTCAACCTGCTCCATCATCTGAGTATATTTTGCAAGTTTTTCTTTTTCTTCGTTAATCTTAGCTTCGGGAGCCTTTGAAATAAACTTCTCGTTGGAAAGCATTCCGTTAACTCTCTTAAGCTCGCCTTCGAGTCTTTCCTTTTCTTTAAGAAGTCTTTCTCTTTCCTTGTCGATATCAACAAGTTCTGCAAAAGGAATATAGATATTTGCATTTGCAATAACTACCGAAACAGCATCATCCGAGATACCTGTCTTGTCATTCTGAACGATAACTTCAGATGCATAAGCAAGAGGTGCAAAGAATACCTTGCCGTCTTCAAAGATTTTTCTCATGTTTTCGTTTTCCGATACAACGTAAACCTGAGCTTTTCTTGAAGGAGGAACGTTCATTCTCGTACGAACGTTTCTGATACCTCTGACTGCTTCTTTTAGGATCTCTATGTCGTTTTCTTCTTTTGCAAATACTCTGTCTTCCTTAAATACAGGCCATGAAGAAACCATAATGGACTCTTCCTCGCTCTGAAGGTTGCAGAAGATTTCTTCCGTTACGAAAGGCATATAAGGATGAAGAAGCTTAAGTGCATCGATAAGAACTGTCTTTAATGTCCATAAAGCTGCGGTTCTGCTTGCTTCGTTTTCCTTGTTCCAAAGTCTGGGCTTAACCATCTCGATATACCAGTCGCAGAATTCATCCCAGATGAAATCGTATACCTTCTGTACTGCGATACCGAGTTCGTAGTTTTCCATATTGTCGGTAACTTCCTTAACCACATCGTTAAGTTTGGAAATAATCCACTTGTCAACGGGCTCAAGGGAAGATGCGTCGGGAGTCTTAACTTCTTCATCTCCCATATTCATCATAATGAAACGGCTTGCGTTCCAAATCTTATTGGCAAAGTTTCTGTTAGCCTCAACCCTCTCATAATAGAAACGCATATCGTTTCCGGGTGCGTTACCTGTGATAAGTGTAAGTCTTAACGCATCTGCACCGTACTGGTCGATAATCTCCAAAGGATCGATACCGTTTCCTAAGGATTTACTCATCTTACGTCCCTGAGAGTCTCTTACCAAACCGTGGAAAAGAACTGTCTTAAAAGGTCTTTCTCCCATCTGCTCGTAACCTGAGAAAATCATTCTGATTACCCAGAAGAAAATAATATCGTAACCTGTTACGAGTACATCGGTAGGATAGAAATATTCAAGGTCCTTGGTCTTTTCGGGCCAGCCGAGTGTCGAGAAAGGCCAGAGTGCCGATGAGAACCATGTATCAAGAGTGTCGGGATCCTGCGTGAGATGTGTACATCCGCACTTCGGACACTTTTCGGGAGCAGTTGCTGATACAACTATCTCGCCGCATTCGTCGCAGTAATATGCGGGAATTCTGTGGCCCCACCAGAGCTGTCTTGAAATACACCAGTCCTTAATATTGTCGGTCCAGTTGAAATATGTCTTTTCCATGCGTTCGGGAACAAGCTTAATATCGCCGGTCTTTACCGCCTTAACTGCGGGCTTGATAAGCTCATCCATCTTAACGAACCACTGCTGTTTTACGAGGGGCTCTACCGTGGTATGGCATCTGTCGTGTGTACCTACGTTATGTGAGTAATCTTCAATTTTAACAAGAAGTCCGAGTGCATCAAGATCTTTTACGATGGCTTCTCTTGCTGCATATCTGTCCATGCCTGCATATTTGCCGCCGTTTTCGTTGATTGTTGCATCGTCATTCATAATATTGATAACTTCAAGGTTGTGTCTTTGACCTACCATGAAGTCGTTAGAGTCGTGAGCGGGTGTAATCTTAACAACACCTGTACCGAATTCCATATCAACGTAGGAATCTTCTACGATGGGAATGGGCTTGTCGATAAGAGGAAGCCATACGCTCTTTCCTCTTAAATGATGATATCTTTCATCATCGGGGTTTATAGCAACTGCGGTATCGCCTAACATTGTCTCGGGACGTGTGGTTGCAAACTCAAGAAATTCTGTAGTTGAAGGCTTGCCGTTCTCATCTACGATGGGATATTTAATATGCCAGAAATGTCCGGCCTGTTCTTCGTATTCAACCTCTGCATCTGAAATGGATGTATTACAAACAGGACACCAGTTGATAATTCTTGCGCCCTTGTAAATCCAGCCTTTTTCATGCATCTTGCAGAAAACTTCGGTTACGGCTTTATTGCAGCCTTCGTCCATTGTGAAACGTTCTCTGTCCCAGTCACATGATGAACCGAGTTTTTTAAGCTGTGAAATGATTCTTCCGCCGTACTCTTTTTTCCACTCCCATGCTCTCTCAAGGAATTTTTCTCTTCCGAGATCATGTTTGTCGATGCCCTGTTCTTTTAGGGTATTTATAATTCTTACTTCGGTTGCGATTGATGCATGGTCGGTTCCGGGCTGCCAGAGTGCATTGTATCCTTGCATTCTCTTAAATCTGATAAGAATGTCCTGCATTGTATTGTCAAGTGCATGACCCATATGAAGCTGACCTGTGATATTGGGTGGCGGAATAACAATCGTAAAAGGTTTCTTAGTCTCGTCTACCTCGGCATGAAAATATTTCTTTTCAAGCCATTTCTCATAAAGTCTGTCTTCTATGCCCTTGGGGTCATATGTTTTGGCAAGTTCCCTGCTCATTTATTTAGCTCCTTGTATAAATAGTTTTTGCAATTAAATGTGTATTATATCAAATATTTTATGAATTTCCAAGTATCGAGAATGCGATGTTCGTCGCATGGTCTCCGACTCTTTCAAGTCCCGAAAGAATGTCTGAATAAAGCATTCCGGCCTCTGCGGTACATTTGTTTTCCGTTAATCTCTGTACATGAGTCTGCTGGAATTCTTTTTCCATATTGTCAATCTTATCCTCAGTTTCCTTGACCTGATCGATATGCTCCATCTTTCTCTGGGAGAACATTTCGATAGCGTACTGGAGATTTAAGTTGATCGCATCCATCATCTGAGCCATTTCGTTAAAGGCTTCCTTGGAGAATTCGATGTTCTTTTCTTTTCTCATCTGTGCGGTTTCCGCGATGTTCGTCGCATGGTCGCCGATACGCTCGATATCGTTTACAACATGGAAGTATGCACCGATATTCTGAAGGTCTTCGATAGGGATTGTACTCTGCGTAAGTTTTACAAGGTAGTCCGTAATCGTCTTGTTAAGGAAGTTTATGTTGTTTTCAACTTCGGCAACCTTTTCGATTTCTTCGGAATCAAGCGTTACCAGTGAGTTCATCGCTCTGTTTAAGTTATCAAGCGCAAGGTTGGCCATACGTTCGATTTCGTTTGTAACCTCGACTACTGCGGTAGCGGGGTTAAATACCACTTTGTTGCCGATGTACTGAAGTTTGTATTCGTCGTTGTAGCCGACCTTTTCTTCTTTGCCGGGTATGATAAGGTAAGTTGCCTTGACCAGAAGACCCGATGCGGGGAACAGGACGAGTACCTGGAATACCTTTATGATGGTATGACAGTTAGCAACATATCTGCCGTAATTGAATTTCGAGAATTTAAGCATAAACTCGACAAGCGGATTCGCTTCAAATACTCCGTCAAAGATAATCATTATGATAAATACGATAACGGTACCGACTAAGTTGAATAAGAAGTGAATCATAGCGGCTCTCTTTGCGTCCTTCATACCTGATAAGGAAGCAAGAAGTGCGGAAGCACATGCACCCATGTTACAACCTAAAATAATAAAGATTACAATCGAGAAGTTGCTTAAAAGTCCCTGCTGTGCAAGCAAAAGTACAATTGAAACCGTAACCGACGAACTCTGCACGATACCTGTTATCAAAAGTCCTATTAACACCGCAAGAAAAGGATTTGAAAGCGATGCAAAGAAATTAATAACTTCGGGGGATTCCTTAAGGCCGTTCATCGACTGGCTCATAAGTGAAATTCCGAGGAACAATGTACCGAACGAAACTATAATATAGCCTATACGGTTAATCGAAGGCTTCTTTACAAACATTATTAATATTGCACCGATCAAAAGGAAGATGGGCGCATAATCACTTAATTTGAACGAAACAAGTTGTGAAGTGATTGTGGTACCGATATTGGCACCCATGATAATTCCGGCAGCCTGATAAAGATTGATAAGTCCGGAGTTAACAAAAGATACTACCATGACAGTACAGGCACTTGACGACTGCATTATCGCGGTAAATAACATACCGACGCCGAGGCCGGCAAATTTATTGGTTGTGAAAATTTCGAGTATTTTTCTTAATTTGGCACCTGCTGCCTTTTCGATGGATTCACTCATCATCTTCATACCGAAGAGAAAGAGTCCGAGTCCGCCTGCTAATGTAAGAATATTGCCAAATGTCATAAGGACCTCCTATATTGTCCGAAAAAACTTTTCGGCTTCGCTTCTGTCGATGCCGATTTGTTTAAACAAAGCCCCCTCTGAATCAAATTTCTGTTCATCCCTGTGGAATTTTAAGAAATACACCCTTATTCTGCTGCCATAAAAATCTCTGCCCTTCGGACAGTCGATTAAGTGACTCTCAATGTTTACAAGCCCTTCATCGGATACGGTGGGACGAACTCCCACATTTGTGACAGCTTTGAATTCTTCCCCATCCTCTGTTTCGACAATCGTAAAATAAACGCCGTGCTTGGGAATTACTCTTCCCTTTACAGGCATTATATTTACGGTAGGAATATCATACTGATGCGCAAGACCCGCTCCTTTTACGACCTTTCCGTAATGATAATAGTCGTATCCGAGCATTTCAGTTGCATCTTCGATATTACCGTCTTCCAAAGCTTTGATGATTCTTGAAGAAGAAATGGTTTCGCCTTTATATTCTATTTTTTCTATAATCTCGGTTTCAAAACCGTATTTTTCCGAAAGTTTTTCGAGTAATTCGGCATCTCCCGCTCCGCCTTTTCCAAAAGACACATCGCTTCCGCAAACAACGGTTTTAGCTTTAAGCCTGTCGACTATAATATCTTTTATGAAGTCTTCGGGACTCATATTCATAAGCTTGTCAAAAGGAGCTCTGACAAGATTGTCGATGCCGATTTCTTCCATCTGTGATATTATTTCACCCTTGGTATTAAGATGTAAAAGATCGTTTCCGTTAAAATAATCTTCGGGATTGGGATCGAATGTAAATACAACCGATTCACATTCGTTTAATTCGCTTGTCAGCGCGAGCTCTTCGAGGAGTGTTACATGTCCTAAATGAACTCCGTCGAATTTGCCGATACTGACACATGTTTTCTTTTTAAATTGTGGAATTTCCTTAAATATTTCCATTCCTAATGTCTTTCAGGTAATATTATATTCTTATTTTTAAATCCGGTAAATCACAAATCTTCCATGGAAAGCAAATCCAAAAGCGAGTTGGTGATTTCTTCTTCACTGCCCTTATAATAAAAGCCTGCTGCCCTTATATGGCCTCCGCCGCCGAATAATCCGCAGATTTTTGACACATCCACTTTTTCCTTGGATCTTAAGGATACTTTTATGGTCGAATCGTTCATAGGATACATGAAGATTGCAACTTCCGTTCCGGTCGTGATCCTGAGCTGGTTGATGACACCTTCAAAATCGTTTTTAACGATATTGTGCTCGGTCATTTCCTTCCTTGAAATGCTTCCGACTATGACTTTTCCGCCCAAATAGATTTTCGAATTAAGCACTATTCTTGCGCATGCTAGGTTCTGCGCGTAAGTCTTCTCATAAAAGGTCGTATCCACGAGATACTGGCAGTTGATGTTTTCTTCCATGAGTCTTGCAGCAATTCTCATTGTCTCGGGCGATGTTGCGGGGAATTTGAAAACTCCCGTATCATGAACGATGCCAAGATAAATCCATGTTGCAATTGTTTTATCAAGATAAGAAACATCAATCAGTCTGTAAACAAGCTCTGCTGCCGATGATGCATTAACATCAATATAATTAATGTCTCCTCTGCCGGCTGCGTTACTTAAATGATGGTCTATATTGATTTTTAAATCCGCTTTTTTGAAAAGCTTTTCGCCGGGGCCCATTCTCTCCGGCTCGGTATCAATTAAGATATATGTGTCGGGTTCCATGCCTTCAAAAGTGGAATCGATTATCTCGGAACCCTCAATTAACTTAAAACAGTCGGGGATTTCCTCGAGGAAAAGTCTTATATCTTTATCCGGAAATCTTTTACGCAAATAGAGAGTCATGGCGATGCAGGAGCCAATAGAATCCCCATCGGGACTTATATGCCCCGATATGGCAATCTTTTTACTATTGGCTAATTCTTTAATAATGTCCATAACTCTCTTAGTATTTAAAATATTTTATTCTTCGGTTTCCTCACCGTCTTCGGTATCTTCACCGTTTTCAGATTCTTCAAGTCTTTCTTTTTCGTGAAGAGGCGCATTAACCTCATCGATAAACTTCATCATCTCGATGCCCTTTTCAATAGATTCATCGAGGATAAAAGTAATCTCGGGAGTATTGCGCATATTCATTCTTTTAGCAAGAAGAGACCTTATCATTCCTTTGGCACTGTTAAGGCCCGTCATTGTGTTTTCTTTGTCTTCATCGCTTCCCATAACCGAAACGTAGACCTTACATGTCTTTAAATCGGGAGCAACATAAACATCCATGACGGAAGTGAAAGGATTGATTCTCGGATCCTTTACTTCGTAAGCGATAATCTGCGAAAGTTCTTTTAAAACTTCGGAATTAATCCTTACGTTTTTTATACTTCCTTTTCTCATCTCGGTACCTCAACCATTTCGTATGCTTCTACGATATCAAGCTCTTTGATGCCGTTAAATCCGTCGAATACAAGACCGCATTCGTAGCCTGCTTTAACTTCTTTTACATCATCCTTGAATCTCTTAAGTGAAGCAAGTTTACCTTCGAAGATCTGCTCGCCTTCTCTGGTAATTCTTACAAGGCAGCCTCTCTTAACCATACCGTCAAGTACGTAAGAACCTGCGATATTACCGATTGCATTGGCCTTAAAGATTACTCTGACTTCGCAGTGACCGATTACCTTCTCTTCGAAGATAGGCTCAAGAAGTCCCTTCATGGCAGCTTCTACATCTTCGATAGCATTGTAAATTACGCTGTAGAGACGAACGTCAACGCCTTCTCTGTCAGCTGTATCCTTAGCCTGATTATCGATACGTACGTTAAAACCGATGATGATTGCTTCGGAAGCCGATGCAAGAGTAACGTCGGATTCGTTGATTGCACCTACACCGCCGTGAATAACCTTAACAACAACTTCGTCATTGGAAATCTTTTCAAGTGACTGCTTAACCGCTTCAACCGAACCCTGAACGTCGGCCTTAACGATAATGTTGAGGTTCTTTAAGTTATCCTCTTTAATCTTGGTGAATACATCGTCAAGAGTCATATGGCTCTTTGTATCTTCAATCTTCTGTTTCTTGTGTTCTGCAATATAAGTATCGGCAAAGTGCTTGGCATCCTTGTCGTTCTCATGAGCGATAAATGCATCACCTGCGCTGGGAGCCTGATTAAGACCGAGAATTTCAACAGGTGTTGAAGGTGTTGCAACCTTAACATTTTCCTTCTTGTCGTTAATCATTGCTCTAACCTTACCGTGAGCCTCGCCTGTGGAAATGAAATCTCCGACTTTAAGAGTACCCTTCTGTACAAGTACCGTTGC
>JAEEGH010029691.1_pt1 | contig 10676 bp, 12 predicted proteins | sample 9134181 | NCBI WGS metagenome assembly JAEEGH01 (sample SAMN16246544, study PRJNA631951) | gut metagenome | biome: gut microbiome; feature: rumen; material: DP-attached | host: Bos | place: Iran: Karaj | collected 2018-10
AGGTGGCCTGTGGTATTCTCGCACAGTCAGTAGTAGAAGAAGACCAGGAAGTGGAATCCGTGGGCCAGGAAGTCGAAACCCACACGATGACCGGTTACGAGCATAACTGGCAATAGAAGCAGGAAATTGTCTATGAAACATCTTTACCATCCAGTCGCTTTCGTACTGGCCGCACTCGTTTGCCTGTTGATGTCTATATCCGGATGCGCCCTTTTCGAAGAGACTACGGGCGATCAGGTCATCCGTTTCACGGCCGCTTCCTCGCTCGATACGAAAGTCTATTATGGCAATGAGCAGAACGGCAAGATCCAGTTGATCTGGGAGACGGGCGACCAAATCCGTATTGTCAGTGACCGCGCCCGTACTTCCAGCGGTTCCAGTTCACACGATTACCGCCTCCGTCACGACCGGGAAGAGGGCTCCCACAGCTATGCCAAATTCGATCTCAATGATGCCGGAGAAAACGGACTGCGTTGGGAAGAGTCGGGCGACTATGAGTTCTATGCCACCTATCCGGCCGTATCCGTATCGTCTGACGGATCCTTCTCGGCCGATGTCTCTGATGATCGATACCTGATGGTCGCCCATACCACGGCAGCGTACAATACCCAGCGGAAGGTGTTCCTCAGTTTCTATCCTGCCTTTACGGCCTTTGAAGTGACCATCACCGCCGACGATTCTTCCGTTTCGGTCGACGACAGCGAACTCTATTCCCTGGTGACGCCGATGGCCGGCAAGTTCACCGCCAAGATTGGCAACGCCGGGATTTATGACTACAATGTCACCTCTCCCGAGCGTTCTGCCTATCCGGCCTCCTCGCTGACGAGCGGCAGCCGCAGCAGCAAAACCTTCATCTTTTTCTGCCTGCCCCAGGATCTTCGCAACGTGGTTCTCTACTGTACCTTCACCAAAGACGGACAGACGCGGACCAAGTCGCTGGCCTTGTCGTCGGGTGGCAGTTCCATCGTTTTCTCGGCCTGTAAGTATCATCGTCTCAACCTGACGCTCGACAGCTCGGGTGGCGACGTGGAGATCGAGTTCTCCGACATGTCGATGGGCGGTTGCCAGATGCTGCTGTCCCTGCTCAAGCAGAACGCCGGGTCTTTGCAGCAATATGCGCAGAACCGGGGTGTTACGCTCGACCAGAACCTGGCCGTCAACCTGTTCAACTATTATGTGAACAACAATGTCGGTCAGGTGGATGCCCGTGATGCGTTCAAAGGGACCGGCAGCAACAGCTTTACCTCCGACCAACTTCCCGTCATCAAGGACTTCCTCGGAACACTGACCAACTATACGCATCAGAACTCCCTCTGGGCCAGCATCGAGGCCACGGACTTTGTCTTCGTCCCCAACCTGGAGACCATCAATCAGTTGGAGGTCGATCCGCAGAAGGTCAACAACTACGGAATGTCGATCGACGTAAGCGGTTTGCAGAAGCTCAAATCCATCTCCCTGTACAAGTGTACCCATCTGAGCGTCAGCGATTGCCCGCAACTGACATCGGTTCAGATGATGAACATTGACAACAATTACTCCTGTGATTTCAGTCTGAGCAACTGCCCGAAGGTGACCAGTTTCTCACAAGATTGGAACGGCCAGCGCTGCTCGTTCAGTTTCACCAACATGTCGGGCCTCCAGACGATCAGCCTGAAGAATGGCGCTTCCGTGACAGTCGACAACTGCAGTGCCTTGACCTCTCTGGGCATGGAACAGGCCAGCAATCTGGAGTCCATCAGCATTTCGAATGCGCCCAATTTCACCGGCGGTGAATTCAAGACGGTCGAGAAAACGGTCTCGGTGAGTGTGAGCAATTGCAGTGCGAACGTATCGGGAGCGACGCTGATCCTGCGGGGCAACGGGAATGCCACCAATGCCGGCAAGACAAACAGCGACAACCTGACCGTCAAGTTTATCGACAACGGCGGAAACGAGAAGACCCGTTTCTAGCGAAAAAGATTCCCGTGAGCCAATTCCCGGAGCGTGGCCCAGGTTTCTTTGGGAGCGTACCGGAGCGAGAAAGGCAGCCTGGCGATGAAGGAAGTGGCCGTAGAGAGCTTCCTGCGCCAGCCGCCTTTTTTTACTGCCAGTTTCCGTGATGTCCGTGAAGTACCGAAATTGCCGCCCCGTCGCACATTTTGGAGCAGGTTCCTGTAGCTGCAGGGCTTGAAACTGTCCAGACAGTATTTCGGGTTGAGCCCCAGTTCTCCGACCAGCATGGCACAAAGCATCTGGTGCCAGCGTAGGATGCCGGCTTTCCGCAGGGCTTCCTCCAATTCCTGTTTGTCGTAGCGGCCTTCCAGCATGGCCAGGGCACGGGCCAGGTCGCAGAACTGCTTCAGGCCGATTCCCACGCCCAAGGCGTGCTTGAGGATGTGCGCGCTGTAGAGTACGATTTCGCCGCATGCAGAAGGGACGGCAGGCAATCGTTCGTCGGGCAGGTGCAGGTCGAAATAGCGCGGATGGATTTCTATGCAAATGCCTTTCCGGTTGAAAACCGTGCTGCCGTCCGGTGCCCGTTCTGCCTTGTCGACCAGGGCACTGGCTTCCTCGATCTTTCCGTCGGGGAAGTAGATGTCGATGTCGCCGCATTGGCGGAGCAGGGGCACCTCATAGTGCCGGGCGGCCTGGCTTCCCTTGAGGACCAGCATCCTGAGGCCATGCTGCTCGAAGAAATCGTGGAGCTCCCGCTCCACGATGTTCATCTGCAGGTTCAGCTGCTCGATCTCGTTGGCTTCGGCCAGCAGCTGCATCCGGACGGGGGCGGGTGGAAGCTGATCGGCCGGAAGATGGGTGATGCCGCGCAACAGGAGGCCGGTCACGGCCTGCCGCCGTGCCAGCTCCAGCATCCGCTCCCACCGGCCTTGGCTGGCTTGTTTGGGCAGGATGACAGGCTGCTCCCACAGACCTGCGCGGAGCAGGCTCAGAAACAAGTACCAATCCCCATCTGTTATGAAATACCCCATATTCGGTATAAAGATATGAAAAATCGATGAAAATTGTTAATTTTGAATTCGAAAAGACCATTTTTTTATGCGAATTCATCCTGGCTATCATCTTCGCGAGTTGGGCGACGACCATCTGGTCATAGGCAAAGACGCCGCAGCTAAAAAGAACGAACGGCGGGTCGTGCGGTTCAATGCTTCAGCCGCTTTCCTGTGGCGCTCAGTTGAAGAAAAAGAGTTTGATGCCCCGACGCTGGCACGGCTGCTTCAGGAAGAATACGGGCTGGATGCCGTCAGGGCCGACGCCGATGCGGCCGCCATCCTCTCTGCCTGGGAGGATGCCGGACTGGTCGACGCGTAGTCCGGTTTTCTGCTATTTTTGTTTTATTCGTCTGAAATCAGTAACTTTGTTACTGAAATGGCGATTGTGTCTTTCATACTTGCTTCGAGTCTGCTTCACAGGCCCGTAGGCGAAGCCTTATTCTAAATCCTTCTTTTTTGATGAGAAAGTGTGTTTTGCTGGCAGCGGCCCTACTCCTTTGCGCCGGTTCGCTGTTCGCTCAAAAGAGTCCCCTGACGCCCTATGAATATGGACACCGCTGGTACTTTATGTTCCAGGGCGGTCCGCTTTATTTCAATAGTGATTATTGTGGCAACATGTGGGCGGAGGGCCGCGTGGATGAGTTGTTAACCTTCAGTACGGGCCTGGCCCTGGGCTACAATTTCGACGACGCCAACGCCATCCAGGTCATGGCCAATTACGCGCGCAAGACGGGCGTCTGCGAACCGTTCGAAAGCGATTTATTTAATTCCACGACCGAAACGATTCCGACCTACACCTACAAATTCCGCAGCGTGCAGTGCTTTGTCGACTACGTGATCAACTTCAATGCGCTGGCCGAATACTTCATGTCCTTCTCGGCCAAGTGCTACGCCGGCCTCGGTGCGGCCTATACCTTCGATTTCACCGAGCCGGAGCATCCCGAAGTTTGGGTGACCGACCCCAATCTCGTGCCTGCCCTGAATTTCGGCTTTATCGTGGAATACGATTTCAAGGACGGTTTCGGGTTCTTTCTCGACCTGGGCCTTGCATTCTATACCGACCGATACAATGGCCGCGAACCCATCAGTTTTCCGCTCGAAATGGATGACTCCGTGCAGATCGGCCTGATTTACCATATCCCCCTCAAAGCAGGATCCCGTCGCTAGCACTTCGGCTAAATGGATGAATCTCTGAAAGATAAATCAATCAAAGGCATCTCCTGGAGTTTTGTCGAGCAGATTCTGACACGGGGAGTCAACTTTGTTGTCGGCATCATTCTGGCCCGCTTGCTCAGTCCGACCGATTATGGATTGATAGGGATGTTGGCCGTATTCCTGGCCATTTCCCAATTATTCATCGACGGAGGCCTCGCGAGTGCCCTGATTCGGGAAAAAGATGCCAGCGAAAACGATTATTCGACGGTTTTCATCATCAACGTGACGCTCAGTATCGTATTCTATTTCATCTTGTTTTTCACGTCCCCTGCGATAGCTCGATTCTATGGCCAGCCGATGCTTGAGTCCCTGTTGCGGGTGATGGCTCTCTCGTTTGTCATCGGCGCCGTCACGTCCGTACACGGAACATTGCTGACCAAGCGGGTGGATTTCAAGACCAAATCCATCATTTCCTTTCTCGCATCGATTGTTTCCGGTTCCATCGGCATCTTTTGCGCCTTCAAGGGCCTTGGCCCCTGGGCTTTGGTCGCGCAGACGCTGTCGTCGGCGTTGACGGTAACGCTGCTTACGCTGGTGATCGTCCATTGGCTGCCCCGGCTTGTTTTTTCGATGGAATCCTTCAAACGGCTTTTCTCCTACAGCTCGAAACTGCTCGGCGCTTCCCTGATCGGCACCATTTACTACAATGCCTATCCGATGGTCATCGGCAAGAAATTCAGTGCCGGTGACGTTGGCCTGTTCTCCAGGGCCGGTCAGTTCCCCAATGTGGTGAACGATACCTTCATCAGCACGTTCAACCGCGTGGCTTTTCCGGTTTTGAGCCGGATCCAGGACGATGACGGGCGCTTGCTTGAAGTATTCGAGAAATATGTGCAGGTCTTCTGCTTTTTTACCTTCCCGGCTTTGCTGGGCCTTTTCGGTTGCGCCCATCCGCTGGTTTCCCTGTTGCTGACCGACAAATGGATCGCCTGTGTGCCGTTGATGCAGTTGCTGTGCATCAGCCTGCTGCCGAACGGCATCACCATCATCAGCCAGAATCTGTTGTATGTCAAAGGCCGTTCCGACTTGGTACTCCGGATGGAAATCATCAAGAAAACCGTAATGACCATCGTCCTTTTCGTTTCGATGTTCTTCGGACTGAAGGCGATGTGCTATGGCATCATTGTCAACAGCTGGATTGATTTCAGTTTCTGCTCCTATTATACGAAGAAAATATTGGGCTACCGGATGGTGCAGCAACTCAGGAATGTAGCTCCCTATTTCTTTTGTTCGCTCGTCGTGCTGGCCGAATCCCTGCTGGCCTCATACCTGATTCCCGGCAACCTGCTGTCGATCTCGGTCTCTGTCCTCCTCTGTGCCGGGACCTATTTCTTGATCACCAAGCTGTCGAAGCTGTACGCATTCAACGAAGCGATGGGGCTGTTGGCCCTGCGTAAAAAGAGACCGGCATAACAGATGCGAAAACAGGGATTTCTATGGAGTAAAATCAGGGAGCGCCGCATTTTATCGGCGCACCGGCGTGTGGCGGCCATCTGCGAAACGCTGATGGCAGAATACGACGCGCATCCGGTCCGTTTCCACTTCGCACCCAAGAAGGATTTCTCATCCGACAGGATAATCTGGCAATACTGGGCGCAAGGCTACGAAAATGTTCCCGAGGTTGTCAGCCGTTGCCTGGCTTCCGTCGATGCCTTTACTGACGGTTATACGGTCGTCCGGCTGTCGGACGACAATCTGACTGATTACATCGACATTCCGGATTTCATCCAGCAGAAACGGGGGCATATGAGCAAGGCTCATTTTTCCGACATCCTTCGGCTGATGTTGCTGAAAACCTATGGCGGCATCTGGATGGACGCCACCATCCTGCTTTCCGCGCCGCTACCTGTGGAAATCGCCGGGCGGGATTTCTTCGTTTTCCGCCGGGATCCGAAAGAGCCTGATTACAAATACTGGCAGAATGTCTATGCGTATTATTTCGGCTGGGCGAAGGGTTTCCGGGTCAATATGCTGAACAGTTTTATTGTGAGCAGGAAAGGGGCCGAACCCGTTTCTTCCCTCTGTGACCTGCTGCTCCTTTGGTGGCGCGACCACGATGACGTGCCGGATTATTTCTTCTTTCAGATCCTGTACGACGTGTATGCGTCTTCTAACGCCTGTCCCATCGTCAGCGACACCTTGCCGCATTACCTGCAGCAGTCGGTCCAGGATCCTTCCTTTTCCCTGATGTCCCGGGAAGAGATTGTCAGAAGAATCCCCATTCACAAATTGACGTACAAGTAGGTGAGCAAACGTCTTTCCAACTTTGAGCTCTTGCGGATCGTTTCGATGGTGATGGTACTCATCTGCCACGCAAACGGGTATATCAATGAAGGGGACCTGGTGGGGGCCCATGGAGTCACGCGGCTGATGATCAATCAATTTACCCTGGTATGCGTCAACGTATTCGTGATGATTTCGGGTTGGTTCGGAATCAATGCATCCTTGAAAGGCGCCTGTAAGTTGCTGTTTCAAGTTCTCTATATCACCCTGCTTTGTATCGGGATTTGTCTTGTGGCGGGTTGGCCGGTTTCTTTCCGCAATGACGTGTTGCCCAACTTGTTGTTTGGTACGGGTTACTGGTTTGTCGTGTGTTTCCTGATCCTATATGCTTTGGCCCCCGTCCTCCAGCGTTTTATCGAACAAGCCGGGCAGAAAGAATACAGAAATGTCCTGATCGCGTGGCTGTCGGTGGAGTTCATCTATGGCTTTCTGCTCGATACAGGATATTTCAACTTCGGTTTTTCTCCGTTGTCGTTCGTCGGATTGTATCTGCTGGCCCGCTATGCCCGCCTGTATCCTGGAAAACTCTTCTCACTGAGCAAGAGTGCTGATTTCGCCATCTATGTTTCCCTTTCCATCCTCTCGGCTATCCTCTTCTGGCTGGGTTACAAATGGTTTGGCATGGGGTTCCACCTGAACCATTATGATTCGCCATTTGCGATACTGGCCGCACTCTACTTTCTGCTGGCCTTTTCGAAGATGGATTTCGAGTGCCGGTCCATCAACTGGATGGCCTCTTCCGCTTTTGCCATTTATCTCATCCACGAGAACGCTCTCATATCGCCCTGGTACCGTCAGTTTTTTAAGGATCTGGACCTTCGCCTGCCCTCCGTGGCTGCCTATCCCGTAGCCTTTCTGTTCATTCTGGCCATCGGTTTTGCCTGTATCCTTGCCGACAAGCCCCGGGAATGGATATGGAACCGGATTGTAAAGCATCAATAACACCTTCTCTGGACAATGACGATCAAAGAATCTTTTATGGAATGGTGGATCCGTCCGGAGATGTACTACATCAAACGGTACATCAAATTCCTGCGGAAAGAAGAGAAATACACCTTCTCTCGACCCAACAAGTTGCTGTGCTTCCATTATCGGGCGCGCAAGAACCGGCTGGGTGCCAAACTGGGGTTTATCATCAGCGCCGGTTGCTTCGGTGAAGACCTGCATCTGGAGCATTTCGGCTCCGTCATTGTCAATCCCAAGTCTCGGATCGGCAAGGGCTGCATCATTCACGGCAACTGCTGTATCGGCAGTGACGGCGGCTATCCCGACGACTCGCCGGTGATAGGGGATAACGTGGATATAGGGCAGAACGCCCAGATTCTCGGGGGCATCCGCATCGCGGACCGTGTCCGTATCGGAGCTGGCGCTGTGGTGGTCAAAGATGTCCTTACGCCCGGTGTTACGGTGGTGGGCGTACCTGGTCGTGTGGTTGAAAAATAAGGGGAGCGTCATATGTTTTTTGTCACCAGAATTCTTCAGAAGGCCAGTACCCCGAAGCGCTTCGTTGAAGCGTATGAGGCACTGGTCCCTTCGGTTCCTTTCCAGCATCAGATTCAGCGGGTGATTTTTCAAACCACCAAGGAGAAAGACAAGCTGTCCGAACCGATCCGGGAAAATATCGGACGGATCAGGCAATGCAATCCGGACTGGGAATACAGGCTGTTCGATGATTCGGACATCGAGCGTTATATCCTGACTCATTATGGCAAGGCCGTTTTGGCGTTCTATCATCGGATTGATGAGCACTATGGCGCGGCTAAGGCTGATTTTTTCCGCTACCTGGTGGTCTATCGCGAAGGGGGCGTTTATCTCGACATCAAGAGCACCCTGGATCAACCCCTTTCCTCCGTCATCCGGGAAGACGATGTCTATGTTCTCTCTTACTGGAACAATTTGCCCGGCCAGGGACATGAAGGTTTCGGCCACTATCCGGGCCTGCCCGACTCTATAGAACGAGGCGAAATCATCCAATGGTACATTGCCGCGGCGGCCGGTCATCCTTTGCTGCGGAGAATCATCATCAGGATGCTGTATAATATCGATCACTATAATCCGTATGTCAACGGGGTCGGCTGGACAGGCACGGTGACCACGACGGGCCCCGTGATGTACACGACAGAGATCTGGAATGCGCTGAATGAGCATCCCGACCGCTTCCCCGTCCGCTGGACGGACATCATCGACACCTGCGGTTTCCGGTATTCCATTTTTGCCCTGCAGGGTGAAAATCCCGCCTTGCCGGCACATACCGCCCATCTTCCCTCAGATTATCGAAAAGCGGTGGCTCCGGTCATCCGGCACCGGAACCCTGTCTTGAATCGTGTCAATCAACGATATATCAAACTATTGCATCGTTTACACCGGACGGCCTTATGATTCCGAAAATCATTCACTACTGCTGGCTCAGCAACGATCCGAAACCGGAAGTCATCCGGCAATGCATCGCCAGTTGGCGAAAGTATATGCCCGACTATGAGATCCGTTTGTGGAATAGGGACAGTTTCGATTTCGACAGTGTGGAGTTTACGCGTGATGCCCTGGCCAACAGGAAATGGGCTTTTGTTTCCGATTTTGTCAGACTCTATGCCCTCAGTCAGGAAGGCGGCATATACCTGGACTCGGATGTGCGGGCTTTCGGCCCTGTCGACAAGTTGCTGGAAAACGATTTCTTCTCCGGTCTGGAGATGCGTGACAAGGCGCATACGGAGATCTATATGGAGGCTGCCATCATGGGCGCTGCGGCAGGACACCCTTTTGTGAAAAAGGCCCTGGATTATTACAAGGGTCGGCATTTTGTCCGTGAAAACGGAGAGATGGACCTGACGCCCATTCCGACCATCCTTTCCGAGATGATGGAACGGGAGTATGGCTGGGCCCGGGAAGACAGGACCCAGCATCTGGCCGATGGAATCACCATCTACAGTACCGATGTCATTGCCAATACGAACTGTCCGAGGAAGCATTCGGTCAAGCTGTATCACTTCAACAGCCGTTCCTGGCAGCCGCAGACTTTCCGGGAGAAGGCCATCCGCTCTCTCAAGCGGCTGTATCGCATCGTTCGTCCCGAAAATTAGCGTATGAAGACACCCCTTGCCATCGCGTTCACGCCCAATTATTTCGTGCAGGCCGCCACGATGCTCAAGTCGTTGCTCGACGTTTCGACGGGCGACTTTGAAGTGATCTGCCTGGTGTCTGACCCGATTCCGGAGACCCTGCAGAAGAAGTTGGAGCGGCTGGCCGGTGACCGGGTGCAGTTTCGCTATATTCCGTTGAATGGCCGGCTGGAGGGACTGTATGTCGATCCGCGTTATACGGAAGCCGCGTCGTTCCGTCTCCTGTTGCCGGAACTGCTGCCCGAATATGACAAGCTGCTGTATCTGGACTGCGACATGATCGTCCGTCAGGATGTAGGAAAGTTGTACCGGGAGACCGATTTGGGCGAAAACTGGCTGGGCGTGGTGTTCGAGGCGCCCATCGAGCGGCAGGCCGAGCGTTTCCGGGCACTGGGCTGTGATCCGGACAAATATTTCAATTCCGGCTTCCTGCTGATGAATCTGGCGGCGATGCGTGCCGGGAAGGTGACGGATCAATTGCTGGAAGCCTGCCGGGTGCCTTACCTGGAGTTCCCCGATCAGGATGCATTGAATCAGGTATGTCAGGGCCATGTATTGCCGCTCAGCCCGTTGTACGACAGTATCCGTACGTTCTTCATCTTGAAATACAAACCCGATTTTGTCAGGCAGTACAGCGAGGAGCTGTGGGATGCCGTTCAGAAAGAAGGAACGATTCATTATACGGGCGGAAAGCCCTGGGATTTGTTCACCGTCCAGTTCGGCGCCTGGTGGCGCGTGTTCGACACGCTTCCGCAGGAGATTCGCGATGAATGGAATCCTTCATCAAGGATGTACCGTTTCTGGAAGTTCTATCGTATCGCCCCGGTGGGAAAAGGGCTCGACCTTCTTAGAAAGCTGAAACAGCGCGTATGAAACACGCATATATGATCCTGGCCCACAACGAATTCGGGTTGCTCCAGACACTCATCGACTGCCTGGACGATCCGCGCAACGATATCTATGTCCATATCGACAGGAAGGTGAAGGAAATGCCGGAGCTGTGTGCAGAAAAAGCGGGATTGACGATGTTGGACAAGCGCATCGATATCCGATGGGGCGATTTTTCGATGGTGGA
>JAEEGH010029694.1_pt1 | contig 10675 bp, 12 predicted proteins | sample 9134181 | NCBI WGS metagenome assembly JAEEGH01 (sample SAMN16246544, study PRJNA631951) | gut metagenome | biome: gut microbiome; feature: rumen; material: DP-attached | host: Bos | place: Iran: Karaj | collected 2018-10
ATAAAGGCACAAAAGAATCCTTGGCTGGATTATTTTATTGATTATGACCCACTTCCGGATATCAAGAACGTCCGCTGTCCCGCTCTGATACTTAATGGTGATAGGGACACTCAAGTCGAGGCGGAAGTGAATTTCCAGACGATTGTCAATAATCTTCCGCACAATCGTTCCGGCAAGTGTTTCGCCTCAAAGAAGACTATGGCTAAACGGTATCCTTTGCTGAACCATTTGTTCCAAAAGTGCGAGACTGGCCAGGCTGAGGAGTATTCAGTAATAGAGGAGACGATTGATCCCGAGGTGCTTTCCGACATCGCGCGGTGGATCAACAAACTATGAGCAATATGGTAGAGAGTATTATCCCGATTGTCCGGGAGGCCTCCGGACTGATGGTCCGCTCCGGTTTTGATGTGATGGAGAAGGGGGCTTCTGTCAATCTTGTGACTTCCTCAGATCTCGCGGTCCAGCATTTCCTTGTGGATCGTTTGTCCGCCTTGATTCCTGGGTGCGGCTTTATCTGCGAGGAGGAAGACTTGGATGATGAATCCAAGGAATATACATGGATTATTGATCCTATCGACGGCACTGCCAACTATGCCCGGGGAATATCCGATTGCTGCATCAGCGTGGCCCTCGCCAAAGGGGGCGAGGTCATTTCCGGGGTTGTTTACAGCCCTTGGAGAAACGAGTTGTATTCAGCGGATAAGGGTTGTGGAGCCTACCTTAATGGAAAGAGGCTGCAGGTCTCTTCCAGGCCCTTCAGCGACGCGATATTCTGCACGGCTATGAGCACGTACCGTAAAGAGTTCGCCAAGGCGTGCTCAGACATCATTTTTGATGTCTACATGCGCTCCAATGATGTCAGAAGATTCGGGTCAGCGGCTATCGAGTTGTGCCTGCTGGCGGCCGGTCATATGGAGCTCTATTTCGAGATGCGTCTCCAACCATGGGATTATGCCGCCGCCTCTTTGATTCTTTCTGAGGCTGGGGGAGTGTCCTGCGGCTTTGATGGAAAACCTATGAGTCTCCATGAGCCAAGTATGACTATAGCGGCCAACTGTGAGTCCAGTCTGCAAGAACTGCTCCGGGTTGTCCACAAATATGTTCCAGAGTTGCCGTATTGACCATGAATGAGCATCTTAAGGAATACGTTGAGAATGAGGTGATTCCCCGTTACGCCTTCTTCGATAAGGCCCATAGGGAGGATCATGCCCGAAGTGTTATCGACGAGGCCTTGAGGCTCGCTGGTTTCTACGACGTGGATGAGGATATGGTGTATGCCGCCGCCGCCTTCCACGACACTGGTTTAATCGAGGGTCGGGAAACCCACCATCTTGTCTCCGGGAGGATAATAAGGGAAGACCCAAGGCTCCCGGAGTGGTTTACTCCAGACCAGATTGAGACTATCGCCCAAGCGGCTGAGGATCACAGGGCCTCCGGAACCTCCGATCCCCGAAGTATTTACGGGAAGATCATAGCAGAGGCAGACAGGGACATTATACCTCTGAAGATCCTTCGCCGGACTGTACAGTATGGTCTTGAGCACTATCCTGAACTCTCCCGAGAAGATCATTGGGCCCGCTTTGTGGGGCATCTGCATGAAAAGTATTATTACGGGGGATATCTGCGTCTCTTTATTCCTGAGTCCAAGAATGCCGCTTCACTTGAGGAGTTGCGGCAGATAATAAGAGACGAGGCTTCCCTGAGAGTGACATTTGACACTTTGTATGACCAGGAAATACTTAAACATTAGATACTTATGAGAAGAATCACCATCATCGCGCTTTCACTGCTATCTGCCATCGCCGCGGTATCTTGCCACAATTCTGAGAAGGAACTCACTCCAGCGGCTAAAGCCATGGCTATCCTTAAGGACCCCTCATCTGAGAAGGTGCTTGTCGCGGCACATAGGGCTGACTGGCGTCATCATCCGGAGAATTCCATTCCAGCCATCGCGTCCGTTATCAAGATGGGTGTGGATATCGTTGAGCTTGATGTCGCCATGACCTCTGACGGCGTTTTGGTCCTCAGCCATGACAATACGGTCGACAGGACCACCAATGGCTCCGGATTGGTATCTTCCTACACTCTGGACTCTTTGAGGCATTTGAGGCTCAAAGGAGCCCATGGGGTCATCATTGATACTCTTGGCATGCCTACGCTTGAGGAGGCGTTGACTGTTTGCAAGGACAAGATTCTTGTTAATGTCGACCATGGTTGGGATTATTTCCCCCAAGTCCTGGAAATAGCCCAGAAGGTCGGGTGTGTTGACCAGATCATATTCAAGGCCGGAGGAACACGCGAGGCGACCGCTGAGGCTATGAATAGTTGCGAGGAGGCCGGAATCCTTTTCATGCCTATCGTCACCATCTCAAAGGATGGAACCTCAGATGCCATAGATTCTTATCTTGACGGCGGGAAGATGCCCGTGATGTTCGAGGTGATTTTCTCCAATGATATTCCTCAGGTTGATTCCTACACGAAAGCCTTAAAGGAAGCTGGATCAAAGATCTGGGTGAACTCGATCTGGGCGTCCCTTTGCGGTGGTAATGATGACGAAAGGGCATTTCAAAGCCCAGAAGAGGCGGATGCCGCATATGGCAGGCTGCTCTCTCTGGGCTTCAATGCTTTCCAGACAGATCGTCCGGAGTTTATTATCGACTATCTTAGGAAGAAAGGATTACACGACTAGTTCAAAGCCTTCTTCATAGCATCCCAGTGCTCGGGTGACATCCGTCCGGGCGTGAATAGGCATATTCCGGCGGCTCCGTTGTCAAGCGAGCCGCGGATCGCTGTCTCCATCTCTGAAGGCAGAAGCCCCGAGTTCTCAGGATCCGTGACCTTATCCTTATTCCTCCAATCCGGGCATATGAACAAACCGCTCATCACCGGCACTCCTGCGGGAGCGGACTCAGCCTCCTCCTTGCAGATTGTGGCCAACCAATCAGCGCCCTCAAGATAGAAGTCGTTGTAATTCATGGGGAAAAGCATGTCGACCTTCCACTTGCTCCACTCCTGACGAACCATCTGATAGGAGTGGGACATCGGGCCCGGGAACACATCAGCGCTGACCTTTTTGCCCTTGGCGTGGACCGCGTCAACTATCGCGTTAACGAGATCAGTGACTTTGTCGCAGCGGAACTGCGCCCATTCCTTGACCTTGGAGGGATCCTCGACGGATTTGATGTCGATGCCGGTCTTCTCTTTGAACTCAGCCACGCAGTCGTCGCAGTAGCAGTAATCGGCCGGGGCATATTCCTCGTCCATAACCAATCCGTATTTGTCCCAAAGGCCGCGGCCAAGGATCACGTCGGCGTAGCGGATATAGTCCAACTGCACGTAGTCCACCTCAGGAATATCAGCAATCCCACAATACAGGTCAATAAGGTATTGCCTGACATCCGGATCGGCCGGGTCAAGTGTCTTGTAATATGAGACATAGGGCGGGTACTCATCGGAAGGCTGTCCGAGGCGGTTCACCGTGTACCACCCGTGCGGATGACCTCCACGGGTCATCGCGGCGACCCAGGCGTGATACTCCAGGCCTTCGTCATGGGCTCTTTTCGCCGCTTCTTTGACAAGGACAGGATCGTCACATCCGATGCATACTCCCACAATACCCTGAGACTTCCAGAAGCGGAAATTCTCAGTGAGTTTCGCCATATCAGTTTTGGGATTGATGCCTTCCCAGGCGTAGACGGGTGTCTTTACTTTCTGATTGGAGCAGGCCGCCAGCATCAGGGCCACTCCCAAGGTGAATAATACTCTAACGATTCTCATACTTTGCGATAATTTCTATAAAGATAGGATATTTTTACGAAAAATTGTTATCTTTGCAGTCCCAAACACGATAGGGGCGTAGCTCAGTCGGTTCAGAGCGCTTCAGTCACATTGAAGAGGTCATCGGTTCGAGCCCGATCGTCCCTACGAGTCAACAAAAGGTTGATATCTGGATGTAGCGCAGTTGGTAGCGCACCTGGTTAGGGACCAGGAGGTCGCTGGTTCAAGTCCAGTCATCCAGACCAAGGGTATGGCGAGAGATCCTTTTCCGTCATACCCTTTTTTACACTAAAGGTGAGTTGTCCGAGTGGTTGAAGGAGCCTGCCTCGAAAACAGGTGTACGGCAACGTACCGGGGGTTCGAATCCCTCACTCACCGCAAATCCTATTGAAAAACAGTTATTTAGGAGTTCTACGCACATTTTACGCACACTGTGGCGAAGAATGTGCGTATTTTTATTGTATTATACTAGGGAAACTAAAGAAAAAGAGAAAGGACTACAGACTACTATCGATAGTTTCTTTGATCTTTTCCTTGGAGACAGTAAAGACATGCCCAAATGCTCCGACGGAAACCACGTGTTCTTCTCCCTGATGGGAGAATTTTCCAATGCTGCAGACTAAGTAGTCATCCACTGAGATGAAGTTGCGGATAATAGGAGCCGCGAGTGCGTTGCCTAGGAAAACGCCCAACGTTTCATATTCATCTGAATCCTTTGTCAATTGACTGTTCATAACGGAGGTAATCCTATCGGAGATGGCTGCAACGTGCTGGTCCTTCTTTGGACAGGTCAGGATTGCTGCTACTATAAGACCAATGACCACAAAGAACGCTATTAACCATCCCCATTTGGCACGGGAACGCTTTCTGTACTTCCATTCAAGATACTCGTCGACTGCTTGGTGAAACAGTCTCTCAAAATCATCGATGTTCCGTGCCTCAATCATTGGAATCTGCGGAGCTCCCTCCACGTCTCCATAGTAAGTCTTATCTCCGTCAGAGTATTTTGGCAAGCAATAGAAGTCCTTGTATCTCATAATTAGTAGTAATGAAAAGGTCACTAGCATAGTCTCTTTCAAAGGTAATAAAAGTCTACGTATAAGCATCAAGAGTATTCGTGTTTATTAAAGTGCTCCACCCATTCCACCCCCCCCGGTGCTTTTGTAGGTTAGGATTATCTCCCCCCTCGTATTATTTAAACAAATCGTATGATTGTGCCATAATTTGGCATAACTTCACATTTACTTTGTTCCCAGAAACATTATAAACCATTAGAGTTATGAGAACAAGAGAAATTAAACCCATCCAGAAAACTCATTTGGACAATTTCCACATTGCTGGCTTTTCCTATTGGGAGGGCTGTGAGGCCTTTGAGCATCTGAGGATTGGAACAAAGCTGGACCTGGTACGATAGTTTCAGCGAAGTATAGGGTATAAAATAGACTCGGTTATTCCTGGGCTTATACTCATAATGCTGGTTTCTCAAATAATTCAACCAAGGCATCTGTTCTTTCCTTAAACACCTTGATACAGTCAACCTGATTCTTGACTAAGCCCTTTATGTTTAAGCCACACAAATACTCAGTACAAAACTCTGTTTTCGCATCGTTTTTATGTCCTCTTGGACATATATATTTCAACTTTGGAGAGGATGATAATATGCCACCTTTTACTTCTTCAATCGTACCTTTGTCAGGAAGATTATCCAAGAATGATACGATTTCTTTCATAACAGAGACATCTTCTGATGTATACTCATCTTTCTCCGAAGAAAGAAGATAAATGGCATCATCAAATGACTCTGTGTGTAAGAGTTTATTAATCTCATTTGCATTGAAGAGTTTATATTTTTTTATGAACTCTTTAGCAACTTCGGGGTTAGCATTAAAATGAGGATATACTATGCTGACTAAGCAATCATAATCTAATTGTTCAAAATACTTATCTGCCGAGGAAATAAACGACTGGGCATCGGACGTCGGTGATGAAGGCTGAGCGAGAATATTCTTAGCATATAGGTAAGTCCCATATACGGAATCAGCCAATTCAGATAGATCATGAGAATAAAAAAATCCCCACTCCTCCTCTGTCGGATAATCTTCTTTTGCCTTAGTTTTCCATTTATTCTTGAATACTTGAAGTTGTATTTCTGCTGATGAAATAACATCGTCATCTTCATATACATTTTCCTCTATTGAATCAAGGTGAAGAGTCACAGCAGTACCAACTATGGATACCATGAACATTGACTTACCTTTACCTGAGACCTCGTCAAAGTCAACATTTAAACCGATGATACCATTAGCTTTGAGTTTTCTTGCCTTTTCTTTTATATCATCAATAGCTAATGAATATAACCGCTGTAATTGATTTCTATAGGTCCCCGATGTTCCGCCAAAAATATCAGATAATGAGGCCACAAAGTCAGAGAAGATATTTGTTCCGACTACAACATTCGATGTGACTATACCTAAATACTTTATTATTCTAGCACCTTCAATGCTATTGGTTGTTGTAATTAATACCTTATCCATGATAATGCGATTATTAACTCATACAAATATAATGTTCTCATATAGACAATCAACGACAAGATGATATTATGTCAAAAAGATCACAAACAAAACCGAATCCATATGAATTATTGCCCACCGAAGTGAGCGATACGTTCAACTTGAAAGCAATAAACCAAGTCTTCATTAATCAGAGGCTTACGCTTTTTTATCAGGATGTATAATAGTATAATTAGAAACCAAAGTATTTATCAATAGCTTCAAGGTCAGCTTTCTGCTGTGAACTACCTTGGTATGTATCGGAATCCCCGTATTTATAAGTGCGAGTTGACGTTGATGAAGGAGTTGAAGTGCTTCGATTTGATTCTCTCTCAAAAAAACCAAAAATATGAGGCTTTCTAGCATCGTATTCACGGACATGTCCGATACGGAAAAAATAAATCAGCTGTTCATCAGATAATCCAGTTATATCTGCGACACAGAGGGTCCCATCCTTAGATACGCCGTCATCCTCATAAACCACGAGGCTATTACCACAAACCCAAAAATAGCGCTCATTTGCATTCCTCTTCATCAGTTTATTGTAATTGTAGACCTCCAGATAATTCATTCCGTAAACCTCGATAGCTTTAGATTTAGCCGTTCTTGGATGACTAGTATAACTAGAGAAAAAGAAATGAGCTTCTATCAAACGGTCTTCTGAATCGTAGAAATAAGTCGTCTTGCAAGGGATTGTTGTGCCAGCGAGAACGATACTTGTGTCTGTGGTATTACGCACTTTTGATCTCATTTGTTCCCGAGTATCACCGATAGAGAAATCATCCCATTTAATAGATTTTTCACCAGCATCAGGCCGTTCGTTTAATAATACAGATGCGCGTTTTTCAACTTTAGCATCATCACCCCATTCGTAATTAGTAGATAAAGGATATGAGGTAGGTGCAACAGTTTTAATAATTAAAAGGCCCACTAGGAGGGCAGCAAGAGCTAAAATAATGTATTTATGTCTCATTTCTGATTCCTTTGTACGATGATATTGAATATATTAGCAATGTTCTGGGCTTTTTTGGTATCGCTACCCAACCTAATTTCACGGGTAGGATCACTTAAGTCATCCAAGTTCACATAAAGGATATAGCGATGCATTGTCGTAGAAGTTGATGTCGCATTTATGGGGGTTGTCACTGTCTCTTTCTTTGCTGTCGTTGCACCGGCGAGAGCGCCAACACCTCCGAGAAGGACACCGCCAACCACAGCACGACCTAGCATGTTCCCAGTAGCTGTTTTAGTTGTACTTGTATATTGAGCTTCGTTCCGAACGATTGTTTCAGACTCATCGTTCAAAGCAAAGCCCAAAACTTTTGAGAAAGGTATCTGCTCACCTTTAAGGACAAGCATGGAGGACGCCTCGAAAATGTACAAATGACTGTCGAAATCGGTCTTGCTATTGCCCAAAAGAATGTCCGTAGTGCAAGGGCCATATGATGAAACAAGCCCTTCAAACTTATCATTATAAGCAGACTCGACCTGTAATCTTTTCTCCTCTGCTTTGCGCCTGGCCTCGGAGGCAATTCTGGCTTCCTCGGATTTGCGGGCTTCCCTTTTCTCATTGGCATTCTCTGCCAAATCATAGATGACGAAGCCGCCGAGAGCGATTGATGTAATAATAATAAGAACTGTAAGCATATACCCGAAAACAATCGTCTAATAATGAAACAAGATTAATGGTTTTATTAAATGGTGAATTCTAAGAAGTGCAACGACTTTAGAAAGTAAAGATATTAATAAAACAGAAATACTCCAAAGAAGTATAATACATCTTATGGCCTAACTGTAATTCTACAAATCAACGTCAATTCATTGTCATTTCGTAGAAAAACAGGTTGAAATGAACCTGAAATCGTGCGATTCACAGTGCATTTACACATGAAAACACTGTCTTTAAGGGTTCAATTAGACCCTTACTGTATGTACATCAGGGTCCAAATAGACCTTAACTGTATGTCATCTAAGGTTCAATTAGACCTCGACTGACAGTACGCGAGGGTTCAAATAGACCTTTACTGCATGCTAGTTAAGGTATAAATAGACCTCAATTTACTGTCGTTTAAGGTGATTATGAAGTTTGGTAGAGTGTGTTATCAATGCCTATGCTGACATAGTAATCTTGATTGAGGACTTTCCCATCAATTTCAACAGGAGAATTCAGTGATACCAAATAACGAGTATTTCCAATGATTCCCTCCGATGCAATCCTAGACTTGGCTTTGGTCTTCATATTCAGATCTATTCCAAGGTGGGCGAAATCCTGAACGACTTTAATATAAAGATTCTTCATTTCTTTGAAGGCCGTTACTTTGGTCTGGTCATTAAAAGCAAGCTTTATGAAATAGGAATAGCCATAAAGGTCGTTAACATATTCTGTATTGAATTGATGTGCCTTTACTTTTAATGGATAACCTTTGAATGTCTGATTATAACCTTCGTCGATACTGTATGAACCGTATGATTCAGAATACTTCCATTTAGGGTTTCCCTTAATAAACTGAATAACTTTTACGGGATCGATGTCCCAAAGGGATTTAGATGGATTCTCAATTATTCCAAGTGGTTTTGTAAGAAAATCCGAAAGGGATCACTCCCTTGAATCAGATAACTTGAAGGATGACACTCCTGATTCGATGGACTCAAACCACCCGAATTCCTCTTTACCATCGGTTTTAATCAGACCTTGATAATGAACGACAAGACCAAAATAATCTTTCCCATTCGGCAATAATACTTCAACCTTCGAATCACCATGTCTGACAGATACCTTTTTGGCATTCTTTTTAGGATTAGGGAGATCTACTCCTTCTGACCTAAGATGCTCCATTAATTTATTGGCGAATCGCTGCGCTTCTTTAGGATTGTTCTTGAAGTAGAAGGTACTTAGGAAACCAGTTAATTCTTTACCCCCTGTTGAAAAACTTGCCACCGCATGTGATGGTACGACACCAAGAAAAGGCATGTCATAGCCGCCATCCTTTGTTACTTTTACCGATCCGGTAACATCATCAATAACCGCCTTCCATCCATAATCTGACAAGTCGAACAAGATTTGTTCTCTTGGTAGCTTTTTGCTATTCTGAGATAGTACTCCGAACGGGCGAGTTATCAAGTCCTGTACACTCAGCTCCTTGGGTGTCGCAGGCCTGAGTCCTGGGGTTTTCTCGGTAATCGCAGGTTTAGGAGTAGGAGCAGCCGATGGTTTGGAGGTGGATTGTGAGATCCTGGCAGAGGCTGGTTCGTCATCCCAATAGGTGATGATTCGCTTTATGGATTCGCCGTCTTCATCGGTAAGGATGGTGTAATTGCCGTGGGAGTCTCGTTCCTTGATTATATACTTGGTTGAAAGTGAATTATATTGGCCATAGTCCAGATCATCTGACTCTACAGCATAAGTCTCTAATTTCGGGAGTAAGTCCTCTCCCTTATCAAACCCATCCTCTATCAGAGCCATGAATTCACCTGTCGGTACAATATCAGCCACGGCAAAAAACCCCCGATTGAACGAGTCTTTACCACTCTCTGCAAAAGTGTATACTTGATAAACTATTGAATAATAACCCAGATTACCAGACTTATCAATGCGGCCATGTTCATTGTCTACATAGAGTCCAATTAATCGACCTCCTTTATAATGAAAATTTAAAAGGTAATCATCCACATACATATCGCCTCCCAATGACACTGCAAATGTTTGATTGAACCCCGTCAGCATGCCTTCTGATCGTTCAATATTTGTAATTTTTCGGGTATACTCAGACTGATAAGCCTCTATAATAATATCCTCCAGTTTTCCTTCCTTTGAGAATGACAATGATGCAAAACCATGGGGATCTTCTGTTGCGGATCCACTCTCGGCATAAACCACCTTGCATTCCTTGACATGACCTTTCAGCCCGAAAGCGGCGGCATCATGATACTGTTGGGCGGAAAGAGATATGCAGAGGATAAGACCTGTCGCGACAAATAGAAAGAATGATAACTGTTTCATATACATGATTGCTTGCACAAAAATAGCAAATCTTCCGTATCGCTAAAAGATATGTATGCCCCATAAGCAAGGACACCTGGTCGGCTTTATCTCATTTCCTTCTATCGTCGTGCGGCATACCTCTCGACCAGTTTGCTGTTCTGATAAATTCCGAAGCCTTTTTTACCGGATTCCAAAATAATCCCTCCATAGTGGAATCCCGGCCGCTTGGCCGCTTCCTTCGCCCGACGCAAGGCTTCCTCAAGTGATGTGCAATAATATGTGACCATGGCCACAAAGGAAGCCAGTCAATGGGCCAAACCATGACACATGAAAAAGATAATCGCCCACCGAAGTGAGCGATAAA
>JAEEGH010029696.1_pt1 | contig 10675 bp, 9 predicted proteins | sample 9134181 | NCBI WGS metagenome assembly JAEEGH01 (sample SAMN16246544, study PRJNA631951) | gut metagenome | biome: gut microbiome; feature: rumen; material: DP-attached | host: Bos | place: Iran: Karaj | collected 2018-10
AGACCAGAAATAGCACGGCGCTTCCAGGGTAGCGAACAAGGTGACCATTTTCCCCAGCGGCACGAAATGGATGCGGGAGTACGGAATGAGACCCATCCTGCTGGTATGGTCGTAATAGGTGTAGGAAACGCGTCCGCCCAGGAAAAGGGCGTCATTGCAGCGGTATGCGATGTCCGGACAGATATCCACATACCAACCCGTCGCGGAATTATAATCCAAGCCGCCGCCCAGGCCGAACAGCCAGCGCCCGGAATTACGCCCGGAAGCAGGCTGCCCCGTCACCCGGACACCAGTCTGCAGCGAATCGATCAGAACCGTCCCGGGATTGACCGTCCTGGGCGTCACCACCTTCCCTTCCTGTGCCGACAAAGCTGTGCACAAAGACAAAGAAAGCAAGAAAACAAATAAACGTTTCATATTGTACAGCAATTAATTGACAAAGGTCATCTCACCTAACAAATGATCTGCGTGCCCCAACTCCCGCACCACGAAAATCAGATAGCGGATATCCAGGGAGATATTGCGGCAATAATCCGGATCGAAGACGATGTCGCTCATCGTCCCCTCCCAGACGCGGTCGAAATTGATGCCGATCAGGTTGCCGTCGGCATTGATCACCGGCGAGCCGCTGTTGCCGCCCGTCGTATGGTTGGTCGCCAGGAAACACACCGGTACCTCGGAGATTCCCACGCCCGCGGGGTCCTCCGCCAATGACCGGGCATACAGGTCCCGCAGCGACTGGGGGATATCATAGTCGAAAATCTCAGGATTGTCCTTTTCGATCACGCCCTTCAGGGTCGAAACCGGCGTGTAACAGACTCCGTCGGACGGCGAATACCCTTCCACGTGCCCATAGGCTACCCGCAGCGTCAGGTTGGCGTCCGGATAGAAATCCCGGTCGCCGCCCATCATCATCTGGCCCCGCATGTAATCCCGCTGAAGCAGGCGGATCTCCGAGGCGAGCCGAAGGTACTCCGGCAGCACGTCCCGGTTGTACCACTGGGCGAACGCCCGGTCGAACGCGTAGGCAGGATCCTTTTTCAAGGCCGTCAGATCCTTCTTCTTCAAGGCCGCCACGCGTGCCGGGTCGGCGAAAACGGACTCGGCGAAGAAAGCGTCCGCCCAGGCCGGAACGGACCCGTACTCCGCCATCCTATCCTTGAAATAAGCCAGCTTAAACTCCTCTGGCACACGCCGTTCAAACATCTCCATCATCGCAATGAAGGTATCTTTGTCCATCGACAAGGTATAATTCCGGAAAAAACTCTCCGCCGATGGCTGCACCTTGTCCGGCGAGTCCGTCAGGAGTTTCACCACCGACGATGCGAACTTCGGCAGTTCCAGTTGCGAAGCCGTCTCCTGGTAGTAAAAACGCGCAAAGTCATACGGCTCCTGCAGCCGCAGCAGCGAATCGATGCGATCGACCACATCGGCATACTCCGTCGCCGCGGCCCACTTCCGGAAACGATCCTCGTAGGCCTTCTTGGAGGCTACCGTATTCATCCGGCGGATGCCCAGGCTCTCCCCCTGCCATTTCTTCCAGGCGTTGGAGACCGATGCCGCGCGGGAACTGTAGCGGATCCGCATTTCCTGGCTCTGCGCCATGTAGGACTTGATGATGCCGAGCCGCAGGTCACGCAGCGCAATCCGCTCGGGATCCGCCACCTCCCCTATCCAACGGACCGCCTCGCCCGTAATATATTCCTGGGTGGAACCCGGGTTGCCGTAGATGAAGGTGAAGTCCCCTTCCTTCACGCCCGCCGTCGAGATCTTGAAGAACTTCCGCGGCCGGAAAGGGACGTTGGAAGCGGCATAGTCCGCCGGCTCATTGGATGCGTCGGCATAGATGCGGAACATCGAGAAATCCCCTGTGTGCCGCGGCCACATCCAGTTGTCCGTATCGCCCCCGAACTTGCCGATCGAACTCGGCGGGGCGCCGACCAGCCGGATGTCGCGGTAGACCTTATAAACAAATAGGAAATACTGGTTTCCGTAATACAGCGGTTCCACCGAAGCCTGCATCCGCCCACCCGCACAGGCTTCCTGGATCAGCGCCGCGCTTCTGGCCTGGACCACCGAGTCGCGCCAGGCCGGAACGGCATCATCCGGAACGTCCCGCAGCACGGCGGCCGTCACGTCCTCCATCCGCTCCAGGAAACTGACCGTCAGTCCCGGGCAAGGCAGCTCCGCATCCCGCGTCATCGCCCAGAAACCGTCTTTCAGGTAGTCGTGCTCGACGCTGCTGTGACGACCGATATGATAGTAGCCGCAATGGTGGTTGGTCAGCAGCAGTCCTTCCGGCGAAACGAGTTCGCCCGTGCAGCCGCCGCCGAAAAGGACGACCGCATCCTTGAGCGAAGCCTGGTTGACGCTGTAGATATCTTCCGCGCTGAGTTTGAAGCCCTTGGCCTGCATGTCGGCGATACGCCCGCTGATCAGCGAGGGCAGCCACATCCCTTCGTCCGCACGCAACGCCGGCGTAAGGAGCAGCGCAAGCAGGAAAGCCAGATACAGTTTTCTCATTCCAAATCCGAATTTCTCCCAATTTACGAAAAAAAATAGGACGATTTTAGTTTTTTTTCTATATTTGCTGCAGCTATGACTGCGAAAAGGAACGATATGTACCACCATCACCACCGTATCTCACAAAGATAGGGTAGGCGTTCCGTGTATATCATAGTATGATTGAAAACTGCAGGCTTACCCGATGGGTAGGCTTTTTTTATTGAAACCTGACAGGTATGTTACGCATTGCCATTCAAGCCAAGGGAAGGCTCAACGAGGACAGCTCCGCCATGCTGCGCGAGCTCGGCATCGACGTCGATGACTCCAAGCGGAAGTTCCTCTCCCCTTCCTCCAATTTCCCCATCGAACTGCTTTATATGCGGGATGACGACATCCCCGCCGTGGTCGCCTCCGGCACCGCCCAGCTCGGCATCGTCGGCCTCAACGAAGTCGAAGAAAAGGGCCACGACGTGCAAATCGTTGAAAAGCTCGGCTTCGGCGGCTGCCGGATCTCCCTGGCCATCCCCAAGGCGGAGGCTTACGAGGGGCCGTCCTGGTTCGAGGGCAAGCGCATCGCCACCTCCTACCCCAACATCCTGCGCAAGTACCTGGATGACAAGGGAATAAACGCCCGCATCGAAGTCATCACCGGTTCGGTCGAGATCGCCCCGGCGGCCGGCATCGCCGACGCCATCTTCGATATCGTCTCCTCCGGTGGCACCCTGGTCTCCAACGGCCTCAAGGAAGTCGAGCGCGTCTTCGAGTCGGAAGCCGTCCTGATCAGCAACGGCTGCCTCAGCCCTGAAGACCAGGCCATCCTGGACGAAATGCTCTTCCGCCTCGAGTCGGCCCGGATCAGCCGCGGCAAGAAATACTTGCTGATGAACCTGCCGAAGGCCTCCCTGCCCCAGGCCCTGCAGATCCTGCCCGCCATGCGCAGCCCGACCGTCCTTCCCCTGGCGGAAGAAGGCTGGTGCTCCCTGCATTCGGTCGTGGACACGGCCAGCCTCTGGGACAAGGTGCGCGCCCTCAAGGCCATCGGCGCCGAGGGCATCCTGGTCCTCGACATTGACAAGATCATCCTGTAGCGAAAGTCTATGCAATTGATTATCAACCCTTCCCGGGAAGAATGGAACGGCCTCTGCGAGCGGCCGGCGGATGACAATCCCGTCGTCCGGGAGCGCGTGGCGGCCATCCTGGAGCGTGTCCGGACCCAGGGCGACCAGGCCCTTCGGGCGCTTTCGCAGGAGATCGACGGCGTCTCCCTGGACAGCCTGGAAGTGAGCGAAGCGGAATTCGCCCAGGCGGAAGCCCAAGTCCGTGGAGAAGTCAAGCGCGCCATCGCCGCGGCCGCGGTCAACATCCGCGCCTTCCACGAGGCGCAGCGCCCGCAGGGGGTGGATCTCGAAACGCAAAAAGGCGTCCGTTGTCTCCAGCGTGCCGTCCCCATCCAACGGGTCGGCCTCTATATCCCCGGCGGCAGCGCTCCCCTCTTTTCGACCGTCCTGATGCTGGCCATCCCCGCCCGTATCGCGGGCTGCGGGGAAATCATCCTCTGCACCCCGGTCGCCAAAACTACGGGGCAAGTCGCGCCGGAGGTGCTTTATGCCGCCAGACATTGCGGCGTGGACCGCGTCTTCAAGTCCGGCGGCGCCCAGGCCATCGCGGCGATGGCTTACGGAACGGAAAGCATCCCCCGGGTCGACAAGATCTTCGGCCCCGGGAATCAATATGTCACGACCGCCAAGCAGCTGCTGGGCGGAAAAACCGTCGCCATCGACATGCCCGCCGGCCCGTCCGAAGTGATGGTCCTCGCGGATGCGACAGCCCGTCCGGCCTTCATCGCCGCCGATCTCCTGTCCCAGGCCGAGCACGGCCCCGACAGCCAGGTGATGCTCGTCACCGACAGCCCCGAGATCGCCCGCGCGACAATGGACGAGGTAGAGCGCCAGCGGGCCCTACTCCCCCGCGCCGGCATCGCCGGGAAGGCCCTGGAGAAGAGCCGCGCCGTCGTTTTCAACACGCGGGAAGAAATGACGGCATTCGCCAACACTTACGGCGCCGAGCACCTGATCCTCGCCGTCCGTGACCCCTGGGAGATTGCGGACCGCATAACTTCCGCGGGCAGCGTCTTCGTCGGTCCCTGGTCGCCCGAAAGCGCCGGCGACTATGCCTCCGGCACCAACCACACCCTCCCGACCAGCGGCTGGGCGCGCGCCTTCAGCGGCGTCAACCTGGACAGTTTCCTGCGCAAGATCACCTTCCAGGAACTGACACGGGACGGCCTCGGAGCCCTTGCGCCCACCATTACCGTCCTGGCAGAGGCGGAAGGCCTCCAGGCCCACGCCAATGCCGTCAAAATCCGCCTGCAAGATGATTGACATCGAATCCCTGATCCGTCCCAACATTGCGGCCATCGCCCCCTACAGCACGGCGCGCGACGAATGCAGCGGCACCCCGGAAGTCTTCCTGGATGCCAACGAGAGCCCGTATGACACCGGCTACAACCGCTACCCGGACCCGCACCAGAAAGCATTGAAGCAGCGCCTTTCCCAGATCAAGGGCCTGAGTCCGGACCACATCTTCGTGGGCAACGGCAGCGACGAGGCGATCGACCTCGTCTTCCGGGTCTTCTGTCAGCCCGGGCGGGACAACGTCGTCGCCATCAGCCCCAGTTACGGCATGTATGAGGTAGCCGCCGCGACCAACGACATCGAAGTGCGCAAGGTACGCCTGCGCGAGGACTTCAGCCTGGACGCGGAAGCCCTGCTCTCAGCTGCGGACGGGCGCACCAAGGCCCTCTTCCTCTGCAGCCCCAACAACCCTTCGGGGAATGCCTTCTCCAACGCAGAGGTCCTCGGCCTGGCGGAGCGTTTCCCGGGCATCGTGGTGCTGGACGAGGCCTACATCGACTTCTGCAGCATCCCCTCGCTGCGTTTCCAGGTCGACGCCCATCCCAACCTCATCATCCTCCAGACCCTTTCCAAGGCCTGGGGCCTGGCCGGACTGCGGCTGGGTCTGGCATTCGCCTGCCCGCGCATCGTCCAGCTGATGTCGATGATCAAATACCCTTACAACGTCAACATCCTCGCCCAGCGGACCGCCCTCGCCCAACTGGAGGCGCCCATCGACGAGCGCATCGCGGAAATCGTGGCGCAGCGCGGCGTCGTGGCCCGGATGCTGGAGAAATGTCCCTTCGTACAGAAAGTCTATCCCAGCGAGGCCAATTTCCTGCTGGTCAAGGTTTCGGACGCCGACAGGCTGTACGCGCACCTGTTGCGGGACTGCATCATCGTCCGCAACCGATCCCGCGTACCGGGCTGCGCAGGCTGCCTGCGCATCACCGTCGGCACCCCGGAAGAAAACCGCAGGCTCGCCGCCTCCCTGAAACGATACCAGCCATGAAGAAAGCCATTTTCATCGACCGCGACGGCACGATCGTCCGCGAACCCGAAGACGAGCAGGTCGATTCTTTCGCCAAACTCAGTTTCGTCCCCGGAGCCATCAGTGGCCTGCGGGCCCTGGTCGGCCTCGGCTACGACCTGGTCCTGGCCTCCAACCAGGACGGACTCGGCACACCCGATTACCCCGAAGAATGCTTCGAGTCCATCCATTCCTTCATCCTGGACACGCTGGAGGGCGAAGGCGTGGTCTTCGACGACCAGCTGATCGACCGCCATACGCCGGAGGACCTTTCGCCGGAGCGCAAGCCCGGCACCGGAATGTTCGGCCGTTACAAGGACGGCAGCTACGACCTGGGCGCTTGCTTTGTCATCGGCGACCGGGTCACGGACATCCAGCTGGCGCGCAACCTGGGCGCCAAGGGCATCCTGCTGCAGCCGGATGCTTCTTTGCTCGAAGGAGAGCCCTGCAAGGGCAGTTGCGTCCTGGCGACCGACGACTGGGCCGAGATCGCGGATTTCATCCGCAGGGGCGAGCGCTGCGCGGTCGTGGACCGCAAAACGCGCGAGACCGACATCCACGTGCGCGTGGACCTGGACGGCAAGGGGCCCTCGCACATCGAGACGGGCCTGGGTTTCTTCGACCACATGCTGGAGCAACTGGTCCACCACGGCGGCATTGCCCTGGAGCTGACTTGCCAAGGCGACCTGGAGGTCGACGAGCACCACACGATGGAAGACTGCGCCCTGGCGCTCGGAGAGGCCCTGCGGCTGGCCCTGGGCGACAAGGCGGGCATCGGGCGCTACGGTTTCGTCCTGCCGATGGACGAATGCCGGGCGATGGTCCTGCTGGACTTCGGCGGGCGTCCGGAGCTGGTCTGGGACGTCTTCTTCTCCCGCGAATTCATCGGTGACACGCCGACCGAGATGTTCAAGCACTTCTTCAAGTCGCTGAGCACCGAACTGCGTTGCAACCTGCACGTGGCCGCCAAGGGCGAGAACAACCACCACCTGGCGGAGAGCATCTTCAAGGCCTTCGCGCGGGCGCTGAAACAGGCCGTGCGGCGGCAACCCTTCGATTATACCATCCCTTCCAGCAAAGGCACGTTATGATTGCAATCATCGACTATCAGGCTGGGAACATCCGTTCCGTGGAGAATGCGCTCGCACGGCTGGGCTGCTCGTATTGCCTGACCGCGGATCCGGAGGTAATCCGTTCGGCGGACAGGGTCATCCTGCCCGGCGTGGGCAATGCCGCGGAGGCGATGCGCTCGCTGACGGAGCGGGGTCTCGTGCCGGTCATCCGCTCGTTGCGGCGGCCGGTGCTGGGCATCTGCGTGGGCATGCAGGTCCTTTGCCGCGACAGCGAGGAGGGGCCTTGCGAGGGCATAGGCCTTTTCGACGCGCACGTGCGGCGGGTCCCTTCCGCCGGGCAGGGGCTGTCACTTCCAGGGAGCAGGGAAGAACCCTGTCGGGGAATGCCATCCACCGCCGGGCAGGGGCTGTCGCCTTCAGGGAGCAGGAAAGAACCCTTCCGGGGAATGCTCCCCGAAGGCGACAGCCCCCGCCCGGCCGCCAAGGTGCCGCACATGGGCTGGAACGCCCTCGGCAACCTGGACGGCAAGCTGTTCACGGGCATGAAGGGCGGCTCCTACGTCTATTTCGTACACTCCTACTATCCCACTCTCGGGCCCGACACGGTGGCGACTTGCCGCCACGGGGAGGTCCTCTTCAGCGCCGCGCTGCGCTACGAGAACTTCTACGGCACGCAGTTCCATCCGGAAAAGAGCGGCGCCGTCGGAGAGCAGATCCTGCGAAACTTCCTCAGCCTATGATCCAGATACTTCCAGCCATCGACCTGATCGAAGGACGCTGCGTGCGCCTTTCGCAGGGCGATTATGGGCTCAAAAAAATCTATGACGGAGATCCCGCCGACCTGGCGGCCCGTTTCGCGGACTGCGGCGTGTCGAGGATTCACCTGGTGGATCTGGATGGGGCGAAAGCCGGAAAGCCTTGCAACCTGCGCACACTGGAGAAGATCGCCACCCGTGTGGACGTGGAGTTGGAGTGGGGCGGCGGGCTTTCCTCCGACACGGCCTTGAAGGACGCTTTCGACGCCGGGGCGACGCAGGCCATCATCGGCAGCGTGGCGGCCCGGGAACCCTCCTTATTCCGCGGATGGCTGCAGGCCTGGGGCGGTGGAAGGGTCCTGCTGGGCGCCGACGTCCGGGAGGGGCGCATCGCGGTCAAGGGCTGGCTGGAAGAGACTCCCCTGCGCATCGAGGACCTGGTGGCGGACTTCCAGCCCGACGGGCTGAAAGAGTGCATCGTCACCGACATCGGGCGCGACGGGATGCTGCAGGGGCCGTCGTTCGACTTGTACCCGCCCCTGCAGGAGCGTTTCCCGGACGTGTCTTTCACCGTCAGCGGCGGCATTTCCTCGATGGAGGACATACGGCGGCTGGACAGCCTCGGGCTGCGGCGGGTGATTGCCGGCAAGGCTATCTATGAGCATCAAATCAGTTTAAAGGAAATTGAACAATGGTCGCTAAGCGCATCATCCCCTGCCTTGACGTAAAGGACGGGCAGGTCGTCAAGGGCATCAACTTCCTCGGCCTCAAGGAAGTCGGGGACGCCGTGGAGATGGGCCGGCGCTATTCGGAGGAAGGCGCCGACGAGCTGGTCTATCTGGACATCAGCGCCACCTTCGAAGGGCGGCGGACTTTCGTGGACCTGGTGTCGCGCATCGCGCGGGAAATCGACATTCCCTTCACCGTGGGCGGGGGCATCTCGTCCCTGGACGATGCGGCGCGGCTGCTGGATGCGGGCGCGGACAAGATTTCCATCAATTCGGCCGCCATCGCGGACCCTGCGCTGATCAGCCGCATTGCAGACCACTATGGCAGCCAGTTCGTCGTCGTCGCCATTGATGCGCGCTGCGTGGGGATGGCCGGTCAAGCCGGCCATGACAGGTCAAACGTCATCCCCGGCTCCGACAATCTAAACGTCATCCCCGGCTCCGACAATCTAAACGTCATCCCCGGCTCGACCGGGGATCTCTGGATGGCCACCACCCACGGCGGCCGCGTCCAGACGGACCGCGAACTCTTCTCCTGGGCCCGGGAGGCACAAGAACGCGGCGCCGGCGAGATCCTCTTCACCTCGATGGACCACGACGGCACGAAGGCGGGCTATGCGCTCTCCGCCACGGCGCGCCTCTGCGAGACCCTGTCCATCCCCGTCATCGCTTCCGGGGGCGCCGGAAACGTATCGCATGTCGTGGAGGTGCTGACCCAGGGCAAAGCGGACGCCGCCCTGGCCGCCAGTATCTTCCATTACGGAGAAATTGCCATCCCGGCGTTGAAGCGCGAACTCGCCGCCGTCGGGATCCCCGTTCGTTTATAAAGGTTAAATATATGAAATTCAGCGAATTCAATTTAAGCAAGAACGCCGACGGCCTGCTGCCGGTGATCGTCCAGGACTCCGTGACCCTTAAGGTCTTGATGCTGGGCTATATGAATGAGGAAGCCTTCGACAAGACCCTGGCTTCTGGCCAAGTCACCTTCTGGTCCCGGAGCCGCCAGGCCCTTTGGACCAAGGGAGAGACCAGCGGCAACTTCCTGACGGTCGTGGACATGTATCCCGACTGCGACGCTGACACCCTGTTGGTCCGGGCCATCCCCGCCGGGCCGACCTGCCACCGCGGCACGACGGCCTGTTTCGACACGCCGGAGAGCGAGGGATTCATCCGCACCCTGTCCCAGGTCGTCAAGGGACGGCACGCGGAAATGCCGGAGGGATCCTATACGACCAAGCTCTTCATCAAGGGGGTGAAGACCATCTCGAAGAAGGTGGGCGAAGAGGCCGCTGAGACAGTGATCGAGGCCGTGGACGGCAACCGCTCGCGTTTCATTTATGAGGCGTCCGACCTGTTGTACCACTTGCTGGTGCTTTGTGAGGCGATGGATGTCTCGCTCTCGGACCTGGAGTCGGAGCTGGCTTTGCGGCACCGATAGGCCTCGGGCCGGCGGCCAAGCTCCGACTGCGGCTACGTCCATCCTCGCTGCGCTGCGGCTGAGTGACGCCGCAGTCGGACTTGGACCCCCGGCCTGGAAAGCATAAGAAAGGCCGGCCCATTCGTTGGGCCGGCCTTCTTCTATGGATCAGGCGGGGTTATTCGCTCAGTTTGAAAAGGCGGAGGTTGTAGCCCTTTCCGCTGTCATACTTGAAGTAGCCGCCGCTGCCGGAATGGTAGAGTCCCAGACCGCCGGACAAGATCATGTTGCAGTCGGAATTAATCGTCTGGACAGCCAGAGAAGCATCGTCGGTCAAGATGATGGCCGAACCATTACAGTACATGTACTGGTTGTTCTTCTTGATCTTGACCAGCCAGCCGTCACCGGAGGCGATCAGTTCCACCTCGTTGGAGATGATATCCTCGTCCGTCGTAACCAAGGCCGTCATGTCCAAATCATCTGAAATCATCAGCTGAGCGCACTGATTGGCTCCGGTAGGAGGGAACGTGCAGAGATACATGGCCGGATTGGTGTTCGATTCGCGGCCAAGGATCAGGTAGGTTCCCGCTGAAGGCGTTGAGACGGAGACATATACATTTGGAGCGGTTCCTTCGACATACTTGTACAGGGCGGGAAGAACACCATCGCTGTCGCTGGAACTGGCAAGGAACCACTGATTCGAAGTAGAATAGCGCACGGCCCTGTTGCCCTTGGCTACGATCGAAACCAGGCCATCGGTAAGCGTGAAGGTCG
>JAEEGH010029697.1_pt1 | contig 10675 bp, 9 predicted proteins | sample 9134181 | NCBI WGS metagenome assembly JAEEGH01 (sample SAMN16246544, study PRJNA631951) | gut metagenome | biome: gut microbiome; feature: rumen; material: DP-attached | host: Bos | place: Iran: Karaj | collected 2018-10
GATTACTCTTCCCGTATCTGCCGAAGTCATTCACGATGGCTTTCAGATCCGAACAACGCAGTTCACATACCTCCGCAATCTTCTCTGGGATCGCCTTCAGCAGTCCACTGGTGATGATGACATCTCTCCCACTTTGCAGTTGGGCTTTGATCTTCATCATAATATCCTTGTCACCTACCGCCTGCTCCGTCAACAGTACGATCTTCTGGTCTTCTGCAAACGAGGGATACATATCCATCGGTAGACCGATCATACCCAGATAGTTCTGCAGGAAGTCCTCACCCAGCGCGTGGAAAGGCTTATAGGATTTGATGCCTATAGGCTTACCCAGTTTCCCTACCAACTGATCAGCCTTTCTGAGTGTGACATCTGCGATACGCGCCATCGTGGTAGGCTCTACCGTCTTATTGCCATGCTTAAAGGGGGCCTTCATCTCGTCGTAGTTCCAACTGGTTCCCATATCCTGCCAAGGGGTACGGAGCCGGTCGTTCAGGGGCACATCCAGTAACTGATGATAGGCAAAGAGCATCACGTCCCTCGCCTTGGCGATGGCTGTCAGATGCAACTGTTCCGCATAGCGGTCCATACCCATCTGGATACCGCCTGCATCCACCCAACCGCCGCCGTTATAACCAGGACGCAGATTCTCGAAATAGCGGATGATATTATAACTCAGATAGTTCTGCAGATGTTGGGCACTGGCTGGATCGCGCGTCTCCGTACCCGTCCAGATACCATCAAAGAGTTTCGGTCCGTCCTCCAGATTAAAACCCAGTCCCTGGAAATGGTCATACCAGTTGGGATACTTGATGATAACCTTCACCTTCGGGTTTACAGCCTTCGCAGGACCTAACACCAGATGCTTAGCCGCATCATTCATCAACTGCAGACGATACGCCGTCCAACTCAGATTCCCTTTCGCTGCTATCTCCACAGCACTCTTACAACTCGTGAAGAAGAAATCGTCGAGCAGGAACTCATCGAAATGCTTTGCTGTCGTCTCGGCAATCTTCTGCACCATCTTCCGATGCTCCGGGTCAGAGTAGCAGAACGTCTCAAACTCATTGCTCTCGTCGATAGTGAAGGTGATACCGCCAGCCACCTCGATGCCCTGTTTCTGGAAGAACTTCTTCGCCTTCTCAATCGTGGCATCATCCACAATATGCAGGTCACGATGCGTCTCCAGGTAGATCTTATCCACATCCAACTGACTGGAGATCGTGGCCCATGAAGATTCGAGCCATTGGGTGTCCTTCATCTTCTGCACCTCTGCGGCACGTACATAGACAGAGACCTTGAAATTCTCGTGTTTGGCTTCAGCGGAGCATGGCAGCAACAGACAGGCCATCAGGCAAAGCGCACTTCTAAGTAATGAATGATTCCTCATAAATAATAAGTTTTGGTTGGTGATTATAATGATTACATATTCTCTTTTGGTTCCACATGTACAGCCACATGGGTATGCTCACCATAGCGGGCCCTGAGCAGATCCTCCACCTCCGAGGCTTTGTTGTGAGCTTCCCTTAAGGTGATGTCACCGTCCATCAGGATATGCAGTTCGATGGCATAGTGATTGCCGATCTTTCTCGTCCGCAGGTCATGCGGATCCACCACACCCTTCAACTCACCCACGATCCTGAGGATCTCCTCTTCGACGTCTTCAGGCAACGAGTGTTCCATCAGGTCATCGATACCACGATGCAACAGATCCACGGCCACCTTCACGATAAACGCACCCACCACCAACGAGGCGATCGGATCAAGTACCGTCCAACGCTGTCCTAAGAAGATGGCACCGCCGATACCTATCGCCGTACCCACAGAAGAAAGGGCGTCGCTGCGATGATGCCACGCGTTGGCCTCAACCACCTGGGAGTTCAACTGACGGGCCTTCACCATCGAATACTGATACACACCCTCTTTCAGAAGCACAGACAACAACGCTGCCCAGAGTGCCAACGTACCCGGGGCTTCCAACTGTTCGCCATTCAGCCACGCAACGATCTCCATCGCTCCGTGATAGATGATACCTATTGCTACTATCAACAGGGCTACCCCGATGAGTGTCATTGCCAAGGTCTCATACTTCCCGTGCCCATAGTCATGGGATTTGTCCTTGGGCTTGCTGCTGATATGCACGAACACCAGCACGATGACATCCGTCACGAAGTCCGACAACGAGTGGACGGCATCTGCCACCATCGCGGCACTATGTCCCACGATGCCAGCCACAAACTTAAAGAGCAGCAGCACCACGTTCACGACACCGCCCACCAGTGTCACTTGATAGATCTCTTGATTCCTTTCCATTGTTATCTGCCTGCAAAAATACAAAATAATTCGATACGTTGTTAATCATTCTCGAAAAAAATGCTTATCTTTGCCACAGAATTATGGAATCAATCAAGAATATCGCATTTGACTTTGGAGGTGTGGTGGTGGCATTAAGTCTTCAAGGTGCCATCAAGGCCTTCGAGAAGATTGGCGTCAAGGATGCCAGTCAACGTCTGGATGCCTTCCACCAGACAGGAGTGTTTGAGGATTTGGAGTCAGGCCGTATCACGGCAGAGGAATTCCGCATCGCCATGTGCCAGCTCACGGGTAGGGACGTCTCCATGCAAGACTGCTTTGAGGCTTGGCATGGATATGTGGACCACCTCCCCCAACGGAACCTCGACACCATTCTCCGACTGCGTGAGAAGGGGTATCAGGTCTGTCTGCTTTCAAATACAAATCCCTTCATGATGATGTGGGCAGAGAGTCCTGACTTCGACGGACAGGGCCATCCGCTCAGTTACTACTTCGATCATCTCTATCTCAGTTATCAGTGCGGTGTCATGAAACCAGCCCCTACGATCTTCCAGATGATGCTCTCAGGCCAGAACGCCCTGCCTGAGGAGACCCTCTTCATCGACGACAGCGAGACCAACGTCAAGGTTGCCCAGTCCTTGGGCATCCACACGCTCTGTCCCCACGACAATGAAGACTGGACCCTTTTCCCAGAGATCCAAAAACTACTTCAGGAATAATGCTTGAGCGACTGTTCCAGCAGCCTCTTGATCCGTTCACGCAGATCAGCAGGCTGCAACACCTCAAGCCCCACATCATACGACAGCAACTCACCGATAAAGTCTGCTGTCGGACGGATATCAAAACAGAAATCGGTGTAATCCTCTGTGCTGGTTACCTCCCTTTGCGACGGATGAAGCGGTAACGTACGCAGGTAATTCGACGTACGTCCGTAGGCTCTCACCACCACATGCGCCATCGGGGTCTCATCTGTCAACACCCCGTAATACTCCGCGAAATACGCCTCGGGTGAGAAATCCTCAGGCATCTCAAACGTCTCGTCCGTCATCTCCACCGACAACATACGGTCGAGGGCATACGTGGCGATATGATGCCCTGTGAACACCAACAGATACCAACGCTGCTTGCAGAGCCGCAGCGAATACGGCTCAACCGTCTTCTCATACGGTTCCCCGTCGAAACGCTGATACCCCATCACGATCTTGCGGTTCAGTTTCATCGCCTGGATCAGCACCGGCAGGTAATACTCCCCCGCAGGCACATTCTCCAGGATGATCCGGTCCTTCACCGCCACACTCTCTGAGAGGATCGTACTGACGGTGAGCGTCGAGAACAGCCAACGCTCTATCGAGTCATCCTCCAGCACCTCAGGATTGGCAATGTAATACTTATAGCCATTCGCCTGATCGCACTCGATGATCAGTCCCACGATGTTCAGGATGGCATCGCGATGCCGGTTGAACGTGGAGCGCTGCAACGGGTTACCATCCGTCACCTGATCCTCGATCCATTTCTGGTTGAGTTCCTCAAACGTCATGCGCCTGTATCGCCTGATGGTGGAGATCAGCCACACGTACTGCTGAAAGATCTGCGATTGCTTCATGGGCTATTCATATTTCATTTTCCACTGCAAAGGTACAGGAAAAAAAACTAAAACCAGCATTCACAACGCAATATTTTCATCATCCATTTTAAGATAGTCGCAAAACATGTCAGCGACAGCAACGGTAGCAACGATGATAATAAACAATCCAGCCATAATTCCAAAAGTTTTTAGTTCGACATTTTAATTTTGATTTCTGGCTGCAAAGGAAAAAGAGGGCTGTCCCAAATCGCAGGACACCCCTCTTTCTATTAACTCTTATTAAGAATCAAAATGCTGATTTTACAGATTTTAAGAGTTTACGCTTCAAATCGGCCTTATAAGACCAGTGGTTCGTAAGGCAGACCGAAGACATCGGCCACCGCCTTGAACACCACCTTACCTTCAACGATATTCAGACCCTTTGCCAAGGCCGCATCATCCTTGCAAGCCTTCTGCCAACCCTTGTCTGCCAGGGCTACGGCATAACGCAGGGTGGCATTCGTCAGTGCCAGCGTTGAGGTGTTGGGCACCGCACCGGGGATATTCGCCACGCAGTAATGCACGATACCGTCTTCCATATACACAGGCTCGCTGTGGGTCGTAGGTCTCGACGTCTCAAAGCAGCCGCCCTGATCGATCGCCACATCCACGAGCACCGTTCCTGGCTCCATCAGTTTCAACATCTCCTTCGTGATCAGATGCGGTGTCTTGTCACCAGGCACCAGCACACTACCCACCACGATATCTACGGTGGGCAACATCTGACGGATATTGTGCTCCGACGAATAGAGCGTGTGCACATTGGCAGGTGTCTCGATATCCAACTGGCGCAGTCTGGGCAGCGAGATATCCGTGATGGTGACATCAGCACCCAGGCCAGCCGCCATCATCGCAGCAGCCTCACCTACCACACCGCCGCCAAGTACCAACACCTTGGCAGGACTCACACCGGGCACGCCACTGATCAACTTACCCTTACCGCCCTTCGTCTTCTGCAGATAGTAGGCACCGTTCAGCGTCGCCATACGTCCTGCCACCTCACTCATCGGCTGCAACAGCGGCAGCGAGCCATTCGGCAACTGCACCGTCTCATACGCCAGACACACGGCGCCGCTCTTCAGCATGGCATCCGTCAACTCCTTCTCACACGCGAAATGAAAATAGGTGAAGAGCAACTGCCCCGGGCGCACCAGTTCATACTCCGGTTCGATAGGCTCCTTCACCTTCACGATCATATCACACTCCCGATACACGGCCTCGATCGTCGGGAGGATCCTCGCACCGGCAGCCACATACTCGTCATCCGAGAAGCCACTGCCCTCACCAGCCGTATGCTGCACACTCACCTCGTGTCCACGACGTGCCAACTCTGCCACCCCCGCAGGCGTCATACCTACACGGTTCTCATTGTTCTTAATCTCCTTGGGAATTCCTACTTTCATAAGCTTTTCAGTTTTAAGTTTGAAGTTTCTATGGTGCAAATATACGAAAAATTTCGATACGTTGTTCTCTTAAATCGAAAAAAATGCTTATCTTTGCCACAGATTAGAAGATACGGTTATGCCAAAAGAACAATCATCAATCAGAGAACGACAGCGGACAGACCTACGGGAACCGCGACGCTATAAGGTGACAATCTACAACGACGACTTCACGACGATGGAGTTTGTGGTGAAGATCCTCACCCAGGTGTTCTATAAAAGCGAGGCCGAGGCAGAGACGCTGATGCTGCAGGTACACCACTCCGACAAGGCGGTGGTGGGCATCTACAGTTACGACGTAGCCACCTCGAAGGTTCGAAAGGCCACCAGTATGGCCCGTGAGGCAGGCTTCCCGCTAAGATTAACAGTAGAACCATCGGAGGAGTAAAAATGGCAGAAATCAAACAAACCAAACGTGCAGCCACTGTACTGAAAGAGACTGTTGACTGCTGCAAGGAATACAGACATGAATTCATCATGCCCGAACACCTGTTGATGGTACTGATCGACGAGTTCACATTCGCACACACATTTAATAACTATGCTGACAACCAGTCACTGGCAGAAAAGTTAGAAGAAAAACTCGAAGAGACAGAAGTGGTGCCTGAGGGTCAGACCTATGATCCCGAGGTGTCGGCACTCATGAGTCAGGTGATCGATATCGCCTACGCACAGGTGATCAACAGCAGTGCCCAGGCACTCGACATCCCCCACCTGGTGATGGGCATCCTGCAACTCAAGGAGTCGTGGGCATGCTATCTGCTGAAAGATGCCCTGGGCTCCAATGAGAGCAACTTCATGAGTGAACTGATCAGTGCCTATGAATTCAGCGATCATCTGGAGGAAGAGACGGGCGAACACCAGCATGAGGCCGCCTGGCGCCGCCTCGTCACCTGTATGAACGACCTCTACCAGAACCACAATCCACTGATCGGTCGGGAACAGGAACTGACGCGCACCATCCAGGTACTCTGCCGACGCGACAAGAACAACCCTTTGCATGTGGGAGAACCCGGTGTCGGAAAGACGGCTTTGATCTGGGGACTCGCCAGGATGATTCAGGAAGGCAACGTACCCGAACGTCTGAAGGGCAGCCGCATCTACCAACTCGACATCGGCACCCTGTTGGCAGGCACCCAATATCGTGGCGACTTCGAGCACCGCATCAAACAAATCATGGACGGCATCCAGGAAGAGAGTGACAAGAATATCGTCTATATCGACGAGATCCACACGCTCGTAGGCGCCGGTGCCACAGGCGAAGGATCGATGGACGCCTCCAACATGCTCAAGCCCTATCTGGAGTCAGGCAGCATCCGCTTCATCGGCTCCACCACCTACGAGGAATACAACCGCCACTTCTCGCGCTCCAAGGGACTCGTGCGCCGCTTCCAACAGATCGACATCCCAGAGCCTTCGCCAGAGGAGACGAAACATATTCTGCAACAACTGCGCCCGCAATACGAACAGTTCCATCAGGTGACCTACGACGAGGCCGCCCTCGACTTCGCCGTGGATGCCAGTTATAAATATGTGAACGACCGTTTCCTGCCCGACAAGGCCATCGACCTCATCGACGAGGCAGGCGCCGCCTCCCAACTCACCACGGTCCCTGAGCCACAAATTAAAAAAGAAGACATTGCCGATGTCCTGGCAAAGACCTGCAAGGTGGATGCCCTGGCGATGAAGGCCGACGACGACAACACACAACTCGAGACACTCGCCCCCCGTCTGCTCGCTAAGATCTACGGACAAGACGAAGCCATCCGACAGGTCGTGGAATCCGTTCAGATGTCGAAGGCAGGACTGCTCGACGACAACAAGCCCCTCGCCTCCCTGCTGTTTGTCGGACCGACAGGCGTGGGAAAGACAGAAGTGGCACGCGTACTCGCCCAGGAACTCGGCATCACCCTCTTGCGCTTCGACATGAGCGAATACACCGAGAAACATACCGTCGCCAAACTCATCGGTTCACCGGCAGGCTATGTGGGCTACGAAGACGGCGGCCTACTCACCGATGCCATCCGTAAGACACCCAATTGCGTACTTTTGCTCGACGAGATCGAGAAAGCCCATCAGGACATCTACAACATTCTGTTGCAGGTGATGGACTATGCCCGACTCACCGACAATAAGGGACGCAAGGCCGACTTCCGCAATGTCATCCTCATCATGACCTCCAATGCAGGTGCGCAGTTTGCAGCCCAGGCCAACATCGGCTTTACGGGAAATGTGTCGCGTGGAGAGGCGATGCTGAAGCAAGTGAAGAAAACCTTCAAGCCCGAGTTCATCAACCGCCTCACAGGTACGGTGGTCTTCAACGATATGGATCGTCCGATGGCGACTTTGATTCTGAAGAAGAAACTCGGCGAACTGCAGGAGAAACTCACCGCCAAACAGGTATCGATGACACTCACCGACGACGCCTTTGCCCTGTTACTCGACGAAGGCTTCACCCGCGAATACGGTGCCCGTGAGATGGATCGTGTGATAGCCCAGCGCCTCAAACCACTTCTCATGCGCGAGATCCTCTTCGGCACTCTCAAACAAGGTGGAAACGTAACAATCGGAACGAAAGATGGCAGTTTGTCTATTAGATAAGAATCTCTGGTTTCCCGACCCGCATCTGGGAGAGGAAGACGGACTGGTGGCTATCGGCGGCGACCTGAGTGTCGATCGTTTGATACTCGCCTACTCCAACGGTTTCTTCCCCTGGTACTCATTTAAGGATCAGCAGCCGCTATGGTACTGTCCCCTGCAGCGGTTTGTCATCTTCCCCAACGAGATCCACGTGAGCCACTCCATGAAGCAACTCCTCAAGAAGAATCCCTACCGCATCACCATCAACAAGGACTTCGAGGGCGTGATGCGAGGCTGCGCCACCGCCCAGAACCGCAACGAACTGGAAGGGGCCTGGTTGGGTCCCAATATCATCAAGGCCTATACGGAATTGTATCGTCAGGGCTTTGCCGCCAGCGTGGAAGTATGGGAAGGCACGCAGTTGGTAGGCGGACTCTATGGCGTCACCCTGGGCAGATGCTTCTTCGGCGAGAGTATGTTCTCCTTGGTGCCGAGTGCCTCCAAGTTGGCTTTGATCTACCTGGCGCTAATGTTAGAATCCCATGGCGGCCTTCTCATCGACTGCCAGTTCGAGACGCCCCATCTCTGCACCATGGGCGGTCGCCACATCCCCTACGAAGAATACATAGAAATCATCAGAACGCTATAAGCATCGCATTCTACTTCCAGATCGGATCCTCCTCAATCGGACTTCTTTTACTGTCAGGCTTACGCTCCTCAGCCTGAATGAGCGCCACCGTCATCTGCTCATAGAACGACAGTTGCACATGATCGTTCGACTCGGCAGGATGATACCAGGGCTGACTGGTGAAATACGCAACCAGATCCTTGTTCGTAAACTTATAGCCATGACGGGCCAGCACCTCATTACGCATCAGTCTGAGCGAAGACTTCCGATAATGTCCTAAGGTCAGACGACTCAGCATCGCTTCCGACGCAAAATGCCAACGGCCTTGCTCGGGGTCGGCATGATAAAGCGACAGGGTGCGCCCCACCTTCACGAACTGTCCATACTGATCCCTCTGACACTCATAGAGATTCAGACCCGATGCTGTCGGCGTCGCATACCAACTGCCAGTCAGATCCGATCCAGGAGCGATGGTGATGACATTCAGTGCCTGGTCATTCAGATGCTCCACCTCGTAATCCACGCGTACGCCTCTGAACGTCACATCCAGTTGTCCGATGATCAACCACTCCCGATTGTCAGGTTTGCCTGCTTCAGGAGCCGGACCAATCTTATACTTACCACAGCACTCAGGAATCACATCCCATTTGGAATTATGAAGGGGCGAGTCAAACGTCCAGAACATGGCGTTATCTATCCTACCCTTCTCATCGTAGAAGATCACCACCTTCAGACCCTCCTGGTTCTTCACCACCACCTTCGCACCCTGAGGCACGATTTGCGGATCCTCGCCCAGTTCTTCCGGTGCAGCAGAATAGATATACTGATTCGTTCCGTTCGGTATCAGCACGAAAGCCTGAGCCTCCCCCTCATGCACCGAAGTCATCTGGATTAGGGCAGGCTTCACATGCGCCTCAAACTGCCCCCACCCGATATTCCACTGCGAACCAGTTACCACTTTCTGTCCCGCCTGCCCAATCTGAGCAAAACCATTCACGACACTCCAAATCAATACTGCTGACAAAAAAATCCTCTGTTTCATACCACAAATCATTTTATGGTGCAAATATACGAAAAGTTTTCAAAATGGTTATAACCTTATAACCTTTTTCGTATTATTTAACCAGGGGACAGTCCCTACTATCAAATAAAAGCACCCGAGCGACGCTCGGATGCATTTGTAGAGAGATTAGGCTCAGACCTTGATGAAGCCCGACTTCCGTCGGTTATCTTTCGGCTTCACGGCGAAGTGGATCCAATGGCTGCCTGTTTTGTTCTTCTCAATGAAGAGCTCATCATAGTCCCGCTGGGTGCCTTCGGAGATATCCAGCAAGATAGAAGCATAGCGGATGGCCTGCTCAAAGCCCGACACATGGATATCCACCGCACAACCCGTCAGATGGTTACTCGTCGGAGCACCCCCAGCCAACTTATTCACCTCTGGTGACCGATACCCCGAGTTAATAATTATCCCCTCCGACGGTCCCTGAGCCTGTCGAAGGGCCTCGAGCCAATTCTCACAGATATTCGTCAGGTTCTCGATCGCGACTCTTGAAGGAAAATTTCCATCCTTCGTTACATAATTTGTCTTGGTCAGCTCACCTAAAGTAAAGTGAGGCGATAAGCGAAGGCCATTAAGCTCGCTTAAATGGCTGAGCGCAGCCTCACTCGGCGAAGCCAAGTGCTCACTTAATTTCATGTCTTTATTCATTTCTACTTTTTCCATTTTCATTCATTTTTCAAAAAAAACCAAAAACCCAAAACTCCAAAAACTCATATAGCCATGGCAAGTTTCTTATAGAAACCATTTTGAATCTTCTCAATCTGATTCATATCTTTCCAATTTTTGATTTTCTTGGAAGCCGTATCTATCCTAGTATAGCCGAACGTCCGCATCACATCCTGCGTCGTAAACTCCTCGGGCAGCATGGCATAGAACTTCGATGTCTTGTCATACACCCTACGGAGCTGCGTGTCACGAGCCTCATTATCGAACATATCCTGCAAGAGTTGTCCAAACAGGGCATCCTCACACTTGTTGATAATCTCACACATCAGGTCGGCAAAGTCCAGATGATGCTCTTCAATCTT
>JAEEGH010029698.1_pt1 | contig 10674 bp, 11 predicted proteins | sample 9134181 | NCBI WGS metagenome assembly JAEEGH01 (sample SAMN16246544, study PRJNA631951) | gut metagenome | biome: gut microbiome; feature: rumen; material: DP-attached | host: Bos | place: Iran: Karaj | collected 2018-10
AGCGGACAACAAGCGGACAACAACCAGTCTTGGTATAGTGCAAAAACGGCGGAAAAACGATGATGGCCGATGAATTATATCGTGTGCGATATAATGTTAAATAATCATAAATGTTTCACTTTTAGTTTGTATATTAAATCTTTTGTGTACTTTTGTATCGTGAACGATATAATTTGTTGCGCCGTAAAACGTTCAAGCAACGTGTTATACAGCCGCAAGGCGGGTGCCGAAGACTATCGCAAACGCAGTTGAAGACCGAAATTGATTAATGTTTAACAATAAAAAATAGAATTATGGCATCAATTTATGACTTTAAGGCTATCGCCAGCAACGGCAAGGAGATAGATTTCAAGGAGTTTGAAGGCAAGGTCCTTCTCATCATCAACACTGCCAGCAAGTGTGGTTTCACGCCCCAGTTCGACGGGCTGGAGCAGCTCAACGAGAAGTATCGTGAGCGCGGTCTGGTGTGCATCGGTTTTCCGTGCAACCAGTTTGCCAACCAGGACCCGGGCGCAGACAGCGAGATAGAGAGTTTCTGCCGCCTCAACTATGGCGTGACGTTCCAGATAATGAAGAAGGTCGATGTCAACGGCAAGGATGAACACCCCATCTTCACCTACCTGAAGGAACAGGCCCCTGCCGAGGAGTACAAAGGCTTGAAGGCCAAAGCCGCTGCAGCAATGTTCAAGACAATCAGCAAGAGTGTCGAGAAGGACAGCGACATCAAGTGGAATTTCACCAAGTTCCTCGTCTCGCGCGACGGCAGCCGCATCGTGCGTTTCGCTCCGACCACCGAGCCAAAGGACTTTGAGAAGGCAATAGAGGAGATGCTCTGATGTACGACCAACTTAAGCTTGACAATCAGCTGTGTTTCCGCCTCTACGCGGCCTCGCGCTTAGTGACGCAGGCCTACAGGCCGCTGCTTGAGCCGCTGGGACTGACCTATCCGCAGTATCTTGTTATGCTGCTGCTGTGGGAGAAGGACTGGCAGAGCGTCAACGATATAGCCCACAGGCTCTTGCTTGAGACCAACACCGTGACACCGCTGCTGAAAAGAATGGAGCAGGAAGGGCTTGTCAAACGCAATACTGACTTCATTGACAAGCGGCGCACCATCGTGGGCCTTACCCACAAAGGGAAGAAGCTGGAGGAGGCGGCCAAGACGATTCCGGCCTGCATAACACAAGGCTGGAGCGATGGACAATCGCGACCCGAGGATTTCGCTGCTCTGTCGCGGATGCTTGATGCGCTGATTTCCAAGTTGAAACCGAATGATAACTAACCGCAATGGCGAGGGGAATTTCCCTCGCCATTTTGCATTTTGTTCTCGTCAATTCTGATTATTTTGAAAAAAACACCGAAAAACACTCCGATTTTGTAAAAAAATCCGATATTTGCAAATTCAAAATCCAAAGAAATGAAACGCAAAATACAGAATGACATTGATTTAAAAGAAAAGAGCGTTGACGAAGCAGGCATATTAGTCAAAGACAACATTACAAGTATGCCTGATTACGGCAAACCGTACATCTCGCCTTATCTGACAATCTGCATTAACCACAAGGGGACGGCTGAGGGTGAATACGACTCATTGCCAGTTCATTTCAACCCGCTCGACATTGCTGTGGTCTATCCCAACCACGTTTTGACCATCAAAACAGCAAGCAGAGACTCCAAGATAACACTCGTTGTGGTGTCGACATCGCATTTTGTCACCCTAAGCAACCGCTATCTGCATCTGAACAGGTTTAAATATGAAAACAGCCCTTCATATCATCTGAACGAGGAGCAGTACGTGAGCATAAAGAGCATCGTTGAGTCGATGCGTCAGATTTCGAAACTCGATGTGCCGGCTCGCAAAGAGCTGATGACGAGTGTGTTCGATGTGCTGATACAGATGATTGAGATTTTCCGTCAGAAGAATACCAAGGAACAGCCTATGAGCAAGATAAGGCTGAGCACGCAGTTCTACAACGCACTGGTGGAGCATTGCCTGACAGAGCGCAATGTGGACTTCTATGCAGATCTGTTCCATCTCACCTCCAAGCATTTCAGTACCACCATCAGGCAGGAAACGGGCTATAGCGCAAGCCATTGGATAAGGCTGTATATTGTGGCGCAGAGCAAGGCGCTGCTTCGCAACGAGCCCAATATGTCGCTGCAGGATGTCAGCGTCAAGCTGGGTTTCAACAATCAAGCCACGCTGAGCCGTTTCTTCAAGCGTGAGACGGGTATGACGCCGTCGGAATACAGATGGCAGTTTGAGAAATAGTTTGTTTGTTACTATATACCGACAACAGTCGTTGCGCAGGTGCTGTGCAACGGCTGTTGTCGTTTTTTGATACCGGTGCCGTTATGGTGGAAATGCGGTTTCAGCCCAGCAGTATATCCATTGCCATCATAAGCACAAAGCCTATGGCGAAGCCAATGGTAGAGAGGTTGGTGTGGTTGCCCTGGGCGGTTTCGGGAATGAGTTCCTCGACAACGACATACATCATTGCGCCCGCGGCGAAGGCCAGCAAATAGGGCAGGGCTACGCCCAGCGTCGAGGCGAGCAGCAGTATGGCTACCGAGCCTAATGGCTCGACAACGCCGCTCAGCGAACCGATGAGGAACGACCTCCAGCGCGAATTGCCCTCGGCGTGCATTGGCATCGAGATGATGGCGCCTTCGGGTATGTTCTGTATCGCTATGCCGATGCTTACGGCCAGCGCAGCGCTGAGCGTGAGACCGTGGCTCTCGCCGGCAAAGACCACGCCTACAGCCATTCCCTCGGGCAGATTGTGCAGGGTGACGGCGAGAGCCAGCATCGCTGTACGCGACAAGCGCGATCGCGGCCCCTCGGAGGCATCGGATCCTAAATGCAGGTGGGGCGTAACCACATCGAGCAGCAGCAGGAAGGCTATGCCGGCCAGAAAGCCGACGGCGGCGGGCACAATCTTCTCGCCGGCCATCTCGATGCTGGGGATGAGCAGCGACCACACACTGGCAGCCACCATCACGCCGCTGGCGAAACCCAGCAGTGTCTTCTGCAACCGGTCGGGGATCTCTTTGCGCATAAAGAACACGAACGCAGAGCCGAGCATCGTGCCGGCAAGCGGCAGCAGTATTCCTATTATCAGTGTGCTCATTGTTTAAGGCTCTTGTTTTTTGTCGTTGCAGTGGCACTCGCCGCTTCCGTTCATCGGGCAGTGGCTGCATCCGCAATTGCATCCGCCCTTGCCCTTGGCCTGTCGCACAACCCACCGCACGACGAACGCCAGCGTCGCTATAAGAATTAATATGACAGCAATAGTCTGTATCATAGCAGTAGTGATCCTATTTGGAACAGTAGTGTGGATGCTATCCAGGCGAGGCCGATGGTGTAGGCCATAGTGAAGAAGGCCCACTTCCACTTGCCGCTCTCGTTCTTGATGGCGATTATGGTGCTGAGACAAGGCATATAGAGCAGTATGAAAAGCAGCATAGAAGCGGCGCTCAGGGGCGTCATATTCTGCTGGATGAGCTGCGATATTCGGCTGCCGTTCTCTTCGGCTTCGAAATCCTCAAGCTCTTCAGCCTCTTCGCTGCTGGTGGCATAGACTACTGTCATCGTGCTCGCTACCACCTCTTTTGCGAAGACACCGCTGAGCAGCGATACGCTCTGTTTCCAGTCGAAGCCGCAGGGTTTCATTGCCGGCTCGATGGTTTTGCCTATTTTGGCCATATACGAGTTCTCGGCTTGCACCTTGCGGTCGGCGTTGGTGGGGAAATAGCTCAGTGCCCACACGATGATGCTGGCGGCGAGGATGATGGTACCCATCTTCTTGAGATATTCCTTGCCTTTCTCCCAAGTGTGGCGCAGCACGGCTTTGGCGGTGGGCATACGGTAGGGCGGAAGCTCCATCACGAAAGGCAAACTGTCGCCCTTCACCACAAAGCGGCTGAAGAGTTTGGCCATCAGCACGGCCATAATCATTCCCAGCAGGTAGAGCCCCGTGAGTACGAGGGCTGCATATTTGCTGAAGAAGGCCGAGACAAGGATTACGTAGACAGGTATGCGGGCAGAGCAGCTCATCATAGGGATGACGAGCATTGTGAGCAGGCGGCTTTTGCGGTCCTCGATGGTGCGCGTGGCCATTATTGCAGGCACGTTGCAGCCAAAGCCCATTATCATAGGTATGAAGCTTTTGCCGTGCAGCCCCATCTTGTGCATCAGCTTGTCCATAATGAACGCTGCGCGGGCCATATAGCCACTGTCTTCCATAAAGGAGATGAAGAGATATAGAATCAGGATGTTCGGCAGGAAGACGATGACGGAGCCTACGCCGGCTATGATGCCGTCGGCCAGCAGCGAGCGTAGTGGACCTTCGGCCATATTGTCGGTCACCAGCTCGCCCAGCCATCCGAAGAGGGCGTCGATCCAGTCCATCGGGTAGGCGCCAAGGGCGAAGGTGCAGTAGAAGGTGATGAACATAAAGATGAGAAACACCGGATAGCCGAGCCAGCGGTGGGTGACGATGGCATCGATGCGGTCGGTGTGTTTGTGGAGTGTGCTCTTCTCGTTCTTGGTGTAGCATTCGGCCAACGCGCCGCGCACAAAGGCATACTTGGCGTCGGTGATGGCGCTCTCGATGTCCTGCGGCTCCTCTTCCACTGTCACTTGATGGCCTTTGCTTATGTCTTTGTCCACGAGTCTGCGTCCAATCTCTTTCTTGAACTTGTCGGCAATCTGGTCGCGCATTTTGATGACGCTGCCGTCGGGGTCGCGCTGATTGGTGTATTGCTCCAGCTGCTTGTCGTTCTCCAGCAGTTTGATGGCCAGAAAGCGGGTTGAGAGGCTGTCGCTGAAGCCGTGTTCATAGAGCTCGGTGCGGAGTTGCTTGATGCAACGTTCCAGTTCGCGGCCGTGGTTGACGTGGATGTGTCGGGTCGTGGTGTCTCGGCCTTCGTAGACCTCTATGATTTTGTCGAAGAGGCGGTCGATGCCGTCGCCGCTGCGTCCAGTGGTTGGCACTATGGGCATACCCAGCAGTGTGGAGAGTTGTCCGATGTCGAGCCGGTCGCCGCTACGCTGCAGTTCGTCATACATATTCAGGGCCATCACCATCGTTATGTCCATATCTATGAGCTGTGTGGTGAGGTATAGGTTGCGCTGCAGGTTGCTGCCATCGACGACGTTGAGGATGATATCGGGGTTTTTCTCGATGATGTGTTTGCGCACGTAGAGCTCTTCGGGCGAGTAGGCGCTGAGCGAATAGGTGCCTGGCAGGTCGACAAGGTTGAAGGTGTAGCCTCCGTGCTGGAAGGTGCCCACCTTCTCGTCGACGGTTACACCGCTGTAGTTGCCTACACGTTCGTGGGCGTGGGCAGCGATGTTGAAAATGCTGGTCTTGCCGCAGTTGGGGTTGCCTACAAGGGCCACGTTGATGGTGCGGCCACGTTCTTCAGCGATATGCTCTGCCGCACTTTTGGATTCGACCTCGATTCCTTTGTAGTCGCTATGGTTTGCAATCTCCTGCTCGGCTTCACGCTCACTTACTATTTCAACTCTTTCGGCATCGCTGCGGCGCAGTGACACCTCAAAGTTCATTATGCGGTATTTTATGGGGTCTTTGAGAGGCGCGTTGAGAATGGACTCTACCGTCACGCCTTTGATGAAGCCCATCTCGATAATGCGCTTGCGGAAGGCTCCGTGACCCTGTACGCGTACCACTACACCGCGTTCACCTGTTTGTAATTCAGAGAGTAACATTTAGTAGTATGTGATAATTTGATTTTGCAAAAATACTAACTCTTTGATGAACAGGCAATACCTAATTGTAGTGATTTTGCTTCTTGGGCAAGTGTAGAGCGATGGGTTTTTATTGGTTGATTTAGTAAGATTTGCACGTCAAAAATGTGAAGAAAAAAGTGAATTTTTCAAAAAAATGCCGGATATTTAAAATAAATTTGTATCTTTGCACTCTGATAACGGTATTGTCCTGAATGCTTTTAAAGCTTGGAACATACAGATAATTCACACAATAGAACCAAATGATTACCAATAATTAATAACTTTAACTATGATGAAACGTTTATTCAGTTTTTTGCTTTTGTTGACGGTTGCGACGGTCACTATGCAGGCCAGTACGCTTCCCGCCAATGCTGCTATGCCAAGCAGGTCTGGTGACGGTGTCAACGTCTACACTGTCGTATGGTCTGGCGATTTGACAACCACCTATACGGCAACGCCTTATTTGGGCCTTTCGGCCAGTTATGTCGACGCACAGAGTGTCACCAGAAACACGACGCTGACTTTCGTGAAAGGAAGCGAAGTCTTCGTCTCTCCCAATTTCCCCACCAATGCAGGTGTCTACACTGTTACCGCCACTCCGATGGTGGCTGGCGACTCGCTCGACCAAAGCACCGCCACGGTGACGCTTACCATCCTTCCCGCCACGGTAACGGTGGAGAACAGCTCGATTGTCACCACCAAATTCTATGATGGCAACGACTCAGCCGCTGTCAAAAGCCTTGGTAGCTTGGCTGGTATCCTGTCGAACGATGTGCTGACCCACACCGTTGATGCCCACTACGACAACCCTAATATTGGCTCGGGCAAGGACATCACCATCGATTACGCCATCTTCGGCGCAGCGGTGGCCAACTATCAGCTGCTCTATTCGCAGAAGGTAATCCACAATGGTGCCATTATCGAGGATATGCGTCCCGACCCGACCTACGGCGGTCAGAACGGCTACAATCAGGGTCTTGAAGTCGAGGCCTATGGCTATTGCTCCGGCACTGCCGCCATTGAGTACCATCTGATTTCAGGCAACCCCGACCAGTACAGACTGGTATTTGACAATCCCGCATTCGCCAACGTCAACTGGACCAACCTGACCACCCCCGGCCCCACGGGTACTATCAACATCAACATCCCCGCAGGTATTGTGACCGGCGACTATACCGCCACGCTCAACTTCCGCGACCACAACTATCCTACGCTCATCAGCCCGGCAATCAGAATCTCGTTCCACGTCAACCTGCCCGAGACCTACGTTATGCCTCTGTTCGATGATGTCATAGCACTTGTCGACACCTGCCAGTGCCTCACCGACATCCAGTGGTATCATCGCGAGACGGGCGACCCGCAGTGGACCCTTATCCCCGGCGCAAATAACTATTTCTACCAGCAAGAAGGCGGACTGACGGGCGAATACTTTGTCAGCTGCAGAATGAACGGCGTCGCCACATTCACCTGCCCGCAGCAGGATATGAACACCCTCATCAGCGAAGAGCCCGTGAGTGTGAAGATGTATCCTAACCCCACAGCAGGCGAGGTCAGCGTCACCATTACCAATGCCACCTCCGTCAACCACACGCTGCGCGTCACCAACACCGCCGGTGTGGTGCTTGAGGACCGCGCCTTCGAAGGCAACACGACGACTATCGATATGTCGCGCTACCAGCGTGGCAGCTATATCGTCAGCATCGACGGCAATGTGGTGCGTGTCATCCGTAACTAATGTGGAATAAAGTTTGCTTTTGATAATAAATTAAAATTCAAGAATATGAAACGTATTATGACCTTGTTCGCTGCATTGGCTGTGACGCTTGCTGTCACGGCGCAAAAGAGCGACTTTGACAATTATATCGGCTTCACACTCCATCCAGCAGCCGGATTGAACACAATGGTCTGCAGCCCCGCCAACGGTACACACAGCCTTGGCATCGGCATCGAAGCCGGACTGCACTACACCCACTTCTTCGGCCAACACTTCGGACTGGGCATCGGCGCCCACTTCGACCGTGCCAACTCCTCTACGCTGTATGATTTCACTGAGGTCACGCCCGGCCTTACCCACAACGACAACCCGAACGTAAAGTACGACCTGAACACCGACTTCAACGACTGGAAAGAGCGTCAGGGCGTTAACTTTCTGAGCATTCCCGTCGAACTCTTCTGGCGCAGCGTAAGGAATGACAAGTGGACCTTCCTTGCCGGTCTCGGTGCTTCGTTCGACCTGCCTCTGAGCGGCAAATACAAAGCCCAGGACGGCTCCTACACCACCAGCGGCTACTTCCCCGCATTGGGCTATACCGTCTACGACCTGCCCTCGCACGGCTTTGGTACCTATGACGCCGACCTCGAGAGCAGCATCGAAGGCCTGAAGATGGGCGTCAGCCTGATTGCCGATCTCGGCTATCGCCTGAGCCTTAAGAACAACTGGGGTCTCTACCTCGGCATCTATGGCGGCTACAGCCTCAACAGTATGGCCGAAGAGACCGAGAACCCGCTTATCGACATCGCTGCCGACGGCTCGCAGCACACCTACAACGGCACCTTCGCTTCCAACCAGATCGACGGTCTCCACCTGTTGCGTGTTGGCCTCAAGATTGGTGTCGACCTTGGTTGGATTGGCGGCAAACGCAAAGCCGAGATGCTCGCTGCCGAGCAGGCAGCCCGTGCCAAAGCCGAGGCTGACAGCCTGGCTCTTGTTAAGGCTGAGGCCGAGGCCCGCGCCGCCAAGGAGAGACTGGCCCGCGAGAAAGCCGAAGCTGAGCGTCAGGCTAAGGAAAGAGCCTTGGCCGAACAGCGTGCCGCCGCCGAGCGTGCCGCCCGTGCAAAGGCCGAAGCCGAAGCACGTGCCCGCGAACAGGCTCTGCTTGACAGCATCGCTGCCCTCCATAAGAATATGCCGGCACAGCCCGTTACACGCGTCGAAATGCAGAAACAGCTTGACGACATCAACGCCACCGTCTACTTCGAGACCAAGGGTACCACTCCCAAGTTCGACAGCAAGACCGATGCCATCATCCACACCCTCTGCGCATCAATGATGGTGGATCCCAACCTCAAGGCTGAAATCACCGGCCACACCGACAATACCGGTACGCCGCAGGTCAACCTCAAATACGGTATGAAGCGTGCCGAGGCCCTGAAGAAATATATGATAAGCCTTGGTGCCCCTGCCGCCAATATCGAGGTCAAGACCAGCGGCCAGGAAGAGCCCATCGTTCCCAACGACAGCGATGAGAACCGCGCCAAGAACCGTCGCGCAACGGTCATCCTGAAATAAACAGACCTAAGCGGACTGCACATCGGTCCGACACACAAAGCAGGCGGGGCTTTCCGATTCCGGAAAGCCCCGCCTTTGTTGTCGTCTCTATCTCGACGGCTCGTCGCCAGCGGCTTATTGCTGGCGCTTGCGACGGTCGTAGTATTCGGCGGTGGCGGTAAAGAAGGCGTCGCCGCTCGAATTGAGAGCCGTCTCCACCGAGTCCTGCACCACTCCGATAATGAAGCCTATGGCCACGGCCAGCATAGCCACATCGTTGCCGATGCCGAAGAAGGAGCAGGCCATCGGGATAAGCAGCAGGCTGCCGCCGGCCACGCCCGAGGCGCCGCAGGCGCCGAGGGTGGCTATGATGCCCAGAAACAGCGCTGAGGCAAAGCTTACATCCACGCCCACCGTGTTGGCCACCGCAAGCGAGAAAACCGTGATGGTCACCGCGGCGCCGTCCATATTGATGGTGGCACCCAATGGGATGCTGACAGAGTAGAACTCTTCGTCGAGCCCCATCTTCTTGCACAGCGCCATATTGATGGGTATGTTGGCTGCCGACGACCGCGTGAAGAAGGCCTGCAGACCGCTCTCCTTCAGGCAGGTGAAGAGTAGGGGATAGGGATTCTTCCGCAGCATTACAAATGAGATAAGCGGATTGAAAACCAAAGTGTTGACCAGCATACAGCCCACCAGCAGCAGTAGCAGGTGGCCGTAGGTGGTGAACACCGACAGACCGTTCTCGCTGACGGTGGTGAACACCAGGCCCAGAATGCCGAACGGGGCGAACTGGATGACCCACTTGACCACGCGCGACACCACGTCGCTCAGGTCGTGCACCACCTGCACCGTGGCCTTCGACGCCGTGGTCTTCAGCGCCACGCCCAGTATGATGCTCCAGAATAGAATGGCGATATAGTTGGCATTGGCCACTGCCGCAATGGGGTTGCCCACCATACCTGTCAGCAAGTTGGTGAACACGTCGCCCAGCGAGCCGGCGCCTTCGCTCACCTCTACGCTTTGCGCCACCTCGCCCAGCTCAAGGGTCACGGGGAACAGAAAACTGCCCACCACGGCGCACACGGCGGCAATGAAGGTGGAGAGCAGATAGATGAACACCAGCGATGTGAAGCGACGCCCCATACCGCGCCCCGCCTTGGCAATCGACGAGATGACCAGCACCGCCACCAATACAGGTGCAATGCCTTTCAACGCGCTGACAAAGATGCGCCCCAGTATGCCCACGCCGGTCCATCCCGGCAGCGCAAGTCCCAGTATGGCGCCAATCACAAGACCGATGAAAATGCGCAGCATCAGGCTGACGCTCGTGTAACGTTTCAGTGTGGTAGTCAGTATGTTCATAGCTTTAAGGTTTTTGTTGAACGATTTTGCAAAGATACACAAAATAACAAGGCCACAGCCACAAATTGAAAAAAATACGCCACAAAAACAGTCGTTTGCCATCCCCTACAACTGCCTTATCCCGTCCAACGATGGCAAAACGCTGTCTTTTCGCCGTCTTTCGGCTATATCAACACTGGTTGTTGTCCGCTTGTTGTCCGCTTGATGTCCGCTTGTTGTCCGCTTTTAAAGCGGACAACAAGCGGACAACAACCAGTGGCGGTCTTGTAAAGGACTAAGGGAT
>JAEEGH010029700.1_pt1 | contig 10673 bp, 11 predicted proteins | sample 9134181 | NCBI WGS metagenome assembly JAEEGH01 (sample SAMN16246544, study PRJNA631951) | gut metagenome | biome: gut microbiome; feature: rumen; material: DP-attached | host: Bos | place: Iran: Karaj | collected 2018-10
CTTTGTCAAGCACTTTTTGAAAAAAAGTGCAAAAAAACAGAGGCTTTTACACCTCTGCTTGAAAATACTATTTAATTAAATTTGAACCAGGGGGTATCCTTATCTAAATGACATTGGATACGTCCCCGGTGACTCACGCTCTCTTTTGACGTACCTTCGAGCAGTGTGATATATTATTTTAGATGAGGATCGGATTTAAGTAAAAACAGCGGTCCTTGGAGGATATATGGGAAAAGAAACAACAGAAACAGTCAATAAGGTTAATGCGAAACTCGCATTGTTTAAAGCACTTAAAGAGGCGGGCTATAGAACAGAGCTGGATTCAAGCAGCGTTCCTACTGTCATCTGTAAAAATGCTGATGATATGGAACAGACTATAAAAGAAGTAAAGAAGATCGTAAAAAGTCTAGAATATAACAGTAGCTTTGGTGTCAGGATCATGAGACGCGGAGATATCAATCTCGTTGAAGATGATGTGGTAGCTGGTTCTGAGGAAACTATAGTAGCTGAAGGTGCTGATGCAATTGATTTTAACAATGATAGTGAGGCTATTCAGCAGGCAGTATAAGCTTTTTGAGAATTTTTTTCACATTTTATTGAAACTTTTTTCACAATTCATTCACTGCTTAAGACTAGAATGTACTGGTACTAAAAACGAGTAATAGTAAGGCTTTAGGGGCATCGTAACTGATGTGGTCATACTATTATTACGACTAAGCATAGGAGAATGAAAATGAGAAAAGAAGTAACAAAAAATGTAGTGAAAAAAGCAATTGTTGCTGCAAGTATGGGAATCATGCTTGTTATGGGTACAGCAGCATGCAGTTCATCTGATTCAGATACAACTGCTACTGAAGCATCATCTGAGGCAAGTGTAGAAGCAAGTGATGCAGCTATGGAAGAAATGTCTGGAGAGAAGCTAGAAGGTGACAAGCCAGAAGGTGCTCCTGGAGAAGGTATGAGCGGAGAAGCTCCTGGTGAAGGAATGAGTGGAGAAAAGCCAGAAGGTGACAAGCCTGATGGAGAAAAGCCAGAGGGTGAAAAGCCTGAAGATGCTCCAGCAGACGCAGCATCAAGTGCTGAATCTTCAAATAGCTGATTTAAACTTTAATTTTACTTTTATATATGTAATAATTGGGTTGTGTGTTAACAGCGCACAACCTTTTTTTATTGGACGGTGGAAAAATGAGCTATATAGAAGAAAACTTAAAAGAAGTTGAACAGAAGATACAGGCTGCCTGCGACAGAGCAGGGCGAGACAGAAGTGAAGTCAAGCTTATCTGCGTCAGTAAGACCAAGCCTGTAAGTGACATCAGAGAAGCTATGAGGCTTGGCCAGGATACTTTTGGCGAGAATAAGGTTCAGGAGATAAAGGATAAGACTACTGAGATCACAGAGCCACTTCACTGGCACATGATCGGACATCTTCAGACCAATAAAGTAAAGTATCTTCCGGGAAGAGTGGATATGATACATTCTGTTGATAACGTTGGTCTTGCAGCTGAGATCGAGAAACAGGCTGCAAAAGCAGACATTGTCATGGATGTATTGTGTGAGGTCAATGTTGCTCAGGAAGAGTCTAAGTTTGGACTTACAGTAGAGCAGACTCCTGATTTTGTAAAAGAGATTTCTAAATATCCTCACGTGAGAGTAAGAGGTCTTATGACAATTGCTCCTTATACAGATGATCCGGAATCCAACAGAGGATATTTCAAGACATTAAAGCAGCTTATGCTGAATATCAATGCAATGAATATTCCTAATGTGAACATGGATACACTTTCAATGGGCATGACAGGAGACTATGAAGTGGCTATCGAGGAAGGAGCTACTTTTGTCAGAGTCGGAACCGGCATATTTGGGGAAAGAGATTATTCCAAAAAGTAAAAAGATATTTTGGGTTTGCTAAATCCTACTACTTCAGTATAATAAGTAGGATAATATAAATTTCATAATGGAGGAATGACCATGAATAAAAAGTTTGGGATCAAAGAAGTTGTAGCAATGGGTATTGGAACAGCACTGTTTGTAGTTCTTACTAATGTGCAGATTCCGGTTTTCGTAGTACCTAATACCTTTTTGCAGCCTAGAATGGCAGTTTTAGCATTTTTATCAGCAATTTTCGGACCTATAGTTGGTGCGGTAATCGGACTTGCAGGACATGCTCTTGGTGATGCTATTTTTTATGGCTCAGTATGGTGGAGCTGGGTATTCCCGGATGCTATTGTAGGTCTTGTAATTGGTTTATTTGTTAAAAAATATGGTGTAATGAACGGCGAATTTGTAAAAGTAAAAAATATTGTTCTTTTCAACGTTGTTCAGGTAGTATCTAATGCACTTGCATGGATCCTGGTTGCACCAGTTCTTGATATCATTATTTATAAAGAGCCTGCTAACAAAGTATTTTTGCAGGGTGTAAGCGCATTTGTTTTAAATATCATTATTATTGGCATCCTTGGAACTATACTTCTTACTGTATATTCTAAGATTGTCGGAAAATCTTCAGATTTGAAGGTGGAGGAATAACCTTTTGGATAGAAATAATCCGATAATTGAGTTTTCGGACGTATCATTTAAATATCGTGCTCAGAAAGAGCCAACATTAAAGCATATTAACCTGAAGATCTATCCTGGTGAAAAGATCCTTATTGCAGGACAGTCAGGATCTGGTAAATCAACATTGGCACATTGCTTAAACGCTCTTATCCCTTGTTCTTTTACAGGGGATATGAGCGGTAAGCTCACTGTTGGAGGAAAAGAGCCTCAGAAAGCAGGAGTTTTTGGAATGTCGCAGGTGGTAGGAACGGTGCTTCAGGATACAGACGGCCAGTTCATTGCCTTGACAGTAGGTGAGGATCTGGCTTTTGCTCTGGAAAACGACAATATGCCGCAGTCAGAGATGCAAGAAAAAGTAAGTAGTGTTGCTCAAAAGCTTGAACTTACTGATCTGTTATCCAATGCTCCCGGTGAATTATCCGGCGGACAGAAGCAGAGAGTGTCACTGGGCGGAGTAATGGCTTGTGATGTCAAAGTGTTGTTATTTGACGAGCCACTTGCCAATCTTGATCCGGCTACCGGCAAACGTACTATATCCCTGATCGATGACATTTTAAAAAATGAGGATCTTACAGTCATCATAATCGAGCATCGACTGGAAGACGTGCTGTACAAGAATATCGACAGGATCGTCCTGATGGGAGATGGGCAGATCGTAGCTGATATGCATCCTGATGAGATGCTGTGCAGTGACCTGCTTACTTCTAACGGCATTAGAGAACCGTTGTATATTGCAGCGCTTAAAGCTGCCGGCGCAGGCTTTACACCTGCTGACAGACCGGCTCATATTGATACTTTGAATATTACACCTTACAAGAAGGATGTTCAGAAATGGTATCATCAGGCAGCAAAAAATATGGCTGATGAAAAAGGAGACGTTCTTCTTAAGGTTTCGAATCTTAGATTTAGTTATGATTCATCAAGAGAGATCATAAAAGATGTTAATTTTGAGATCCGTAAAGGCGAGATAATCTCTCTTGTTGGTAAAAATGGTGCCGGCAAGTCCACCTTGGCATCACTTATCTGCGGATTTTTAAAGCCTGTTTCAGGTGAGATGTATTTTGAAGGCGAAGACCTGTGCAGCATGTCCATCAAGGAACGCGGAGAGAAGATTGGTTATTGCCTCCAAAGCCCGAATCAGATGATATCTAAGCCTATGATATTTGATGAAGTGGCGCTAGGACTTACTGTCAGAGGCGTTCCTGCAGATGAGATCAAGGAAAGAGTCAACAATATCCTCAAGATATGCGGCTTGTATCCATATAGAAACTGGCCTGTTTCTGCTCTTTCTTTTGGACAAAAAAAGCGTGTGTCAATTGCTTCGATACTCGTTTTAAATCCTAAGCTGATCATACTTGATGAGCCTACAGCAGGTCAGGATTATCAGCATTATACTGAGATCATGGAGTTCCTGCTCAAGATCAGACAGCAGTTGCCTATAACTATTGTGATGATCACTCATGACATGCATCTGATGCTTGAATATACAGACAGAACGTTGGTACTGACAGATGGCCAGCTCCTGATGGATGACAGACCAGAGGCTGTACTTACCAATGATCAGGTATGTGATAGAGCTTATCTGAAGAGAACCTCTCTATATGACCTTGCTCTTAAGTGTGATATAGAAGATCCTGGTGATTTTGTCAGATGTTTTATTGATGATGAAAGAAATAAAGATAAAAATAGTAGTGAGAATAAAAAATGAGTCGAATGATTTCTTACGAAAAGAAAGATACGCCTATACATAAGCTTAGCGGCTTTACCAAGCTCGTATTCTTTCTTTTGTGGTGCATGACCAGTGCATTGACCTATGATACCAGAATACTGATACTGATGCTGATATTTGGAGCAATAATATATTATATATCCGGTACTAAGTGGAAACAGGTAAGCGGTGTATTTGCTGCAATCATGTTTTTCATGGTGATCAATCTTGTATGTATATTCTTTTTTGCTCCATATCAGGGATGTACTATTTATTCGAGCAGAACAGAGCTGTTCCATCTTTTTGGCGGCTATTACATGACAAAAGAACAGCTTTTTTACGAGTTTAATGTGCTGCTTAAGTACTTTACTGTTATACCTTCGGCATTTATATTTTTGGTCACAACAGACCCAAGCGAACTGGCTGCATCTATGAATAGCATAGGCATACCTTATACTATTGCTTATGCCATTGAGATTGCCCTTCGTTATATCCCTGATATTCAGGATGAGTTTCACAGGATCAAAAATGCCCAGGAAGCAAGAGGAATAGAGCTTAGCTCCAAGGGAAAAATGATAGACAGGATCAAGAATACTTCAGTCATAATTTTCCCACTTTTGTTTTCATCAATGGAACGAATTGATGTTGTAAGTAATGCAATGGAGCTTCGTGGATTTGGTAAAAACAAAAAGCGTAGCTGGTATGCCAAGAAACCATTGAAAACAGGAGATTACGTTGCTCTTGCACTGATCGTACTATTCTTCATTGTCAGCATGGTAATAACCTTCCGCAATGGTGACAGATTTTATAATCCTTTTATTGCAAAATAGTGTGAATAAGTCTAAAAAGACTATTAAATATTGTCGGGATTAACTATATCGTATTGATAAAAAAACGTAAAAAAATTAAAATGATATAAGAGAAGTTTTTTGTTACTATTCAGTTGGCAGGCAGGACTACGCTGCTGACTGCGTGATAACATGATTCACGATTTTTTACGTAAGGTCATGGAGGTATAGTATGCAGCAGAGGACATTACCTTTATCCAAAAAGTGCACAATGGAACAATTAAGTGCGATGATTGATAGCGGTCATGCATATTACCTTCCTTTTGGCATAAATAAAAAGGCTTACATGGTGGTAAATAATAAGCCTAATATGGTAGTTGTATCCGACATTTCTATTTTTTCCATCAACTTAAATGGCAGCTGGTATACCTGGGAAGAATTGGAAGAGCTTGGAGGTCTCTATGAGTCTGAGTTTGACGCTCTATCCGCCGTAGCCTCCAGAATGCAACCGTAACACATTTATATATTTTTGCCATTACATGTCAAAAATATTGCAAATAGGCTATTTGAAGGCGACTTCGTCGCAGAGCCTATTTGCCTCTTGTATCACTTTCTTACGAAATCACAAAAAAACTATATAGTTTTTATCTTGTTCCAGTAGTCAATGACGTTTTGAAGATATTTGATGTTTTTCTGATAGGGAATATCATTTCCGTCAGGTTGAAACATTTGCTCTATGCCTTCAACAGTTCCGGCGCCCATTTCGTCAAATACATGTGCAATCTTATCTGAGATAAAGAATCGTAGATCATTTGAAATATTATTTATAGATTTCTGTTTATCGCACATTATAGCAAGTTCATAAGCTTTCTGAACGTATTTTTCCATATCATCAATATCTCCAAGACAGGAAAGCCACCAGGCTTTAATAATATAGTTTATTGCCTTCTGCTTGTGAGTATAGTTGATCTTGTCAGGATTTCCATAAATATCCAGAATAGCATTTTCACCATCTATAAATTCAATAGCTTTTTTGATATCTCTTTTTTTACCAGATGATGCAATTGCTATAGCAAAATTAGTCAATATCACATACTGGTCTGCAAAATTCTTTAATAAAGCGGAATTGAAATATTGTATAGCCTCATCCCTTTTGTTCATGTGGAACAGATTTAAGGCTATGTGAATATTATTGCAACCGTCATAGTTTATTTCTTTTAATAGCTCTAGAGACTTTTCTCTGTCTATTTCTCCATAGATTGAAGCGATTTTAAATTTGATAGAGTATTCGCTTATATCGGGATCATTATTTTGCGATATATATAGCATTGCTCTGGTAAAAAGGTCTACGGCAGTATTTCTGTCGTTTACATCCTTACTTTCCAGGGATTTGAAGAAGTACATATTAGCGCAGGTGTAGATTATTTTAAAATTGTGAGGATAGCGTATCAGAGCATTATTAACTTCTACAATAGCATCATCAAAGTTATGGTCATAGTATAGATCTTTGATACGCTTGCAGATGTCCTCGACTTTCTTTGAAGACATATCATATCCGACCAGTTCATCCATGGAGATGTTAAAAAAGTTGGCAATCTCCATCATGGTAACGATGTCAGGTACGTTATTTCCATTTTCCCATTTTGATACAGCACCGATAGTGACGCCAAGGGCTTCTGCCAGATCTTCTTGGGTCAGATGCATTTCTTTTCTATATTTTTTGATGTTCTCAGATAGCTTAGGCTGCATTAGTTGATTCCTCCTTTTTGATTTCAAATTCTAATTTGCTGATAAGTATAGTAGTGAACAGGAGTATTGCCATGATCCCACTGACTTTGATCATGAATGATGCGCTGTAATGTATGACCAGTCCGCTTACTATAAATGATGAAATAGGCATTGCTGCAGTGGCAGATGCGTTGAAAATAGAAGCTGCCCTTGCAAGATAGGCCTGGTCTACTGAAGTTACAAATTCAATGGCTAGCATTCCACAAATAATTGCGGCTGCCATTGATATCATGAAAATACAACCGCCAGCCAGGATATAGCATACAAATATGTGGCTATTGATAAGGTTTCCAAGACTTATAGCATATGTGAATACTCCAATCACAAATCCAAATATGATCAAAATATGCCTTGCATTAAAGTGCTTCATAAGTTTTGGAACAAAGATTGAACCAATGATCGATCCCGCTGATGAAGCAATGCTTATAACGCTTAATAACTCACTTCCAAGCTGATAAGTGTCATTTACAAGCGGTGCCAAAAGAGAGTTGAGTGGCACGAGCAAAAAGTTTAAAAGCACTGCCACAAGGCAATAATTCAGGATGATCTTGTTTTGTATTACATATTTTGCTCCGCCTTTTAATAGAGAGATATAGGATTCTTTTACAGGCTGAGCCTTTGATGTTTGTAATGACTTTTTATTATTTTTTGTATATAGCTGTTGGGCTTTATTGGTATGTGACTTTTCAATTACATTGTCTTGTAGATCATCACTTTTACTTGTTTTATGCTGTCTATTCAATTCAGCTAAAGTATGTATATAGAAAGTTCCAAGGGCGGCGATAAAAAATGTGGCTGCATCTATCATCATAGCTGCATGCATCCCCAGCTGAGCTATGATGATTCCTGCTATTCCTGTGCCTGCCAATGCTACTGCTTTTGAAACACTTGAGCTTAGACTCATGGCAGTTGATAGCTGATCTTTTTCTATGACACTTGGTGTAAATGCCGTTGATGCAGGAAGATTGAGAGATTCAATTGTAGTTATAAGTAATGTGAAAGCAGCCAATAAGTATGGATTGACTTTACCCGTAAGGTATAGAACTGCAAATGCAGATATTACAACTCCTCTTATCAGGTGTGTTACAATGATCACCTTCTTTTTGTCCATTTTTTCCACAAGTGCTCCAAAGAAGGGCTGCGCAACAATGTTTGGCAAGACATTAAGCCCATATATAAGTGCTGACCATGCAGCACTTTTGGTCAGCTGATATGTCAGCCAGGAAAAAGCAATTGCATCTACCGAGTCGCCAAATCTGTCTACCAGATTTGTAAATAGGAGTTTTACGTATTCTCTGTTTTTTAATAATTCCCTGTAAGTAATTGTATTAGCCATAGTAATGTCCTTTCTTTTTCATGGTCTATGACTAAATATTACAAGGGAACTATGATTATTTTAACATACTGATTGTACAATTGGTAAAGTTATAATTGTACGATTTGGAAAATTGAAAAATGAACTAAACATGCCACATCCGATAAAGAGTCGCTTGCTTTTTGTGTGTGGATACCCGATTTTTGTAAGACAGTCCCTTGTTTTATACTTACACATAGAATAAAATGAAAAATAGTGTTTTTATAAAAATCACAGTGTTTAATAGCAATATATTATATAACTGACGATGACAGTTGGAGTTGTTGATTTAGTTTTATTTGCATCAGGGGAGGACTAGAAAATGAACGATATTAAAATTGATTGGAATAGCATGGCTAAGGCATACGAGGAGTTCAATAACGCTGAAGACTCATATAGCTTTAATATTGAGTGGCCGTGTATAAAAGAACTGCTTCCCGATATAAAAGGAAAGACAGTATTGGACTTAGGATGTGGTACAGGAATATTCACATTTCTATTGGAAAAGTGTAATCCAGATAAACTTCTTGGTATCGATCTGTCTGAGGAAATGCTACAGATAGCCAAAGAAAAGGCAGAGAAAAGTAATTCTGATGCGGAGTTTATTTTGCACGATGCTACAACATGCGGTGAGGTGGTAGAAGAACCTGTGGACTTTATCTTTTCATCTACTACAAGTCACTACATAAAGGATTTAGGACAGCTTTTTGAGAATGTTTCAAAGAGTCTTAAAGCTGGAGGAGAATGCATATTTTCAATCATTCATCCGGTATATTCGGCAATGTATCCAATAGAACATGCAGATGACAGTTATCCTGAGGATGAGAAGTGGAATGTCAGATACTTGGATAAGTCCATGAGAGCGTATATTCAGCCATGGCTTGAGTACAATGATGAGTATGAGAATCATCTTAGTAAAAGTTATCATCACACATTCGCGGATTACATAAATGCAATTATTGGTGCAGGGTTATCTATTGAGAAAGTATGCGAGCCTATGCCTCCGGAAGAATGGAAAGAATCTCAGCCATACCGATATGAAGGATTCGTTGAATCTCCTGTATATATGATTATAAAGATGAGGAAGAATAAGTAACACAATTTCATTTTGAGAGAATACAATAGCTTGAAAAAAAGCTAAAATATGGTATTATAAAGTTAACAGAGTTGCCAGGTGCGAATAACACTTGGGACCAAGCCGAGCGTTGAGCTTGGCTTTTTTACTTTATGGAGAATATATGGATTTAAAGAAACCATACACAATAGATGAACAGATAAAAAAGCTAAAAGATCATGGAGTAGTAATATCTGATGATGCATTTGCAAGAAATGTACTTCAGAAAGTCAGCTATTATAGACTTTCGGGATATATGTTGCAATATAGGTTATCAACTGATAGTCATGAGATGATTAAAGGTATTCGTTTTGAAGATATTTACACGGTTTATTGTTTTGACGAAGAAATCAGATCATTGCTTAGACAGTACATTGAAAAAGCAGAATTCTTCTATAAAGATTTGATAGGAAATAAATTTGCGGAACTAAAATGTCAGACGCCACCTTATGATCAGTACTATGATGTGAAGAACTATTACGATAAAGTTGGAATTACAAAGACATTGCAGAATTTCACAAAAGAAAAGTCATATTATAAGGATAGTGCAATTGTTAAGCATCATTTCAATAAATATGCTGATAAGATGCCGGTATGGGTTATGCTGGAACTGATGACTTGTTCAAGTGTTTCTTTGTTCTATCATGCATTGTATTTATCGGATAAGAATGTGATAGCATCTGAGGTTGGCATAAGCACAGCAACGCTTGAGAATCACCTACATGCCCTATCTGTGCTCAGAAATAAATGTTCTCATGGTGTGCGTTTGTATAATTCTACGATGAATCCTCCAGTAAAGTTCAATAAAAGTTTTTTGAGGAATAACCCAGCAATAAGGAATGATTCTCTGTTTGCGTATATACTTATGCTGATTAAGAGGTTACCTTCTGATGATGAAAGAAAGCAATTTAGAGATAAGCTTAATCGTATAGTGAAGAAATATGAGAAGGATATAGATCTTAACCTTATAGGATTTCCCAAAAGCTATAGGGAACTTATGTATATAAAGAATTTGAAGAACATTACATAAAGTTGCCACCAGCCGCATACAGTAGTCCTGAGCTTTCTACCGTACGCAGCAGGTAAACAGCAACTCGCCTTACAAATGCCCAAAACAAGGCGCTTAAGGCAATGAAAAAGTTCTCAAAGAGATGAGAATATCTGCTATGGCAGATTTCAGAAGACTCGGTACATTTGTACCGGGTCTTTTTTGTATCTATGCATTATTTATGGATTTTTAAGACTATCGCAAGACGGAAAGTTGTAAAATTTAAAGAGGTATATAAAGCCTTGACGGAGCTAAGATAAGAAAAGAGGAGGCGATTCATGAAAAAGCGTTTATGCAATCAGCTCTGGATAGTTTCA
>JAEEGH010029701.1_pt1 | contig 10673 bp, 9 predicted proteins | sample 9134181 | NCBI WGS metagenome assembly JAEEGH01 (sample SAMN16246544, study PRJNA631951) | gut metagenome | biome: gut microbiome; feature: rumen; material: DP-attached | host: Bos | place: Iran: Karaj | collected 2018-10
GCAGACCACCGGCTGCCCAACGACCTGAACGCGGTCATCGTACAGCATGCGCCGCAGGGCTACGTATCGGCGGGAAAGCTCGTCCCCGCGGAAGAAGACGCCTCCGCAAACTGGTTCTCGGAAGCGAAGGTCTATATCAAAGAAGGCAATGCCCGGGTGATCTATCTGTTCATTGATTCACCCGCTCACGCGGCCGGCTTTTATCGAGCCAGGAAGAAGCTGTTTTGACCGACTGAATTATGTACCCACCGGGCAAACGCCCGGTGGGTATTCTTGTCACTGTCAAATGCCGAAGCCCGCATTGTCCATGTTCGGGCCGAAGGTGCCGTTCGGTCCTCCCGTCGGTTCCGGACTGGTGCCCGGCGCGGCGCCGGTATCGGGCGTGTGGGTCGCCGTGGGAACAGGCGAATGGGTCGCGGAAGGCCCGGGCACGTCCGTGATCGTTGGCGTATGACCCGGCGTATTGCCCGGCAATGCCGTCACGTCCGGGGAATTTCTCACCTTTCCGTTGCGCATATCGCAGCCGGCAAACAGCGCCAGCACCAGCAGCATCGCCAGCAGCAGGACAAAGATCTTTTTCATGCTTATCCCTTCATTTCCGTCAGTTTCGCTCAGTCATAGCATTTCCGGCAAAGGCGGAATTATACCGAAAGGAAAACCGCCGGACGCATCGGCGTCCGGCGGCAGAAAACGGCTGTTCAGCCTTCTGCATTCTCGCAGTTGTGGAAGACGTTTTCCACGTCGTCGTTGTCATCGAACATTTCCAGCATTTTGTTGAGGTTCTTCAGGTCGTCTTCGCTCTCCAGCTTGATATAGTTCTGGGGGACCATTTCCTCCTGGGCGCTGAGGAGCTTATAGCCCTTTTTCTCCAGCTCTTCGCTCACGGCGGGAAACGCGGCGGGGTCGTTTGTGAACACGGTGAAGATCCCTTCGTCGGTCTTCAGATCGTCCGCGCCGGCTTCCAGGGCATCCATCATCACCGTATCCTCTTCCAGTTCTTCCTCTTCATTGTCGATCACAATGACGCCGCGCCGGTCGAAGGACCAGCTGACGCAGCCTTCGGCGCCCATATTGCCGCCGTATTTGTCGAAATAATGCCGCACTTCGGAGGCGGTACGCTTGCGGTTATCTGTCATCGCCTCCACGATGATGGCGACGCCGGAAGGTCCATAGCCCTCATAGGTGACCCGCTCATAGTTCTCGGTGCTGCCCGCGCCCAGCGCCTTTTCGATGGTGCGCTTGATGTTGTCGTTGGGCATATTGGCGGCCTTCGCCTTGGCCACCACCGCAGCCAGGCGGGAATTATTCGCAGGATCCCCGCTGCCGCCTTCCTTGACGGCCACGATCATCTCACGGGCGATCTTGGTGAAGGCCTGGGCCCGCTTGGCATCGGCCGCGCCCTTGGTCTTTTGTATGTTGTGCCATTTGGAATGTCCGGACATTAGGATCTTCCTCCCTGTGTGATATCTTTTTGTATCATACAACACAGGTTTCCGGTTTTCAAGGATTATCTTTGCCGCAGCACCAAAATCAGGGAACCGGCAGCCGGTTCTTCCTCCGTTTCCAGGCCGTTCACCTGCCGGATCCCCGCGCAGGAGACCCGGTTCGCCTTCCCCAGGCTCCAGACGCTGTCACCTTCCCGGGTGAGGATCACGGAGATCGCAGGCAGTTTTTCCCCGGGTTCCGACTCCTGCACCGTCTCCGCGCCGGTGAGGACCCGCACTTCTCCCGTTTCCCAGCGTGGGCAGCGATAGTTCACCGGTACGCGAACCTCCACGCCCCGGCCGTTCACCGCGCCGTATGCCTCCCCGGCCTCCGCCGTCATCGCCGCGCTGCTCTCCCTGGGGCAAACGGTTTCTCCCCTGCCGCTCAGGGCGGACCAGCCGCCCCCTTCCCCGAGGCAGAGGGCCTTGGCCTGGACCGTTGCCCGGTACTCCCCGTCCTCCGGATGAGGGCAGCCCATAGCGAAGCATACGTGGACCACACGCCCCACGCTTTTCTGCGCCTCCAGCTGCAGGCGGACGGAATCTCCGGTCTCCAGGATCTCTCCGCCGGTCTCCATCCGCACCGTCTCCACCCGGGTATCCAGATCCCGGCTGATCCCGTAGGCATCCGCCACGCAGCGGATATTCCTCCGACTGCGAACCACCGCCTGGGCCACCGCTCCCAGCTCCACCAGGATACCGCCCTCTTCCGCGGGAACGACCCGGAATCCCGTGACCGCCGTCGTCACCTCCACCCGCTGTTCTGCGCCTTCCTCCTCCAGCTCCAGGATCTGAGACCAGGGCATCTGCAGTTCCGCCTCCCCGGTCTCTCCCCGGGCAGCCAGATAAAACACGCTGGTGCGGGCGGTGCCCCGCAGGATGAGCTTGCTGCCCACGGCGTTCATCTCCTCCGTGCGCAGAGCGATGCGCGCGCTGAGGATCTCCCGGACTTCCGGCCTGCCCGCGGGGAGGTCCAGCACTTCTCCGGCGCTGAAGGTCTTTTCCGTCACGTCCGTTACCGGCATCAGGCTGTACTCCCGGATGAGCACCTCCACCCCGCTTTCCGCCCGGCATTCCCGGTTCCATTCCAGCTGTCTCGGCTGCCACACCCCGGCAGAGATGCAGACCTCCGTCCGGACCAGCAGTTTCCGGGAATTCAGCAGCCGGGCTTCGCCGTTCATGAACCGCAGGCTCACCGAAGCCCTTCCCTGCTCCGTCAGTCCCGGACAGGGCGTCACGGCGCTGAATGGCGCTTCCATATTCAGTTTCTGCAGTTCGCCCCCCTCTTCCGGCAGATACAGGATGCTCAGGTCGCACACTCCGGTGACGGCAAGGCTGTCCGTATTCGCCTCCTTGCCCCGCAGAAGGGCGGTTCCCTCCACCATCAGAACGCCCCCCACGTCCGGCAGGGCGTCCGGAACGATCATCTCCGTGGTCTCCTCATGGGTAAAGGCCGCGGAATACAGCCGCTCATAGTACCTAAGGCTCTCGCTTTCAAAGCTGATCTCCACTTTGCATGCTCCTCCTCCTGGTGTCGGGCGGCCTTCCGTGGCTGGCGCCGCAGCGCCGCCTCAGTACAGCCTATGCGCCGCCGGGAGCGGATATGTGTCTCGTCAGCCTTTCAGAATGCAGATCCCCACCAGGATGAACAGGATCCCCAGCCCCACCGGCCAGCAGCCTGCGGGCAGAAGGAAGGCCAGAAGGATCAACATCCCCAGCAGGATGGAGGCCTGGCCCAGTCTGCGGCAATTCCAGCGCATAAAAACACCTCCCGGCGCGAAATGGGTACTACATTCTACGCCGGGAGGGGCAGCAGTGTTCCTCCGTCACTCTTTCTGCAGGAAACGGGCAGCGGCGGAGAGCATCAGCTTTTTCGTACCGGAATCGTCAAAGGCGATCTCCAGCATCCTGTCCGGACCCACCGTCTTCACCGTCAGCACCGTTCCGCCGCCGAATGCCTTGTGCTTTACCCGGTCCCCCACCTTGGGGACATATGCGGGAGCGGCGCTCTTCGGAGCCGAATACAGCGGCCTGGGCGCCGGGCGCGAGCGCTCCGGCCGGCGGGCGGCGGAGTAAGATCCGCTGTTTTCGCTTCCGGAACCGGACCCGGTGTGATAGGCGCGGAAGCCGGTTCCCGCAGCGGTCTCCCGCTTGGGCAGCTTCTGCAGATACTCCTCCGGAATATCCTGGATGAAGCGGGAGAGCATGTTGTTCTGGGTCCGGCCGAACACCATGCGCTGACGGGCGTTGGTGATGTACAGCTTCTGTTTGGCCCGGGTGATCGCCACATAACAGAGCCGCCGCTCCTCCTCCATCTCCTCATCCTCTCCGATGGCCTTCGTGCCGGGAAACAGCCCATCTTCCGCACCGACCACAAAGACGGTGGGGAATTCCAGGCCCTTGGCGCTGTGCATGGTCATAAGGGAGACGCAGTCTCCTTCCTTTCCCATCTCGTCCGTATCGCTGTACAGTGCCATTTCATCCAGGAAATCCTCCAGGGTGCCGACTCCGCTGCGTTCCCTGATGAAGCTGAGAATGTTGGTCTTCAGTTCCTGGATGTTTTCCAGCCGGGTGATGTTTTCCTGGGTATCCCGCTCCTCCAGCATGGCAACGTAGCCGCTTCTCCGCAGGAGTTCGTCATAGAGCACGTCCAGGGTCTCCGTGCGTTTTTCCCGCAGATCCCGGATCAGGGCGGTGAAGCTGCGGATTCCGTTGAGACCTCTGCGCAGCTCCGGATACTCTTCCGCATGGCACAGGATCTCATACAGGGAGCTTCCCTGCTCCGCAGCCAGCTGGCCGGCCCGTTCCACCGTGGTGTCTCCGATGCCCCGAGGCGGATTGTTCAGGATGCGCCGGAGCCGCAGATCGTCCCCGGGATTCGCCACCACCGCCAGATAGGCCAGCATATCCTTGATCTCGGCCCGGTCATAGAACCGGGTGCCGCCGTAGATCCGATAGGGGATGCCGTTTCGCTTCATGGCATATTCCAGCCGGTTGGACAGGGCGTTCACCCGGTACAGCACCGCGTGGTCCCGCCAGTTTCCGCCTGCGCTGAAGGAGGCCAGGATCCGTCCCGCCACGTACTGGGCTTCCTCGTTCTCGTTCCCGGCGGTGTACAGGGTAATGAGGTCTCCCTTCCCGTTGGAGGTCCAGAGGGTCTTCCCCTTCCGCCCCTGATTATGCCGGATCACCGCATTGGCCGCGTCCAGGATGGTGCTGGTGGACCGGTAGTTCTGCTCCAGTTTGATCACCCGGGCTCCCGGGAAATCTTCCTCGAACTCCAGGATGTTCTGGATGGTGGCACCGCGGAATTTGTAGATGCCCTGGTCGTCGTCCCCCACCACGCAGATGTTTTTCCGTTCCCCCGCCAGGAGACTCACCAGGCGGTACTGGAGCATATTGGTGTCCTGATACTCGTCCACCAGGATATACCGGAACTTCCGCCGGTAATAGTCCAGCACCTCTCCGTCGTTTTCCAGCAGGCGGACGGTGTTCAGCAAAAGATCGTCGAAATCCATGGCGTCCGCCTGGAGCATCCGCCGCCGATATTCCCGGTACACGTCCGCCAGCTGCTGCCGCCGCAGGTCGATCCCCGCCGCTTTCCGGCAGTCCTCCGGGTCCTGCATTTTGTTCTTCGCCGCGCTGATAAAGCTCAGCACGCTCCGGGGCGGATAGGATTTTTCCTCCATGGCAAAATCCTTCAGGATCCGTTTGATCAGGCTCTGGCTGTCCGCCGTATCGTAGATGGTGAAATCCGCCCCATTCAGGCCCAGCCTGTCCCGGTTCCGGCGGAGGATCCGCACGCAGGCGGAATGAAAGGTGGAGGTCCACAGGTCCCCCGCCTCCGCGCCCAGGAGCTTTTCCAGGCGGGAGGTCAGTTCCCCCGCCGCTTTATTGGTGAAGGTGATGGCCAGGATCTGCCAGGGCATGGCCGGGTCCAGGGCGCAGAGGGCTTCCGCCCGTTCCCGGTCCTCCGGTGACCCCAGGCGCACGTAGCGCTCCAGAAATTCCAGATCCTCCTCCGTCGCCTCCGGGGGGATCTCCTCCGTATCCGCCGCCCTGCCAAAGCGCAGGAGGCAGGCGATGCGGCGGATGAGCACCGTGGTCTTGCCGCTGCCCGCTCCCGCCAGGATGAGCAGCGGCCCGTCGGCGGCCTCCGCCGCCTGCCGCTGCTGGGGGTTCAGATCCCTGAGGCTCATATCGATCACTGCCTGTCGGGCAGCCAGAAAGCGGGTTTTGAATGTATCCATGGTATATTTCCTTATCTCTGTGATCTGCCCGGAAACGGCAAATGGAACCACCGCCGGACGGTCGTTCCATTATACTTCCTTTTTCCTATTTTGTTAAGAGTCATTGGAGGGATTTGCGCAGGGCTTCCACCGCGCGGCGCTCCAGCCGGGAGACCTGCACCTGGCTCACCCCCAGGAGCTCCGCCGCCTGCGTCTGGGTCATGCCCCGGTAATACCGCAGAGCGATGACCATCCGCTCCTGTCTGGGCAGATCCCGGATGGCCTCCCGCAGAGCCAGGGTCTCGATCATCCGCTCCTCCTGCCCGGGATCGGAAAGCAGCTCCTCCAGGGTCGGCCCGTCCTCCCCGTTCTCCTGCTGCAGGGACGCGGCGGCAGCGGTGGCCGTTTCCGCCTCCGCGATCTCCTCCGGGGTGAACCCCGTCTCCCGGCTCAGTTCGGAGAGCGCCGGTTCCCGTCCCAGACGCTGCTCCAGCGCCTTGCGGGCCATCCGCACCGCCTGGGCCCGCTCCTTCAGGCTCCGGCTCACCTTCACCGCTCCGTCATCCCGCAGGAACCGGCGAATCTCCCCACTGATCTTGGGCACGGCATAGGTGGAAAACCGGGTGCCGTATTCCGCGCTGAAGCTCTGCACCGCTTTCAGAAATCCCAGGCAGCCCAACTGATACAGATCGTCACCCTCCACGCCGCAGCCGAAATACCGTCTTGCGATGCTCCAGATGAGTCCGGAGTTCGCCTCCAGCAGGGTCTCCGCCGCCGCCCGGTCTCCTTCTCTCGCCCGTTCCAGCAGATCATGGGCATAGGCCACCCTCAGCGGCCCGCCTTTCCGGAGATCCGCTTCCGCATGGTGACGACGGTCCCTTTTCCCGGGGCCGAACGCACCCGCAGGGAGTCCATAAAGCATTCCATAATGGAAAAGCCCATGCCCGAACGCTCCTCTCCTCCGGTGGTGAACAGGGGTTCTCTGGCCCGCTCCACATCCAGGATCCCCGTGCCCCAGTCCCGGATCCGGACCTCCAGAACGTCTCCCTCCAGGATGCGCAGGCGAAGAGAGACCCGTCCCGCCTCGTTGGGATACGCATGAACGATGCAGTTGGTCACCGCCTCGCTCACCGCGGTTTTCAGATCTCCCAGTTCCTCCAGGGTGGGATCCAGCTGCGCCGCAAAACAGGCGGCAATGCTCCGGGCAAAGCCCTCGTTGGCCGACAGGCCTGGAAATTCCACTCTGGCTTCATTGTTCACCTTCATCTATGTACACCTCTCTTTTCCGTTCATTCCCGGATCCCCGCCATCTGCTGCAGCCCCGCCGCCCGAAGCACCCGAAGGGGCTGTTCCGGCACGTTCTCCAGGATCAGCTTTCCCTGCAAAGTCCGCATCTCCCGTTCCGCCCGCAGGATCAGGGCGATGCCGGAGCTGTCCATAAAGGTGAGCTCCCGGAGGTCCAGCACGCAGACCCGGGGCAGGAAGGCGTCGATGCGCTCCGTCAGCGCGCCCAGAGCCTCCCGGGCGAAATGATGATCCAGCTCTCCTGCAAACCGCAGCGTCAGGATGCCGTTCACGCATGATCCGGTGATGTTCATGCTCCGTGCCCCCTTTCCCGGATAAACAAAAAACCCTGCGGACCATGTCCGCAGGGTCAGTATAGATCGGTCACTTCCGGGAAAGGGGTCGAATCAGCGGAGGGCTTCCAATTTCTTCAGGCTGACGCGCAGGTTTTCCACCAGCGCCTTCAGCTTTTCTCCCCGCTCCCGCTCTGCGGCCACCACGTTCTCCGGCGCCTTGGCCAGGAAGGCCTCGTTTTTCAGCTTGACCTCCATACGCTCCAGGTCGCTCTCCGCCTTCTTCAGGTCTTTCCGGATCCGGGCCAGCTCCGCTTCCACGTCCACCAGCTCCGCCAGGGGGATGAACATGCGGGCGTCCTCGGTGACGGCCACGGCCATACCGTCCGCCTCCGCAGGGGGCTCGGCGGTGATCCGTACCTCTCCGGCTCCGGCCAGCTTTTTCAGGAAGGGGACGCCGTCCCGGAAGCAGTCCTGCTTATCCGTCACCACCGTGATCCCCGGGCGCTTGGAGGGAGGCACGTTTTTCTCCGCCCGCAGAGCCCGGACCGCCTTGATGGCGGACATGATCCGCTCCATCTCCCCTTCCTCCGCGTCAAAGCAGTGGGCGGGGTCAAATTCCGGCCAGGAGGCGGCGATGAGGGCGGTGTCCTCGTGGGGCAGCGCCTGCCAGATCTCCTCCGTGATGAAGGGCATGAAGGGATGGAGCAGCTTCAGGATGCGGCACAGCACCCAGTTCAGCACCCGCTGGGCGTCCTCCTTGGCCCGGTCGTCGTCGGACTGGAGCCGGGTCTTGGTCAGTTCGATATACCAGTCGCAGTAGCTGTCCCAGATAAAATCGTAGATCTTGCTCACCGCCACGCCCAGCTCATATTTCTCGATGTTCTCCGTGGCTTCCCGGATCAGGGTGTTCAGCTTGCTCAGGATCCATTTATCCTCCAGCCGCAGGGTCTCCGGCAATCCGTCGTCCGTGATGCTCAGATTCATGAGCACGAAGCGGGAGGCGTTCCAGAGCTTGTTGGCAAAGTTCCGCATGGCCTCGCAGCGCTCGGTGAAGAAGCGCATGTCGTTGCCGGGGCTGTTGCCGCTGACCATGTTCATGCGCAGGGCGTCCGCTCCGTACTTCTCCACCATGTCCAGAGGGTCGATGCCGTTGCCCAGGGATTTGGACATCTTTCTGCCCTTGTCGTCCCGCACCAGGCCGTGGATCAGCACCGTATTGAAGGGGGTCTGCCCCGTATGCTCGCAGCCGGAGAAGATCATCCGGGAGACCCAGAAGGTGATGATGTCGTAGCCCGTCACCAGCACGTCCGTGGGATAGAAGTATTTCAGATCCTCGGTCTCGTCCGGCCAGCCCAGGGTCTCAAAGGGCCACAGGGCGGAGGAGAACCAGGTATCCAGTACGTCCTCGTCCCGGGTGATGTTCTTGCTGCCGCAGTGGGCGCATTCCGTGGGATCCTCCCGGCTGCAGGTCATTTTTCCGCAGTCGGCGCAGTACCACACGGGGATCCGATGGCCCCACCAGAGCTGGCGGGAAATGCACCAGTCATGAAGGTTTTCCATCCAGTTGATATAGTTCTTGGAGAAGCGGTCCGGCACGAATCTGGTTGCCCCGCTCTTCACCGCCTCGATGGCAGGCCCCACCAGGGGGCCCATCTTCACGAACCACTGGGCGGAGATGATGGGCTCCACATCGTTGTGGCAGCGGTAGCAGGTGCCCACGTTATGGGTATAGTCCTCGGTCTTCACCAGGTAGCCCTGTTCCTCCAGGTCCTGCACGATCTGCTTCCGGGCGGCGTATCGGTCCATGCCCTCGTACTTCCCGCCTTCGGCGTTCACGCAGCCGTTGTCGTCCAGCACCCGGATGACCTCCAGGTTGTGCCGCAGGCCCACGTCGAAGTCGTTGGGGTCGTGGGCGGGGGTCATCTTCACGCAGCCGGTGCCGAAGTCCATCTCCACGTATTCGTCCGCCACGATGGGGATCTCCCGGTCCACCAGGGGCAGACGGCAGGTCTTCCCCACCATGTCCTTATACCGTTCGTCGTTGGGGTTCACGGCCACGCCCGTATCCCCCAGCATGGTCTCGGGGCGGGTGGTGGCCACGATCACCCAGCCGCTGCCGTCCGTCAGGGGGTAGCGGATATGCCACAGGTGACCGGGCTTCTCCTGATACTCCACCTCCGCGTCGGACAGGGCGGTGACGCAGTGGGGGCACCAGTTGATGATGCGGCTGCCCCGGTAGATGAGGCCCTTTTCAAACAGGCGCACGAAGACCTCCCGCACGGCCCGGCTGCAGCCCTCGTCCATGGTGAAGCGGTGGCGCTCCCAGTCGCAGGAAGAGCCCAGCACCTTCTGCTGCTGCACGATCCGGTCCCCGTATTTATGCTTCCAGTCCCAGACCTTCTCCAGGAACTTCTCCCGGCCCAGGTCATAGCGGCTCAGGCCTTCCTTCCGCAGTTCCTCCTCCACCTTGATCTGGGTGGCGATGCCCGCATGATCCACCCCGGGGACCCACAGGGCGGCATAACCCTGCATCCGCTTGAAGCGGATGAGGATATCCTGGAGGGTGCAGTCCATGGCATGGCCCATGTGGAGCTGACCGGTGACGTTGGGAGGGGGCATGACGATGGTGAAGGGTTTCTTTTCGGGGTCGCGCCTGGTGGAGAAATAGCCTCCGTCCAGCCACATCTGGTAAATGGAAGTCTCCACGGCTTTGGGATCATAGGTTTTCGGCAGGTCTTTCATGTTCGCATCTCCTCTGCAAGAAAAAACGCCCCGGGAATGCGCTTTCGCATTCCCGGGGCGGAAAAATTCCGCGGTACCACCCGGATTTCTCACTTCGCCGCTTTCACGGCTTCGCCCGATCACGGGAGCACCCGTCGGCGCCTACGGCGGCCATGCCGCTTTCAGACCGAAGCTCAGGGGTGACTTCCGCGTGATTCCGGAAAGGCTCGCAGCATCCGCCTTCTCTCTGCACCGGTGCTCTGCGCGTACTGGTCCCCGTCACAGCCTTTATGAGATTATCGGGAGTATACCCCCGGAAAGCGCCGTTGTCAAGGGGGTATTTCCGCTTGGCACTCCGTTCCGTTTGCGGTATACTATACGATACAAAAGCTGATGGTGGTGAACAGGATGCCCGCTCTTCCCTATTGGAACCACAACACCGCGTATTATCCCTGGATTAAGCGGCGGCTCCTGGGCTGCCGCCGCGTTCTGGACGTGGGCTGCGGGGACGGGACCCTGGTCCGGTATCTGCAGGAGGAGGGGCGTAGGATCGTCGGCATCGACATCTCCCCGACCATGGTCGCCCGGGCCGAGGCGGACTTGCATGGGTCGGAGATCCGCTTTGCCCTGTGTCCCTTTGCCGCATATCCGGAGGATAA
>JAEEGH010029702.1_pt1 | contig 10673 bp, 9 predicted proteins | sample 9134181 | NCBI WGS metagenome assembly JAEEGH01 (sample SAMN16246544, study PRJNA631951) | gut metagenome | biome: gut microbiome; feature: rumen; material: DP-attached | host: Bos | place: Iran: Karaj | collected 2018-10
TCTTATTGGAATTACAGGATGGGCTAAGGCTCATGTTTGCGAGAAAACTCTGGAAGCAATAAATAAAACAGTATTTGAAGTTGCAAAAAAAGAAGCTGAACGCGGTTGCAAAACATTTAAAATTGACGCCCGCCGCGCAGACAAGGGCTTCCCTATGACTTCATACCAGATTTGCTGTGAAGCTGCCGGCGATGTTGAAGCAATAATGAAAGTTGATGTTCACCATCCCGATACAATTATTTACGTTGAAGTTCGTGAACAGTGTTTTATCTATACTGATTCAAACACTGGCTGCAGAGGTTTACCGGTTGGTTCAAGTGGAAAAGGACTCTTGCTTTTGAGCGGAGGCCTGGATTCTCCTGTTGCCGGATACAGAATGCTTCGCCGTGGTATGAAAATTGAATGCTGTTACTTTCATTCATACCCTTACACTTCGGAAGAAGCAAAGCAAAAGGTTGTTACCCTTGCACAAAAGCTTTCTTACTACGGAATTACAACTTACCTGAACGTTATTCCTTTTACAGAAGTTCAGATGAAGATTAAGGAAAAGGCACCGGAAGCCTGGTCCACCCTTATGCTCCGCGTTTGTATGATGAAGGTTGCAAACCGACTTGCCCACCGCTGTAATGCAAAGTGCATTATTACAGGAGAAAGCGTTGGTCAGGTTGCAAGTCAGACAATTGAAAACATGACTGTGACTGAACATTTTGCAGAGATTCCACTTCTCCGCCCTCTTTGCGGTATGGATAAAGAAGAAATTATCCGCGATTCTGAGTTTATTGATACTTACGAAACTTCAATTCTTCCTTACGAAGACTGCTGTGTCCTTTTCTCTCCACGTCACCCTGTTTTGCGAGGAAAACCAGAGCAGGCAGAAGAGATTTACGCATCTCTTGAAGTTGATGAACTGATTGAAAAATCTTACAAAGAACGCGAAATTATAAAACTGACTATTAACGGCGAACCGGTGGTAAAAACTAACTAATGAAAAAAGAAGAAAAGGAACTCATATTTAATCTTCTCAAAGCTGCAGATGCTAATGCTTACGGTTATACTCGCGCTCAGTTTGAAAATATGCCGGTCTTTGCGGATGATGTAAGCGCTGTTGAGGTAGAGACTGCAGCAGTGGACGAAGGCGCCGTTGGAGCAGAAAACGCAGTGAGGGCTGATGGTCCAGTTGCCACAGAAAGTGCCGATGGTACAATCACCCCAGAAGCCGCTTCTATCCCAAGTGGCATGACTCTGGACGAAGTCAACGCAAAAATCATGCGCTGTACCCGCTGCCAGCTTGCCCGCACCAGAAATAACGTTGTTCCAGGTCAGGGAGTTCCTAATCCTCTTGTTCTTGTTGTTGGCGAAGGTCCTGGAGCTGATGAAGATGCCCGCGGGCTTCCTTTTGTTGGAAAAGCCGGCATTCTTCTGGACAAAATGCTTGCCGCAATCAAACTGGACAGAAACACAAACTGCTATATTGCAAATATTGTAAAATGCCGTCCTCCAGAGAATAGAAATCCTCTTCCAGAGGAAGAAGACGCATGTTTTTCATTCCTTGAAGCTCAGATTCACATCTTAAAACCAAAGATGATTTTGTGTATGGGAAAAGTTGCGGCAGAAAAACTTTTGAACCGTCAGCTTCCAATTACCCAGCATCACGGAGAGTTTTTTGATTACAATGGCATTCCGCTTATGCCAACCTACCACCCAAGCGCCTTACTGCGTAACGAAGGGCTTAAGCGCCCGGCATGGGAAGATTTAAAAGGATTCCGCCGCCGCCTGGACGAGATTGAGCAGAAGCAATGAAATATCTTCAGATAATTTTAAATCTCCCTATAAATCAGCCCTTCACTTATGCCTATGATGTAAACAATGTTACAGAAAATGATTTGTTTTCTGCGGCCCAGGTAGAAGAGGCTGCAAAAAAGAAAAAATCATCAAAAAAACAGGAAAATCCGCCGGAAATTGGAAAAAGGGCGGAAATTTACTTTGGAAATAAGAAGACAGAAGGCTTTATAATTGGCATTTCGGATACAGTACCAGAAAACTGCCCTGTAGAACCTGGTAAAATCAAACTGATTAAACGCGTTATAGATAAAGAGCCACTTTTTGGCGAAGAACTGATAGAAATTGCCAAGTGGATTTCCCACTACTATCTTTGTACGCTTGGGGAAGCTGTTTTTTCTATGATTCCGTCAGGGCGCCGTGAAAGCGGTGCTGCAGGCTTTTCTTTTGAAGAAGAAGTAAGCGAAAAAGCCGCTGTGGAGCTATCAGATGAACAGAAAAAGGCGGTTGAGGAGATTCTGGAAAGTTCCTCATCCGGAGCAAGTGCCACCACAGGCACGGGCAGCCCTAGTACCACACCTCCTTCCTACTTTCACTACCTCTACGGCCCAACAGGCACCGGCAAAACAGAAGTTTTTCTTTCACTTGCAGAAAAAATCCTTGAACAGGGAAAAGGCGTAATTTACCTTGTTCCAGAAATAGGACTTACAGGTCAGGTTGCAGAATCTGTTACAAAACGCTTTGGCAAAACCGCAGCTGTAATTCATTCGGGACTTACACCATCACAGCGCCTTGGCGAATGGCACCGCATTATGCACCGCGAAGCCCGGGTAGTAGTTGGCGCCCGCTCGGCAATTTTTGCCCCAGTTCCAGACTTGGGACTCATTATTATTGATGAAGAACACGACGGTTCATATAAGTCTGGCAATAATCCAAGATATCACGCCCGCCAGGTTGCAATGCACCGGGCTTTGAACTTAAAGATTCCCCTTGTTATGGGAAGTGCCACCCCTTCTGTAGAGTCATGGTATGGCATGAAAAACGGCACAGTAATCCGTCATACCCTTACAAAAAGACTTTCCGGCGGCGAAATGCCCCACTTAAACTGCATAGACTTAAACTATTACCCGGACAGCGGCTGTATATCCCGTCCTCTGGAAGAAGCCATGCAAAAGGCCTTGGAAAAAGGTCATCAGGCAATCTTGTTTTTAAACCGCCGCGGATTTACCCACTTTTTCCGCTGCAATTCCTGCGGTTACGAAATGGTCTGCAAAAACTGTTCGGTCCCAATGACCTACCACAAAGCAGACCACCGCTTACGCTGCCATTACTGCGGCTGGTCAGTTTACCCACCGCAAAGCTGCCCCCAGTGCGGTTCGCTGGACATTGGTTCATCAGGCTTTGGAACAGAATACATAGAAGCCGAAACCAAGGCAAAGTTCCCAAACGCCCGCATAATCAGACTTGATACCGACGTGCTCAAAAACAAGGCAGAACTCTTAGAAAAACTTGAAGCCTTTAAGAAAGGCGAATACGACATTATGCTTGGCACCCAGATGGTTGCAAAAGGCTTAAACTTCCCAAAACTGGAACTTGTAGGCGTAATTTTAGCCGACGCAGGACTTCACATGCCAGACTTCCGCGCAGGAGAAAGAACTTTTTCTCTGATTACCCAGGTTGCAGGTCGTGCCGGACGCTATTTCCCAGACGGAAAAGTTTTTGTCCAGACCTACAGTCCGGGCCGCGAACCAGTTTACTATGCCTGCACAAATCGCATTCAGGATTTTTACGAATCAGAACTGCAACAAAGAAAGATGATGAACTTTCCGCCCTACTGTCGCCTTCTCCGCTTTGTTTTCCGCAGTTTCGACAAAAAACTCGCAGACGAAACAGCCCAGGAAGCAGCAGGCCTTCTTGCAAAAGAAGCCCCTCGCGGTGTAGAAATTATTGGTCCAGCAGAATGCCCTATTGAACGCATTAATTCCAGCTGGCGCTATCAGATTTTATTAAAATCAGGTTCGATTGTCCCATTACAATCAATGGCAAGAAAACTTCTTTTTGAATACACCCACAATCAGAATGTTTATATAGAATACGACGTAGACCCGGTAAGCCTTTTATAGCTTACACATGTCGTCTAACGCCATCAAACTTAATTTCGTATAAGAAAAGGCCTGTTGGTGGTGCGGTAACTCCAGCTTTGGTGCGATCTCGCGCGTCAAGAATCTTTTTCAGGGCGTCAGGCTCTGCCCCACTTTTATCAAGATTTACGATTGTCCCGGTAAGAGTTCGAACCATTTTCCATAAAAAGGCATTTGCTTCAATCTGAAAAACAAGAAGGTCCCGCCCCCAGATATCCTTCTGAATAAAAAAGTGGGCATCGTCCAGGTAGCGGTTCATAGAAAGGCTTTCGTCCCCGCTGGCACAAAAAGAAGTACAGTCCAGTTCTCCCCGCAGGCAGGCACTAAGGGCATTTAAGCGTTCAAGGTTTGGCTGGTAATTTCTTACATACCATGAAAAACGGAAGTCGTTGGCAGGAACGTCGTCTCCAAAAGAAATAAAATAACGGTAAACACGGCTTGTTGCATTTTTGCGGGAAGAAAAATCTTCTGCAACGTCCTGAGCGGCGGTTACGCGAACGTCCGGCGGAAGAAAGGCATTTATTGCCCGTACATAATTTTCAGCCGGCATACTTTCAAAAGGAGAATAAAAATTAGCAGCCTGTCCCAGTGCATGCACTCCGCTGTCGGTGCGGCCCGAACCATATACGGGCACCTTTTGCTTGCAGAGTTTTTCCAGGGCTTTTTCCAGTTCCCCCTGAACAGTACGAAAAGCTTCCCCGCCGCCAACGTCGTCCTGACGCTGCCAGCCGCAGAAGTCTGTACCATCATAAGAAACTGTCAGTAAAATATTTTTCATTCCGGCAAATCCTAGAATTCGTCGTCTTTTACAAGTTTAGAAAGATTATCGTAGAGCTCGCGGGCATGCTCCAAAAGAGGACCCGGCTTACTCTTAGAAGATTTACCCAGACCAAAGATGCGGGCAATTGCAGTTTTAGACTCGTTCAGTTTCTTTAATCGCAGCTGTAAATCATCCTGCTGACCATATTTATATTCCAAAAGACCACAAAGATAGATTACACCATCCCACCCGTAGTTTTTGTCGATATCCGGTCCCATGTTATTCAAAGAAGAAGACTTTTCTTTTCGTTCAGTTTCGTTGTAAACCGCCTGCTGATAAAAGAACAAAGCCTTGTTGTAGAACATTTTAGAAACAATGTCATAGTTATGATCTGCACAACGATGGTGCAGTTCATTCGTAAGCCAGGCAAGACGCAGAGAAATAATTGCTTTTTTCAAAGTAGGAATAAATTCCTCGTTTACATCTTCATAAGTCATAAGAGCCAGGTAGTACATTGCACAGCCGTCAAAAATTGAGCGCTCTTTTGTAAGATTAAAATAAGGGAAGATTTTTTCACAGGCAGCCTTACGCTTTTTTGAATTAGAAAAAAGACGGTCATTATCTTCCTGTGGAATTTTTGCTCCAAAGTCATTCCAAAAAAAAGCTGTATAGCAATGAGGACAAGCCCCAATTTCGTAAATAAGCGGATAGATTCTTCCGTATTTTGCAGAAGGCTCGTAGATTCTATGCAGTTCCGGAGTAAGACCACCGGCAATCATACGGCCGTTACCACTTCGCATAATTTCTCGAGGAAAAGGTTTCTTGCAGATTGGACAAATCATTTTTTCTTTTGACCAATATGTAATTCCAACTTTTTTTTCTTTTTCTGGTGATTTTACAGCCATAACTAAACCTCGATTATTACAAATGCAGTTGCATACTCTTTTTCATGACTTAAAGAAACATGAAGTTTACATTCTCCGCAACGTTCCTTTAAAACATCGGCAGCAGAATCCTTTACATTTAGAAAAGGCTTTCCACTTTCATCATTTGTTATATAAACATCCTGAAGGCTAAAGCCCGTTATTCCAGTTCCAAGAGCCTTAGAAAAAGCTTCTTTTGCAGCAAACCGCGCCGCATAGTGCTGACATTTTGCAGAATCAGTACCCTTTTCCATCCATTCAGCAGGATTAAAAAAACGCTGAATCATCTGAGAATCAGATACCCACTTTTGCATGCGGCTAACCTGTACTATATCAGTACCGATTCCTAAAATCATTCTGCACCGCCATTTTCTTCTACTTCAGAAGCAGCTTCTTCTGTATCTGCCGGCACATTTATAAGTTCAATGCTTACACTTTCTGCAGATTTTTCTGTAATCGCAAAGTTAGCAGAAACATTATATCTGATTGGAACTTCATAAACGCCAGGAGTGTCATAATCTCTAAGATTAATATAAACTGCCCGCGCCGAAAGATTATAGTTTTCCAAAAGTGGTACATCACCAGAAAGAGTAAAAGAAACCGCAGGAAGCAGAGAAACCAGTTCCAGACTTGAATCAAGGCCCATTACATCAATAGGAACATTTGTAAATACTCGTTCCATTACATCGGTAGAAAGACTAACAGTTGCGGTAAATGGTCCCTCATCATTTACAGTAATAAGCTTACTTTGTTCCTGATAAGAAGTTTCCACACTAAAATTGTTTTCTGCATTAGAAACCATAATTCTGGTTGTAGGAATCTCGGTGATTGCCCCGACAACCGATTCCGGCCCGCTAATTTCTACAGTAGATGGACTAATCACTATCTGATTGATTGTATAGCCATGAGCAACCTCGCCCACAACTGATGGCACCAGCGGAACATATTTTGAAACCTTTTTATCTACAGAAAGCTTTATTTCTTCGTCTTTAAGAATCACTTCCAGCGGATCCATCTCCATAAGCTTAGAAGAAAGATTCATGTGAACAGGCAGATTATAAGTTCCCGGCTCTGTTATGTATGAAATATCAATAAGACCTTCAAAGTCAGAAGAGTTAATCATATTCATGATTGTATCGTTGGTTCTGACTACTACAGTTATATAGTTAGGAACAGAGCCCACATGCATAACAATGCCATTTTCTTCTATCTTTAATGGAACCACAAAGGTTTTCTTATCTATTTGAGAAGCATTATAAAAAATGTAAAGAAGGATAGCTATAAAAAGACTTACAACTTTTGCAAGCCAGTTATTAAGCAGCTTATCAATTAAGCGTTTGATGCTCGTCAACGGTATCCTCCAAAACTTTTTCTTCTGGTGTTATTTCAAGCAGATTTTCCAGTACCTTTCTTACTTCAGAAATTGAAAGGTCGTAATTCAACTTTGAATCATAAGCAAGACTTAAGGCTCCGGTTTCTTCTGAAACTACAAGTACAACCGCATCAGAAACTTCTGAAAGTCCAAGTGCGGCACGATGTCTTGTACCAAAAGTCTTTTTAATGGAATAGTTTTCACTTGTAGGAAGGAAGCAGCCTGCGGCAATCAGTTTTCCTCCCTGAATAAAACATGCACCATCATGCAAAGAAGTATCTTTTCCAAAAATGGTCATTAAAAGGCTTGAAGACAAGTCTGCATTTAATATAGTACCTGTCTGCATAATATTATCCAGCTTAGTATGCCGCATAAAAACTGCAAGCATACCGCGCCTCTGCTTAGAAAGCATATCTGCCGCAATAAGAACTGCATCTACATAAGTATGCTTAGAACGGTTACCAAAGGCAAACCAGGCATTCTGTCCAATGCGCAAAAAGAGCTTTCGAATTTCTGGCTGGAATACAAGGGCAAGACCAATAACAATTCCCGGGGCAATAATATTCAAAAGCCAGAGAATAGTATTTAGTTTTAAGAGAGCTGCAACGGCATAGGCAGCAGCAACAATGGCAACAGCTTTAATCATCTGTACACCATTTGTCTTAGAAATAAAATCGTAGGCTTTGTAAATTAAAAAGGCCAGTACAGCAATATCTAATACTGGACGTATATAATCATATATGTATAAAATCCTATCAATTCCAATCATACATATTTATTATACACCATTATTGAAGATATTTCATCACATTTAATGTATCAATTGCAGCAGAAACATCATGTACCCTTATTAATTTTGCACCTTTAGCAACAGAAATCATATCTGCCGCAAGAGTTCCTGCAAGACGTTCAGAAGCTTCTCGGCCTGTCATTTCTCCAATGCAGCGTTTTCGCGATAGTGCCATGAGCAGAGGATATTCAGTCTGGCACATTACTTCTGTATTCTTTATAATTTCTATACATTCTTCGTTTGTTTTTCCAAAACCAATTCCAGGATCCAGGATAATATTTCTTTTATCTATTCCCTGTGATACCACTTCTTCTGCACGTTTAGCAAAAAAATCTGCAATATCCTGAGCAGTGCCAGGTCCCTGGTGCATAAGTATTACCGGAACATGAAGATCCTTACACAAAGGAAGCATTTTTGAGTCAAAAGAAAGGGCTGTAACATCATTTAAAATATCTGCCCCGACTTCATAAGCTCCCTTAAAAACAGAAGCTTTTCTGGTATCTACAGAAATACGCACTCTGGAAGAATCATAACGTTTTCTAATAGCTTCAATTACAGGAATAACCCTCTTAAGCTCTTCCTCTTCCGGCACTTCCGTAAAACCTGGACGGGTTGATTCACCACCTACGTCAATTATGTCTGCGCCCTCTTCTATAAGTTGAAAAGCCCTTTCTGCTCCCCCCCGGCTTTTATCAAAAAAAGAATCCGGGGTAGCGTTTACAATTCCCATAACAAAAGCGGGACGATCAGTTTTAATGGAATAATCTAAAAATTTTATTTCGCACATTCTTTTATACACTCTTTTATATCTGCAACAGAAAGCCTGGCTTCTGCAAGAACATCATCTCTAGTACCATGACTATAAAAACGATTTTCAAAGCCCATAAGCCTTGTGTTACTTATACCATTTTTTAATGAAAGCATGTTCAGATATTCGCCAATTCCACCTTCTTTAATGCCGTCTTCTACAAAAACAACTCCATAATACTGTTTTGCAAGTTTAATAAAGTAAGACTCATCAAGAGGTTTTATAAATCTAAGAATATATAAATCTGCATAACCGTTATCAAGCAGAACGGCGCGAATTGCCTTCTGTACTTCAGGATAGATTCCACCAGTACATACTACAAGAATCTTATTTTTACGGGATTCCAGTTCCGACTCACTTATGTTTTCTATTACAAATTCTGAACAAGGAACAAGAATTCCCCGACCAAACTCTACCGGGCTAGAAAACTGTGGTAATTCTGTAGGACAAGAAAGCTTTGGATAGCGGATCATTACAGAAGTTCCTTTTTCTACAGCCCACTCAAAACAAAGTCTAAGGTCTTCTGCACTTACGGCACTAAGAATTTCAAGTTCAGGTACAGCGCGGAACAAAGCTATATCGTATATTCCCTGGTGAGTGGCACCATCGCCAGGAACTGCCCCGGCTCGGTCTATCATAAAAATTGCATGAGCCTTCTGCAGGGTAATATCATGAATCATCTGGTCTACTGCTCTCTGCATAAAGGTAGAATAAATGCAGACAACAGGAACCTTTCCGCCCCGTGCAAGACCGCCCGCAAAAGTTACGGCGTGCTCTTCTGCAATGCCAACATCAAAGAAACGTTCCGGATGAATACGTGAAAAATGACTAAGTCCCGTTCCCTTTGCCATGGCAGCTGTAATAGCCACAACATCAGCATTCTTTTCTGAATAATCGCAGATTATGTTACTAAAGGCTTCTGTAAAGCTTAGTGTATCGAATTTTTCAACGGTACCATCACTAATCTGGAAAGGACCAATTCCATGGAAAAGTTCAGGATTATCTTCTGCAGGGCTGTAGCCTTTACCTTTTTTAGTTACAACATGCACAACAACAGGTCTGTGCAATCGGCTTACCTTTTTAAGCACTTTTTCCAGAGAAACTTCATTATGACCGTCCAGCGGGCCTACGTACTCAAAGCCTAAATCTACAAAGAGGTTATTTGTAAGCAAAAGACCTTTCATAGAACGCTTAAAGCGGAAAATTATTTTTTCAAGGTGATGGCCCAGATAAGGTATCTTGTCTATAACTTTATCTACACGGTATCGGAAGGTCTGATAGCGGGCCGTCATAGTCAATCGGCTTAAATAGCGGGAAACCGAACCTGTATTGTGATCTATAGACATCTGATTATCATTCAAAATTACAATCAGATTTTTAGAAAGCTGGCCTGCGTGAGAAAGTCCTTCAAAGGCCATTCCACCAGTAAGGGCACCGTCACCAATTACGGCAATTACCTTTCCCTTATCTCCCTCTAATTCACGGGCAACAAGAAGGCCCAATGCAGAAGAAATGGATGTAGAAGAATGGCCGTTTATAAAAAAGTCATGTACGCTTTCAGATTTATTTGTAAAACCAGAAAGTCCGTTTTTCTGGCGAAGGGTTTTAAATTCTTCATAACGACCGGTTAAAAGCTTATGGGCATAACACTGGTGACTTACATCCCAGATAATTGCATCATCAGGGCTGTTAAATACTCTGTGAAGAGCTAAAGTTAATTCAACAACACCCAGATTGCTTGCAAGATGTCCGCCGTTTTTTCCAACAACTTCTATGATGGTTCTGCGAATTTCTGAGGCAAGAGATTTAAGTTCTGTTTGAGAAAGATTTTTTATATCTTTAGGACTATGGATTTTAGAAAGTAAAATATCAGACCTCTTCTATAATTATGCCAAAGACGGCAATTAAACCAAAAAAAAAGACCGCAAGCAGTAACCTTTAGTTACCACGAGGCGGTCTATTTGACACAATCTTCGACCTAAAAACTACTTGCTCTTATGTCGATTACGTCTAAGCATCTTCTTTCGCTTATGTGTCGCCATCTTCTGGCGCTTTCTTTTCTTTCCACAAGGCACGATGGCACTCCTTAAAACTTATATA
>JAEEGH010029703.1_pt1 | contig 10673 bp, 8 predicted proteins | sample 9134181 | NCBI WGS metagenome assembly JAEEGH01 (sample SAMN16246544, study PRJNA631951) | gut metagenome | biome: gut microbiome; feature: rumen; material: DP-attached | host: Bos | place: Iran: Karaj | collected 2018-10
GATCGGAATGTGCGCGTACCATAAACTGGTTATTGCCCACGGGCTGAAGCTCGATATAATCGTAGAACGAAGCTATATCAAGTATCTCCTTCTCGCTCTTTTCCTCAACTATGGCTCTGTAAAGCTCGCCGGCCTCGCAGGCTGAGCCTATGATAAGACCCTCGCGATGCTTGATAAGTTCGGACTTCGGAATCCTCGGCTTATAGTGGAAATACTTAATGTTGGACATGGAAACGAGTTTATACAGATTTTTAAGTCCTACATTATTCTTGACAAGTATAATCTGGTGAAAATACGGCTTGGATTCAAGCGGAATTTCGGGCTCGCTTATATCGTCAACAAAGTATGCTTCTACTCCGTAGATAATTTTTATCTTACCGCCTGCAGCCTCACAGGCATCGGGGAAGCCCTGAACGCAGCCGTGGTCCGTGATGGCAATAGCCTTGTGTCCCCATTTGATTGCACGCTTTACCAACTCGGCGGGCGGGGTGATCGCGTCAAGCTGAGACATATTTGTATGAAGGTGTAATTCCACTCTCTTTTCGGGCTCGTCGTCGGTCTTTTCGATAGGTGTGACAAGACAAATGCTTCTCGGGCGTATTACCATCTCGCCTCTGAAGCTGTCGTAATCCCTGCCGCCCGAAAGCAATACGTGAGAACCGACGGTAAGCTTGTCAAGCAGCTCGTTTACATAAACCGATTTTTCAAAAATCGAGCAGGTTTGCGAACTTGTATAGTCGGTAAGCTTGAATATAATGCGGTAGTTATCGCCGTTCTTGGTGGGCTTGGCATCAACGCTGAAAATCTTACCCCAGACGGTAACGCGGTCGTCGTCATCCTTAATCTCCGACATTTCGACCGGTCTGCCCTTAACCTTGTTTCCGTAAATAACGCGAAGGCTATCGGTATAATAGGGTATACCTTCCTCGATAACGCTCGCGGTAACCTCAGTCTTCTTGATTTCGCGGGTCTGTATTTCACGGTCAATCTGCTGCTGTATTTCCTCAAGCGAAGGCTTCTCGGTCTGGGCAGGCTGAGATATGCTGACTTTCAGCTCAACACCGAAGCGCTCGCTGATAACCCTTTCGAGGATTTTCTCGCAGTTATTCTGGCAGAGCACTTCCCTGCCGCCGCCCGCAAGTTTAACCTCCAGAGTCGAGAAATCTTCACCGTAACAGAATTCGCAGCCGTTAAGATAGCCGTTGGCAACGACAATTCTTCTCTTAAGAATTTCAACCAGCTGCGAGTCATACTTGTTGGAAAGCAGATTTTTATTAAACCTCGGCTCTATCACCGCGCTCTCAAGCTGATATTTATCGTCTATGATTTTTGCAATAGTGTCGAGTGTTTCTTCCTTCAAGAGTATATTAAAGCGCACCTCCGACGTAAGCGTTGAAGCCTGCAGATCGGGGGTACACGAAATTATTTCGGCGTTTTCAAGCGCTCTGTCATAAGGCGCGAGAGCCTGCCGCAAATCCTTGAACAAATCGTAAAATAATGCCATATCCCAATTCCCTTACAGGGATTCTATCTCCTTTAACAATTCTTCTACTATATCTTTTTCGTCAACTTTTCTTAAGACCTCGCCGTGCTTAAAAAGCATTCCGCAGCCGTCGCCGCCGGCTACGCCTATGTCGGCTTCTTTGGCTTCGCCGGGTCCGTTTACTACACAGCCCATAACCGCAACCTTGATAGGCTTATTGCAGTTTGCGAGCGCCGCTTCGACCTTTTCGGCAAGACCGATAAGGTCAATTTTCGTCCTGCCGCATGTCGGGCAGGAAACAATCTGCGGACAGTCGGTTTTGATACCGACCGCCTTGAGTATATCGAAGCCCGCCGCAATCTCAGATACGGGGTCGGCGGTCAGCGAAACACGGATTGTATCGCCTATACCGTCAAGCAGCAGCGCGCCTATGCCCGCCGCGGATTTTATCATACCCATACGGTGCGTGCCTGCTTCGGTAACACCGAGGTGAAGCGGATAACTGCACTTGTCGGCTATGAGTCTGTAAGCCGCCGTCATAGTCTGTACATTCGACGACTTTATCGAGATTACTATATCGTCAAAGTCAAACTTTTCAAGAAGCGAAGCGTGCCTCAGCGCGCTCTCGCAAAGCGCCTCGGGCGTGACAGAGCCGTACTTTGCAAGCAAATCTTTTTCCAGCGAGCCTGAGTTGACACCGATTCTTATCGGTATATTATGTAGCTTACAGGCGTCAGCAACGGCCTTGATACGGTCGTCCGAGCCTATGTTACCGGGATTGATACGGATTTTATCAACTCCCGCCTCAACGCTCTCAAGTGCGCATTTGTAGTCGAAATGTATATCGGCTACGACGGGAATTTTAACGGCGTTCTTGACCGCATAAAGCGTCTTCACCGCCTCCTTGTTCGGAACGGTAAGGCGTATTATTTCACAACCCGCTTTTTCAAGCTCTATTGCCTGCTTAACGTTACCCTCTACGTTCTCGGCGGGTACGTTGAGCATAGACTGTACGGTTATTTTCGAGTCTCCGCCTATCGCGACGTTACCCGCATATACCTTTTTCGATTTTCTTCTCTCAATCATATAAACGTCCTCAGTGCTGCTGAATGATTCTGACTATATCGTTATAGGTTACGAACAGCATAAGCAGTATGAGCAGCGCGAATCCCGCCGCGTGAACGTAACCCTCATATTTCGGATTAATCTTTTTGCGTCTGATTCCCTCAAGGATAAGGAAAATCAGTCTTCCGCCGTCAAGCGCAGGCAGGGGCAGAAGATTGGCAACGCCTATATTTATAGTGATAAGTGCCATTATGAACAGCAGGTTGTCGAAGTTGTGCTGCTTCGCCGCCTCCTGAGTAACGTCGGCTATAATATCAACCGTGCCGACGGGACCGGCAAGCTCGGACATGCCGTACCTGCCCGTTATTATGTCAAACAGACTCAGCCAGACGGTTCTTACAATCGACGCCGACTGAGTGAAGGAATTGATAAACACGTTTTTGAAGTTCGCTTTTTCGCCGATAATGACAAAGTCGTAAACTATCAGTGTAATGCCGTCAACCTCACGTGTGTCGAATTTAACGTCTTCAAGCTCAACTCTCTCACCGTTTCTTTCAACGGTGAAGTCGAAAACGCCGTCCTTGCTTCTTGCCATAAGGAAACTCAGATCCCTCTCGGAAAGAACGCGGTGGCCGTCAATTTTAATGAACTTATCGCCCGCCTGCAGACCGTACTGCTCGCTGACGGCGTCGGGGTAGAATTCCTTGATGGTATTCGTACCTATAAGCTCGGAGGAAGTCGAAAGCGTGATTGCCATTATGACAAGTCCGAGTATCAGATTCATGGTAGCGCCGGCAATTACGATAATAATCTTCTGCCAGACCTTCTTGTTGTTGAAGGCTCTCTCGTCGTCGGAGTCCTCGTCCTCGCCCTCCATGCTGACATATCCGCCTATCGGGAGCGCGCGAAGGGAATACTGAGTCTCACCCTTCTGCCGTTTGAAAACAGCCGGGCCCATACCGATAGAGAATTCGTTTATCTTGACGTCAAAAAGCTTTGCCGTGATAAAATGGCCGAATTCGTGAATTATAATAATTACGCCGAAGAATAAAATTGCAACGGCTATTGTCCAGATTTTTGAGAAAACGGCGGAAGCCGTAATTGCCAACAGTATCTTAATCACCTCTGACTATTTCGCGCGAAAGAGCGTCAATTTCCATTACGTCGTCAAGCGTGTAATCCGTATATTCGGGCACTCTGCCGAAAACTCTCTCGACGCGTTCGGCTATTTCAAGGAAGCCTATCTCGCCCTTGCGGAACATAAGATTAGCCTGTTCGTTTGCGGAGTTCACCGCAGCGGGCATAAGACCGCCCATTGAAATTGCCTTCTTACATAAGTTTATGCAGGAGAATGTACTATAATCGGGATTGTAAAAAGTTAATTTACCGATTTGCGCCAGATTAAGCTCCTCAACGGGAGACTCAAATCGCTCGGGATAGGTCAGCGCGTACTGAATCGGTATTCTCATATCGGGTACGCCGAGCTGGGCAATAACCGAATTGTCGTCATACTCAACCGCCGAGTGAACTATGCTCTCGCGGTGAACGACTATATCTATGTCCTCGGGTTTTACCTTAAAGAGCCATACCGCCTCGATAAGCTCGAGTCCCTTGTTCATCATTGTAGCAGAGTCAACGGTTATTTTTGCACCCATTGCCCAGTTCGGATGATTGAGTGCATTTTCAACCGTGACATTCTTAAGCTCGTCTCGCGTTTTGCCGAAGAACGGACCGCCCGAAGCGGTGAGTATAATCTTCTTGAGCGCCTTGTTGGAAGGCCTGCCCTGAAGGCACTGGAAAATCGCAGAATGCTCGGAATCAACGGGCAGGATATCCACGCCGTATTTTTCGGCTTCGGAATAAACGAGCTGACCGCCCGCAACAAGCGTCTCCTTATTAGCGAGCGCAATTTTCTTCTTCGCCTTTATTGCCGCAAGCGTGGGCTTAAGTCCCGCCATACCTACAACGGAATTAAGCACCGTGTCTGCACTCTCAAGCGCGGCGCATTCGCACACGCCATCAACACCGGCAAGCACCTTTGTATCGGTGTCGGCAAGCCTTGTTTTCAAATCACCTGCGGCGTTCTCATCAACAAGCGCGACAAGCTCGGGCTTGAATTCCCTCGCCTGCTTTTCAATTTCGTCAACGCTTGAAAAAGCAGTCAAAGCCTTGACTTTGTAACCGCATTTGCGGCATACGTCAAGACTTTGCTTACCTATCGAGCCGGTTGAACCTAATATCGACAGATTTTTTGTCATACGCTGATATTCCCCGTTACTGTAACTATAACCCAAAGCATCGCAAGTACGAACAGTCCCGAATCAAAGCGGTCCATAACGCCGCCGTGGCCGGGCAGTATGTTGCCGAAGTCCTTGACGCCGAAGTTGCGCTTAACCACCGAAGCGGTAAGGTCGCCGCACATACCGACTATTGAAAGGACGAGCGAAACAACTATAACCCATACGAGCGAAAGCGCGTGAGTGGTGAAATAGAATTTGTCAAAAATGATAAACAGAATAACACAGCTGAGTATTCCGCCGAGTACGCCGCCTATCGCGCCCTCAACGGTTTTCTTCGGGCTGATGTTCGGGCACATCTTATGCTTACCCAGAAAGCGTCCCGTGAAATAGGCAAAGGTGTCTGTCAGCCACGCGGCAAACAGACCGAACAGTATAAAGAACAGGTCGTAGTGCTTGTCGCCGCCGAAGAATTCGGGATAGGTTTCCGACATATCGTTCAAGAAAACAATCGTCGAAAACGCAAACGGAACGAGCGCGCTTGCAACTATAACCGAAGCAACCTGCTCGAACTTGGTGTTTTTGAAGTCGGTGAGCATCAGAATAAAGACGAGCATCGCGTAAACTGCGAAAACAGCCGTTGTCGGAACAGTTATGCCGACCGAAGCGAGTTCGGCTCTGTATTCATAAAAAGCAACCACACCGCCCGAGAAAATAAGACTGATAATGAAAATCGCCTTATTCTTAAGACCTATAACCTTTTCTATCTCCCAAGTCGCGATTACCGACAGAGCGCCGACAACCACTACGAGCGCCGGAGTGTCCCTGAAAACGATAATCGTGATACCGAACAACGCGGCAAGAATGCCCGCAACTGTTCTTTTAAGCATAAAAATCAAGTACCTTTCACACACCGCCGAAGCGACGGTTTCTTTGCTCGAAGCTTCGCAGAGCTTCGACTAAATCCTCCTCGGTGAAATCCGGCCAGAGCACGTCGCTCGACCAGAATTCCGAATAAGCCGCCTGCCACAAGAGGAAGTTTGACAGCCGCTTTTCGCCGCTGGGTCTGATAATCAGATCGGGATCGGGCATACCCGCCGTATAAAGATGATCCGAAATCATATCCTCGGTAATGTCGTCGGGACTGAGCTTACCCTTCTTGACCTGCTTTGCAAGCTCCTTGACCGAGTGGACTATCTCCTCGCGTCCGCCGTAGTTTATCGCAATATTGAGATAAACCTTATCCTTTTTTCTGGTAATGCTCTCGGAATACTTCATAGCCGCGAGTATATCCTTGGGCAGACCTTTTTTGTTTCCGATGAACTTGATCTGAATTCCCTTTTCCTCGTTTTCGGCCTTGCGGTCGTCGAGTTCCTTAAGGTAATCCCTGAAAAGATCCATTATAGCGGAAACTTCTTCGGGAGGACGCTTCCAGTTCTCGGTTGAGAATGCGTAAAACGTCAGGTATTTTATACCCAGGTCACCCGCAAACTCACCGATTTTTCTGAAGGTTTTTGCACCCTCGATATGACCCTTGTAGCGTGGCAGACCTCTCTGCTTCGCCCATCTGCCGTTGCCGTCCATAATGAAGCCAATATGCTTCGGCAGAACTTCAAAGGTTGGTAAATTGTTGTAATCCATACTGAAACCTCGTAAGAGTTAACTCAGATTTCCATGATTTCCTTTTCTTTTTTGTTGGCAAGCTCTTCAATCTTCTTGATATACTCGTCAGTGATATCCTGAGCTTCCTTTTCGCCGTCCTTAAGGTCGTCCTCAGTGATGACGGAATCTTTCTGCATCTTCTTTATCTTGTCGATAATGTCACGTCTTGTCGAACGGATGGAAACCTTAGCCTCCTCGGCGTACTTGCTGACGTCCTTTGCAAGAAGCTTTCTTCTCTCCTCGGTAAGAGGCGGGAAGGTAAGGCGGATAACCTTGCCGTCGTTCATGGGATTGATGCCCAGATCGGAAGCCTGAATAGCCTTCTCGATAGGCTTTATCTGTGTAACGTCCCAGGGCTGAATAACAAGAATTCTGCCCTCCTGAACGGATACGGCAGCTATCTGCTGAATGGGAGTGGGAGTGCCATAGTAGTCAACCGCAATCTTGTCGAGTACCGACGCGCTTGCCTTGCCCGCTCTCATGGTGGCAAATTCGTTGTGAAGCGCCGTTAAAGTCTTTTCCATTTTGGCCTTAGCCTGTTCAAACACCTGATCCATAAATAAATCCTCCGTTATAAAAGTTTATTGTTTGTTTATTTAACCAATGTGCCGACCTTCTCGCCCCTGAGAGCTCTGATGATATTCTCGGGGTCCGAAAGATTGAACACAAGGATTTTTATACCGTTGTCCCTGCACAGCGACGCGGCAGCAGCGTCCATAACCGCAAGTCCCTTAGCGAGAACTTCGGAGTGAGTCAGCTCGTCGTACATAACCGCATCGCTGAACTTGTTGGGGTCCTTGTCGTAAACGCCGTCAACGTTGGTCGCCTTGAAGATAACGTCGGCGCCGATTTCCGCAGCTCTGAGCGCCGCGGCGGTGTCGGTTGAGAAGAACGGACTGCCCGTTCCGCCGCCGAATACGACTACCCTGCCCGCTTCGAGATGTCTTACCGCCTCGTCTCTGACAAAGGGTTCGGCAACGTTGGTCATTTCGACCGCGCTCATAACCCTCGCCTCTACGCCGAGACCGTTGAGAGTGTCGGCAAGCGCGATGGAATTCATAACCGTCGCGAGCATTCCGATACTGTCGGCCTTCGTGCGGTCCATAGAGCCGCTCGAACGTCCGCGCCAGAAGTTGCCGCCGCCGACAACTATGGCGACCTGAACGCCTTCCTCAACACAGCGCCTGATGTACGAGCAGACATTCTCGATAACGTCAAAGTCGAAGCCGTGCTTCTGTTCACCGGCGAGCACCTCGCCGCTTAATTTCAAAAGAATTCTTTTATAAACAGCCAATTTTACGTCCTCCGTTTCGGTAAAAATATGCTAATTTTTAACAGTTATATTTTACCCTAAACGCTCGGTTATGTAAAGAGATATTTGATAAATAAGATGTAATTTAATATATTATTAACACTTACAGATAATTATTAACTTAAATCCGCGTGTTTTCATTGACGAACCGCTGTTTTGATAATATAATGAACTTGTATTTTCGCTCGGAGGTGAAAAAATGTCACAGCCTTTCAAGGCGGATTTTATAATCGACAGCTTCGCGCTCGAAGGCACTTACAAGGGCTTTTCCGTCAAGAACGACGGCAATATAAACTCCACCTTTGTTATAAGTCTTGAAAACGGCGCTAAGACCGATAAATATACGCTTCAGAAGATTAACACAAACGTCTTTCGCAGGCCCGACGAGCTTATGCGCAATCTCGTCGGCGTTACCGCTCATATAAAGCAGAAGGGCGGTATGCAGACGCTCGATTTTATGCCCTGCAGAGACGGGAAATACTACTGTGTTGACGGCGGGGAATATTGGCGCTGCTACCGTTATATTGACAACGTTTACACCTGCAATATCATTGACAGTCCCGACGTTTTCAGAAGCGCGGGAAGGGCGTTTGGCAAATTCCAGAGCATTCTCTCTGACTACCCGATTGACTCGCTTTTCGACACCATCCCCGACTTTCACAATACGGCGAAAAGGTTTGAAACCTTCAAAAAATCCGTTGCCGAAAACAGGGCTGGCAGGGCCGCCGGAGTAAGGCGTGAAATTGACTTCATTTTAAGCCGTGAGGACGATATGAGCCGTCTTACAGGGCTGCTTGAAAACGGAATTCTGCCGCTCAGAGTAACCCATAATGACACCAAACTCAACAACATACTTTTCGACGAAAAAACTAACGAGGGCGTTTGCATAATCGACCTTGATACCGTTATGCCGGGGCTTTCGCTTTACGACTTCGGCGACAGCATTCGCTTCGGCGCAAACACCGCCGCAGAGGACGAAAAGGACACGTCAAAAATCTCGCTGAATCTTGATTTGTACCGTGCATATACCGAGGGTTATCTCTCTGCCGCGGGTAGCAGTCTTACCGACGCGGAAATCGAATATCTTCCCTTCTCTGCAAAGTTGATGACGCTCGAGCTTGCGATGCGGTTTTTAACAGATTATCTTGACGGCGACGTCTATTTTAAGCTCAATTATCCCGAACACAATCTTGTGCGCACAAGGGCTCAGCAGACGCTTGTTTCGGACATTGAAAAAAAGCTTGACAAAATGAAAACGATAACGGCAAACGCCGTAAAATAAGGAGAAAACCATGCTTGAAACAAGAGGCAACGACTTTTATCTCGACGGCAAAAAATTCAATATCTACGCGGGTGCGGTACACTATTTCCGCTCATTTCCCGAGTACTGGCGCGACATATTGCTTAAACTGAAGCTGTGCGGCTTCAACACGGTCGAAACCTATGTCTGCTGGAACCTTCACGAAATGAAGGAGGGCGAATCCGACTTCTCGGGCAATCTTGATATAGTAAAGTTTCTCGAAACAGCGAAGGAACTCGGACTTTACGCAATAGTGCGTCCCGGTCCGTATATCTGCTCGGAATGGGATTTCGGCGGTCTTCCGTCATGGCTGCTCAAGGACAGAAACCTCAGAATCCGCTGTATGTATCAGCCTTATCTTGACGCGGTAAAGCGTTATTATACCGAGCTTTTCAGGCGCATCTCACACCTTCAGTATTCCAACGGCGGCAACATTATCGCCATGCAGATTGAGAACGAATACGGCAGCTACGGCAACGACAAAAACTACCTTGCATACATACGTGACTTAATGCTTGAATGCGGCTGCACGGAGCTTCTTTTCACAAGCGACGGCGCCGAGGACAATATGCTCTCGGGCGGTATGCTCGACGGCACGCTCGCAGTTGCCAATTTCGGTTCACGAGTCAATGAAGCGTTCGGCACGCTGCGTAAATATCAGCCCGAAGGACCGCTGATGTGCGGTGAATTCTGGAACGGCTGGTTCGACCACTGGGGCGAAAATGCAATTCATCACTCGCGCGCTCCCGAGGAGGTTGTCGCGGAGCTTAAGGAAATGCTTAAGCTCGACGCTAATTTCAGCTTTTATATGTTCCACGGCGGCACGAATTTCGGTTTCAATTCGGGCGCCAACAATTACGGACAGTATGAGCCGACCGTCACGAGCTACGACGACGACGCGCTCTTAAACGAATGGGGCGGCTACACGCGTAAATACCATGAGGTGCGCAAGGTTCTGCTTGAGCATCAGGGCATCGCACCGACCGAGCTTCCGCCCGAGCCCGAGCTTCAGAACATAGGCGCGGTTAAGCTGACTCAATGCGCTTCGCTTCTTGACAGCCTTGACAGAATTGCAACAAAAATTGAAAGCGTCAACCCCGAATGTATGGAGTATTACGGTCAGCACGGCGGACTTATTCTCTATCATAAGCACCTTAATGGCAATTATCACGGCAAGCTTTTCCTCGACGGTCTTGCGGACAGAGCGCATATCTTTATCAACAAGGAGTTAAAGGGCATTATCTACCGCAACGACGAGAACAATTACATTACAATAGACGGCCTCGAGGGTGAAAACGATATCGACATTCTGGTCGAGAATATGGGCAGAGTAAACTACGGCCCGAATATGCTTGAGGGCAAGGGAGTCAGGCAGATACGCATAAACGTTCAGCTCTTAAACAACCTTGACGTTTACCTCATCCCGCTTGACAATCTCAACCGTCTTGAATATTCAGGCGCAAAGTCCTGTCCCGAATTTCTCAGAGGAAGCTTCAGTGCCGAGCCCGGCAAGGGCTGTTTCGTGAATATGGCGGACTTTGGGAAGGGTTACGTCTTTGTCAACGGCTTCAACCTCGGCAGATACTGGAATATCGGTCCGCAGAAATCGCTGTA
>JAEEGH010029705.1_pt1 | contig 10672 bp, 8 predicted proteins | sample 9134181 | NCBI WGS metagenome assembly JAEEGH01 (sample SAMN16246544, study PRJNA631951) | gut metagenome | biome: gut microbiome; feature: rumen; material: DP-attached | host: Bos | place: Iran: Karaj | collected 2018-10
GTTGATGGCTGCACGCGTGAGGTTGCCCTTTTCCATCTTGAACACGAAGATGGGCATGTTGTTTTCCATGCAGAGGGCGACTGCTGCCGTGTCCATGACCTTGAGGCCGCGAGAGATGACTTCTTTGTAGCTGATATCGTCGAAGCGGGTGGCGGTCGGATCCTTGACCGGGTCTGCTGTGTAGATTCCATCGACCTTGGTCGCCTTCATGATGACGTCGCATTCGCTTTCGATGGCGCGTAGAGCGGCGCAGCTGTCCGTCGTGAAGAACGGGTTACCCGTACCAGCAGAGAAGATGACCACGGAACCCGCGGACAAAAGCTTCAGAGCCTTGCGGCGGTCGAAGAATTCGCAAACCGGTTCCATGCGGATGGCGGACATCACCACGGAATCGATACCCTGCTTGTCGAGAGCGTCCTGCATGGCAAGGCCGTTCATCACGGTGCCGAGCATTCCCATGGCATCGCCTTGAGCGCGGTTCATGCCGCCCGCAGATGCAGAAATTCCGCGAACGAGGTTGCCGCCGCCAATCACGAGAGCGACTTGCACGCCCTGCTTGACGATGGATGCAATTTCAGACGCCATGTCGGAGAGGATGACGTTATCGATGCCGTGGCCCTTTTCGCCTGCGAGGGCTTCGCCACTGAGCTTGAGGAGAATGCGTTTGAATTTGGACATGATGAGTAAATAGTGGTTAGTGATGAGTGGTTAGGAGTATGCTAAGTGATACCGCCTATAGTTTTTCATGTAATTTAACAAAAAATTGCACATTTGCTGAGCCATTATTGATATTTGTTATTATTTTCTAAAAGTAATGGAGGTGGAAATGAAGTTTTTTAAAGTTGCTTTATTTGCTATAGTTGGAGTTATCGGAGTTGTAAACAGCATGGCCGAACCGGCCAGTGACGAGACATTTAATTTGAAGCAGCCTGACGGCAGTACTGTCGAAGTCCGTTTGGTGGGCGACGAGCATTTCCATGTATTTGAAACTGCCGACGGCTATATCCTGCAAAAAGACGCTCTTGGGTATTACGCGTATGCCGATGAATCAGGCGAGTCTTCCGGGATTTACGCACGCAACGCGCATGAACGCAGTTCAGCGGATGTACAGTTCTTGGCAAAGCTGGACCCGGATGCGATTTTCAAAAAGCTATTGGCGGAGGCTCCCGACGAAAATTTGCTGGATTACGGTCTTCCGAGATTCGCTTATCCAAGAATCCAGAGAATGCCCACTCCGAACCTCAAGCTCACTAAAGGAGACATTCGCGGGATTGTTGTTCTTGTCCAGTTCTCCGATGTGAAATTTGCAAGCGCGGACCCGAAAGCCACATTCAACGACTTTTTGAATAAAGAGGGATACAACGAAAATCATAACGTCGGTAGCGTCAGGGACTTCTTTATTACAAATTCCATGGGCGAATTCCGCCCGACTTTTGATGTATATGGGCCCATCACCGTTCCCAACACGCGGGAATATTACGGCGGCAAATCGCAAAGCGACAGAAACTACAATGGAGCAAGAGAAGCTTTTAAGCAAGCCGTAGATACGCTTCTCAAGCGAGGCGAAGTTGACTTTTCGAAATATGACAACGATAACGACAAGACCGTTGATTTCATCTATTTCATTTATGCGGGCATCGGCGCTAGCAGTTCGGGTGTCATCGAAACCATTTGGCCTCACGCCGGCTACATAGGTAATAAAAGCGTGGGGAGCGGACTTCGCCTCAACCGTTACGCGTGCTCGAACGAAATCAGCGGAAGTGCATATAAAGTAGATAACCATACTACGAAAATGAACGGAATAGCGACATTCGCCCATGAATTCAGCCACGTTCTCGGCTTGCCGGACTTGTACGACCTGGGCGGGAATAATCCTCGCAAAGTTCCCCACAGCTGGGACCTCATGTCAAACGGCTCGTACAACTGCCCCAGCAATTCGGATAACGTCAAAAGTTGCGCCCCACCGCTCTATTCCGCGTTCGAAAGAATGTCCGTGGGCTGGATGACCGCCCCCATAGAACTCAACGTCAATGGACCGGTGCGATTAATCAAAATCGACAGCAACGTCGCGTACAGCGTTACCAATCCGGAAAACCCTAACGAAATGTTCTTGCTTGAATATAGGACTCGTAAAAAATGGGATTCTGGGCAAATTAATTCGGGAATGTTGATATGGCATATTGACTACGTCGCTTCCGTTTGGTCGAACAAAACCATCAATAATAACGGCGACCACATGCATGTCGATATCGAAGAGGCTTGGCCAGAAACAAGCAAATACGCAGCGGCGTCAGATCCTTTCCCCGGTTCCAAAAAAGTAACCGAATTCAACAAGTTCATCTTTTGGAATGGGCGTGACATGAACATCACTCTTTCCGACATTACGGAATCTGCGGACAAAGAATATGTCACCTTTAATGTAACCATGACTGTCACTTCGTCATCGTCTGCGGAGTCCTCCAGCTCCGAAGTTTCATCGTCTTCGCAGTTCGAATCTTCTAGCAGCGTTACGGAATTGTCGAGTTCTTCAGCGGTTTCAAGCTCGTCGAGTATTGGGCAAGAATCTTCATCTTCAACATGGTGGTGGCTCGTTTCTAGTTCGGATGCGGCCTCGTCAAGTTCTGTAGCAGCATTGTCCAGCAGCGAAATGGAGCTTTCGAGTTCCGCAGGATATTCCTCCAGCTCCGAAGTTTCGTCGTCTTCGCAGTTCGAATCTTCTAGCAGCGTTACGGAACCTTCGAGTTCTTCAGCGGTTTCAAGCTCGTCGAGCATCGAGCAAGAATCTTCATCTTCAACATGGTGGTGGCTCGTTTCTAGTTCAGATGCGGTCTCGTCAAGTTCTGTAGCGGCATCGTCCAGCAGCGAATTGGAACTTTCGAGTTCCGCAGAAATTTTGTCGAGTTCCTCTGAAGGTACGACATTTGCCGCTCCAGTTGCCTCGCCGAACCGCGTTCAAGTCTCAATGCACGACGGTGTGATTCACATGTTTACGCCAGTGCATGGTCTGAAAAACGTGAGAATATTCTCTCCCAACGGACAGCTTTTGTTCGAAAACGTTATGGACGGAACGGAATGCCAGTTCGCCCTGCCGCGTCATTTGGGAAAACAGAATATCGTACTCTCTGTCTCGCAAGGGAAAAAGAGTTTGTTCATGGGGATTGTCATCAATCGTTGAATTTAGACAAAAGGGTATTATTTCTTTTTCAAACTCGCTAATGCAAATGCAAGCGAGATAGCAATCCCAACATGCGGGAGATACGCGGGCGTTTGTATTTTTGCGCTTGATGCAAGAATAGCCGGGATAAGGCCAAACAGACCTCCGGCAATGACGCCGGAGTACCACAGTGTTTTTTTGATATTGAATTTTTTGTGGGCGATGATGGCAACGGCGAGCGGGGCTACAATGCCAGGTGTATAGACAGAGTAGGCCATCGTCAAAAGCCCGATGATGTCTTTGCCTTGGAGTGCGAGGAATGTCGCGATAATGCCGATGGCGACGACAAGCAGACGCACAACAGTGATGCGGCGCGTGTTCAAAATATCGCTCCCGAAGATAGCGGCGGAGTTGATGAGGCAGGTGTCTGCAGATGAGAGAAGCGCCGATAAAAGTCCTACGGATAGGAGTGCCGCAAGTGGAAGTGGTAGCACGCCGGAGGCGAGGCGGAAGAGCGGATTCATGGTGGAGCCGGAGGCGGTATCTGGCGAGTACGTCGCGGCCCACATACCGAGCAAGACGATTATCACGCTAAAGACGAGAATGGCGAAGCTCCCGACGACGACCGCTTTGCGTGCGGATGATGCATCTTTGGCGACGAGGTTTCTCGAAATCACGTCAGGTCCGAGGAAATACGCTCCCCCGACCGTGAATAACATCATCACTAAATCTGTAAAGCCAAATTTTTCGTTCAGGAGATTGAAATTTCCAAAAGTTGCAAGCCCTGCGGATGTTGGTTCTAATGCGGATTGCGCAACGTTTACGTTTGTTAATGCTGCTGTTTTGGCTGCTGTTGCAGCTATTTGCGTCGCGCTTTCTGTGCCGGAAAAACCGCCGAACAAATAAATTGCCACCGCAAAAAATCCAAGCGTCAAAATTCCAAATTGCAAAGCATCTGTACGGACAACAGAAAGCTGTCCGCCGAAGAGCGTATAAACGATAACGATTGTAGCTGTAATCAAGACGGATTGCGTTCCGGCGCTGTGCCCAAGCACAAGCCCGATGAATCCAGCGACTGCGGCGAACTGTGCAGCGATAATTCCAATCCACGAAACGGCAATGATTAATGCGACAAGCTTTCGACCTACTTTTCCGACCGTCTTTTCGGCGATTTCAGGGAGCGTTCTCACATCCAAATCATGAACGGGCTTGCTCAAAAATGCGGCCTGGAACCAAAAACCGATTGCACCGACGCCAAGCCACCAAAAAGCTGCAAAACCAATGCTTTCGGCACGTGCTGCGATACCAACTGTTGCTGATGCCCCAAGGACCGTAGCCATGAGGCTCATGAAAACAAATAGAGTACTTTGCTTGCGGCCTGCAACAACATAATCGTCAAAGTTTTTGACTTTGAACAAATCGCGAATGCAGATGAAACCAAGAACGAAAAAGTAGATGAGTAAAAGTTTCATAATTGCAAAAAAGGAGACACCCGATGGTTCGGCCCTTCGGCAAGCTCAGGGACCTTATCACTAACCTTAGTCGGGCATGGCATACTTGTTTTTACAATTTAAAAATTAGAAATTTTACAAGTTGCCGTAATCTCCAATTTCTGGAACGAGCGTGCCTGCTTTCATGTGATAAGTGCGATTGCTGTAGCCGAACGCAGTCTTGTCATGCGTAGCGACGATTATGGCGACACCCGTCCGTGCAAGTCGTGCGAAGAGGCTGTAAACCTTGCGGCTGTTTTCTTCGTCGAGATTGCTGGTGGGTTCGTCGGCGATAATCAAATCAGGCTTGTTTGCGAGAGCGCGAGCGATGGCAACACGACGCAATTCGCCGCCGGAAAGATTTTGCGGATGTTCGTTTGCAAGGTGTAGAATGCCGAGCTTGTCCAGCAATGCTTTGATATGTTCCTTGTCTATCTTCTTGTTGTATAATGTTGAAGATAAGGTTATGTTTTCGGCGACGGTGAAGGCGGAAAGGCTTGCTGCATTTTGCGGAATGTAGCCGATGCGGTCATTTCGTAAACGTGCGAGGTCTTCGTCGTTCAGCGAAAAGAGCGGCTGTCCATCAATTTCGACATTTCCCGATGTGGGTTTGGTAACACCGGCGAGTGCGTTCAAGAGTGTACTTTTGCCGCTCCCTGATTCGCCAAAGATGACTGTGAAATCGCCGGACCATGCAAAAAAATCTGCATTGTTGACGGCATTAAATTTTTCACCGCGACGCGTATATTGTTTTGTGATGTTGTTTCCATTAAGTATCATTAGGTGTCCTCCTTCAGTGCCGTATAGACATCAATGTTTCCAGTTTTTTTTGCAATATGGTACGAGGCGCCAATCCCTGCAATGACGGGGATGAACAATGCGCCGATAATCGTTAAAAAAATGGATGATATGTTCGGGAGTAAAAAAGGTGTTTGCAGGTTTTCTTGAATTAAAAAACGGAACGAAATGATGCCGACTGCTCCGAAAAGCGTTCCTGCGATGGCTCCGCTGCCGCTCGCAAGGAATGATTCTCCGAGAACGATATTCACTAGTTTTTTGCGCGTTGCTCCGATGATGATGAGGGTTGCGAACTCGCGTTTGCGTTCGTTTGTCGAAATTGTAAATGCGATATAGACGACCGCGATTACAATAAGCAAGAAAAAACCTGCGATAAGCCAGACTGCAATTTTAAAAGAACTTGCCGTAGTAATTATGTTGTTGAATATGTTCTTGCGCTGGATGACTTGTAAATCGCTAAATTGCTCTTGAATCTTTTGCGAAATTTTTTCGAAGTCAGCGCCTTTTTCAAGATTTGCAAGAATCGCAGAAGGGTTCCCTTCGGAAACAAAATTATATCCCTTATTCGCTGCGGCTTGACTCAACAATTCAATGGTTGCGACATCTGCAAAAACAGCTTGGTCTAGTTTGTTGCCCAGCGGCTCAATGACTCCGACAACAGTAAATTCCTTATCGAAAAATTTGATTTTTTCACCATTTTCAATTTGAATATCGCTACCTACGATGACTGAACCTGGGATAAAGTCTTTTTTGTAAGTTTTGCGAATCCACGGCTTGATTGTAAAATCAGTCTTGGGGTCAAAACCGATAATGTTGACCTTTTTATCGCAGCAGCTTGCGCTAAGCGTTGTGATGTAGTACTGTGGCGATGCTGCGCTTATTCCAGGAAGCTTATGTACAAATTCTAGAACTTCGCGAGGGAGCGAATATTTGCTCAAATTGCCTTGTAAAAGGATGGGCTCTCTTTGACTATCGACTCCGTATGGGATGATAAGCACGTCAGCCCCCATGCGTGAAGAAAGTTGTTCGAATCCTGCGTCAAGACTTTTTGAAAAAATGACGCTGGAAAGAAGTGTTGCCGAAGCGATTGCCGTTAAAAAGGCAAGCCCCAAGCTTCGTATGGGATGACTCCAAAAATTAGTGTATATAATTTTAAGCGTTGTATGATTCATTAGTAAAATTCTCCGATTCATAGTTGCGGCTTGCTAAAAAAGCGATGTTTGCGATTCCGAAAAGTGTAATCGCGATTCCAATCAGTTGAAGAACAGGGGAGGATATCGAATGGCAATGCATGTGGGGGTGATGGCAAACGCCTACGATGAACGTTGGGACTAGCGATGTGAAGATGCCCAGGGCTATCACTGCATATGACAAAGCCTTGCGTGCTTTGGGCTGTAGAAAATAGGCGATACCGATAACCGCAATCGCGATGCCTACGAATCCATCAACGACTGATGTGTAATGGCAATGCATAAAAACGCCATCCATGGGTTTGCAAAACGGAAGTACGACAAGTGAAAGTAAAGATTCGATGGTGCCAATTAAAATTGTTATAGATCCAAAAAATAATCCGTTTGTCATAAGAGCCTCCTTGCTATTTGTTCGAAGCCAAATATAGAAGGCGTTTATGAGTTTGTCCAATACTTTATTTTTAAGGGTTGCTATAGAAATTTTTTATACAAGATGCGTAAGCCGATCCCGGCACAAGGCCGGGATGACAGAGTGGTAGGCCGGGATGACATCATGAAAAAACGCCCATCGATGATGGGCGTGGTGGCAATGGAAAAGTGCGTAACGATTACGCATTCGGATTATGCTCGGCTGTATATTCCTTCAAATATTCTTCCATCTCACGGATGTAAATGCGGCAGATGGTGCTGAGCATAAAATTCTTTTTGGTGATATAGCCAATTTCCATCGAGCGGTCGTCTTCGCCTTTGGCATCCTTGAAGGGGACGGCGACGTAATCAGAACCGTTGATTTCTTCGCTGATGATGCCGGAACAAAGCGTGTAGCCGTTGAGGCCCACCATCAAGTTTAGCATTGTAGCACGGTCGTACGCTTTGATGGTTTTATGATACTCGTTTGTACTTAAAATTTCTTCTGCAAAGTAATAATTGCCGCTTTCGCCTTGTTCAAAAGAAAGGCACGGGTATTGCGAAAGATCCTCAAGATTGACGAACGGCTTGTTGGCAAGCGGATTATTTTTCCACATGTAGGCGTAAGCCTTGCAATCAATCAATTTCTGGAATACGAGATCGTGTTCCTTGAGCAAATACGTAATATACTTGCGGTTAAAATCGCTTAAATAGATAATGCCGATTTCACTGCGGAGACTTGTCACGTCGTCGATGACTTCTTTTGTTTTTGTTTCGCGGATGGCGAATTCGTAATCGTCGATATTGAACTTTTTGGCCATGTTCACAAAGGACTTGACAGCAAAGGAATAGTGTTGCGTCGAAACGGCGAAGCGCTTTTTCTTTTGTTCTTCCTTGCTGTAGCGTTCGAGAACGGATTCGTAATGGTTGTAGAGCTCGTTTGCACGGGCGATGAATTCTTCGCCTTCGGGTGTGAGCGTCACACCGCGACTGGTGCGGTTGAATATGGTGATGCCGATTTCGTCTTCGAGATCGTGAATCGCCGTCGTCAATGAAGGTTGGGATATGAACAATGATTCGGCGGCCTTGTTGAAGGAGCCGACCTTTGCGATCCCTATGGCGTAACGTAATTGTTGTAATGTCATGGCTTGTTTATATCCCTTTTGGTTGTTTGGAAAATATAAAAAAATTAATGTTGTAATCCTACATGTATGATAGGAATATCAAAAAAAGAAGAACCCCCAGGTGGATTCTAGGCTTCCTGTGGGCTCTCTTTGCGCTTATTTGATAGAATCCAGCGCAACTTTTATTCTATTGAGTGCCTCCACCAACGTACTTCGTGGACATGCGATGTTTAGCCGTTGGAACCCTGCGCCCGTTTTTCCGAATTTTGTGCCGCTGTTGAGCCAGAGCCGAGCTTTGTGGAGAACGAGGTCGTCAATTTCTTCTGGTGCAAGGCCCGTGCCGTTAAAATCGAGCCATGCGAGGTATGTCGCTTCTATCGGCACGAGCTTTACGCCTTTTAAATTTTCGCAGGTGAATTTTTCAATGTAATCAATGTTGCCTTTGATGTACTTTAAGAGGGCGTCAAGCCAAGCGTCGCCTTTGGAGTAGGCTGCTTCGGCAGAGACGATTCCTTGAATACTGACTTGACCGTAGCCGGTTGCATTAATTTGGTTGCGAAGCGCTCGACGGATTTTTGGATTCTTCACGAATGTGTGAGAAATTTGAACTCCTGCCAAATTGAATGTTTTTGTTGGTGCGGTAACGATGATGGAATTGTCTGCAAGTTCTTCGCTGAGCGTTCCGAATACGATGTGTGTACCTTCAAAGATAAAGTCATTGTGAATTTCGTCGCTTACGACAAGGACATTGTGCTTTAAGCAGATTTCTCCGATGCGCAAGAGCTCTTCGCGAGTCCAGACGCGGCAAACGGGATTGTGCGGACTGCATAGCAAAAAGAGTTTGATGTTGTTATCAACAATTTTTTTTTCAAAATCCTCGTAGTCCATGTGATAGCGACCGTCTTCGCCATATACAAGATTACTGCTGACAACTTTACGCTCGTTGTTTTCAATCACATCGACAAAGTGCATATAGACCGGCTGTTGAATCAGTACGGCATCGCCAATGTTTGTGAATGCTTTTATGGCCATGGCGATTGTGAACATCACGCCGGGGGATTTCGTAACCCAGCGCGGGCTTTCAATTTCGTAATTGTGGCGACGGCGATAAAAATCTTGAAGAATACGGAAGTAATCTTCTTGCGTTTCGCTGTAGCCGAAAATTCCATGTTCTGCCGTGCGTATCAATGCGTCCTGAACGAATGAACTTGTTTTAAAGTCCATGTCTGCAACCCAAAGCGGAATAATGCCGCTTGAATCCTCGCCAGGTCTCACCAGTCCGCATTCCACAAAGAAATCGTACTTGATGCTTTGGGTATGGCGACGATCAATAACGGTATCGAAATCTAAATTTCTTTCTTCCATATGAGTCTTGAGCATTGCGGTCAAATATAGAAGACTGCTATAGTTTTGTCCAATACTTTATTTCTAGCGCGTTTTATAGTTTTTGCCTATAACCATCTTTTTACAGAACAACGTCATCCTCGAAGCAGTCATCCTGGAGCGTAGCGACGGGAACCATAATTTCTCGTTTTGCTATTGCGTAGGGGATCTATTATTCCTTTCGGTTAGTTTATATAAAAAACATCATTTTCACCATTGCAATAGATTTTCACTGAATACTATTATAAAAAGCGTCTATAACAAAGTCAAAAAAAAGAAATTTTAAGACTAAAAGGGCTTAAAAAGTATTGGAAAGAGTTGACGCGTATTCTAAAATTGTGCAAACCCTAGTATTTCTGTAGTAAAAAAATCTAAGGAGGCTTATTTCTATGGCAAAACGTTTACGTCAAATCGCTATTTATGGTAAAGGCGGCATCGGCAAATCCACTACAACACAGAACTTGACCGCAGGACTTGTTGAACAAGGTAAACACGTTCTCGTTGTCGGTTGCGACCCTAAGGCAGACTCCACTCGTCTCTTGCTCGGCGGCCTTCACCAAAAAACTGTGCTCGATACTATTCGCGACAACAAGACCGAAATTCAACTTTCTGATCTCGAAAAGGTTGGCTTCAAGGGCGTTCGCTGTGTGGAATCCGGTGGCCCGGAACCGGGCGTGGGCTGTGCAGGTCGCGGCATTATCACTTCCATCAGCATGCTCGAACAGCTAGGCGCTTACACCGAAGATCTCGATTACGTGTTCTACGACGTGCTCGGTGACGTTGTGTGCGGTGGCTTCGCCATGCCGATTCGTGAAGGCAAGGCCAAGGAAATCTACATCGTCGCTTCTGGCGAAATGATGGCCCTCTACGCTGCAAATAACATTTGTAAGGGTATCGCAAAGTATGCCGAACGCGGTGAAGTTCGCTTGGGCGGTATCATTTGCAACAGCCGTAACGTCGATAACGAACTCGATTTGCTCCGTGCATTCACCAAGGAGCTCAACACGCAACTTATCCAGTATGTGCCGCGCAACAACATCGTGCAGCAGGCCGAAATCCGCAAGAAAACCGTGATTGACTTCGAACCGAATTGCAACCAAGCTAACGTCTATCGTGAACTCGCGA
>JAEEGH010029709.1_pt1 | contig 10671 bp, 8 predicted proteins | sample 9134181 | NCBI WGS metagenome assembly JAEEGH01 (sample SAMN16246544, study PRJNA631951) | gut metagenome | biome: gut microbiome; feature: rumen; material: DP-attached | host: Bos | place: Iran: Karaj | collected 2018-10
GGAAAACTGACTGCACATAACGGTAAAAGCCTTTTTGTTCAGCTTCTTTTTACCTATCTGCATATTCAGAAGTCCCGTGCCCTCTTCCTTTATCTCGGCAAGCTTGAGCACGACGTTGCAGCTTTCCTTTATCCTGTCAACGGCGTCAAGCTCGTTGAAGGCGTCTACAATGCCGGATACCTTCTGTCCGTCCTTTGATAACGCGGAATATTTGTACTTTACCATATTCTCACCCTGTGTATATTATTAGTTATCTACTATTCTGCCGTATGCCGATCCCCAGAAGCCTTCGGGGAGATACCAGATCGCCGCGTATTCCTCGTCCGCAAAATTGAAATAGCAGACCGAGCCTTCAAGCTGGTTCGTCGGGTTTTCAAAATCGAAATCGCCGGTTATGCCGAAATACGCGACCGTCCCTTTCAGCTCCGTGTTGGAATCCGTGCCGTATTTATAATTCGTCATCTCTTTGACGCGGCTTACCACAAGCTCTTTTCCGTTGAGCTTTACCGTCACGGCGTCGGGATATTTTTCGCCGAGCGCCTGAAGCTCTTTTACGCGCTTTCTGACCTGTTCAAAAACGTTTTCGGCGTTCAGCCTCGTGCGTTCTTTTCTGTCCTCCGCGTGTATTCCGCATACAAGGCGGTACGGCTTTTCGCTATTCTTGTCTTCAACTATATATATGTCGCCGTAAGCGGGACACAGATCCTCCCAGCCGTTCATAACGTGCGTTATACGCTTTTTCGCGTCCTCAACGCTGTGGATATCGCCGAGCAGATACGCATCGTACAGCTGTCTCGTTCCCGAGTCGAGCGACTGCGTACAGCCGATCTTCTCCGACTGCTGGCGGTAATATATATAAATAGGAATAGAAACGACGACAAGCATCACCGCGACGAGTATTATAAGTATGAATACAAGACGCGATATGCCTCTTATGTTTCTTATTTTTGAATTGAATGATCCGTCCATAATTCCTCTGTATCGCCCTTCCCGAAGCGGGACGGGGATGTCCGATCAGCCTTTCTTCGGTGGGTGGATTGTCAGATGGCGTTTTTCTTTATGTAATCCTGATTGTGCGCGAAGTGTATCGCCGTTTCCTTTGATATGACGCCGGAGCGCAGAAGCTTTATCAGCGCCTGGTCCATCGTCTGACCGCCGAGCGCCGCGCTCGTCGCTATGGCGTTGGCTATCTGCGGCGTGTTGCCCGCTCTTATCAGGTTTCTTATCGCGTCCGTAACTATCATCATCTCGCAGGCAAGTACTCTGCCGCCGCCCTTTTTCGGAAGCAGCTGCTGTGTGAGCACGGCCTCAAGACACATCGAGAGCTGAAGCCTGATCTGCGTCTGCATACCCTCTGGGAACACCTGCACGATACGGTCGACCGCGTCCGACGCGCTGCCCGTATGCAGCGTTCCGAAAACGAGGTGGCCCGTTTCCGCGGCGGTTATCGCCGTCTCTATCGTGTCCTTGTCACGCATCTCGCCTATCAGTATTACGTTCGGGTCCTCACGCAGGCTGGCGCGGAGACCGTCGGAGAAGCTTCTCGTGTCCTTTCCGACCTCGCGCTGGTTTATCGCGCACAGATCGGGTTTGTAAATATACTCTACCGGGTCCTCGAGCGTGACTATGTGGTCGCGTCTCGTGTGGTTTATGCTGTCAAGCATGGAGGCGAGCGTGGTAGATTTACCGCTTCCCGTTTCACCCGTCACAAGGACTATGCCCTTGTGGAGATTTGTGAGTGAAAGCGCGGCGGGCGGGATGCCGAGCGTTTCAAGCTTCGGTATATGCTCGCGCAGAAGACGGAGCGCCACGGACGGCACGCCCTGCTGCTTGAAAATATGTACTCTGCAGCGGTTTCCGGCGTACGTTCCCGCAAGGTCAAGCTCGCCTATGTCCTCCATTTCGGAATACGTGTCTCCCGCAAGCTCACGCGCCGCGTTTACGCAGTCTTCCTCGGTCAGCTTTTCCTCGCACATATCGAGCAGCTGACCGTCGACCCTGTATTTGGGCGGAAGTCCGCAAATCAGATGTACGTCCGATCCTCCGTCGGCTTTCGCCATGCCTACAAGCTCGTCTATCGTCATCATATATTATACCCCGTTACAATTCTTCGTTTATGACGCGCAGTACTTCTCTGCTCGTCGTTATTCCCTCTCGTACAAGGCGCATACCGTTGTCGTGAAGCGATACGAATCCGGCCTCCTTGTCCTTCAGCGCTTTCTCTATTTCCTCGCGTCCCGCCTTATGCTCTATCAGAGCGCGTACGGGGCGGGTTATCGGCAGCATCTCAAACACCGCGATCCTTCCGCGGTAGCCCGTGTTGAAGCATTCCGGACAGCCGGCGCCGCGATAGAACGTCTCGTCCGCGTCCGGATCCATACCGAGCATCTCAAGCTCCTCCGCGTCGGGCTTGTACGGCTTTCTGCAGTGCGGGCAGATACGGCGCACAAGTCTCTGAGATATGACGCACTTCAAAGCGCCCGCTATCATATACGATTCAACGCCTATGTCCTGCAAACGCTCTATCGTACCGACGGCGTCGTTCGTATGTATGGTGGATATGACTATATGGCCCGTTATGGCGGCGCGCATCGCTATCTCCGCCGTCTCGCCGTCACGTATCTCACCTACGGCTATGATATCCGGGTCCTGACGCAGTATCGCGCGCAGACCGGTGGCGAACGTCATGCCCGTTTTTTCGTTTATCTGCACCTGGTTTACGCCGTCTATGTTGTACTCGACCGGGTCCTCAAGCGATACGAGGTTGACCTCTTTTGTGTTCAGGTCGCCTATCATACAGTACATCGTAGTCGATTTACCGCTTCCGGTAGGACCGACTATCAGGAGCACGCCGCTTGAGATACGGAGCATCATTTCATATTTTTCAAGATCGGGACCCGAAAGACCTATCTTTGTTTTGTCGAGGTTGCCGCCCGATTTGTCAAGCAGACGGGCGACTATCTTTTCACCGTAGACCGTCGGCAGTGTTGATACACGAAGGTCTATGTCCTTGTCTTTTATCTTTACGTTGAAACGGCCGTCCTGCGGTATGCGTCTCTCGGATATGTCAAGTCCCGATACGACCTTTATACGCGATATGACCGGGCTCTGCAGATCCTTCGGCACGTTCAGTATATCTCTCATCATACCGTCTATACGCATACGCACCTGCAGACCGTCCTCGTGCGGCTCTATGTGTATATCGCTCGCGCGTTCGTTGACGGCGCGTTCGATTATGGAGTTGACGAGACGTATCGTAGGAGCGCTGTTGACGGAATCGTCGCCCAGCTGGTTCGTCACGAAAGCCGAATCGACCACGGCGGCGTTTTCGCCGTTCGCCGCCGCCTCGCGCTTCATTTCTTCTATGGCGCGCGCTGCGTTTTCATTACTGTATAACGTCTGAATGGCGTGATCTATGGAGGAGGCTGTGGCGACCATCGGCACGATCTTCTTGTGAACGGCCTTTCTTACCTCCTCTATCGCGTAAAAGTTGAGCGGGTCGCTCATCGCCAGATACAGCTCATCCTTTACGACGCGGATGGGTACTATCTGGTACTGCTTCGCCATATTCTTCGGCACCACCTGCGCAAGCTCGGTCGGTATGTTTATCTTCGTCAGATCGACAAAGTCAAGACCGAGCTGCATCTGCAGCGCGTCAAGCAGCTCCTTCTCCGTGATTATTCCGTTTTCTATAAGCACCGTACCGAGACGCTGTTTTGAGCCCTTCTGCAGGGCGAGTCCCTTCTGCAGCTCTTCATCGGTTATGGTACCCGCGGCGATCAACACCTCGCCTAATCTTTTGTACTGCAATTTTCTGCCTTCCTTTTTGATAAAAATTGGTGGATAAAAGAGATTCAACGCGAAAATTGTCCCGGTCAGACTCTCGTCAAAACCGGAGTTTGTGTATTATATTATAATGATTTTATTTAAATGTCAATACGATTTTTCCAAAATTATAAGTTTTTTTACAAAAATTTTTCGTTATAAATCATAATTAAAAAGAAGACGGTTGCGAATTAGCCGTTATTTTGCACAAAAACAAAACCGTATTTTTGGGCAAAAGAACGAAAATTATTCAACACAAATACGTATGGCGGTAAACAATACGGGCTTGAAATATTCACATTTATATGGTAACATAAACCGGTGAAATGAGTAAACAAGGAGGAATAAAATGAACATAGAATATATGCATCCCGCCGATCAGCTCGTGATGTTCATGCAGAGGATCTACGACAAGGGACTTACGACGACGTCCGGAGGAAACCTCTCCATTATGGACCGTGACGGCAACATATGGATAACCCCCGCTTCCGTAGACAAGGGAACTCTTACGAGAAACGATATTATTTGCGTAAAACCGGACGGACAGATAATCGGAAACCACAAGCCGTCGTCCGAGCTTCCGTTCCATGAATCGGTATATAAAATGCGCCCCGACATACGCGCGGTGCTCCACGCTCATCCGCCGGCGCTCGTCGCGTTCTCGATAGCGAGAAAAATAACGGATCTTGACCTTATACCGACCGTCAGAAAAACGTGCAGCCGCGTATCCATCGCAAAGTACGCCGTCCCCGGTTCAGACGAGCTCGGCGCAAACATAGGCAAGGAATTTGCAAAGGACGTTGACATAGTCCTGCTTGAAAATCACGGAGTATGCATCGGCGCGGCAAACATGTTCGCGGCGTTCATGATGTTTGAGACGCTTGACTATTCGGCAAATCTTGAAATATACGCGTCAAAGCTCGGCGAAGTAAAGCGTCTTTCGCCCGAGGATATAAAGATGACGGAAACGCGCTTCCACCTCATGATGGACGACTTTATACCGAACAGCCACACGTCTGAGGAGCTTGAGGCGAGACGCGAGATGATAAAGCTCATACGCCGTTCCTACAGGCAGGGGCTTTTCACCGCGACGCACGGAACCTATTCCGTAAGACTGTCAGACGGCAGCTTCATAATCACCCCGTTCGGACGCGACAGAGCGTATCTTGAACCGGAAGACCTCGTCCGCATCAAGGGCGGTATGAAGGAGCAGGGCAAGATCCCGTCACGCGCGGTGCTTGCTCACGAATGTATATATAAGGAAAATCCGGATATAAACGCGATACTTCTCGCGCATCCGCCGTATGCGATGGCTTTCGCCGTGACCGATGCGGCGTTCGATCCGCGTACGATACCGGAGAGCTATATACTGCTGCGCGATATAGAAAAGCGCCCGTTCTCCGAATTCTATCTCGATCCGCAATCTGTGGCGAAGAGCTTTGCGCCGAACCGTCCCGCGCTCATATTCCAGAACGACTGCGTAATAGTCACCGGCTCCACGCTGCTTCAGGCGTTCGACCGTATGGAGGTTCTTGAATCGACCGCGCATTCGATACTCAATTCAAAGTCGATAGGCGACATCGTCCATATCTCGAAGAGAGAGATAGAAGACCTCAAAAAGGCGTTCAATCTGATAGACTGAAAGGAAAAGTCATGTCGATGAGTAATATCGGATTATGGTATCTGCTGTCACTGCTCGTATTTTTGGCTGACGCGTACTTCACGCTGTCGCTCGTATTCTTCATCATATCAACGGTAAAAAAGAAGCACGGAGCGACGGCGGGACTTGCCGCGCATCAGAGAACGTGGAAGATACATTTCATCATATCGGCAGTCGTCCTTGTTCTCGCGGTCATCGCGATCTGCGTTATACTGACGATGCAGATATTGCAGCAACCGCTGAAGATAACTTTAATGTAAAATAACAACAAGCCGTCGGGTCATGCCGACGGCTTTTTACGTTGGTCTTTCCTATAGGTCGCGCTGTCCCCTCAATCTTTTCGGAAATTGAGGAGGGGAACAGGGGGTTTGGGGCGAAGCGCACAAATAGGGGGTAATCGTTTGTAATTGTGTTTTTTGTTGATTAGTCGATGTTTCCTATGAAGCGGTAACAGATGTCTATTTTCTGGATTCTGTTACCGTTTTCATCTTTTTGGGGTTTGTGTATAAGTATCTTTTCGATAAACTCATTCATAATATCGGCGTTGAGCTCTGCGATCTCTTTGTAGCCTCCGATAACTCTGATCCACGAATTGACATTCGTTTCGGTCTCTCTAACATCGGCAAGGATGCTTTCGCTTTCCCTGATATCATATTCAAGTTTCGCTTGATCCTCTTCGTAGCTCTTTACCATCATCAGATAGTTCTTTTCCGATATTACACCTTTATCCCTATCTTCAAACAGCTTTATGAGTTTTCTGTCGATATCTTCAAGTTTCTTCTTTGCGGCTTTGAGTCTGTTTTCCGTCTGCTTTATCGCTGTCACGTCCTTATCTGCCATCGTTTCGGATAGATAAGCGTACAAAGCGTCTTTATCTTCTTTTACCGCCGTTATCCAGAACTGCAGTCTGCTCAAAACAAACGCGTACAGGTTATTGTACGATATGTGATGGCCTGAACATCTTGACGGACCGTATTTTTTGTAAGTCGAGCAGTTAAAAGTTTTCCTCTCTCTGCCGTCCTTAACGGTCGTTTTAAGGCTCATCGTCTTCCCGCAGTCCGCGCATTTGACAAGTCCCGAGAATATATGCGTTGTTCCGTCCTTTGAAGGTCTATGCTTCGTATTTCTGTTCGCGTGGACGGCGTCCCATAACTCTTTTGATATTATCGGTTCGTGCGTATTTTCAACTATGAGCCATTTGTCCTCGGGATTCCTTCTTACCGCTTTCGTCCTGTAAGATATTTTCACCTGTTTGTAGTGAACGCTGTTTCCGATATATACTTCGTTGTTAAGTATGCCGTCTATCGCATGGACACACCATTGATATTTTTTCTCTTCCGGGGCGTTTGCGAATACATTTGCAAAAGCGCCTGTCCTTTGATACTGTATCCACGCCGGCGTCGCTACTTTATCAGCTTCGAATATCCTGCATATCTTCTGTTTTCCGACGCCCTGTGCGGTAAGTTCAAATATCCTTTTGACGATACCCCCGGTTTCCGGATCGGGTATCAGATGGTTCTTTTTTTCGGGATCTTTGATATACCCTATCGGCGCGGTCGGAGTTATGCATTCTCCGTCTTCATATTTCTTTTTGAAAGTCGCCTTCACTTTTCTTGACGTCTCTTTTAAAAGAAATTCGTTATTGATGTTCAGATACGGCATTATATCGCTTTCACCGCTGTCTGTATCAATGTTTTCCGATACGGAGATATATCTTACGTTTCTTTCCGGAAAATACTCGTATATATAGTACCCGTTCATATAGTGATTTCTTCCGAGACGGGACAAGTCCTTTGTTATCACACAGTTGACTTTTCCCGCTTCGATATCATCACACATTCTTTTGAATCCGGGTCTGTCGAAGTTGCCGCCGGAATATCCGTCGTCAACGTATTCGTCATATACGGTTATGCCTTGTTTATCGCAGTATTCACGCAGTATTTTGCGCTGCATTGTTATGCTCATACTTTCCGAGCGTTTATCATCCTCGGAGCTGAGACGTAAATACAGCGCCGCTATTGTGCCTGTTGCCGTTATCATTTCTTTTTTACCTCCTCTGTAATGAAACGACCTGCACAACATATTTTGCTTACGGTTTAAAGCATAGCATAATACGTTGTGTTTTTCAAGTATCGTTTTGTTAATTCCTATCGAAAAATATCGCTTTTATTCTTTTTTCTCGTCCTGCGACAATCTTTTCCGTTTTGCCTCATTTTCTTCTTTTTCTATCGTGTAAACGATCAGATGTTTTAAAGCGTCCGACACCGTTCTTCCGTTTTCGGCGAATATCTCGTTTATGATATACGTCGTATTGCCGATTTTCATCGTTATCTCGCCGGTGTTATCTCTGAGAAGATACATTGCCGCCGCCTGTCTCTGTTCTCTCAGCAATACGATCATTATGAATATCGCTTCCGTCACATAATCGTATACGCTTGTGTTGTCGCTGATGAGTAATCTCATCGTATCTGCTATCTTTCTCATGGTAGTATTCCTCCTTTTACCTTTCATCAAGATCAAGCGTGTTTTCTCTGTATTCCTTCATCGTTGTATCGAGCTCTTCCCGAGCTTCCTTGATTTGCTTCGGCATATCAAACCCCAATTGTCCCATCTTCTCATTGACGTAATTTCTATCGAATTCTTCGAGCAAACTGTCTTTACGTTTGATTTTCAAAAACTGTCTCAGCTTCTTATACATTTCATCGGCAAACATATATATTAACTGCGAAAACGCATCTTTTACGCCCTGTACTATTTTTTCAATATCAAGCTTATCGGCAAGCGATCTTAATTTGCTTTCGGTATTCTTTATGTTTTTCTCTATTTTTTCAAGCTCTTTTTCTTTTACTGCAATTTCGGTTTCACGTTTGTTTAGATCGTCGATAGAACTGACAACGCCGCGGACGTTCTTTTTCGTATTCGGAAGAACGGCGAGTTTGCCTTTATTGATTATATCGAGTGCGTGCTGAAGCTCCGCTTCCGTTTTCTCTTTTTCCGACCTCAGAGTTTTGTTTTCCTCACTCAGCTTCTTTTTATCTTCGGCAAGCTCGGTGATGTGGGCAGCGAGTTTATCGTTTTGCACCGTGAGTTTTTCGTTTTGTTCGGTAAGGTCTTTGATCTTTTTCTCGATTACCTTGCGTTTGTGGTCTTTGAATTCAAGCCCGACCTCCGACGCCTCTTTTCTCTCCTCGGGAAGAACGATCCCTCTCCCGCGGCACAATGCTTCGTAATGATCTCTGCACGCTAACGTGAAAGTTACTTTCGGATTGTTGTATCTGTCGATCTCCTTATCCTCTTTCGGCGCCTTTACTCCCATTTCTTCAAAAGCTTTTGTCTGGCTGACGATTTCGTTGCCATCTTTATCGTGTGCGATCCAGACGCGGCGAACGTGGACGTGGGGAGCCGCGTCTGGTTCGTCGAGGTGCATGGTGTATCCGAGTATCCTTACCTGCGGATACGTTTTTTCGATCCAGGCAAGATGTTCTTTTACTATTTCGAGCAATTCTTTTGCCGTTACGTCTTTTTCTTCTGCAGTGCCTAACTGATACAGCGTTTCTTCAGGGCAGGTCTGTTTTGAGCCGCGGTATTGATCCATTGTTTTGACCTTGTCCGGATGCCTCTGACTCAGATAACGTTCGTTCGTCGCTTCAAGATGCGGGGTGAAATGCTTTGTGTAAAAGCGGCTTTCATTTTCGTCTTGAGTCTCCGCGTCTGCTTCGCGGAAAAAATACTCGTTGTATACAGACAGGCTTCCGTCGATGTGGGGAGAATTATCGGTATTGAATTTTCTGTCGTTGTGTTTTGTGGAGAATACTTCTCCGTTGCTTCTTGTTCTTGCGTTGTGTTCTGTTGCTCTCGGCATTGTTTTTTTACCTCCTTGATATGTTTCCTGCGCTGCGAGTCACCCTTTGCGTTCCCTGCGCCAAAGGAGTACCCCGTACAGCTTATCGCGCACGACAAGCCTCGGGGCGAGGGGTAAACCCCTTCGAACCCCATCCGATGACCGCCGTTTCATTCGACGGCCGTCAGTCCGGAGCTACCGCTCCGTACTGACATGGCTTGTTTGAGCCGGTTTCAGCGGATACAGAACCCTCTCAAAAAGCTCTGTATAAGCGAAATCGGTCTCACCGTTCGCACGTTTTTTTCATGACAACGAATTTCGCTATATTATAAATGACAGAAAATGTTGAAAAACAAAAAATCAGCGTGCATTTTTGATCGTATAGCTCAAAAACGGACTCTTTAAGCATTTTTTGTGACAACGTTTTTTGCTGTTATATATATGACAGAAAACACTGTAAAACAAAAATAAGAAACAAAAATTGACCGAAACGAGGGCGCTTTCCATCGTTTCGGTCGGTTATTCGTTTAGTTGAATATTTATGTTGTAAATGAAAAAGACGATAATTCCGAATTCTCAAAGTTTATTTGAAAACCCGATATATCGTCTTAATCGGTTAATTCTTCGGTTAGAATATTAACTTGCTAATCCCAGCCAGTCTTTAATTTTACGAATGATAACATTACAAAATTGACGTCTGACCGATTTGTCTTTGCTGAGTGCGGTATAGAATTCCGCTTTCTCACTGTTTCCGTTCAAAATACCGTCAAGAATACTATCGTTTATTCTCGCCGAGAACCGTTCGTCTACGGCAGACTCATACGCGCTCGGAGTGCTGTTTCTAACGTTCATCCTCAAGTCTTCATCTTCACTTAAGCTCTCAACGATCTGGCCGATCTCTGCACTTGCATCGGCATAATGCGAATTGAACCTCTCTATAATTTCATCGATCATTGAGAACGACCGTTCTGGAACGCTTGCATCAGTTGATATCCCGTCTAACTCATGATCTTCTTTTGTCAGTTCAATGGTTAAATCTTTTTCTGCGAGCCTTGTTGAAAATTCAACGAGATCAATAAGTTCAGCGGGATCGATTCTCTCCGTTTCTTCCCGTTCGAATAAAACGTTATAAACTACTGAAAAGACAACGGCGAGTTTTTCCATTTCTTCATTCCAGTTGTTGTAAACCGCCGATATATAATAGAAGAGTTTTGAAAATTTCTTCAACTCTGCGAGAAACATCTTTTTTTTGTCGTCATCCAAAGCCTTGAAACTTCGTGAAATGCCTGTCATTAACGACGTTATTTCGCCGCTGTTATTATCTTCATCGGATATCAAATCATAG
>JAEEGH010029710.1_pt1 | contig 10670 bp, 9 predicted proteins | sample 9134181 | NCBI WGS metagenome assembly JAEEGH01 (sample SAMN16246544, study PRJNA631951) | gut metagenome | biome: gut microbiome; feature: rumen; material: DP-attached | host: Bos | place: Iran: Karaj | collected 2018-10
AGATCACGGAAACCGAAGAGGAGCTCAAGGAACTCAGCTCCACCCCCAGCGACGAGATGGAGGAGATCTCGTTCATCCGCAGCGAATCCCTGCGGAAGCAGCGCCTGGCCGTGCGCGCCCTCCTCAACACGCTGTTCGACGACAAGGTGTACCTGAGCCACCACGACAACGGCAAGCCCTACCTGGAGAACAACCCGGTGAACATCTCCATCACCCATACCGAAAAATACGTGGCCGTGATCCTGCACGAGGAAGAGAACGTGGGCATCGACATCGAGTCCCTGGACCGCGACTTCTCCGCCGTGGAGAAGAAGGCCCTCTCCGAGGACGAGATCGACGACCTGGAGGACGACAAGCGCAACGAGCAGCTCGCCATCTACTGGTGCGCCAAGGAAGCCGTCTTCAAGCTCCTGAGCCGCTACAACGTGGATTTCGCCGAGCAGATCGAGATCGAGCGCTTCCGCCCCCGCGGCGAAGGCGAGCTCGAAGCCACCTTCACCGGCAAGAAAGACGAAGAAGAGGAGTTCGACCTCGAATACATCACCTTCGACCGCCACGTCCTCGTGTGGGTCGTGGGCGAGTAGCCCTTCCGCGAAATATACCAACTTATGGGGATTGAATCTTTGGTTCAATCCCCTTAACTTTGCGCCGTCAAAGCGCAAAATAAAGAACTATGAAGCTTTCCGAACTCCAGACCGGGGAAAAGGCGGTCATCGTCCGCGTCCATGGCCACGGTTCCTTCCGGAAGCGGCTCATCGAGATGGGCTTCATCCAGGGGAAGGAAGTGACGGTGGTCCTGAACGCGCCGCTCAAGGACCCGATCGAATACGAGATCATCGGTTACAAGATTTCCCTCCGCCGGGAAGAGGCGGAGCAGATCGACGTGGTCAACGAGGCGGAAGCCCGCGAGGCGCTCGTCAGCGACGAGCACCTGCAGGGACTTCCCGAGGACCTCGACGAGCGCGAACGCCTGGACCGCGCCCTCGCGCACCTCGCCGAGGAGCGGAACCATGTGATCCGCGTCGCCCTGGTGGGCAATCCCAATTGCGGCAAGACCTCCCTTTTCAATATCGCGTCGGGCGCGCACGAGCACGTGGGGAACTATTCCGGCGTGACGGTCGATGCGAAAGAGGGGCATTTCCACCACAAGGGGTATGAGATCACCCTGGTGGACCTGCCCGGCACCTATTCCCTGTCGGCCTACTCCCCGGAGGAGCTGTATGTCCGGAAGAACCTCGTCGATGCGATGCCGGACGTCGTGGTCAACGTCGTGGACGCCTCCAACATCGAACGGAACCTGTACCTGACGACGCAGGTCATCGACATGAACCTCCGGACCGTGGTGGCCCTGAACATGTACGACGAGCTGCAACACAAGGGCGACAAGCTGGACACGGACCAGCTGGGACGCCTGCTGGGCATGCCCGTGTGCCCGACGGTGAGCCGGGACGGCCGGGGCATCCCGGAGCTGTTCGACACCGTCATCAAGGTCTACGAGCATTCCGACCCCACGCTCGCCCGCCACATCCACATCAACCACGGCGCGGAAATCGAGAAGAGCATCGTCCGTCTCCGCGACCTCATCTTCGAGAACGAGGAGGTCCGGTCGAAATACTCCACCCGCTACCTGGCCATCAAGTACCTGGAAGGCGACCGCGACATCGAGAAGGTCATCGCGAAATTCCCGAACCGGGAGGCGCTGGAAGCGGCGCGGAAGGAGGAGACCGAGCGCATCGAGGCCCTCCTGCACACCTCGCCGGAAGCGGCCATCGTCGACGCCAAGTACGCCTTCATCCAGGGCGCCCTGGCGGAAACGTATGAGAAATACCAGGAGGAGAAGCCGCGGCGGACCATCACCGACCGCATCGACGCCATCGTCACCAACAAGTGGCTGGCCTTCCCGATCTTCCTCCTGCTGCTGTGGTTCACCTTCTGGGCCACCTTCACCATCGGCCAGTACCCGATGGACTGGATCGACTGGCTCGTCGGGAAGTTCGGCGCCTTCGTGGGCGCCTTCATGAAGGAAGGCTGGCTCAAGGACCTCCTCGTGGACGGCATCATCGCCGGCGTGGGCAGCGTCCTGGTGTTCCTGCCGAACATCATGATCCTGTACCTGTTCATCTCCCTGATGGAGGACAGCGGCTACATGGCCCGCGCGGCCTTCATCGTGGACAAGCTCATGCACCGGATCGGCCTGCACGGCAAGTCGTTCATCCCGATGGTGATGGGCTTCGGCTGCAACGTCCCGGCCATCATGGCCACCCGCTCGATCGAGAGCCGCAAGTCCCGCCTCATCACCATCGCCATCATCCCGTTCATGTCGTGCGCGGGGCGGCTGCCGATATTCGTCCTCTTCGCGGGAGCATTCTTCCCGCACAACGCCGCGACGGCGCTCCTGGGCATCTACCTGCTGGGCGTCGTCCTCGCCATCCTGAGCGCGAAGGCGCTGCAGCATTTCGTCAAGGACGACGACCTCCCGTTCGTGATGGAGCTCCCGCCGTACCGCGTCCCGACCGGCAAGGCCATCTGGCGCCACACCTGGGAGAAAGGCAAGCAGTACCTGGAGAAGATGGCCACGACCATCCTCCTGTTCTCGATCGTCCTGTGGTTCCTCAGCTACTTCCCGCGGAATGCGGAGCAGGGTGTCGCCTACCAGCAGGAGCATTCCTACATCGGGATGCTGGGCAAGGCGGTGGAACCGGCCCTGGAGCCCCTGGGCTTCAACTGGAAGATGGATGTGGGCCTGCTCGCCGGCGTGGGCGCCAAGGAACTGGTGGTCAGCACCCTGGGCGTGATGTACGCCGGGGACGAGGGCGCGGAGGCCGATGAAAACAGCACCGCCCTCCAGAGCGCGCTGAAGGGCGATGTCCCGCTGGCGGCCGCGGTGGCCTATATGGTGTTCGTGCTGTTGTACTTCCCCTGCATCGCCACCTTCGTGGCGATCAAGAACGAGACGGGCAAATGGCGCTGGGCGCTCCTCTGCTGCCTGTATACGATGCTGGTAGCCTGGGTCTTCGGCTTCGCCGCGTACCGGCTCTTCCTGTCATTCTGAGGAGGGCGCAGCCCGACGTGAGAATCTAACCCTCCGTCACATGGATCAGCGACTTCACGGGCGCGAGGTCTTCGATGACCTTGCGGCCGGGAAGGTCGTCGATCTCCACCAGGAACACGAAGTCGGTGACTTTCACCGGATACTCTTTCCCGTCGATGGTGACCTTCTGCGCGTTGAGGCTTTCGACGATGCCGCGGGCGGTGCCGCCCGTCGCGAGGATGTCGTCAAAGAAAGTGACCGGAATCACGCCGTCCACGGGCTTGCCGGCGGCCAGGTCGGAGACGCGGTAGAACACCTGGTCCTTGCCGTACTCCTTGACGATGTCCACGGCGACGAGGTCGCCCTCCGAGAAGGGGAGCTTCCCCTTCTTGCGGATGGGAATGACGTTTTCCGCCATGCCGTTGTACAGCAGCGGCGCCGTGAACAGGAAGCCGCGGGCTTCGGGCGCGACGACGTTCGGGGAGGCGCAGGCCTTGCCGATGTCGTCGATCAGCTCCTTGAAGACGCCCTTGTCCTGCAGGAAAGGGATGATGTCCACGAAATTGACCCCGTGGATGGGGAAGTTCGGATAGAACTTCAGGACTTCCTTGTACTCCATTATTCGATGGTGTTGATGTCGATGAGGTTGTTCAGCAGGGCGTAGACCGTCAGGCCGGCGACCGTCTTGATGCCCGTCTTGCGGGTGATGTTCTTGCGGTGCGTGATGACCGTGTGGATGGAGATGTTCTCCGCGTCGGCGATCTCCTTGTTCAGCATGCCCTTGGCGACGCACACGAGGATTTCCTTCTCGCGGGAAGAGAGTTCCTCCCCCTTTTCGCCCGGGGTGTCGAACCGGCTTTCCAGCTCGGCGTGCATCCGTCGGTTGACGATGGGGACGAGGATCCCGTCCTCCACGAGGATGTGCCGGGACAGGTCCTCCTGCAGCGAGAAGATGCAGGTCAGGGCCCGGTAGATGTCCTGCTGCCCGCACATGGGCGGCATGTATTTCATCACCAGGTTCTTCAGGTCCTCCAGCTTCTCTTCCACGTGGGAATGGTTCTCCTCGTAGTCGTCCGGGGTGGAACGTCCGTTGTGGAGGGCGGCCTCCGCCTGCGGGAAGACGGTGTTCTCCTCGTATTCCAGGTGCTTGAAAAGCTCCTCCTTGTACTCGTTGAAGAACTTCCGGATGATGTTCCGGTGCCGTTCGTCGCAGGGCTCGGTGAGGGCCACCAGGGCGGCGGTGATCTCCTGCATCGCCACTTCCATGTAATAGGTGTGCGAGCGCCGGAGGTACTTCAGGACATCCTTCAGGTCCGCCTTCCGGATGCGCTCCTTCGCGGGCAGACTGCCGTCGCCGGAGTAGACGCTGCAGATGAGCAGGAACGTCTCGGGATCCGTCCCGTTCCGGCGGCACACCTCCTCCACCGTCTCGTCGCCAAACCCGAAGGGGATGCCCATGCGTGTGAGCACCCCCGGCAGGTTGGGACTGACGGCGATTAACTCGGCCATTTTCATGGACGGAGTCGGAAGAAGCCGTTCGGCGGGATGGACCATCCGGAAAAGATTAGAAGCGGACGGCGATGCCGACGCCGTTCGGGGTGGCGCCGAGGTTGAGGGAATAGCCCTTGGCGGCATTCGCCTGGCCTTCGACCCAGTTCAGGCGTTTCTTGCCGATGGTCTTGAGCACGATACCGGCGGAGAGTGCGGAGGCGCCTACACTCATGACCGCGGTACTACCCATGTACATGGCGGCTATAGACGAGTCGTTCTTGAGGGCAGTCTCGACATCGGAATAGTTTTTCTTTCCGACCTGGATGCCTGTAAGGACGGCCCCGGTTAGGCCCAGGCCGACGCCGGCTACACCGCCCCAGATGAGGCCGTTACCGGCTTTGTACTGCTTACGGGCGCCGACGACTGTCTGCGCGAATACGTCGTTGCCGACGAGCTTGATGAGTTCGGTATCCGACAGGACATTCCCGTTCCGGTCCACGATATCTGCGCCTTGGCGGGTGTACTGGGCGTGAGCATTCTGCGTGATGCAGAGGAGAGCGGCAATAAGTCCGCAGAGAAGAGCGAATCTTTTCATATCATTTAGGTTTAATAACTAGAAATACATGGTAAGGCCTACGCCATGCGGCGCGGAGCCGAAGCGAAAGGAGTATCCCTGTCTCTCGTTGTAGTCGTTCTCTACCCAGTTTAGGCGACTCTGGCCGATGACCTTGAGTGGGATGCCGGCGGAGAGGGCGGCGCCACCCAGCGCCGTGGCAATGGTTCCAATCGCTAGGACGACTGCGCCGTTTTCGGCTTTGTCTCTATTTTCGAAATAAACTTCGTTGTTGCTATTCTGACGAGGGCCGGCAGCGGCGATGAGGGCCGCGCCGCCCACCATGCCGAGGACGCCGACACTAGTGCCAGCTATGCCGCTGACGAGGAGTTTTCGACCGACGGTGTACTGCCTGCGGGCGCCGATGACGGTTTCCGAGAAGACGTCTTCGCCGATGGCATCAATCAGTTCGCCGTCGGAGAGTGTCCGGCCGCGACCATCAACGAAAGAGGCTCCGTCCCGATGGATCCGTTTTGGGATATATTGTGCGTTGGCCATCTGCGCCAGGCACAGGAATGAGGCGATGATGCCACAAAACAGAGCAATTCTTTTCATTTCATTCGTTCGAGAATTCAGTACAAATATAGCCAAATTGTCCTTTACAACAAAGCCTGCGGTGGATTAATGGCCGAGTGCTTTTTATAAAAGACAAATCTTTTTTATATGAGCCCATATTTATAAAACTTTTTTTGCATATCTTTGTGATAGATAATACATCAAATCTATGAAAAGAGTTCTTATTCCTTTTTTGTTTGCCGTTTTATTCGGCCTGTCCGCCAATGCGCAGGAGTTCAACCAGTATCAGGGCCGATCAATCGAACCGCTTCAGGATGTGTTTGTAAGACCGCTTACAGTGGACATGCAGCTCATCAAGACCGATCGGCAGTCCTATGGCCCCTACCATTTCAATGTGGAAGTCAACAAAATGTCGGTGAGTGACATTGAGACGATTAAGATTAATGCTATTTATCTCGCCTCTGAAGAGGAAGATGCCGATATGATTGTGGCGACGACATTCCGTATTCAGACGCCGAAGAAGGGGGGCGGTTTAGATGTCATTGTGAATGGATATCCAGTTAAGTATATCAACTGGCGTCCTTTTGGTCGTAGCATAGATGGAAAGTCTCAGATGGAGGAAGACTACAAGTGGATTTCAAGTTTGCTGAACGCTGTTCAGATCCGCCCGAAAGATGGTGGAGAAAAGAAAGATGCTTCCGTGAAGAAGAATTAACAATCATATCTTATGAAAAGATTTATTGCCATTTTAGTCGCAATTCTCGCCTTCAGTTGGGTTGGGAACGCTCAGTTGATGACGGCCAACACTTATACGCGTAAGGCCAGACCACACAATATTTGGCTGGATGTTGCCGCGGGCTCCTTCACGAAATCCGTCATTGGAACGGATGTCAAAACCAAGAGCATCAGTTTTGACGCAGCCCTTCGCTGGACCGTTCCTTTCGGCGACTTTTTTGCTTGGGATATTATTGATTTAGGCATAAATCCTATTTTTGACAAGGATTTTGAAGATGACCCGGTTCCTTGCTTTTATCTGATGACTGGTCCGAGAGTCCAGGTTGAACTGGTTGAAAAGTTCTTTGTATATGCTGCTGCTGATGGTGGCGTTGCTCATCATCTATTCTATAATCGTAACGACAAGACTGGTTTTATCAGTGAATTTTCAGCCGGCGTGATGTTCAACAGACGCATTCATTTCGGTGCTTTTCTCCGGAGCTATCCTGCCTATAAAATCGAGGAATCCGGCTTCAAGTATAGCACGATTGGAGCGAAAGTGGGCTTCAGTTTCTAAATATGAAACGGGTTATTCTGATTATTGTGCTGGGCCTGTTGGCGTTACCGTCAACAGCCCAGTATCATTTTACGGAATTGGGCGACAAATTGATATTTAATGGGGACAAAGAGATTGATTTGGATGATGTCGATATTTTTGCCAATGTTATGATCTGGACTCTCCAACAGGCTGAATCGGGAAAGGATAACCTAGTCTTCTGCGATTGGTCTTCGTTCAAGGAAACGGCCTTGTTCCGGTTGACCTCTCCGAGCAGTCGCCGTGCTTATTCTTTTGAAATGACAGTTCGGGTTTCGGATGAACAATTGGTGTGGGATGTCCGTGATATCAAGGAGTATCCGCTTGCTTCCGTCAAGGTGGGTATTCCCCTTGAAAAGTTCTATCCGGCAAAGAAACCCGCCCAACGGGAGGTCTTGGATGAAGCGGATCTTCTCATAACGGAGCTCTTGAATGATTTCGTCTCTTTTGTGAATTCGTATGAGGCTGTTTTCCGTACGGATGTGGTCAAGGCGGGGCGCCTTGAGAAAGGAATGAGCCAGGACGAGTGTCTCCTGATCCAGGGCAAGCCTGTTAGAATTACGGATAACGGAAAGAAGACCACGTGGCTTTATGCGGATGACTCCTATCTCATTTTTGAAGAAGGGCGACTGAAAGTAATCATGAACTGATGCCGGTTTTTGTGCCGGTCATACCTGACGGCTTATTTTTTGTAGAATAATTGTTTTGTATAATTAACATCTTTGTGTACTATGAAGAAAATTGTTGTTTTATTATTTACTGCACTTGCATTCAGCATGGCTGCAAATGCCCAGTTGATGACGGCGTCTACTTATCGCCGCCAGAAGATTGATTCCAAGGTTTCCTTCAATGCCGGTTATCTGAACTCCACCCAGGGTTTCAAGGATTCCAACACGAAATCCATCAACTCTAATGGCGCCTATGCTGGTGTCTCCTTTAACATTCCGCTCGCCGGCGGTGTCGCCATCGCTCCTGGTGTGTACTATTCTATGATTACCAACAAGAGCGGAGGTGCCGGTACCATCCTGGGTATCCCCGCATCCGCTACCTCCACTTTCATCGAGCATGCGATCAACGTTCCCCTGTACCTGAACTACGGCATGGAACTCGCCCGTGATACCAAGGCCTTCATCTTTGCTGGTCCGACCTTCCAGTATGGACTTGCTTCTAAGACGAAATTGGCTGGCGGCGTAGGCGAATACAGCGCTGATAGGGATTACAACAACTACGACAACCAGAACTACAACCGCATGAACGTGTATCTCGGCGGCGGTATCGGTTTCCAGGTGTCCGCGATCCAAATCACCGTGGGCTATGACTACGGCATGATGAACCTGTACAAGGGTGACAACGCCACCAAGACCCATCGCTCCAATCTGAAGCTGGGTGTCGGCTTCGTGTTCTAGGCCAGTCCTTTTTCGAATATCCGCATCCGCAGCCGCTCGCTGCGGATGTTTTTTTGTGCGTCAGAACTTCATGTCCAGCCCGATCTTCAGGCAGGCGTTCCCGCCATCCGGCGACCGGCGTGTCAGCCGCCAGGCGTAATCGACCCGGAACAGCCTGAAAATGTTGGAGATGCCGATGCCCGCTTCCAGGTAAGGGGCGCCTTCCAGGCTTTGCATGCCCGAGATCGGGATGATCGGACTGTCCTCCAGGTTCTCCGGCCGGATGCGGCCGAAGGCGGCCTTGACCGAGAGGATTTCCCGCCAGTCGAGCTTTCGGATCAGCGGCAGTTTGCCCAGGACCAGCCCGTCGAAGTTGTGCTCGAAGAAGACATTGGCCCACTGGTCGGACGCGAATTCGAAATAGTGCATGCAGGAGAAGGCCGAATTGTCGGAAAACCAGCCAGGATTTCCCTCATGCAGTTTCAGGAATGTATAAGGGACCTTGCCCCAGATCGAACCCGCCTGGATACTGACCACGCTGAAACCGGCCGGTGTCCCCGGCGCGTTCCAAGTGAAGGACATCTCTCCCCGCAGGAAGGGCTCCGCAGCCCGGGCGTCCGAGGAGGTGGCGCCGCCGGTCAGATCGAAGGCGAGAACCGGATATTTGGTGAAGATGCGGGTTTTCGTGAAAGGGCCCCGATGCAGATGCTCATCCCAGGCGAAACGGGCCCGCAGGTGCATTTGAGCGGCATCGACATGGTCCAGGCGGGTCTGGTCGCGGAGCATCAACGGCACCTGTTCGTTCCCGAAGACCCGCCGGTGTTCTGCGCCGATCCAGCCGGAGAAGACGCGGGAGAATTCGTGCTCATACTCGACGCCGTAGCGCAGCAGCAGCGACTGCCGGTCATTCCGGTGACTCATCAGGGAGTTGAACATATTGTTGCTGGACAGGGTGCCCGACCCCTCTCCTAGCTGGACATAGTCCTTGGAAAAACCGGCTGTCAGCTTCCGCGTCTTGTCCCGGCGCAACAGGTATTCGGCAGTCAGCCCTCCTTTCAGTTTCCGGTCCTTGAATCCGTAGCCGATGGACCCGATGAAACGCACTTTCGGGTGGAAGACCTGCGTGGTCCGGAATCCCGTCCCGATGTGGAATCCTTCCGTTGGATTATACAGGAAAGTCTTCGCCCAGGGGCCGATGCCGATGGGGGAGTCTTTCCATTCGACATAGCCGACGACCAGGGAGCGGGCCAGCGCATACAACGCATTGTAGGAGGAAGAACGCTGGATCTGCCCGACGGCATCCACGATCCTTTCCTCCCGGGGCGTCAGCGGAATCGGCCGGTTCCCCTCCCAGTCGAAATGGGTGTCGGGCGGCGGCACGAGGACCGGATCGCCGTTCTCCAGACAGGCTTCGGGGAGGTCCGCCTCAAAGACGGAGACGTCGTAAAGCATCCTTCGGTTCGTCAGGAAAGAGAGCACCTTGGCGCTGTCGCTCACGGAAATGGAGAAGTCGATGAACACGGATTCCTCTTGGGGGAACCATTGGCTGGAGGGCAGCCGGGTGTAGTCCAGGCTGTAGTCGATATGCCGGATCCAGTTGATGTTCGACTTGTCCGAGACCCGCACCCGGGCCGACCGGATGGCGTAATCCTCCGCATCGATGTCGATCTGCCCGTCCAGGGCGGGCGACGTGACCAGCGGCTTGGGATGGAAGCGCAGGCAGTAGGTCTTCCGGCCTTCGATCATCAGGCTGTCCACCAGGTAGTAGTCGTAGAAAGGATGGCCGGAGGATGCGACCGGGGAGGGCAGGTTGAGGTTGAAAAGGGAGAGGGTGTTCTCGTAGAGGTTGGCCTTGAACAGGTATTGGCCCGAGAACTGGGTCAGAAAGTTGTCCGGGTCCACGCCGGTGATCCGGTTGGCGTGGATGACCTCCTTGTCCACCGACGGGTCGTTGCTATGGTAGAGGGTCGACTGGGTTTCGGACAGCAGGACGGGGTAGTACTCGGCGCCGGTGACGGCCGAAGTGTCCTTGCACGCTTCCATCGGGGCCAGGGCTTTCCTGAACAGCGGGAAGTTGACCAGCCCTTCGGCATGGGTGGCGTCCAGTTCCATGCGGGTATAGAGCGGAACGCTCCAGGCCGGATAGCTGAGGGGATTGTGCCGGTCCCGTCTCTCGTCCAGCTTCTTCAGGAACCGCCGGATGCGCTCCGGATCGGGTTTGACGACGGCTCCCGTCAATTCGGCGGGGTTCTGCACCAGCGCGAAGTTCACTTCCTGGAAAGCCCCGGGCGCGATCTGTTTCGTGCCGGGATGATAGCCGATCAG
>JAEEGH010029715.1_pt1 | contig 10669 bp, 7 predicted proteins | sample 9134181 | NCBI WGS metagenome assembly JAEEGH01 (sample SAMN16246544, study PRJNA631951) | gut metagenome | biome: gut microbiome; feature: rumen; material: DP-attached | host: Bos | place: Iran: Karaj | collected 2018-10
GTATATTCTGAGTTTCCACATAGGCATTTACGGCCTGCGGCAGTCCTCCGACAAGCAAGAATGTCTTGTACAACTCCAAAATACGACGGTGCAGGCCTTCGGCAAGTCCCTCGCCTTTTTCGAATTGACTGCGCATGTGTGCTACGACATCATCTCCAACTCCGTTGGCCCAAAGGAATTCCTCGAAATCCAACGGGTGCATGTGTCTAACATCTATCCTACCACCGGGGACAGAGAGTGTCTTATGCAGGGCAATACCCAACAACGAGCCACTTGCGATATAGCTGAAACGGCCGTCATCACAAAGGAATTTCAACAATGTGAGCATCTGCGGATAAGCCTGTATTTCGTCCAAAAACACAAGGGTGTCCTTTTTTGTCCCCAAGCGACGTCCGGCAAAAGAGCTTAGTCGGACATAAAAGTCCTCCACCCCTTTCACATCTGCGAAGACACGTGCCCCGTCGCGGTCTTCAATCATATTGACTTCGATATAATTTTGGAAAAAAGCCTTCCCTTCATGGCGAATAATGAACGATTTGCCAATCTGACGTGCTCCGTCAATGATTAAAACCTTATCCATTGATGAGCTAAATTGCTCTTTTAGTGCGATTTGTATCTTTCTTTCGAGCATATTCGTTTATGTTTACGAAATGCAAAGATACAACTTTTTCCAAAAACAAACACTATTTTTTACAACTTTTTCCATTTTTTGGGGGCAATTATTACAACTTTTTCCAATTTTAGAGGGCGGAATTTACAACTTTTTCCTTTTTTGGACACGAATAATTCTCCTGCTCGCTGGAGCTCGCGAGATCTTGTTGATTTTGTAGATTTTTATTATTTTCCTGCTTGTCTTCGACAAGCGAATTGCACAGCAATCGTGAACTCCGCTGAAATCAATTTAGTATTGTGAACAAATCATGGAAATCTTGTAGATTGGGTTCGCTTTCGCTCACATTTTTTCGACCACGGATAGCACGGATATTACGAATAAAACGCGACATCCAGCCGCAATTCCTCGCCCAGAGTTTCGTCGTATTTTATAAGCAAAGCGGTATGCCCGGGACACCGTATTTCTATCAACTCAGTCAGCTGACGGTCATTTTCACCGAATGGGTGTTCTGGCGATACTGTGATGAGAATCACGGTATTAGGCTTTGACTCGCTGTAGAAAGCATTGTATTTCTCAATCAATTCCACCATCCATGCAGCCCTGTCGGTTGCGTTACCCGAATATGACTGGTAGGAATAATGTGTGTAATGGTCGTAATAGAACAATTTGCACAAATCCTTCAAGGCGATGGTGCCTGTTTCGGATAACACTGGAATACAGGCAGTTACAAATGTCCCAACGGAGAATATTCTTTCATTATACAGCCTGCGGATACGCCGTCTGAAGAACTTACGCCTTTTTCGCTTACTCTGTTGTAGTTCAAGTCCTTTGCGCCCAACACGTTCATGAACTTTTTTGCGGAACGACGGAATCTTTAGCATCTCGTTTTTGGTGGGTATTCTGCCACCAGCGGTTTCTATCATTTTACGCTTTTTCGAAGCTTTAAGCATCACAATATCAGCATCTAACAAATCTCGACTGTAGCAGTCCAACTTTTCAAACGTTTCACGTACCTGTTCCTGCGTGAAACCGTAGAACGAGGTGTGCCACAAGCAACAGGCGGCAATCTCGCCGAGAGAGGCATTTACATCCGGGGCTATAATAAGTTCCTTGGCGAGAGACACTTCCCACAAGTCACCCTCCATGGGAAAGGCTTTCAAATGTGGTTCTTCCCAGTCGTAATCGAGTTTTGCATTGGCGATGGTCGCTGTATCATTGTCGTCCTCCCCACGTCGAGGCGTGAGAAGGCGGAGCATATCATAATGGGTCTTGTAAAGGGCCAAATTTGCACCACCGTTTTTCTTCTCTAAAAACGGGACGATTTCGTCAAAAGAAACGCTGTCGAGTAATTCTTTGTATGTCATAATGTTGGGCGTTTTATTTTTATTGACTGTTTAATGTTTCACATAAGTAAAGAATGTTTTTCTCCATTTTACTATCAAACCACTGGCCTTCTCTCGCGTTCTCCGCCTACGGCTATCGAATCATCCACTGGATGATTCTTCATTTTCGCCCTTTGGGCTATCGAAAAGTCCACAGGACTTTTCTTCAATTATATTGTTTTGCCAATTTCAATATGTATTTCCGTCTCGAAGTTGCGGACAAAGATGAAGTCGGTGATGGCGAACTTAGTATGGTGGAAAAGATGATGGAAGGCACTGGTAAGGCGCAGGTCTTTAGTCAGTTCGGGGTCGAGGCCCTCGTTCCAGTTGGGCGGCGGAGAGTTCCAGCCGGTAAGCGAGTCGAAACCGGGATTGCTGTCGGCAGTAAAGCGAAGGTCGAAGAGCGTTACTCCGTCGTAATAGAGCTGGTTCCAACCGCTGTCGCACAGAGCGCACCACAAGTCCTGACGGTCGGTGCCCTGCACGGGATGCAGCTTGGGATAGTCGTGGCTGAGAAAACAACGGGCCTCCAACGCAACGTTGTCGCCATAAGCCTTGTCCTTGATGTCGTTCCAGACAAGGCTCGCCCGGTGATACATATCGCGCAAAGCGTCGACAAGAGCGTCGTTGAAGGCAACAATATGGGGCAGTAGCTCCTCCTGATGCGCTAGTACTCTGCTGTTTATCAGTTCCTTACGCAACGTCAATAGGCAGTCGCAGTCGGGATAATTGGTGGAGTTGTCGTATTTCCGAAGGATTTCCTTCTCAATAAGTTTTATGTCGGTATCGTGTATGTTTAACATGGTTTATGATTTTTTATTTGCAAAGGAAGTGCTTTGTAAGATAGACCGGGCTATCGCTTGAGGCGTTCTCTTTGTAATACCGCACTGCAAAAATATCGTCTTCTTCGACATGTAGCAAACGTAATATGGAATATCCGCTTCTGCTGATGAGAAGAGACTTTTGGATGTGATAGATCCCTTTTGTTGTATAAAAAGTGACTTCACGGTTTTTGTCGATGGCATCGAGGTTTTCTTTAATGTGTTTAAGCATGGCAATATTTTTTGCAAAGATACGATGTTGCTGTGCAACTTTATGACACAGGCCCGGAATCGACTGGGAATAAGCGAGTAAGAAACAAACGATGTTTAACTTTCGTTTTCTTTTGTCTTGAAACAAAAGAAAAGAAACAAAAGAAAAATTCAAGGCTGTGACAAAAAAACTAAAAAACGTCTGCGTTCCGCTAAAGTCGTCAAACTCGCACAGCAGTCGCAGTTCGCGAAAGAGACCAAATCTCTCAACAGATTTCGTTTTTCAAATGTTTGACGTTTCTATGCTCAGACACTGACGCCTTCTTAACGCTGCTCTCCGGCGTTTTTCTTAACGTTTTTTTCTCAATGCCTTTAGGCTGCCGCATTAGGGTTTAGATGCGGTTTTGTCTATGTGCGAAAGCAGAAAAAGCCCGTGTCTGGTTTGCGGAACGTTTCGGCACGGGCTTGGGATGGTTTAGTCGAGCCTTTCGTAGTCGAACCATGCTTTGGTGGCATTGGCGCGGCAGTAGTCGTAGCCGTACTTGTCCATGTAGGCGGCTTTGATTTCCTTGGCTCCGTTGTAGAACGGGTCGGAGGTGGAGTGGTCGAGGGTGACGATTAGTTCCATCTCCGGCGTGAGGACGGTGCCGTTTACTCGTTTTACGGTTTTCGGGGTTATTCTGAAAACTTTACTCATTACTGTATCCCTTGTACGTGTCGGGCGCAACTGTTAGTGGTTAATAATGCCACAAAGATACAGCGGCCCTGTACAAAAGCATGGCACAAGATGAGATTTTTTTCAGTTTGGAGTTTTCAGTTTGGAGTTGGGAGTTGGGGATGAGGGGGATAGAGCTAGCAACAATGACAATCTGGGGCTATTTTATGAAGGGAGGCGTGGAGATTGCTTAATTATTCAATACTATACTTTGAATAATATGTGCTTTTCAAGTAAGAGGCGTTACTCCTTGTTTTTGAATTATTATTTCAACAACTTTTTTTAAGCGTTTAAATGCTTCTTCCCAATCACATGCAAAATACTCCCATAGGCAACATTCATTCTGGTCTTTCAACAATGATTCCAATCCTAAATTATTAAATGACTCATCTCGTTTAGGTCTTTTACTCTTAGCTTGAAATTCAGAATTGTATTCGACTTGACAAAACAGCTGAGCTTTTGGAAATTTATCACGACTCCAACCGATGTAAGCATGGATTTCCCCAATTTTAACTACAAAAATAGCACGGTCATCGTATCCGTTCGGTTCAGGGAAACTGACGGCACTATTATTTTCATAATCCTTTTTTATAGAATCAATATATACTTGTGATTTAAGAGAATATATCTTTTTGACATTATCAGCATTTGCTATAAAAGCCCCAATTTTTGCAGCTGTTTCAAAATTGCTTTTGTCGGCTAATAATACTCTCAATTCTTCTTCGTTCAAACTATCCATATCTTGATTTGTTAATTGTTTGATGTGATTCAAATATTGCACTAATGTTTCTCTAACAAGCGGCATTGTGGCACTTTCGTGGATGCATTTTTGCAACCACTTAATGATGTGTTCCGAGTATGAAATACATTCATAGGTTACATCATTGGCGCTATTATTACTGGCCTCATAGCCATAAAGGGTAATATAGTAGATAGTGTAGTTCCCTTCTTTATACTTTTTTTTAGCAAAAGTGTCGTAACGGATCAATTGTTCAGGTTGGTCTCCAGCATAAACTTTATTTTCAATGATAATGCCGTAACTGCCATTATCTATAAAAATGTCAAGTCTGCCATTCACTCCTATGTCGTATTCTGTATAGACTTTTGCATTGGATGTATCTATATTGATTTTATCTTTGTTTTCAATTGTTTGCAAAAACAATCTCAGAAAAAGGTCTCCTTGTCCGTGTGAACCTTGGGGATTCAAGAAACCGGCAATAATTTTGGAATGAGATAACTCATAATGAGCCACTCCCAACATTTCAAACACGTTGAACCTTTCCCCTCGCTTTCGGCTTTCCTCCTTGCGAACCTTTTCCTTTTGCAGGATGACGTTTACTTCCTGTAATAGCTTCTTAAGATGATCAAAAACCATTTATTACACCTTTATTCTTCAATTCTATTTCCAAATCAATAATACTCGAAGCAAGCGACGAAGTTTGAGTGTTGTTATCTTCAATACAATATTCTCCACTGCCATTGATTCTAACAACGACATCATTACTATTCTTTTTTAACATCAAGCAAGCGCCATTCTGCCCTAAACAATGATCAATATTTTCCACCGTGACGCCTGGTTGAAGAATGCCATTTTTCTTATACAGATACAAAGTTACCAACTCATACCTGATAGCATCGGCTCGCAATGTTTTTGAGCGGTATAGGTATACGTGCCCCCCATCTTCATTAATATACCTATAGCTAGTTCCAACGAATGCAAAAACATCCTTAATTTCAGAAACACTCATATTACAAATATAGTAACGCCAATCAGTTTTTTGAATATGAACTAATGCATCCGATTTGAACAGATCCAAAAACTGATCATAAGTACAAGAAGCATAGTCTGTTGTCCAATTATCTAATAACTGTTTTATTAACGAGCCATATACACCAGCATTAGTTTCACGCAAATGACGTTTCCAACTCACATCACGATCATCTGTCAGGTTCCCAAGACTACCCCAACCAGAATTACCATTAAATCTGTAATCTTGAACACAAAGACAAGCTTGTAATAGTTTGATGCCGGTAATATCTCTATTTGTGCTATTAAGGGAATTCGCGGAAAACAATGCATTCAGTTTATCCATATATTGGTTAAACTGGCTTATATCATACGAGCCACTATTCTCTGACCACGACAAAGGTGCTATTATCTGTCCCCATAAATAAGGATTTTCTTCTGCATCTATAATAGCAATTTCCCATTGCTTTGCTGTTCCAGAAGCAACATTTGTCTTACCTAATCTCAATTTAGCCTTTATGGATTCTTCATCTAGGCGAGCTTGCTCTTGACCTGCTGCATTATTAACAATATAATCTTCAATGCATACGAGCATCTCGTTATCATTATTTCCTGTATGATAATTGGAAAAATACTCATTCAACCACAAATCGATAGCGGATATGGCATTTTTCACAAGTTCTGGTTTGTCAATACGAGCATTCTTATTTGCTAATGTAAATACATTTCTGGAAAAACGCATCCAATCTTTAAAATTGGCAAATTCAACGGCATTTGAGACCAATATTGTTGCGTTAATGGTTTTCAGATAGGCGAGCATCGCATAAAATATAACACGAGTGTCGTGATTCAAACCATCTGCTGTAAAATCATCAAGCAATGTGTTGCTATTATCAGCATGCATCTTCAAACCATTATTGTGCAAATAGTTGGCAATATCTTTTATGGCAATAACATTACCACTTGAATCTTTTTCATCATATAACAGATTGTCAAAATCACTCATCACGTCATCAAAGTTTAATATGGCAAATGAGGCGTTTTGGCGGTTTCTTTCGAATCTGGCATATTTGAAATAATTGTCAGGTACTTTATCGCAATCTTTGTATATGCTTGATTCAAAAATATGTTCTAAGACTTCGTCACCCATTGGAGCCGCTTTAAAGAATGATTTGCCTATCAATCTAACAAGAAACCTTTCCTGTTTTGTTTCCACTTGTTTCACATCCTCCAATGAAGGGTTTGTTGGAATGTTGGAATTATCCCAACTGAAATCAATCCATTTGTTATCAATCTTTTGTCGCCAAACATCCGCTTTAGGGAATTTTTGCATTTCCATTTCCTCTTCAAGTGAGGATTTCAAAAGGTCATACGAAGACAACGCTTTACCACGGGCATTCATTTTTTCAAATAGCTCATCGCCATCACAATTAAGACTGTCAAGCAATTCAAAAGTAATATTGTCTAAATTTGAGTTATTAATAATTCCTGTTTGAAGATCACATTTTTTTTCCTTAATCAATTCGTATGCCGTTTCGAGCACTACAATCATCGAATGGATATTTGGATCTATGTGCCAATCCCACTTAAATTCATCCATTTCCATAAAATAGTCAAACAGACTCGGAATAGGCACCTCTGGATATCTTAATCGGTTGGCAATTTTGTCAACCTCTCCCTTTGCGTTTAATTCTGTCTTCCATTTCAAGTGATTGTCTTCGTTAGTTTTATTAGCAACAGCAACTTTATTAGCCCATTCGTCAATAATTGTTTTTGAATTTTGTTTTACCAACCAATGGCAAAAATTCTCACTGGATTTGCGGGTTCTATAAACAAACAATGAGTGATTGGAGCCATCTTTCACATCGTTTTCTCGGCCAAAGAGCCAATGAAGCAGGAAAAGAGTTGTCAGGCGTTGTTGCCCATCTAATGGTTCAAAAGCATTGTCTGTTTTGTTATTAATACCATATACGAAATCAAGAGATAGACTATTTTTGTGTCCATATACCACATCAAGCATATCTGACAACAAGTTACGCCTTTTCTTCTCTACTGATTCAGTTTCCCTACCCTCAGCATAATCGCGTTGAATTTGAGGAATACGAATAGATGTTGTAACAATGTTCGCACCATTGCTATTATTGTGCAATAATTGATATAAGTTTGTACTCATGATAGATAATTGTCTAATGTATTAATAATTGTCTTGTTATAATCCTCTTGATCCTCATCTCGCCAACGCATCATTGCAAATGCAGATGGATTGCACTTTATATCGGAATAATACTTCATAAACAAATACCTTGTGCAAGGCGGTATGAATTCTCCTTCTTGATCATTACGTTTGATCGTCCTGAGTTTTTGTGGAAACAATGCATTCTGATATTCCCTGTTGATCGTGCTGTTGAGGAGCGTCAAATTACCAATCCAGTCTTTTTCGTATTTAGGAATAGTTAAGCCGTGGGCAAAATATGCTTCCACATCTTGTCTATAGGCATTAAAATCCGTCTGATTCATACCCAACCCTTGTTTTATCAGATTATTTCCTCTATTTATGAAATTTTCTAAAATCGTAAAATCTGGATGGTTGGGATTAATCTCATAATTCAAAGACGCCAAAGCTTGATCTTCAATCCACTCCAAACGTTCTTTTGGTTTTACGATTGCATAATCAGTTTGCGAGTTAATGTGTTCAATGTCGTATTTTCGGGCACGGTATTTGTCGAAAGAAAAGCGTTCATTATGTTTTACACTTGTTTCAACATTAAATAATAGCAACAGTTTTCTAATAGCTATTCCGTCTTCTTTATATCTCAAATCCTCGACATCGGCCTTGGATGTTCCAATTATTCCTTTAATGATTTGCACTACACTGAACGATGCTGAACCTTTGCTTTTTTTTATTTCCTTGAGTATTCCAGCTGCAGACATTCCACAATCAATTAAAAAACCAATGTAATTATGTAGCGTAATGTTTTCGTGCCACTTGCATAAATCATCGAAATGTTTAGTAATATATTCCCATTTATCTTCTATTTTTTTTGAATCTAAAGTGGTCAGCAGTGGTTTCATATCATTATAGTAGTATCTGTACGAGTTGGTCGTTGAAGCATTTCTATCGCTTTCTCGAATGAAATCAAAAAGAAAATCCAATCTGTTTTCATACATTCTATTCTTGGGACTTATCATATTCCAAAATTCATTGTCTTGAAATTTCCGTTCCATTTCATCCCATTTGCGTACAAGTGTTTCTTCATCTACATATGTGTAAAAAACACCTTTTTTGTCACGATCTACCTTGATACACAAAAAGAACAAAGCTTTTAAAAGCTCTGAATTTGTGAGACTGATTTTTCCTCCATTAAGTCGGTTGAAAACAGCTATATCTTTGACAATATCCTCTTTATCCGGAGTGGATAATGTTGACTTTAAAGGTTCAGCATTATACCAAATAAACAACACCCTAAGATTTGGTGTGGATGAGGGAACTCTGCTACCATCTTCATAGAATAAAGATTCTCTGAGCTTATCTTTTTTTTGCTGGGTGGTCACGTTGTTAGCATACCAATCCTCAATTCTGTCTTTGGCTTTTCTCACAAAAAAACTATCCAAATTTTTGTTCGGTTTCGGATAGTCATAATCGGAACTATTCTGATCAAAAGAGATTTTTCCAAAATCAATATCGGGTCTGTTGGCATATTCTATTGTATATAATGGATATGAATTTTGACACAGTCTCTCATTTAGGCACTTCAATAACAACAACAAAGTTGTAAGACGTTGTTGGCCATCTAGGACATCCCACAATATATTACCATTATGATTTCGAGGCTTAACCATCAATGGTTGCAAATAGTAATTAGCTTTTTCGTTTGCATTCGCTTCAACAAAATGTGTTAAATCGTTCAGCAAGTCATCCACTTGCCGAATTTCATTGTCATTAGGACCTGTACTCGACTCCCATCGATATCCCCTTTGGTATGACGGGATTGAAAAATGGTATGCACCTGTTATTAATTCGCTTACAGGCATTTCCATAGGCTCTTGAATACCTACATGGTTTTGAGGGTTGGATTTATCCATAAGATATTTTATATTATAATCTTTTATTTATTTTATTCTGAGATACTACAGAAAATATATTAACTATTTTTATTTTGCAAATTTACGCTTTTTTCTTCAAACTTCCAAATCGATGAAAACCCCGCCCGAAGGGCAAAAAAATTTTCAACTCTCAACTCTCAATTTTCAACTTGTCAAAGTATTTTCATCGCTATTTGGGCGCAGGCCTCGGCGTCGGCGAGGGCGTGGTGGTGGTTTTTCATACGATAGCCGCAGGCGGCGGCCACGGTGTGCAGCTGGTGGTTGGGCAGACGCTTGCCGAAATGGCGGCGCGAAGCCCGGCAGGTGCAGTGGAAAGTGTAGTCGGGATAGTCCATCTGATAGACACGGAAGGCCGCCCGCAGACAGCGCTCGTCGAAACGGCTGTTGTGGGCCACCAAGGGGAGTCCGGCGATAAGCGGCTCCACCTGCCGCCACACGGTGGGGAACGAGGGGGCGGTGTCGGTGTCTTCGTGCCCCAAGCCGTGCACTTCGCTGCAGAACCAGCTGTAGTAGTCGGGCTCGGGATGGATAAGGGAGTAGAAAGTGTCGGCAACCACGCCGTCACGCACCACCACCACTCCCACGCTGCACACGCTGCTGGGGTGTCCGTTGGCGGTCTCGAAATCTATTGCTGCAAAGTCGGTCATGATTTTTAGTGAACTGTGATCAGTGAACTGTGTTTTTTAGTGATGTGTGATTTGTGATTTGTTTGTGAACTGTGAAGATGTTGAATTGTTTAAGTGTTTAATCGTTTAACTGTTTAATTGTTGCGTCATTTAATTGTTTAACTGCAAACTCAACACTGCAAACTACAAACTAATTACCAAAGGCTTCCCTCCATCCAGCGTTTGACGAGTTTGCGTTGGTGCTCGAGGGTTTCGTCGGGGTAGATGCGTTTGTGACGTTCCTCGATGGGGGCGAGAATGCTCTCTGCATCCTTGTATTGCTTCGCCACACGCCATTCGTCGCTGTACAGTCCGGTGCGGTAATCGCGCACATAACCGCAATAGACGCACGACTTAAGCAACTCGGTGAGCAGCCAAAGCAACTCGCGTTTGTCGAGCAACATTATACGCA
>JAEEGH010029716.1_pt1 | contig 10669 bp, 5 predicted proteins | sample 9134181 | NCBI WGS metagenome assembly JAEEGH01 (sample SAMN16246544, study PRJNA631951) | gut metagenome | biome: gut microbiome; feature: rumen; material: DP-attached | host: Bos | place: Iran: Karaj | collected 2018-10
GCAGGATCTTCGCCGCTTCCTCGTCGTAGCACTCCTTGTGCCGCTCGTAGATGTCGGTGGCGCGTGTGGCTAGCGGGCTATCGACAATCACCCGCGTCGGCGGGATGCGGCGGCGCTCGACGAGCTTGTTCAGGAAGAAAAGCAGCTCCTGGGTGCGCCCTACGCTGAAGCAAGGAACGATCAGCTTCGCCTTCTGCTGGTGGATGTCGTCGATGTATGACTTCAGCCGGCCCAGGATGTCGTCCTCGGAGGGGTGGTCGCGATCGGCGTAAGTGCTCTCAATCAGGATGGCGTCGGCACCGGTCACGGCCGCCGGGTCGCGGATGATCGGCTGGTTGCTGTTGCCAAGGTCGCCGGTGAAGACAAGGTGGTAGGGCTTCCGCCCCTCGCCGCGCACGATCAGCTCGACGATGGCCGAGCCGAGGATGTGGCCCGCCTCATGGAGGATTACGCTCACGCCGCGCCCGAGGTCGATTTCGCTGTAAAGCGGCTCCGTCTGGAAATGCCGCATGATGGTGTCCACGTCCTTCTCCACGTAGAGCGGCTCGAAGAGGTTCTTCCCCTGGCGCTTGCGCTTCTCGTTCACGAAGGCGAGGTCCTGCTGCTGGATGTAGCAGGAGTCCCGGAGCATGATCTCGCAGAGGTCTGCGGTGGCGTAGGTGGTGACGATCTTGCCCTTGAAGCCGCGCCGCGCAAGGGTGGGGAGGTTGCCGCTATGGTCGATGTGGGCGTGGGAGAGTATGACGTAGTCCAGCGCCGGGATGTCGAAGGGGATGTTGCGGTTTACCTCGAAAGCCTCCTTGCGATGGCCCTGGTAGAGGCCGCAGTCGAGGAGGAGCTTCAAGCCGTTGGCCTCGACATAGTGCATCGATCCGGTAGTCGTTCTGGCAGCGCCGTGGAATGTTAGCGATAGCATGGCTGGGGATGGTTGGATGGTTAGAGGGTTATGAAGGAGAAAATGTCTGGGCCGAAGCCGAGTGTTTGCCCGAAGCGGCTGAAGCCTTCTTCCGTGGCGGGGAAGGTTTCGGCGCCCTGGCCCTGCGACTCGATTTCGGCCGCGTCGTCGCAATGGATCTGGTCGAGGCGGTCTGGGTAGAGGTAGCGGAGGCCCGAGCGCGGGCGGGCGTGCCAGCGGCAGACTGGCTCGCCGCCGCTCTCCCAGCGGTTGCCAGACACCTCCGCATGGCCGCGCCACTGGTTGAAGACGCGGCAGAGGCAGTCTGCCGAGCGGGAGAAGACATTGTCGCGGATGACGAACGCCGGAGTGTCCATCGTGGTGTCGTAGAGCATGAGGTGCGCGGCGTTGGGGTTCCAGCGCTGCCTGTGGCCCCAGCCGCCGCCGGCGTCGAAGAAGCGGTTGCCCTCAAGGCGGATTTCGGATGTCGTGCCACCCTTCCCCTGGTGCCAGAACTCGTAGGAGTATTCGCAGCGGGAGACCTCGTTGCCGCGCCAGACGATGTTCCGCTGGACGGAGCCCGGCTCGTTGCTCTGGTTGGTCAGGCCGGCATCCCAGCACTCGCTGACGCGGCACCCCTCGACCAGCGCGTCCTCCGCGCCGCCCCAGAACTCGATGCCGTTGCCATAGCGGACGCCGTTGCCGAGGGTATCGACATAGAGGTAGCCGCCGCCGACCCACGAGATGTCGCAGTCGCGAATGGCTATGCGCTTCACCCCGCCGCCGCCGAAGCCGTGGGCGGCCGTGTAGCGCACGGCAAGCCCCTCGAATACGACATCGTGCATCATGCCCTCGTCGATGGCGTGGATCTTCTCGGCAAACTCCACGGAGCGCCAGCGCAGGCCGGGGTTGCCCGATTCGGACTTCACGAAAACGCGGCCGGAGGAGGCGTCGAAGAAGTAGTCGCGGTCGCGCTGGAGCGAGGCGGCATCCTGGCGCCTGAAGAGGCAGCCATCGTCGCCATGGTCGAGGATGACGTTGCCGACATCCGCCGTGGCGGCGGTGTCGGCGCTCCAGACGGCATCGCCCTCCTGGCGCCAGCGGCCGGGGCCGTCGCCAGGCCGGCTGGGCTGGATTATTGGCGCGGGGCCATCGCCGAATGCGCCGTAGGTGACGGGGTGGCCGGGCTTGCCTGAGCGGACGCGCAGCTGGCCGCGCCAGAGGCCGCCGCGCTGGAAGAGAACGGCGTCACCGGGGGCGAGCGGGAGGGCGTTCACCTCCGCGAGCGGTGTGCCCGCATCGATGCGGTAAATCTTGCCGGAGGGCTCGCGCCCGTATGCCGCCTCCGCCTCTGGGAGCGCCTCTTCCGGGAGGCGTCCCGACGGGAATTTCGCTATGCCGCCTTCAACAATCATGGCCAATGTCCCTTCTTTGTGGATGACGATTATACCAAAGCCTCGTAAATTTTTTCTGTCATTTTGAAGCAAATGGCCAACAACCGTTATTCTTAATATGAGGGCAAATTTGCATCAGGGAAAATGACAATCGTCGAAGAACTAAGGCGCGACCGCGAAAGCGGGGCCAAAAGACTTGAAAGCGAATACAAGGCCGGGCTGATGACCCTGGCCCGTAATTTCTGCGTGGACGAGTCGGACGCCGAAGAGCTTGTGAACCGCACCTTCGCCGCAGTGGTGGAGGGCATAGACGACTATCTAGAGCAGTCAGCCTTCTTCGCCTGGATGTGCCAGATATTGAAGAACATCCACGCCCTCGACACCCGGCGCAAGTCGCACGGTGACATAATCTACCCCGGCCAGGTTCCAGAAATCGCCGACGAAGACGCCCAGGAGGAGATATACCGCAACCTTGACGCGTCGCTCGTGCGCGAAGCCATAAAACTCCTTCCGCCGGATCAGCGCGAGACGCTGCTTCTGCACTACTTCATGGACATGCCAGTGGCGAAGATCGCCAAGTTCCTCGCCATTCCAACAGGGACGGTAAACAGCCGCCTGCACTATGCGCGCAAGGCGCTGGCGACAAAACTCGGCGTAAAGATGCACGAGATGGCGGGGAAGCCCGGCGGCAAGGCCGTGCTGCTGGCGCTGCTGCTGTGCGGGATTACCGCGCTGGGGGCGGGGGCGAGGCTTGCCGTTACCCGCTTGATGTCGTCGCCGTCGGTCGCCGTGGAACAACAAGCGGACAACAGCAAGGCTTCAGGACAGGCTGAAACCTACGGCCTTCAATTATCAACCTCCTCCAACTTGCCGCAATCCCCTTCAGGGGTTGCGGGTTCCCCCCAGCGGGGGGCTGAGGCTTCAAACCTTTCAACTTTTCAACCTTTCAACCTTTCAACTGATAACTCACAAGGAGAAAACATGAACATAAGCAAATCCACACGCGCCGCCGCCATGCTGGCTGCGGCAACGGTTGCGACGAGCGCGGCTGCTACCGCGCAGATTGTTCCGGACGGTAACGCACAAGTTGTCATGCAGGATGGGCGCACCGTCCTCATCTACAACACGAACGGCACCTTCACCGTCACGGAGCCTGGGACGGTCGAAATCTTGGCCGTGGGTGGCGGCGGCGGTGGCGGTGCAAGCGTCATCGGCTCCAACAAGGGCGGTGGTGGCGGCGGTGGTGGCGGTGTCTACACCAATTCGTACTTCGGTGTTAGCGCTGGCACATACACCGTCGTCATCGGCTCGGGCGGCGCGGCCGGGGAGAACGGCGGCAACACAACGCTCTCCGTCAACAGTTCGATGCTCGTCACGGCCTATGGTGGCGGTGCCGGAGCGCAGTACGGCAATCCAGACTCCCATGTTGGATACGCGGGAAGGGATGGCGGAAGCGGCGGAGGCTCTTCACGCGGATGGACAGACTCTCAACTCATGGCTCCAGGCCGTGCAATTTACACAGTCCAGGGCAACCTCGGCCACGATGGCGGACAGGGGACGCACCCCTACGGCGTAGGCGGTGGCGGCGGTGCTGGCGAGGCCGGAGGAGAAGGCAACGGCTCGGCTCCCGGAAAAGGCGGGGACGGCGTTGAAATCGCGATTCTCGCTCCAGGATTTTGGTATGGCGGTGGCGGCGCCGGATACAACGCCTTCACCGCCGCTGCGGGTGGCAAGGGCGGCGGCGCTAAAAACAGTGGCGGCGACACCGGTCGCCTCGGAGAGAACGGCCTTGGCGGCGGCGGTTGCGGCGGATACAGGGGTGGAAGCGGGACGCTGATTCTCGCGTTCACGCCGTCCATGACTGCTGATTCTGGCTTCTTCGAGGGCGAAGGAGGCAACGAGGTTATTGAAATTAGAGACGATAGCGTTAGGGACGAAGTCCGCGTGTTTCGGCAGAGCGGAACCCTGACGCTGACCGGCCGCGGCACCGTCGAAGTGCTGGCCGTGGGCGGCGGTGGCGGCGGTGGAACGCTATCTGAAGGCGGCGCGGGCGGCGGCGGCGCAGGGGGATTCGTCCATTATACTGACATGGCTGTTTCTCCAGGCACATACGAGATTGAAATCGGCGCAGGCGGCGCGGTGGGCTCGAATGGCGGTGTGACGCGAGGACTCGGCGTCGTGGCCTACGGCGGCGGCGCGGGCGGCAAGGCAGGTGGCCAGGTCGGGCAGGACGGTGCCTCCGGTGGCGGCGCGAGCCACAGTTTCAGCGACATCAACACCACGACGAACGTCGGCGGACGCGCAACGAAGTCCGCCTATGCGAATAGTGGCCACGACGGCTATCAGTCGATCCATCCGTGGCTTCCCGGTGGTGGCGGCGGCGCAGGGGGCAGCGGCGCCGCGCCTTCGGGCGAGCATCCCGGATCGGGTGGCGACGGGCTTTCGTGCTCCATCACCGGCTCGACCATATGGTATGCCGGTGGCGGCGCGGGCTATCGCACTGGCGCCGCAGTCGCCTCCCCCGGAGGACACGGCGGCGGCGGATCGCTTGAAAACAACGGTGTCACGAACCCTGGCGAACCCAACACCGGCGGCGGTGGTTGCGGCGGTAGCGCGGGGGGCAGCGGCATCTTCATCGTCCGCTATCATCTCAAGCCGCTTGCAACTGTGATGTACATGCGATAGGGCTGCGATGTAGATTCGTGAACCACGTCCACTCCTGTTGACGCCATGCGTTCACTTTGCATCCTTCTATGTGCCATCTGCATTGGAAATGCGATGGTGGGGGCGAGTACTCCGTGCGAGCAGTATGCGGGTAAGCAGTCCTCGCCTATGAGGCGCGTCATCCTTGACGCGCCGGGGCATGTATGCGTCGAAGGCTCTGGGACGGTTGCGCGAAGCGGCGAACCTGGCGAGGTGTGGACGCTACTTGACTGGCGCGGGTGCGAGACGGGCCACTCCGGCATCTTCAATGATGATGGCGTTACGGCAATTCCGCCCCTCCCAACAGGATACTACCGGATGGTCTCCGCATCTCAGCATGAGACCTCTTTCGCTACGCTGGCCACCTTGGCCGTTGTGCCGCCACCGGAATCGCGGGTGCGAGACCCTGCATCGTTTTACGCGGCAGACTATGGCCCCATCTATGAAATTTGGAAGGGCGACAAAGGGTGGCTCTGTCCGTGGAACGGTGGAGACCGCTACCAGACGCTCGCCGATCTCGCCTGGCTTGTCGGTGTGCCACATGTCCGCACCCGGATGGAGTGGGCCGGAGTCGAGTCAGCCCCGGGAACATTCAATCCGGAGCCCTCTTGTTACTGGCGCGAAGCGGAATTACTGAATAGGCGCGGCATAACAGGATGCGGCGTGTTCAACGGCGCCCCTTGGTGGACACAGCCACGGGAAAAGATGCCTACAAATCTCGCTGTAGTCTGGCGCTTCTGCGCCAATGCGGCCCAATCGTATGGAAAAAGCAAGGATGCCTGGGAGTTCTGGAATGAGCCTGACATCGGCTTTGCGCCTGGACCGGTATGGGACTACGCGGCTGCCATGAAAGCCGCATATTTGGGTTTTAAAGCGGGGCGAACGGAGGCGGTCATCCTTCCCGCCTCCCATTGCCTACCCCCTGCCAACGCCTACATGCAAACCCTCTACGCCAATGACTCCGCCAAATATGCCGACGCCTTCAACTACCACCTGGGGCAGCCAATCTCCGCAATTCCGTCCAAGCTTGGACTACTGCGCCAGTTCCTCGATAAGAACGGCATGGAGGGGCGCGCCATATGGATGACGGAAAACGAATGCGAGATGGAGGGCCACTCAACAGGAAAGGGCATAATGGAAGGCCACAAGGCACATTCGCCCGAGCAGGAGCTGATTGTTGCGGAGTTTTACCCGAAGTCGCAAATCGCGCAGCAGATGGCCGGGGTATCGCGCTGCTACTTCTTCATCCTTGGCGCATATGACGAGCGCGGCGGAGAGAAGGACTGGGGCATGATGCGTCGCGACGGCACCGTGAAGCCAGTCTATGCCGCCATGAGCACGATGACAAGGGAACTCGTCTCAGCGCGCCTCGCAGGAGAGTTGAATGTCGGTGCCGGAGCCAAGGCGTTCCTCTTCGAGCAGCCCGACGGCTCGCAAACCGTTGCGTTCTGGGCAAGCTCTCCCATTGACACCGCAAACGCGGACAAGCCCGTCTCAGGCAAAATGCGTGACTACGCGCGAGATGTGACAATTACGCTGCCGGGGAGCGATTTTCAACGCAAGGCCGCAATGAAAAATCCCTACCGACTTTCAGACCTCTGCGGTTCCATTTCCCAAATCATCGCAAAAAACGGGAAGCTCGTCCTACCTGCGACGCGTTTCCCCGCCTATGTCTCAGGACTGCATGGTCTCGTCTCAGATATTCCAGCCAAGCCGCGCGGCGAGACACATCCCTATGTTCCGGCGTCTGATGAGGACCTGACGGTGATCATCCGCGCAGAACTCGACAAAGACGACTTCGCCATCACGCGCAACAAGACTCGAGCCGTATTGAAAAAAGACGAAGGGCGCGTTAAGCTCATTGTCTGGAACCTCGGCGACGAGGCAAAGACGGGAATGGTGGAAGTCGCTGGCGGACGACTCGCCGGCTTGCCGCATAAGCCATTCGTCCTCGGCCCGCGCGGCTCCGAGCCCGCAATATTCGACTGCACATTCTCACCCGACGATGGAGTCTTCGACTGCGACCTTGTTTTCTTCGGCCGATTCAACGGGCGACGTGGAAGCCGGACCTGCATACCAATTTGGCACGAAAGCCGCTTCCTGGCAGGGTGTGAGGAAAGGCCTCTCATGTCGTGGAACAACCCCAAATCCTGGCGCCGCAACGACTCTGCCCAACGCTGGAAATGCTCTTGGGACAAAACTGAAAAGGCCATGCGCTTCGACTATGAATGGACGGAGTCCGTCGGCCGTTATGCCTACCCTTACTTCCGTATTGACAAAGACGAGAGCCTCGTCGGTGCGCGAATGCTAGCCTTTGAGGTCAAAACCGCTCAGGACAAGTTGGAAAACGACCATAACTTCTCCTGGGTGCATTTTCACTCTGCTAGCATGGCCTATACGCCGCCCAACGGCAATTGGGAGTGGCGTTACGTCGAACTTCCCGCCGAGGGTATGGAGAGAGAACGGGAGCTCCGCATAGGAGTTGAACCACGCGGCCGCAAGCTCACGCTGTGGATACGAAACATCTCTGTGCTTAAGTGACGAGACCCGCGCCTCCAATCTTCGACATCGCGCCTGGCCATTGCGCCCCGCGCGCCGCTGTGGTATGATGGATGGCATCAATGACAGGTTGCGTGAATGGGGAACGCCGCAGGTATTACAAACATGAACGGAATCGACCTACAGTCCATTTATGAGGAAGTCAAAACGCCATTCAAGGCGGGTATGGTCCTCGTTCCAGACGATGGCGAAATGCTTGACAATCCGATGGTCTTCAGGCACGGGAATGCCTGGTTCATGATGTTCATCCGCTTCGACGGCAAGGGCTACGAGACGCATCTCGCCAAATCCGACGACCTCCTAAACTGGACGCGCCTCGGCTGCATTTTCCGGCGAGGCGCGAAGGGGCAGTGGGATTCGTCCCAGGCCGATGGCTGGCCAGCGCTTGTCGATACGCGCTGGGAGGGGCCGAACACGCTGAACCAGTTCGACGGCCGCTACTGGATGATGTATCTTGGCGGCTCGGCTGACGGCTACGAGACAGACCCTCTCTCCACGGGCGTCGCCTGGACGGACAACCCCTCCGCCCTCCGGGAATGGACGCGCTACGAGGGCAACCCCGTGTTGCAGCCTTCCGACCCGGATGCCCGCACCTTCGAGGGCAAGACGATCTACAAGCACTTCACCGTCGATGACCCGGCGCGCTCGTGCGGCGGGCGGTTCGTGAACTTCTACAACGCCAAGCCGCGTGATGTCTGGCGCGAGACAATCGGCATGGCCGTCTCAGACAACATGCTGCACTGGCGGCGCATCGGCGGCGGCCCTGTGGTTGAAAACGGAGCCCCGTCGCAGCATTGCATTTCCGGCGACCCCATGATCAGGCGCATCGGCGACGTGTGGGTGATGTTCTACTTTGGCTACAAGTGGCGGGATGATGTCGAGGGTGCCTTCGACACCTTCGCCTGTTCGCGCGACCTGATCCATTGGACGAAGTGGGAAGGCGAGCCTCTTGTGCGGCCTTCCGAATCCTTTGACGCGATTCATGCCCACAAGCCCTGGGTGCTGAAGCACGACGGCGTCGTCTATCATTGGTACTGCGCCGTTTCACGACAGGGCGGCCGCGAGGTGCGCGGCATCGCGCTTGCCACATCAAAGCCCTCGCAACGCCTCTGAGACCTGGCGCCACGCCTGGCCTGTTGACATAGGTATGGTTGCATGGTAGGATAATAGTGTCTTGAAACCCTAAATTCATGCTGAAAATAGGGTATGCAAACCCTAAATGGCGCTAGCCGGGCTTGCGGACAACTTGGGAGAAAAGCCATGGATGAAACAACAAGGGAGAAGATTTTCAAGATGTCGGCGAACTTGGTGGCCGACACCCCCGTCAACTTCAAGCGCTACCTCTATCCCGAAGTTGATTGGAACAGCCGCCTTGTCTGCATCAAGGGTGCCCGCGGCGTCGGGAAGACCACCATGCTGCTTCAGCGAATCGCCGAAATGCCGGAACCGTCAAAGGCGCTATATGTCTCCCTTGACAATGTCTGGATGGATGCCAGGGAGACGTATTCCCTCGCCGAATACCACCTCTCGCACGGCGGAACGCATTTCATCATTGACGAAGCGCATAAGCTTGAGGACTGGCAGAACCTCATGAAGAGCCTGAATGATAATCTCCGCCGCCTCAAAGTGGTTTATTCTGGCTCCTCCCTGCTGAAACTCGAAAAGCGCGGCGGCGACCTTTCGCGGCGGCAGACGCCGTACACGCTGGACGGCCTTTCGTTTCGGGAGTATCTGAAATTCGAGGGTGTCGCAGACATCCCGGCGGTTTCGCTGGAGAACATACTTTCAAACCATGTCGCGATTGCGAGGTCAGTTTGCAAAGAGTTCCCAGTCCTGGCCCATTTCGATGCCTACTGCGGCGGAGGCTATTACCCGTTCTACAAGGACGAGCCGCGTCACTACATGAGCCGCATCGTCGCAACGGCCAACCAAGTCCTTGAAGTCGATTACCCTGAAATCGAAGATGTGGAGCTCACGACGATAAGGAAAGCCCGCAAGATGCTGAGCATCCTTGCTTCCTCGGCGCCGCTGACGCCAAACATGGACAAACTCTACAAGGAACTTGGAACAGACAGGAAGCAAGGACTGAAAATCCTCCATGCGCTTGAAAGGGCAGGGCTTCTTTCCTTGTTGAGCTCGGCGGCAAAGGAGAACCTCAAGCACCTTTCGACTCCCGACAAGATATACTGCGGGAACACGAATCTGATGAAGGCGCTTGTCGCACTCCCGAACTCTGGAACCATGCGCGAGACATTCTTCCTCAGCCAGCTTCGCCACGCCCATGACGTGACATATCCGGCAAAGGGCGACTTTCTCGTTGACGGCAAATGGGTCTTCGAGGTTGGTGGACAGAGCAAGGGGTTTGACCAGATTAAAGACCTGCCGGACTCATTTGTCGTGAACGCCGACACAGAAGTCGGAATAGGCAACAAGATCCCGCTCTGGCTCTTCGGATTCCTCTATTGATTGAGGATTGGCCCAGTGTGTGCCGACAAGCGCCGTGCCTGGTCATTGCACCCCGCGCGGCAATGTGTTTTTTACTCGCCGCGGCATCAAATCGGCCGCGTCTGGAAGGGAACTGTCGCGGCCTTGACTGTGGCATCGACGCCGTCAAGGCTAGCGGCGTCGGGGGCGCCAACGCCGCCCCAACTGCGGACGCATGGCCCAGACACGCCTTCCACGGACACGTCGCGGAGACGCAGCGAGGCGATGTGCGCGCCACGCACGAATTCCGCCTGCGCCGGGGCGAATGCGAAGCGGCAACGCTCAAGATCAAGCGACAGCGGATGCGCCGCGTCGCCGTATGCGCAGAGGCTCATGCCTACGCCCCGCGCCTCGCAGTCCTCGAACCGTATGGACGAAAGCGGCTGCCCTTTCTGCCAGACTTCGTTGCCTGAAAAATTGTAGTGGAGGAAGCGCTCGGCGTTCTCCAGCGTGCAATGGCGCACGACGATGTCGCCTGGTTCATGGCGCACGGAGAGGGTGAAGTCGGCGTAGTAGGTGAAGAGCGAGAGCATCGTGCGGCGGCCCGCTCCGGGCGCGCCGTGCGAACCGGATATCTGGTCTTCCTTCGGCAGCGTGGTGCGGATGGGATATTCGCCGGGCCCGTGGCAACGGC
>JAEEGH010029717.1_pt1 | contig 10669 bp, 8 predicted proteins | sample 9134181 | NCBI WGS metagenome assembly JAEEGH01 (sample SAMN16246544, study PRJNA631951) | gut metagenome | biome: gut microbiome; feature: rumen; material: DP-attached | host: Bos | place: Iran: Karaj | collected 2018-10
GACACCCTCGTTTGACGAAAGCGTAAAATCGGAACTGATTCCTCTGTCTTTTGTATTTATATAGCTGCTCCAGTCCGCAGACTCAATTTCCATATACTTTTCTTTGGGATAATCTGATATATTGGCTAGTTTTACATCCGGTATATCGACCGAAAAATCATCAGTCACAGAGATACCCGCTTTGGCACAAAAGACAGAAAGCTGCGTGTTATAAGAGTTCACAGCCTGTTCGTATTTATGTTCCGCTGACTTAAACGACATTTCTGCTTTGCGATATTTGAGCGAAGTTTTATCGTATCCCTGAGCAACCAACGTGTCCAAGCTCGTCTGAGCGGAAAGCATACTCTGCTCCGCTTCGTAAACAGAAAGCTTGTTGTTGTAAATTGTCTTAAGCTCATTCAGGAACGCTTTCTCAACGCTTATCTCTCGGGAAGAGATTTTCCGCTCTGCTTCCAAAACGGAGCGTTCTTTCTTTTCTATTGAAAGAGCCGTCGTTTCATCTTTTGAGCTGATAAAATCTGATGAGACACTTACACCAGCGCCGGTAAGCGAAAAGTTCGTTGTATCGGTGCCGAATACTGATGAAACAGACATCGGAGACGTAACTTTGACTGTTGTGTTCGAAACAGACGGAAATTTCAAGTTCAACGACGGGCTTGTGGAAAAATCGATGCCGGTATCGTCTATTCCGAGCGAAGAATTTCCGCTAGAAACAGACCACGACATATCAGATTCAAGAAGTTCTTTGTGAAGGTTAAGTTCCGCCTGCGAAAGCGAAACAGAAAGCTCTTCCAGCTGCAAGTCAGACTCGCTGTAGCTTTTCAGAAGCTGCGCGTACGAAAAGTTTTCCGCACACACATTTGTCCAAGCCGAAAAGAGAAATATAAAAATTAGAGCGTATATAACATTTTTTTTCACAGTACCACTTTTATTAGATATCGCTTAAAATAATCTTAAACGCTCAAAAAAAATCACAAAATTAAGCGATGGCGGGGCCGGCGGAGTTCCGCCGTCGGGCTTTGCGCACTTCGCCGTCTAACGCGGCTCATTCCGGCGCGGTGCGCCGGAACTAAAGGTGCTACAATCCCTGCCCGATGGGCAGGGTTGCTAAGGAATTGTATTAAAATGCTCGCTCGCGCGAGCTGGCAATCCCTGCCCGGTGTCGGTGTGTGCGGTGGCGTTTGCCGCAAAACGAAAAAAAATCAATTTTTTTTCCAAAAAAGTGAAAAAAGGGGGGTATGCGGTCAAATAATAATACGGAGGAAAAAATGCAGATAATAGGATTTTCGCCTTTTGGATATGAAGGCTCGCTTGTGACTGTCGAAGTCGATTTGCGTCGCGGCATTCCCGCCGTGGATTTAGTAGGACTTGCAGATAATGCCGTAAAAGAAGCCAGGGAACGGATGCGTGCCGCTATCCGTAATTCGGGGTTCGAGTTTCCGCCGGAGCGCGTACTAATAAGCCTTTCTCCGGCAGATGTCAAAAAAGAAGGCGCAGGTTTTGACCTTGCAATTGCGCTGGCGGTTCTTGACGTGCAACAAGAAAACGGCGCGTCGCATACATCAGCGCAGTCCGAAAACAACTCCGCCGACTGCCAGATACTCGTCATGGGCGAGCTTGAGCTTTCTGGAAAAATCCGTCCAGTTCGCGGCATCCATTGCGCAATCTCATCTGCGCTCGAAAACGGAGTAAGATACTGCATCATCCCGGAAGAGAACGCTGTAGAAGCCGGCGCTTTCACGGAAATGAACATTTCTACCGTGAAAGACCTTACGGAAGCTCGTTACGAGTATATGCGCCTGTCCGCCGAATGTGCAGAAAAAAAGAAAACGAGCGCAGATGAACGATTCTCTTCAAAAATCGACTTGTTTTCCGGCGCGGATGAAGTTGAGTTTGCGCCTGTCGTTGAGGAAGAAGATTTTGCTTTTGTTTCCGGGCAAAAAGAACTTGTCCGCGCCTTACAGGTTGCTGCCGCAGGAGGACACAACTGCATGGTCTTTGGCCCGCCCGGCTGCGGAAAAACTCTTGCGCTGCAACGGTTTCCTTCGCTTCTGCCGCTTCTTAACGGCAAGGATGCCGCCGAAGTCACAAGGATTTACAGTATTGCGGGGCTTCTTCCGCCCGATGTCCAGCTTGTAAGAACGCCGCCTTTCCGCATTCCGCACCAAGGGGCGAGTTTGGAAGGTATGGTCGGCGGCGGAATAGGTTGCAGACCGGGAGAAATATCACTTGCTCACAATGGCATTCTGTTCCTTGACGAAGCGGCAGAATTCCGCACTTCTGTGCTTCAGTCACTCCGCGTTCCTATGGAAACTGGAAAAATCACTTTAAGCCGGGCGGGCAGACACACGATTTTTCCAGCGCAATTTCAGCTTTTGATTGCGACAAATCCTTGTCCATGCGGTAATTACGGAAGTCCAGACAAGGTTTGTCTTTGCAATATGAAATCGGTTGAGCAATACTGGAAAAAGTTCTCGTCTCCGCTTTTGGATCGCGTAGATATCCGTTTCCCTGTTATGGGGAATGCCGTGTCGCTCGTTAAAAGCCGCGATGAAATCAACAGGCATGAATCGCTGTCGTCTGCCGAGCTTCGTAAAGATATAAGCAGGGCAGTCAAAACTCAGTATGCGCGCCAGGGAAAGAAAAACAGCCGGCTTTCTCCCGAGGAAATCCAGTATTATTGCAAACTTTCAACGGAGTGCAAGGATATTTTGGAAAAAGCAGTTGAGAAGTACGATTTTTCGGCACGGGCTGTACACAGTTGCATGAAACTTGCGCGAACAATAGCTGATATGGCAGGCGTGTTCGACATCCGTGAGAAAGATTTGGAAGAAGCCATAGGATATAGAAAAACGGAGGGGAGTATTGATATCTGTTTTGCTTCTTTGTAAAATAACAACAACTTTTGCATAAAATGAGGTCAGTATGAAAGCGGAAACAATATGTCTTCATGCAGGATATTCTCCAAAGAACGGAGAGCCTAGAGTCGTGCCTATCGTACAGAGTACGACCTACAGATTTGATTCGACAGAGCATGTAGCAGCTCTTTTTGACAAGCCGACGGAGTATATGTACTCCCGTTTTGCGAATCCAACTTGTGATGCGGTAGAAAAGAAAATCGCTGCGTTGGAAGGCGGTGTTGGCGCGATGCTCACTTCAAGCGGACAGGCTGCTTCGCTTTGCTCTATATTGAACCTTTGTTCTGCTGGCGACAGTTTTATCGCAAGCACATGCATCTACGGCGGAACTATAAATCTTTTCAGTTTTACGCTCAAAAAGCTCGGCATTGAGTGTATCTGGGTAAAAGCCGATGCTACGCCGGACGAAATCCGCGCTGCTTTCAAACCGAACACAAAGTGCGTATTCGGCGAGACGATTGCGAATCCTGCTCTGACTGTGTTTGATATAGAAAAATGGGCTAAAGTAGCTCATGAAAAGAACGTTCCGCTCATCGTGGACAACACGTTCGCAACGCCTATCCTGTGCCGCCCGTTCGAGTGGGGATGCGACATCGTTATCCATTCGACAACAAAATACATGGACGGTCATGCCATTCAGGGCGGTGGCGTAATTGTTGACAGCGGTAAGTTCGACTGGGTTAAGGCAAACAAAGCTACAGGCTTTTTCGCGGATATGGTAGAGCCGGATGAAAGTTACCACGGCCTGAACTACACAAAAGAGTTCGGCAATGCCGCCTACATCATAAAAGCTCGCACGCAGCTTATGCGCGACTTCGGCTGTTACCCCGCCGCCCAGAGCGCGTTCTATCTGAACATGGGTTTGGAGACGCTTCCGCTTCGCATGGAGCGTTATTGCTACAACGCAATGAAAGTTGCTGAGTTCTTCAAAAACTCCGACAAAATCGCGAGTGTCACATACCCAGGCTTACCGGATGACAAGTCTCACGCGCTGGCAGAAAAATATCTGCCCAAAGGCTGCAGCGGTGTAGTTTCAATAAGCATTAAGGGCGGCAGGAACGCAGCAGTTCGCTTTATGGACGCGCTTAAGCTTGCGAGCGATGAAGTTCATGTCGCGGATATCCGTACATGCGTGCTTCACCCAGCCAGCGCGACGCACCGCCAGTTGACAGATGAGCAGCTTGTGGCGGCGGGCATTGACGGCGGAATGGTTCGCTTCAGTTGCGGTTTGGAAAACATCGACGACATCATAGATGACATAAAACTCGGTCTTGCTGCAATCTAATCAAATGTAAATGCAATATGGGCTTCGTCAGTTTTGGCGAAGCCCTTTTTTTGTGCAACGCGTTTTTTTTCAAGATACATTGTTTTTTTTTAAATCTATGTTAAAATATAATAATATGAATGGGAAAAAGGTTTTTATAGTTTTATTGATTGTATTGATTTCTCTTTCCGGGCTTTTCGCTCAGAATCCTGATGAAGTCTCAAGAATGATTGAGACAGAGGAAGCCACAGTAGGTCAGGTAGGCTATTTCTTGGCTGTATATCTGGAGCTCGTTCCAGATGTGGCTAATGGTCGTGCATCTCTTGATGCCCTTGAAGCAGCCGGTTACGGAAGCTATAAGAACGCGGATGCGCCTATCATGCTCAAGGAGCTTGCCGGTTTATGCATGAAGGTATGGAAGATGAAAGGCGGACTTATGTATTCCATCTTCGGTTCCAACCACTATGCATTCCGTGAATTCCAGTCAAAGGGATATTTCTCATTTGCAGATGATCCTATGGCTCATATTTCAGGATACAGCGCTCTGAATGTTATTTATAATTGCCTTGAAAACGAGCTAGCCCCAGAGCCGGTTGTAGAGCCAGCAACAGAAGCTGCGCCTGCTGCCGAAGAGACTGCTGTGGCTGAAAATGCACCAGAATCAGAAACCGCACCTGTAGACGGAGCAGAACCTGTTGCAGAAGTTGTTTCTGAAGCTGAAACTGTTACCGAGCCTAGTTCTGAAACTACCGGAGAATAAAAATGAAAAAAAGATTTATAACTATATTAATAAGTGTATTGTTGATTCTTACGGTTGTGTCACCGCTCGCTGCTTTTGACGGTGGTGGTCAGCTCGATTCAAACCTTTCTTTTGGTGGCCGTGAGTGGTTTACTGATGATTTCTCTGGAATCTTTGGTTTGACAGAAAAACTTACTGGTTGGTTCCGTGCTCCTCTTCCGTTGGGAACGCTTTCTATAGAAGCGGGTTGGACGCTGAACCTTAGCTATGGATTCGTATGGCCGCTTTCTCTTACAGATGCTCAGGTTTTTTCTGTAAGAAACACGCTCAACGTAGACCTTTTGAAGTATAATCTTCCGCTTCCAATCGGAGACTATACGCTTGATATAAACATCGGCCGTTTTGCAGTAGCTGACTCCACAACCATGATTTTTAACCAGAACATGGACGGTGTTTATGCTTCTTTACCATTCAAACTTTTCTCTGTTTCCGCAGGCGTTGGCTACACCGGACTTCAGAATGCAAAGACGACTGGCGTTTACGGCATTGCTGTAACTCCGTCAGATTCTTCAATTTATGCGCTCGCTCCAGGTTATGTTGCTATTCTTGCTCGTGGTTCTGCTCCAAGCCTTGTTGCCGGTCAATCATTTGATGCAGAATTCAATATGTTCATAAACTGCAATACTGTTGATGAATCAGATAAGCGGTCCCGTGGATTTGCTACAGTAAGTGCACGCGGTTCTATTATCCCGCTTTTGTACTACAATGCGGCGTTCTCTTTCGGATTCGCTCTTGGTCCTGATTCTAAAGCAGGTATAATGGGTAAGGCAGGTGTTTCTTATTATCCTGATTTCCTTGATTCTGCAATTACATTTACGACAATGTTCGCTACTACAGGATTCCTGCCGTTTACTGATCTGCCTGTTTCTAACGACGGAAGAATCGGTTGTTCTGATTTGTTGAAGATTGCTCTTGCTTATTCAATGAAACCTTCTGACAAGTGGGTTCTTAATACGGATTTGGCTCTGCTTTATGCATCCGATGAAGAGGCTTCTTTTGGACTTGACGTTTTCCAGGCTAATTTAAGTGCTACATTCCAGTGGTTCAGTGATGTTTGTATCTCTGCTGCCAGTGGACTGGTGATACCTGTGAGCGATTCAAGTGTTTCATATTTTACAGGTTCTGTCAGAGCACAGATTTCATTCTGACGGAATTTGTGGTGCATCTAGGAGGAGAATATGTCTGTTATTAAAAAGATTCTTGTTGCAGCAGTAATGTGCTGTGTTTTTGCATCTCTTGCCGCTATGGAAGTAAAAGTCGTTGAAGTCAGCGGAAAAGTTGAAGTTCAGCGCGATAATAAATGGGTTGCCGTTGTCAAAGGGGATATTCTGCCCGCCGGTTCAGTGATTTCTACCGGTTTTAAGTCAGAAGCTGTCCTTTCTTTTGACGAAACAGTAATCAAAGTTAAGGCACTTACCCGCCTTACAATTGAGCAGCTGTTCGAGAAAGACGGCGATAAAGCTTCTTCTGTATATCTTGATACAGGCTCTATTTCTGCTGATGTAAAACCGGCGGAAAATAAGCGTGTAGGCTTTTCTGTTAAGACCCCAGCTGCAACAGCTTCTGTACGCGGAACGAGTGGCGATGTTTACTCTGACGGAAGAGTTATAGGAACTTCTGGAAGATGGTGCATCACACCGCCACAGGAAAGATATATAGCGAATGTAAATATTCCGGCACCTGCAGTTCAGGAAGCACCCACAGAAGAACAGGCTTCTACTACAGAAGAGCCTGTAGCGGCTGTTGGTGAACCAGCAGAGGGCGAAGCAGTTTCTACAGAACCAGCTGCTACAGAGCCAGCTGCTGAACCGGCACAAGCGGAACCTGTTGCAGAACCAGCGGCAGAGCCAGCTACTGCACCGGCTGCTGCAACACCGGCACCAGGAACAGTATCGTATGAAGAAGAAGGTTTTGATTTCACATTCCCGAATGATTTAGGTGCTGTTTTTGTAAATCAGGGCGAAAGCGCGGCTGTTTCCAACGGTTCTTTTGTTACACCGCAGGATGGTATGATTATGAAGACAACTGGTGGTTCTGGTGTTAAGCTTCTTAGCGAAACAGAATCTGTTGCACCGGCTGCACCTCAGGTAGCTGGCGAAGGTGCTGTTCCTTCCACCGGTACTGTTGCTGTTCCAGAAAAACCGAAGTATGGTACAGTACATATCACTATTACATTGCCTAATAATAACTGATGAGGAGGTCTTATGAAAATGAATAAATTCTTGAAAATATCATCTGTTATTCTGATTATTGGACTTGTCATCGTAATTTCAAGCTGTTCAATGTTCGGTGCTCTTGGAAAAGTTTTTACCAGAGTTCAGAACGGAGAAAGCCTTATAGACGATTCTTATACAGTAAAAGCGATTCTCTTTGCTGTTAACGAGGCTGAAGCTGCTGATTGGACAACGAGCAAGCCAGCGACTATTATCGAAGAAAAAAGAATTACGGATATGGCCCCGAATGATGTAGTTGACTTGGAATTCGAAAATGAAATTCAGGAAGGAACAAAAGTTAAGCTTTTCATTGCTCTGAAGACAAAAACAACTCACCACTATTACAGGGGAGAAGCCGTATTTGTTATTCAGGAAGGTGTTAATACTATAGATTCTTTGACAAGAGCTTTTGTTCAAGTGGATGAGGATCATAAAACCGAAGTAACATGGGCGTTCAGATAATTAATTCTGATTGATGCTTGATAAAAAGGTGTCGTACCGGTTTCCCGAGGCGGCACCTTTTTTTTGTCTAAAAGTTTACGACCGTTTCTTTGACGAGCCCATGCCCAAAAAGCCAAGAATGCTGCCGCATATACCGCCGGCTATGTGCGCCACTGTCATTACGGCCGCCGTTCCTGCCTCTTCATGGATAAGGAACTCTTTTCCAACGTAAATAAGACAAATCAGAATGAACGTCAGCGGGATTTTCGTTTTGTCTGCTGCGGTGACTGAAGAAAGCAGAATCATCATAAACACAAGACCGCTTGCACCCATAAGAACGGACGGAATAAAGCACGCGTTTATAACACCGGATATGAATGCCGTTATCATCATCATAAGAGCGAGCAAACCGCTTCCGAATTTGTCTTCAAGTGCCGGGCCTAGCAGTAGAATAAAAGCCAGATTTCCTGTAAGCTGATTCCAGTCTGTATGACCAAAAACGTGCAGAACAAGACGTACATAATGAATCGGGTCTTTCCAGTTGAATGCAAATTCGCTCGTCTGGCAGCCTGGTGCGGTAAAAATAACAGGCAGATTCTGTAATTTCTGCTTCAGAAGGATTACCGCAATGCAAAGCAGCGAGAATGTAAGTGTAACTGGCGCGTTGTAAACTACGCCAAAATGGTCTTTCTTTCTGGATGTCGTCTTTTTTTGAGCGGTACGCTTTGTTTTTTGTTCTTTTTTTGGGGTTGTCGGGATTGAAATAGCCTTTGGCTCGTCAAGAAACATGTCCTGATTGTCTTTTTCGTTCTGCATATATTTATTTTCGGTTTTACGGGGCTGATATTAAGATTTTATGTGTTATAATTAATATATATTATAGGATTGTTTTATAAACGTAGATGAACTGGAAAATTGAAGAATTTGCCGACAGTGCGCTTGTCACTGAAGAAGAAAATACGGCTCCAGACAGTTATAATGTTATTCTCTACAATGACGACTACACAACAAAAGAATTCGTCGTCTCTCTTCTTATGGGAATTTTCAACAAGCCAGAGACGGAGGCAGTTTCTCTTATGGAAACTGTACACAGACGTGGTTCTGCCGTCATAGGCGTATATAGTTTCGATATTGCGCAGACGCTTGCCGCGGCTGCAATCCAAAATGCCCGCAACAACGGATTCCCGCTTCGTTGTGAGCTGGAGGTTGCATGACGATTGCCGTTGAGCTTCAGAAAGTTCTTGACAAGGCGGTCATCAATGCAAAAGCAAAAAAACACGGATTTGTTACCCCAGAACACATTCTTGCAGCCGCACTTGAACTAGAATCGATACAGGATCTTTTTGTGGTGTGCGGCGCGGACACCGATTTTATCCGCTCAGGCGTTTCCTCATACCTTGAAAAGCAGGTTCCATGCATGGGTGACGCGGAGCCAATGCAGACGCTCGGTTTTCAGTCGCTTTTACAGCGTGCTGTAATGCATTGCGTAGCTGCCGAGAAAAAGACAGTTGAGCTTACAGACGTAATAGTCTGCATGTTCGACGATTCGCGCGAATATTGCTCCTACTACTTACGGAAAGGCCATTTGGACAAGCTCCGCCTTATGGAAGTTCTTAGCTTTAATGCTTATGGAAACGGGAACCCTTACGGTGACGATTATTCTCTTTCCACGGACGAAGCGGAAACGCTAAGGAAGTCCGCGCCGCAGGATGACGCCGCCGATGCTGATGCCGATGATTCAACAGAAGCCGGCTCCCGAAACGGCGCTACAAAACCAAAGCGTGGCAAAGACAACCGTTCTGCGCTTGCCCGGTATACACGAAACCTTACGGAAGAAGCTGCTGACGGCAGTTTTGACGTGCTTGTAGGACGAGAGCCGGAGATAGAGCGGACTATTCAGGTTCTTTGCCGCCGCGTTAAGAACAACCCGATTCATGTAGGCGACGCGGGTGTTGGAAAAACAGCCGTTACGCAGGGGCTTGCCCGGCGTATTGTTGACGGCGAAGTTCCCGATGTTTTGCGCGGGATTTCTATTTACGCGCTTGATATGGGCGCTCTCATTGCGGGGACAAAATTCCGCGGCGATTTCGAGGAGCGTCTTAAAAAAGTTGTTGATGAGCTTATCAAAAAGAAGAATTCTGTTCTTTATATAGACGAAATACACACGATTGTCGGAGCAGGAGCTGTTTCTGGCGGCTCTCTTGATGCAGCAAACATCCTTAAGCCGGTGCTTTCTGACGGGCGGCTTAAGTGTATCGGCTCCACGACATTCGAGGAATATTCCAAAACGTTCGAGAAAGACAAGGCGCTTGCGCGGCGCTTTCAGAAAATTGAGATACAGGAGCCTACGACGGAAGAGGCTGTCGAAATACTTAAAGGACTCCGCCCGCGATACGAGGATTTCCATCAGGTACGCTACACAGACGAAGCTCTTGTTTCGGCGGTGGAATTGTCAGTGCAGTTTCTTCAGGAAAAACGACTTCCTGATAAAGCCATTGACATAATGGATGAGGCAGGAGCTTGGATGCGCATTCATCCTGAGTATCCTGGAGTTGACGGTCGGAAAGGGAATACTGACCGATGTTCAGATGACGCAAGGACAGCTGATTCTGAAATGGATGCCGCCGGGGCAAGGAATGTTCAGGCGGCACCACGGGGCGCGGATGCATCAAGTGATGATAGAGAAGCGTACCCGGTCGTTGATACAGATATAATTGAAAAACTGATAGCAAAGATGGCGAAAGTGCCGGAACGTACTGTTGCAATTGATGAAAAAGTACAGCTGCGTAATTTGGAGAAACTTCTTTCGGAGCGCGTGTTCGGGCAGGAAAAAGCTGTTTCGCTCCTTGCTCAGGCGGTAAAACGCTCTCGCGCCGGATTCAGAAACCCGGATAAGCCCGCCGGTTGCTTCCTTTTTGCAGGACCTACCGGCGTAGGAAAAACTGCGTTGGCAGTAGCACTCGCGGAAATACTCGGGTTGAAACTGCTCCGCTTTGACATGAGCGAGTATCAGGAAAAGCACACGGTAAGCCGT
>JAEEGH010029718.1_pt1 | contig 10668 bp, 8 predicted proteins | sample 9134181 | NCBI WGS metagenome assembly JAEEGH01 (sample SAMN16246544, study PRJNA631951) | gut metagenome | biome: gut microbiome; feature: rumen; material: DP-attached | host: Bos | place: Iran: Karaj | collected 2018-10
GATATTATATAGTAGGATGTGATCAAGGTATTGCTACTGATCATGCAGAATACCCATCATGGTTAGGCACAAGTAAAGAGGAAATAATCCGCCCTTACGTCTATGATTCGCAGAATCCGATTGTGGATTGCTTCACAACTGTCGATTTAAGTAACATGCCCACACGGCCATACAAGGAAGCCCATGGTATTGTATGGAAAGTTGTTGTTGATGGTTATGACGCTCAAGATGAATTTGACCAGTTGCCACCATTAGGTGTGGGTCGTCACAAATTTGAAGTGTATTACAACCGTGATGATATGGACACAACATTCACTCCATCCGTATCAATGGGATTCCGTGAACCATATACTCAAACATCTATAGATAAAGACGGTTTTTGGTGCGTAAAGGACAGCGCGAGTGTATATACCGTTTTTCTTGACATAACAGGAAAGAGCAACTGTGATGGTCTCAACCGCATCAAGGTAACTGGCGGCAAGGACTATGACCACTTCGATATTCCAGAGGAAAGTTACCGTTTCAACGTCCTTGTTCAGGCTGCTGGCTCGATGGCTACAGGCTTTGCTGCCGAGGCGGGCCTTGGCAAGGTGAACCTCACCTGGAACAACGAGAACAACAACTTCGACGATGCCATGGGCTTCAACGTCTACCGCTTCCAGCTCAATGCCAATAACGACACCATCAACAGGGTGCGCGTCAACGAAACCATCATCGACCTGGAGACCGAGCAATACACCGACTTCGACGTCACCGCCGGCGAGACCTACTACTATTATTATAAGGTGATGAGCACCGACCTCAAGGAGTATGACATCAGCAATGTGGTGGCCGCCACGCCGCTGACGAGCATCAAGGGCGATGCCAACGGCTCGATGCACGTCGATGTCGCCGATATCGTGAGCATCGTCGCCTACTTGTCGCAGCAACAGCCCCAGCCGTTTATCTACGAGGCCGCCGACGTCAACGAGGACGGCAACATCAACATCCTAGACATCGTGGGCGTGATCAACATCATCGCCCATCCCGAGGTGAACGCAGCCCTGTCGATCATGAGCGGCGCGGTCTATACCATCGAGGACGGCATCCTGTATGTGAACTCGCCTGTTGCCCTGGGTGGCGTGCAGGTGATGGTCAATGCTCCTGAAGGCACCGAAGTCAAGACCCTTGAGGCCCTTGACGCGATGGAGCGCATGTGGATCCAGATGGACGAAAACACGCGCCTGCTGCTAGCCTACTCGATGACGGGCAAGACGATTCCCGCCGGCAAGACCGCCCTGCTGGAGCTGGGTAACGTGCCCGTGACCGACATCGTGCTGAGTGACGCTATGGGCAACAACATCATGGTTGAACAAGGCGATGTGACCACTGTTACGGAGGTGCGTGCCGAGGTGAAGCCTGTCGCAACGGGCATCTATGACCTGATGGGCCGCAAGATTTCCAGCGACGTGCGCCAGCTGAAGCACCTGCAGCCCGGCATCTACATCGTGAACGGCGTGAAGACCGCCAAGTTCTAAACATTCAGAACAACTGATAAGTCTGAAGAATCTGAATAACTCAGTAATATCAGATGATTCAGTTGTTAGAAATGATGTCGGTTGTTTATTCTATGACTATTGATATGAAAAGAATAGCGTTGATACTGATGGTGCTGGCGGGGATGGTGTGTCATGCCCAAAACACGCTATCCCTGTCGGCAGCGAGCGGGCACCCCAATGACGAGGTGACCGTCAGCGTCAGCCTTGACAACAGCGATGCCGTCAGCGCCCTGGAAATCGTTCTGCCACTGGAGAACATGACGCTGGTTCAGGGCTCGGCTGCCATGGGCGAGCGCAGCAACGGCCACACCATCACGGCAACGATGGTGGGCAACGAGGCACGCCTGTATATCTACAGCCTGGCGTTGAATGCCCTGAACGGCAGCGAGGGAGAGGTGTGCTCCTTCAAGGTAAAACTGGGCAAGGTGCCAGCGACCTATACCTTGCAGCCCTCGGTCATCCTGAGTGACGCACTTGGGCAGCAGCTGCCCTGCACTGTCAATGCCGGAACGATCACCCTGCTGTCACCGGACATGACACTGGTGACTACCAGCGTGAATTACGGCAGGGTCGCTATCCGCAGCACCTACACGAAGACTGTGCAAGTGCGTAACAGTGGCAACGAGCCGTTGGAATTGACGGGCATCACCTTTGACAACGAGGATTTTTCTGCAGTCCCTCAGCAAGCGACCATCGCCCCCGGCTCGACGCAAAGCATTACGGTGGCCTATGCACCCGTTGAGCGCAATGCCGATCTGCATGCCGTGATGACCATTGCCAGCAACGCCGTGAGCGGCACAAAGACGGTGTCCATCAGCGCCATTCCTTTCTCGGTGAACGAGCTGCATGTACAACGGGCTCAAGGCATTGCTAACGAGGAAGTGGAAGTGCAGCTCACCGTCAACAATATGGAGCCACTGGTGGGCATGCAGTGCACATTCAGCCTGCCGCAGCAGCTGGTCTATGTCGACGGCAGCTTTACGACCAGCGAGCGGACGACGGGTTGCAGCGCCTTTGCCAGCGTGAATGGCCAGCAGCTGACGCTCTATCTGTTCAATCCCACGAATCAGCCCTGGACAGGCGACGATGGCGTTGTGGCGACGTTCAGACTCTTGCTTGACGGCAGAAGCGGTTCTTATCGGCTGAATCCCAGCAATGTCATCCTCAGCAATGCGACAGAGGAAAACATGACGTCAGCAACATCGGGCAATTACGTGATTATCCAGAGTCCAACCATCAATGCGCCCACACAACTGAATCTGGGCCGCACGGCAGTGACCGAGACAGCACAAGCACCCTACAGCATCCGCAACACGGGGCAATCGCCGTTGACGGTTGAGCGCATCATCTTCCTGAACGAGGGCTACAGCGTGGCCGAAGAGTTACCCATTACCATTGCCGCAAATGCAACAGCAACGCTCACCATCCAGCATGAGACCACCCTTGAGGGCCCTTACTCGACCACCATGAACGTCTATAGTGATGACCCCACGCAGCGGTTACTGAAGGTCACCGTCAGCGGTGAAACCTATGCCGCCAACGAGTTGACTCTTGAAGGAAAGCCAGTCAGTGACGGCTACGAACTGCATTTCGGGCTCAACAACTGGTCCACCGACCTGACGGCCCTGCAAATGGACATCCACTGGCCTGACGCAGGGATGACGTACTCGTCATGCGCAACTACCTCACGTTTATCCGGTCACCAGGTAATGGTCATCCCGCTTGGAGACGGATACTGGCGCATTCTGGTCTATTCAATGGGCAATGCAGTTATCACGGGTAACGAGGGAGAGATTTTCTCACTGAAATTCACGTGTGAAAACAACAATTATTGGGGCACGACAGTGACGGTTGACGACATCACGGTGAGCAACCAGCGCAGCGAGAACAAGTATTCAGGCACGGACCTGGAGCTTGAGATTGCAGTGTTGAGGGGAGATGTGAACTGTGACGGATTCGTTAATATCGCTGATGTGACCGCCCTGATCGATTATCTGCTGGGCAGTGATCCCCATCCGTTCAATCAGGTCGCGGCCCACGTTAACAGCGATAGTGATATCAACATTGCCGACGTGACGGCCTTGATCGACATCTTGCTGGGCAACAATTAAGAAAGATTAGATCCAGATTAAAAGAAGCCAGGGGCGGTGCTGTGTGGGCGCCGTCCCTGGGCTTTATTGGAAATGCGTTTTAAAGTTGGATTGTCAGAGGATGTCCAGGCCGTGGATCATGCCGCTGTAGGAAATGGCATCACGGCCGCGGGGGTCAACGTCGATGGTGGTCTTGCCGTTCATGAAGACCTCGACGTGGAAGCGGTAGTTGTCGTCACCGTTGTCTACCCTGAATGTGATTCGGGCACGGTCGGGCTTGGGGTACTCTACCTTGTAGTCCAGCAGTGCGCTGGAGAAGTTCAGCGCCTTGTATCCGCTGGCACCGTAGCCGACATTCTGGCCTGAGCCGGCATAGGGCAGATAGCAAGTCACCATGCCGTCACGGATGATCATCTTTTGTCCCTGGCTGACGCTGACAGTGGGTGCCGACAAGGGGCGCATCGAACCCACCATGACGACAAACTGCCGGGATTCGATCAAGGCCTTGATGGCCTCGGCACGCTGCGCGTCTACCACTTTGTTACCAGTGCTGCATGCAGCGAGCATCAGCATCATCGTTGAGAACAGAAATAGTGTTTTTTTCATAATTCTTTGAGTTTTATCGGGTTGCGGATTAAAGAAAAATTTCTATAATTTAGACTAACCAATTTGCAGAAAGTTTAATTGTTATTCAAAATACCATCTCGCCCTGGAACGAAATCGGGTTCCTGTCGCGCGCCCAGACGTCGATGATTGCTTTGCCGCTGTTGAAGATGTTGATGCGGTAGTAAAAGACATCCTCGTCGTTGGGCACGTCACACTCGACGATGTAACCGTTGTTGCCGGCAAAGGTCGCACTGTAGTTGCGGATCCGGGCCTTGAAATTCAGTCCCTTGCCTCCACCGTAAGGCACGTGATAGGCCTCGCCCACATAGGGGAGGTAGCTATCCAACTCGTCGTTGTTGATCTTGAGCTCATAGTTGGAATTGACGTGTTGCGGCATGCCGCCATAGGGCCTCATCCAGTCGACAGCAATCGTAAAATGGCGCTCCTCGATTGAAGTGCGCACCTGACGGGCCATTTCTTCCTTGGTCAGGCGGCTGCCGGTGTGGCATGCGGTGAGCGACACCAGCAGCAATGAGGTCAGAATAAAGACGAATTTGTTCATGATGCTCTCTGACTATGGGTTAACGGATGACAACAATCTTGGTCACAACGGCATTGCTGCCGCCATTGGCCTGCGAGCAGAAGACGAGATAGACGCCGCTCTTGACGGGTTTGCCGTACTGGTCGCAGCAGTCCCAGGTTACCATGCCGCCTGTGGATTTCATCTGCGCCAGCACATTGCCACTGGCATCGGCAATCTTCACCAGCGAATTGTCCATCAGTCCCTTGATGGTGACGTCGCCGCCATAGTCGGGGCGCACGGGATTGGGATAGGCATAGATGTCGTCATAGGTGGGCTCGGCAGGGCTGGAGTCACTGAAGTACTCGTACAGACCGTTGGGGGTGGTGACATACACCGAATTGCTGTTGGGATTGCAGCACACCTTGTACACCGTGTTGGTGGCCAGGGGGCTGTTGGTGGTATTGAAACGACGGATAATCTCGGAGCCGTCGCTGCTGACGAGGAACAGACCAGAGGACTGCGTGGCGATCCACTTGCGGTTGGCACCATCGACAGCGACGTCGTTGACCTGGATGCCATCCATGAGGCGGTCAGCCAGTCCTGTGCCATCGTTGCGCGGCACCTTGGGTCTGATGACTGAAAATCCGCTTCCCGAAAATGCCTGGCCGGGATTGAACATGCAGATGCCCTCGCTGGTTCCCATCCACACCATGCCGCTCAGGTCCTCGGTCAAGCAAATGATGTTGGTCCACGATACGGCCTGGCCGTCCTGGTCTGGCAGCCTGGTGAAAGACACCTGCTGGGGATGCTCTGAGAGCTCGCCGTTGGAGTTCCAGATCACAATGGGGCTCTCGAAGCTGCCGTCGGAGAACAGCTTGATGTCGTAGTTGCTGTAGCGTGTCGAGATGAAGCGGCTGCAGAATGTCGACGCATTGGGGTCGCGCTGGAAGGTACCTTCGATGACGGGCAGCACCCAGTCGGCAGCCGTAGTCTCGTTAGATTTCACCTTGGAAGCGGGCAGCACCATCACCGGATGGGCCTCGTTCTCATGGGGCTGTACCACCCACACATTGCCATAGCGGTCGATGCTGGTAACAGGGTGAATCGTCCACTTCTTGGCCATGGGGCTGTTGCTGACGTCATAGGTCATCACGATCTCGTTATCCTTCACCTTGAGCAAACCAAAGAACCAAGTGCCCATCAAGTAGGTATCGGGGTCATCCGGCAGGAATTCCAGCCAAAATGAGCCGTCCTGTGGGTTACCCTTCTTCGGGACATCCGCAGGGGTCACGTCGGTCCACTTCACGCCGTCGTAGGTGTTCACTGCAGTTAGCGATGCCGTGTTGCACACGCCATTGGCGGCGGTGCTGGACACATACAACTTGTCCTGGTCGGGATTGTAGGTCATCCAGAAGGGGGAAGCGAACGACAAAGCGTTGGGCACATAATAATTCTCGGTTTCCTGCAAGTGAAGACCCTGCTTGCCTGCAGCCCACAGCGAGCCATCGCCATCGGGATGGGCACTGCACAACTCGCCGTTTTCACTCACCTCCACGAGGCCAAGGCCGTCCTCGTTGGCTTTGTAGCATTTTCCATTATCGGGCACATTCAGGAGCAGTCCGTCCAGCGTGCGCTGCACATCGGTTGCGGTCCCATGGATAACCGCTTGCGAGCTGAAAGTCGCATTGTCGTCGCCATCAAGGGTCATCGTGACGAGGAAGGTAGTATCGGTGATGCAGTAAAAGTTGTCACCGTCAATGGGCCATAAGCGGCAGTCATTCTTGAGCGTCCCAGTCTTGAACGAGATCAGATGCTCGTAGTATTTACCTGCCTCGCCATAATAGAAGCCGTCGGCCGATGAGACGAGCAACGTCTCGCCCACCTGAGCCACCGAGCGCAGCGCTTTGCCATACTGATGCGATTCCTTCACAATCATCTTGCTGTCGTCGACAACCACATAGCCGAAGTCAGTAGCCAGATACATCAGCCCGGGAGCGAAGGTCACGTCGTTGATAGTACGGCTCGAGGTGAGCACCGCGTCTTTGATTTCCGGCATATTCACCACCGTGCCGTTGCCGCCGATGACGTCGATGTTGGAGTTGCTGTACACCACAACAACATAATCCTTAGCGCTATTGTAATAGATGTTGGCAATGCCCATGTCGCTCAGGTCGTTGATCTTGCTCAGCGACTCGTTCTCGCCAGTGGACTTATCCAGGCGGAACAGATGCGCACCCGACTGGTAATATACAAACTGGCGGCTCTCGATGACTGACGTCACATCGTCGCCCGTGAATGAAGTGTGGATCATCCAGTCGCCCACGGCATGCTGTGCCATGACATTCAGCGAGAGGGCCACGGCAAACAGTAACAGTATTATCTTCTTCATGATCATGAATGTTTATCTTCTTGTATTATAATAACGTAAAGACCCTTGGGAAATTGTGTTTCAATAGTTCAGAGTGACCTGTTCCACGTCGGGCGACGAGGCATCATAGGTGAACGTAGCCCAGCGGCTGGTCACCTGGCTCTCGTAACGGATGTGATACTTCATGGGACGCAGGAATTTGACCGTTACTTCCCCCTTGACAGGCTCGCCAACCGCGCCGCGGCGTTTTATACCTTTTTTCTCAAGGATAGAGCACTCGGCATCGCGGATAGTGAATACCAAATTGATTGTCTCCTCAGGAGACAGCATCAGGCCCTCACGAGTGATAAGTACCTTCCCGCCACCCACATGACGCAACTGCACTGTATCATCATCGCTGTCATCGCTTTCGGCAGCTGTTGTAACCAACTGCACGATGTGGGTGCTGGCCGGGCCTTTTTCCCGATGCCCCATGAGCAGTGCCACCAGTGCCATCGCCACCACAAAGGCGATTGTGTAGAACTCGGGGGAATTCAGATCCATATCTACTTGAGTTTCTTAATGATCTCGGACGATATCAGTTGGGATGAGGCGGGAGACCAGTGGGTGTCGTTAAACAGATACACGTCCTTGACGCCCTGCTCGATATAGGGGGAAAGCACCTGCTTGGAGAAGACAAAGCGGTCGATGTCGGGCGCCATCCATTGCATCAGATCCTCGTTGAGCGTCTTGGCTGGATAAGGATTGTCAACGATGTAATCCTGAAGGATATCATACTTGTCACAGGCGACAAGCAGGATGAGGTTCACACCACGCTGGCGGGCAGCATCGATCACTTGACGGTAGCAATCTAGAATGAGTTGGCGGCTCTTGGGCGAAACATCAAAGCCCATCTTCACATCCTCGTTGTAGAAATAGAGCACATCGGGCTGAACGCCGCCAAAGACGGGCCGCGACAGCTGCGCCTTCAAGATGGGATTGGCGCCAAACAAGTGGTAGAACAAGAAATCCTTGACACGCAGCAAGGGACTGGGCGACTTTTCGGGGGTGGCTGCCTGCGTCTCCTCGGTCTTCTCAACACGGGGAATCGAGGTGTGTTTGGTGGTAAATCCGCAATGCCTGTCCACCAGGTAACGCTCCACTTCCTCAACCACCAAGTTCTTAACATTGGTGGAGTCGATGCGGCCCAGGTTCAGCAAGTCAAACGCGATCTGCATCGGACTCGACAAACTGGGGTCTTGAGGCGTATAGACAACCACCTTGCGTCCGCTCTCATGAGCAAGATAGTTCACGTAGTCACCCTGCTTGCCCACGCCGCCACCATGCGAGAACGAGTCGCCGATGACCAGCACACCACAAGTGTCGAGGCGCAACAGGCTGTCGTCGTCCTGACCGGTGTAATAGACCTCGGAAAGCAGGTGGGAACAGATGCTGTCGGTGTATTCAGGGCCGCTATCAATCAATCCCAGACGCATCAGGTCACCGGAGTTGTCGTCAAGTGCCCACAAGTAAACAGCCAGGCCAACAAAGAACACCCAGACTGGCAACACGGTGTAGGATATGTTGATGAGAAACTTGCGCATAACTGGAAGTGTCAGAACTGGAAATAGATGAACGTTTGCACCTGGCCGGCAAAATAGAAGATAATGAACACGAGCAAAGCATACAGGGCCAATCGGGCCGGACGCGTCGACAGGAGACGGCAGCCGTCAATCTGCAGCACGTGCTGGCGATCACGCTGCAGCCACTCTACAACAATCAATGCAGCACACCACATGAGCATTGTCGCCATCTTCATCGTCAGCCCGTGGTAATTGAACAACGAGGGCGAGAACAGACGGGACACAAATTCACTGAAGGACGCAAAGTCGGGGGCACGGAACAGTATCCATCCAAAGTTGATGAGCAGGAAGGTCACAACCATGCTCACCAGTTCCTTGAACGACGGCAACAGGCGGCCATGGGCCACAGTGTCCCTATAGCGCTGCGAACCCAACACGATGAGCGGAATAAACAGCAACGCATGATAGAGGCCCCACAGGACGAATGTCCAATCGGCACCATGCCACAGGCCACTCAAGGCAAACACAATGACGGTGTTGAGCACCGTCCTGGCACGGGAACAGCGGCTGCCGCCCAACGGGAAATAGACATACTGTGTGAACCACCCCATCAGCGTGATGTGCCACCGGCGCCAGAACTCACGCACGTTGCGCGAGAAATAAGGCACCTTGAAGTTCGTCGTCAGCCTGATGCCGAACAACTTGGCACAACCGATGGCGATATCGCTATAACCCGAGAAATCGGCATAAATCTGGAACGTGAACAGCAACGAGCACACCAGCAACATCAAGCCGGTCGAATGTTCCAAGCCGTTCCATGTCTGGTTTACCACCTCGGCACATCCGTCGGCGACAATCAGCTTCTTGACAAAACCCCAAAGCATCTGTCGCAGGCCGTCAACAGCCTGGCAATAATCAAAATGGCGGGCAGTGAGCATTTGTGGCAACAGGTTGGTAGCACGCTCGATGGGACCCGCCACCAGTTGCGGGAAAAAGCTGATGAACGAGAAGAAGGCCACCACATCGCGTGTGGGCTTAATCCTGCGGGCATATACGTCAATCGAATAGCTCAGAGCCTGGAAGGTATAGAAGCTGATACCCACCGGCAGGATGATGTTGAGCGTTGGCCAATCAAGGGTAACACCCAGCGCCGAGAATAACGCCTGCAGATTGCCCGCAAAGAAGTTGAAATACTTGAATGTGGCAAGTATGCCCAGATTAAGGACAATATTTGCAGCGCTTACAGCCCGTTGCACACCCCGACGCCCCTCATAATGCTGGATGAGCAGTCCGCTGAAAAAGCTGCTGAGCGAAGTGATGACGATGAGAATGAGAAAACGCCAATCCCACCAGCCATAAAAGACGTAGCTCGCCACGAGGATGAGCAGATTCTGCCACCGCAGCTTCTTGAAGACAAACCAGTAGAGCAGGAACACTACCGGCAGGAAAATCATGAATGTGAACGAGTTGAAAAGCATAAATAGCGTAAACGCTTAAAAAAAGAGGGCATGCTTGAACGGCATACCCTCTCGGTCAAAATCTCTCTAGGAAAGGGTCACCCCTGACGTGTCTGTTATCTGATAATCATCACTGTTGCCTGGGGTGCTCCAGTCACGATAGGCTGACTGCCTTGAGCGGCATAGATGTTGTAAATGCCTGTCGGTACCCGCTCGCCATCGGCGCCGCTGCCATCCCACAACGCGCTGCCCATGACAGGTCCCAGCTGAGTCACCACATGTCCGTCACGGTCAGTCACAGTAACGTAAGAATTCTCCATTAGATTGGCGATCTTGATCATGCCCGTGAAATCAGGCTCCACGGGGTTGGGGAATGCGTAAACGTCGTCGAAACTGAGGGCTGCGGCATCACCCTCGGCAATGTACTCGGCAAAGCCATTGTCGGTGTAAACAAAGACGCGTCCATTGACGGTATCACACTCAACGGAATATACCGTGTTGCTGGGCAAGTCGCTGTTTTCTGA
>JAEEGH010029721.1_pt1 | contig 10667 bp, 7 predicted proteins | sample 9134181 | NCBI WGS metagenome assembly JAEEGH01 (sample SAMN16246544, study PRJNA631951) | gut metagenome | biome: gut microbiome; feature: rumen; material: DP-attached | host: Bos | place: Iran: Karaj | collected 2018-10
TCGTTATAACCCATTGTAGAAATTGCAACACCTACGCTAAGCGATACACTTGGGATATTTTCTTCAACGCGCTGCAAAAGCTTATTGATGGTTTCGATTTTTCGCTGGATGATGAGCTCTGGAGTGTCGCCGAATTTTGTCATGATTACAGCAAATTCATCGCCACCAATGCGGGCAACATAATCTGTGTTACGGAACTGCTCACTCAAAATTGCAGAGATTTTTTTGAGAACTTCATCGCCTACAAGGTGACCGTATTTGTCGTTTACAGACTTGAAAAGATCGATGTCGATTATGAGGTATGCAATTGGTTCTGCAGTGTCGCTAAGAACTTCCTTGATTTTTGCAAAAGCTTCGCGGTTGATGAGACCTGTAAGAGGATCATGCTCTGCCTTGTGCTTTAAGATTGAAGCTTTAATTTCGTCTTTTTCACGCAGGGCATTGTAGGTTTTTGCAATGAGGCGCATTTCGTAAGAACCAAGCACATGCATTTTCTTTTCGCCGCGGATGCTTTTAATATCATAATCAATCGGGCGAAGAACGAGCACGCGGATTACAATGAACAAGCCAACTGATGCAAGGAACAATGCAACGATTGTAGACATCTGAATAAGAAGGAAGCGGTAGAAGAGGCTTCGATCTTTTGTCTGAATTTCAAGATATTGAGTAAGGATTGTGTCTAAGCCGATTGTTGTATAGCGGTTGATCTTGTCTTTTGAATTCTGATAGTCCATTCCAAAAAGAAGGCGTTCTGCAGCGGTAAGCTTTTCGGTGTCTGAAAGAAGAAGATCTGCGGCATTGATTTTTATATCCTTGAGTTCGGCAGGAAACATTTTTTCCGGGATATTGAGCGCATGGTAAATGAGTGCCATTGCGTACATTTCTATTTGAGCCAGATCCTGCGATTCTTTGAAGGCAAGATCTATTGTCATTTTGATAGAGCCTTCACCATGCAGCTCATTAATAAGGCTAAGCGATTTTTCGCGGTTCTGAACTTCATAATATTCATGGAAATATTTTTCGGCGTAAGTTACATCCTGATTTACAAGAAACAGGCGAACCTGATTTGTTAAAAAGTCCGACGTATCGCGGAATTCGTTAACGGCCTTTGTACAGCGCGCGTAACTTGTCATATTTTTAATGATAGTATTGTACTGCGATTTTTGATGGAACGCAGAAGTAAAAACCCCGGCACACAAAACACAACACAAGATAAGCATACAAAGATTAATGCTGCGGATTTTTATCCCATCTTTTTTCGGATTATAGAAGCGTCTATTCATTTTTCCCACCCAACTTTTTGAATGCGTTTATATTCTGAATTTATTATAAAGAAGAAAATTAATAATGACTAGAGTGCGATGGCGCAGTTGTAAAAAAATTATTAATAAAATGCCTTTTTATAGAAAAAATATATACTGCTCCCGCGGTAATTTACTGCCGCCTGCGGCTTGAGTAATTTTTTTTGGAAAAAATCCTGCGGTGTTGCTTCGCAAATCCTCGGATTTTTTCGTTGGCATGCGCCAAAAAATTCTCAAAAGCAGTCTGCAGCAAATTCCCGCTACGCAGTATATATTTTTTAGATAAATGTATTTAATAATATGTTTTTACAAAACCGATTTCTGGGCGGCGAGGGAATTTATTATTTTATAAAAAATTTCGAATGCTTCTGGGGTTAGTGATGCCAGGTTGTCTTGTGGCGTATGAAGATACTGCCAGGTTGGGGGGATTTGTTTGTTGAGGACCTGGGTTACTTCTGCGGATGGGAGCATTGTTATGGCTACTGCGGGGAGGCCGTTGGCTATGAAGCTGGCGTTGTCGGAATAGCTTATGGGGAGCGTGAACCATTTGCCGTTTGAAACTGATTTTAAGATTTGCTTGGTGCGGTCTTCAAGCTTGGAATATTCTGTAAGAAAGCGCGTTGAAACATTTGATGGAAGCTTTGCAGCACCCAGGATTGGAACATCGCCGCGACCCATGCAATCAAAAACGTAAATGTCATCGTTTGTGATTCCAAGCTTGCGAAAGGTCTGCGCCAAAGGAAAAGCCCCCTGCTCTGCTACTCCTGTGGCTCCAAGCTCTTCGCCATCGGTAAAGATGAGGCGGATGTTGTGTTGTGCAAACATGTGTGGCCCTTCGAGAGCCTCAGGGACCACAGACAGCTTTTGGGGTCCCTGAGCCTGTCGAAGGGCCCACTCCATCAAACAAAACACTGCTGCAGAATTATCGTTTGCGCCAATGCCTATGCGGTCGTAATGAGCAATCACAGTTTTTATGCGGAACATGGGATTATACTGAGTTTTTGGAAATTTTACGTAGATGTGATTTTTTCCTTCCAGAGACATTACAGCAGAATCTATGCCACCGGCCTTGAGGTAGTCCTGTATAAAACGGGCGCGATTGCAGGTAGGAGAAATAAATTCGCTGAAGGCTGGCGGGATGGTGTACATGATTTTATTATAGAATATTTACTATTCCCTAATCAACGAAAATAATATAATATGTTTCTATATAAAATATCACTTTTTTGAGGTAAAAATATGTCTACACCATTGGAAAATTATCTGGCTAGCTGCGGGGGAAAACCTAATGCGGCCATGTGTGCTTATGTTGCAAATCTTCAGCAGGTTGCTAGCGTTGGACCTGATATTGCAGCATCTATCGTAAACGAGCTTGAAAATCAGCGCAGTCACTTGAAGCTTGTTGCTAGTGAAAACTATTGTTCACTCAACGTTCAGGCTGCTATGGGAAACCTTTTGACTGATAAATATGCAGAAGGATATCCAGAGCACAGATACTACGGCGGTTGTGTAAATATCGACGCTGTAGAAAATGTTGCCGCTCGCGAAGCAGAAAAACTTTTTGGTGCAGACTATGCATATGTTCAGCCACACTCTGGTGCAGATACAAACCTTGTTGCTTACTGGGCAATCCTTAGCGCAAAGGTAGAAACTCCAACTTTGGAAGAGCTTGGCGTAAAATCATTGAACGACCTTACAGATGCTCAGTTTGATGAACTCCGCAAGAAGTTTGGAAATCAGAAATTGATGGGTCTGGACTACTCTTGTGGTGGTCACCTTACACACGGATACAGAATGAATGTTTCTGCACGTATGTTCGAAAGTCATCCTTATGGCGTAGACAAGGAAACAGGCTTGCTCGACTATGATGCAATTGAAAAGCAGGCAATGGAAGTTAAGCCTTTGATTCTTTTGACAGGATTCAGTGCTTACCCACGCAAGATCAACTTCAAACGCTTCCGCGAAATTGCAGACAAGTGCGGAGCAGTATTAATGGTAGATATGGCACACTTTGCAGGTCTTGTAGCTGGTAAAGTTTTGACCGGCGATTACGATCCTGTAAAATGGGCAGACATTGTTACAACAACAACACACAAAACTTTGCGCGGACCTCGTGGTGCTTTGATTTTGTGCAAGAAGGAATTTGCTGATTATGTAAACAAGGGATGTCCTATGGTACTTGGTGGTCCTCTTGGACACATCATGGCAGCAAAGGCTATTGCTTTGAAAGAAGCAAATACTCCAGCTTATCAGGCATGGGCTGCACAGGTTGTTAAGAATGCACAGGCTTTGGCAGAAGGTTGTAAAGCTCACAACATTCCATTGCAGACCGGCGGAACAGACAACCACCTTATGCTCTGTGACGTAACTGTTTACGGATTGACTGGTAAGCAGGCAGAAGCAGCTTTGTTCAAGTGCGGTGTTACTGCAAATGCAAACGCCCTTCCTTATGACAAGAACGGTGCATGGTGGACTTCTGGTATTCGTATTGGTACCCCGGGTCTTACAACTTTGGGCATGAACGAAGCAGACATGAAAGAAGTTGCAGACATCATCGACTTTGTACTTAAGAATACAAAGCCTGGACTTACAAAAGAAGGCAAGCCGGCTAAGGGTAAGATTGAGATTAGCGACGACACAGTTGCAGCTGCCCGCGAGCGCGTAAACAAGCTGCTTGGTGCACATGTTTTGTATCCTGAATTGGACTTGGACTTCTTGAAGAAGGAATTTGTAAAATAAATAGGAGGGCGGAGCAAGTTTTGTGAACTTCGATTCTATCGAACACAAAACTCGATAGCAAAGCGTACACCGCCCTACGCCTCAAATAAAAAAAGGATTCGCAGTCTGAAGTGCACCCCTAAAGTTGGACAAATAAAGTTCAATTTTAGGAGGTGCATTTTTTTATGTCTAAATATACATATGATTTAAAAATGCAAATAGTGGTAGAACACGAAACAAAACATTATGGTTCTTGTATTCTAGAAAGAAAGTATGGAATTCATCATAGCCTTATTGAGCAATGGATAGCCCAATACAAGACGACTGGAATTTTTACAAAACCAACAAGACATTTTAGCGGAGAATTTAAGCTAAAAGTGTTAAACTATCAGCAAGAACATCATCTTTCAGATTTACAGACAGCATTACTTTTTGGTATAACAAATCAAGGAACAGTCTGTGCATGGCGAAAGAAATATATTACCGGTGGTACAGAAGCTCTGTTTAAAAAACAAGGCAGGTATTCAAAAATGCCAAAGAAAAGTTTAATACCAAATAAACCAAGAGAAGAATGGACAAAAGACGAAGAACTAGCTTATCTTCGCATGGAGAATGAATACTTAAAAAAATATCTGGCCTTAGTTCAGGAAGACGAGAAAAAGAAACAGCAGCAGAAAAAAGACAGAGAAAAGTCGAAGCTGTAAGCGAACTAAGGTCAAAATACAATGTTTCAGATCTAACAAAACTTACTGGTTTGCCAAGAAGCTCATTCTATTACTCTGATACTCATCCGAAACATGATAATCACCAAGAAGAGCGAGAACTTGTCCAGCAGATTTATCAAGAGAATAAAGGCCGTTATGGCTACAGAAGGATTACTTTAGAGTTCAGAAACAGAGGTTTGACAACTAATCACAAAGTAATTCAGAAACTGATGCATGAAGAACACATTGTATGTAAAGTTCGTCAGCACAAATATAATTCCTATAAAGGTCAGATAGGCAAAGTGGCTCCTAATCTTTTGCAGCGAGATTTCAGTACAACAAAATCTAATGAAAAATGGGTTACTGATGTAACACAATTCAATCTGTTTGGAACAAAGCTTTATCTGTCTCCGATTCTTGATTTACATGATCAGTCATTGATAAGCTGGAATCTTTCCGAAAGCCCTAATTATGCGCAGACTGTTGATATGCTGGAAAAAGCTTTTAAGAAGATTCCTGATGGAACAAATCTAATTCTTCATTCTGATCAGGGCTGGCAGTACCAGATGTATGACTATCAGAGACGTCTGAAAGAAAAGGGAATCCGACAGAGCATGTCCAGAAAAGGGAATTGTCTTGATAATTCGGTGATGGAAAATTTTTTTGGTTTATTAAAATCTGAGCTTTTATATTTACAGGAGTTTGAGTCTGTTGAACATTTCAAAAAGGAATTGATTGAATACTTGTCTTGGTACAACGAAAAAAGAATTAAGGTTAAATTAAAAGGACTGACCCCTTTACAATTTAGGAATCAGTCCTTAAAATCAGCCTAATTAAAGTGTCCAATAATTGGGGTGCACTTCAGTCGCGAATCCTTTTTTTATTTTTGTCTACCCCACACCATTTTGTAATACTACACATTTTCACTATACCTGTCGAGTAATAAGCATTTTTTTTAAATTTTTTCGAGAATTTTTGTAATAACTCGATTTTTTTTGACATATTATATATAGATTTTTTTTTATTCGTACATGCTAACCCACTTAACAACGAAACACATTATTTAGTAGGACGTTTTGAAAGCAGAAGAAAGCAATGCTTCCCACTTATGCGCAAACAAAGCTTTTTAGTGGGTGAAACTTAACACTGATGGCAATGAGATGGCCCATTAAATTGCAAAAATTTGCTTTTAGTGGGAGTGCCTTGAAATTTTGAAGCAGAAGTTTTCCTACTAAATTACATAAAAACTGTTTTAGTAGGAAAGCCAACGTAAAGGAGGAAAAAAAATATCCCACTAAATTACGAAAAACGCTTTACGGTGGGAGAACATGAACAACAGAAGAACAAATATCACCCACTTTATTAAATGTTTTCTTTGTTAGTGGGAGATATTCAAAGCAAGTGTAAGAAAACTCTCCCACATAATAGAGAGCATTCAACTTTTGTGGGAGTTAGTTAACACAACAAGGAGCATAAAATGAAATACGAGCAGTTAAAACCAAATCTAATACTACCGCAGCTGGAAGAAAGGCTTGAAGAATTAAAGGAAGTCCTGAAAAAACTGAATGACACCAATTCAAAGAAATCATTAAATGAGTACAGTTTAAGAATTGCGCAAAAGCAGGGGCATCCGGATTACTATTATGTAAACAAAAACACCTCATCTGCCGGAAAATATATTCCAAAGAACAAAAAGGCTTTTGCTCAACAACTGGCTCAAAAGAATTATGATACAGATATAATCAACCTGCTTCAAAAAGAAATAAAAGCAACAGAAAGCTTTATTAAGCAAACAGGCACAAAGCAATCCAAAAACAGATGGACTTCAAAAATCCAGGCACTTTATAGCAAAATGTGTCCGGCCCGCCAGAATCTAGTCACACCAATAACGCTTCCCGAGGAACAATACAAAGCAAAGTGGGTCGATGAAACATGGGAAGGCCTACCCTTCCAGCAGGATGCTCCTGTTTACACAACCATGGATGGAGTACGCGTCCGTTCAAAATCAGAAGTACTTATAGCAGATGCACTCGCGCGACAAGACGTTCCATACCGCTACGAGTATCCGCTTATCCTGCAAAGGCACCATACAAATGACACTGTCACAATACATCCAGATTTTCTTTGCCTAAACTTAAGAACCCGCCAGGAATTCTACTGGGAACATTTTGGTCTCATGGATTCACCCGAATACGTTCAGAATGCAATAGGAAAACTTCATTTATATTCAGAAAACAAAATCATCCCAGGACACAACCTGATTATAACAATGGAAACGCAAAACGAACCGCTGACACCATATATTATTGAGCAGATAATAACTAAGTTCTTAATCTGACAAAACTTTTAGATAGTTTCTGTCTTTAATAACTGAATGCCCTAATGACACAGACACGGTTACTATCCTCTAAAGCAGGGGATCCATAATAGCTGTGGACAGTACCATAAGTGATACTAACCCACCATGGAAATATGCCTGACTCAATTCGAGACGAAGACCAGTAAACATCTTGCATTTGATTACCGTCCAGGGCATTGAGTACAAGATTCAAAGTATCTTTATTTATATAAATATAACAAAGTTCTGCAACACTTGGCATATACCAACCTGTTGCAAAATTTCCAGTAAGATTATGTGTTGATGCATAATTGTTCGCATAATTAAATGCTGGATAATATACAGATGCATTTGCAGCTCCCGCTGGATCAATTGAACAAATATATGTCCAGTTATCGCTACCATCTAAATCGCCCCTGAATATTGCAGTACCTGCATATACAGCAGGCTCAGTTTCTGGCCAGGAAGTATCTGGTCCATATATAGGAGTACAAATTATTTGATCATATGTATAATTTCCAGTACTTTGCTCACCTCTCCATAAATACTTTCCATCAGTTATTCCATCAGCAGAATTGAAAATTCCCAAATAGCCTCTTGGTATTCCATATTCATCTATGGCATAAAGGACGCCTACTGCATTCTGCTTTTGATCATCAGTAAAAGTAAAATTATTTTCATCATATGGAATAATGGTTCCGTCTGTGAGTAAAACATCACCAACAGAATAAATACCAAAAACCTTTAATACACCTTGTATAGATTGTTCACCATAAGATACTGTGATGTCATAATCACCAATAACTCCTGGAATTATAAAAGTTGCATTGAGAGAAGTGTCACTATTTCTTGTAAAGCTTGTATTGGCAACTATACTTGAATCACTTGAACAAGTTGCTGTAAAGTTGCTGAGGTCTACATCTGGAGTGTCAAAGTTCTCTCCTATAACTTCTGCTGTAACAATAGTATTCTCTTTAGAAATACTTACTAGTGGAATGCTTAAACTTGTGAACTTTGGACTATCATAAACCCAAAGTTGTCTTGTGTAATTTGACTGTAAAACTCCATCAAACAAAATCTTCATGTTATAAATATCTTCAACAGTTGGAACATTAATTTGAGTATCTATTATTTGATAATTTGAACCATTTATTGATGTCCACTGTACCGTACTCGTATCAACAGCTACAGGTTGTTCAAAATATGCTTCTCCAGTTGAATCGTAAAGTTGAATAGAAGGTGTTGTTAAATCAAGATTATATCCTATAATTCTTACAATTACCGTTGTTGAATTTGTAACGGTGGACAGAGCAAATTGCATTCTTTCGTCGGTAAAATATGAATCATTATATGACATGCTTAATTCACCAAGTCTTGCTACTCCACTTACATTAAATCTTGCAGTATGTATTGTATCTGCATTTTCTGCTCCAATTTTACAAAGAACTGTAAATGTTGAACCATACGAATCGAGGTTTGAGCCAAGTGAAGGTACATTAATTGTAGCCGTAGCAGTTCCAGCTGTTTTATCTACAGTAGCATTTGTATTTGTAACATTTCCATCAGGATCCTTTGTCTGAATCTTTACAATTGTTCCATCTTCAAATAAATAGGCATTGCTTAAATGTACAGTAGCAACTACTGTCTGGTCTGGATCATTATATGCAAGATGATAACGGCTCAAAGTGATTGACTGAACTCCTGCTTCTCTTGCAGGTGTAATGCTTGTTTTTGTAGCAGTGCTTGTATTTCCAAGAGCATCTACGGCAAAAAGCGTGAACTCATATTCAGCACCATCACATTCTACATCGTTTATGGTATAAGTCGTATTAGTAATGTGTTCGTCAGCAACTACTACAGTTCCTGCTTTTGTGTAGCTAAGTTTTACAAAATCAAAATCTTCATCTGTTGGATTTGTCCAGGTAACAGTCATTATTTTTGTATTTTTGTCATATAGCGATTGTAATGCTGTTACTGGCGCAGGAGCAGTTTTATCTATATTTGTTATATGCTCCTGTACATAGGCAACATATCCGTCAGAATCTTTAACTACAATAGTATAATATCCGTTTGCCGCAGCTGAAATTGAATATTTGTTATCAAAACCTTTTGTTATAGAAATAAAATCAGAGCTATTCAATACAACTCTTGCATCCGTAAAATCTGGGACATCTGCAGAATATACATAACCTATTTTTTCGATAGAATGATGTGATACATTGACAGTAATAATGACATCACTATTTGTTGAAGATTCTGTACTAAAAAGAGTTCCAATTGCAAGAGCATCAGAATTGTTTACACCAGGATTTGTAAGCAAGTTCCATGCTATACCATTCCAGATATATGAGCATCCGGTTGTCGTATTATAATATGCCCAATAAAGCCCTGGATTTGATGGTGCTATTGAAAATTCACCTTTCCATTGAATTGAAAGTCCATCTGAGCCATCGGTTCCATTGGTTCCGTTAGTACCATTCTGGCCAACATCACCTGGTTCACCCTTTTCTCCCTTTGCACCGATTTTTGCAAGAAGTGTCCATTCTATTCCATTATAAATGTATGAGCAGCCATCTGTTTTATTAAAATATGCATTTAGATATTCAGGTTCACTTATTTCCTCAGAAGAATCAAAAGAACCAAGCCATTTTATACTTATACCATTTGTACCAGGAGCACCATCATCACCTTTATCACCATTGTCGCCCTTATCACCTTTTTCACCTTTTAGTGATTCGATATTTTTTTCAAATTCACTTGAACTAAAATTATTATCAGCCATTGTTGTAGAACCATTTGCAGTTACTACAACATTTGAACTTAGAGAATGAGTTACTCCATCCTTCGTTGCAATAACCTGATAGTTAGCTCCGGCTGGAACATCAGAAATTTTATAGTTTCCAGCATCATCAGTCATAGCCATAAAGCTTGTTCCTGCTACAAAAACAAGAAAGCCTGTATTACCAGTAGAATTATCATCTAAAGTTATAGTTCCTGAAATACTACCTGTGGCAATCAGCTGCAAAACTTCTGCAATAGTTTGTTCGGCTGAACGAACTACTACATTTGTATAAACGGCTTTTTCACTTGAATAAGGACTTGCTGCATAAACAGTATAAGTTCCTTCCTCCAGATTTTCAAAAAGATAAGAACCGTCACTTGAAGTTATTGTATTTGCTGCAATACTTCTGGAATTATCTGCTATATTTCTGGCTTTTGCAGAACGCATTACAGCAATTGTTCTAAGACCATCTGTTTTTTCTAGTGTTACAATAATTCCGGCATTACTTGATTCATTTAAATTAGTGTAGATCACTTTTCCAGAAATACTTCCTGTATTCTGACTATCAACATTTGTTTCCATTCCATTCCCTGGACAAGCAACCAGACTAAGAATAAAAAATACAGAACAAATTACTGTAATGAATCTGAACATTTTTGTTTTCATAAAAACCTCTTATTTTATTATACTTTTTCTATATAAAAAAGAAATACTTCATATTCCTTTGATAGACTTTTTACACCAATTTCACCGCCAGCATAGTTATATCATCAAACTGTTCCGCTCCGGTAACGAAGGCGTTTATGTGGGTGCGGACATTTTTT
>JAEEGH010029722.1_pt1 | contig 10667 bp, 12 predicted proteins | sample 9134181 | NCBI WGS metagenome assembly JAEEGH01 (sample SAMN16246544, study PRJNA631951) | gut metagenome | biome: gut microbiome; feature: rumen; material: DP-attached | host: Bos | place: Iran: Karaj | collected 2018-10
ATCAAGGCCGAGGGGCAGGAACAGCAGCAGGGTAGGGGACAGAGAAGCCAGCAGAGCGGCGCAGGCACGGAGATTCGTCATGCCGGCAGTGCCATTTCCGGCTCCGACCTGTTCATCAAGGTAAGTGCATCGAAGCAGCGCGTACGCGAACAGGAGCCGATACTGCTGACCTACAAGGTGTACACGCTGGTAGGACTGACACAGTTGAACGGTAAAATGGCCGACTTGAAGAGCTTCTACACTCGCGAGGTACCGCTGCCGCAAGAGAAACATTTCCAGGTGGAGCAATTCAACGGCCGCCCCTATCGAACGGTCACGTGGCAGCAGTACGTCATGTTCCCGCAGGCCACCGGCAAACTGGAGATTCCCTCGATAACATACGACGGCATCGTGGTTCAGCAGAACCGCAACATCGATCCCTTCGAGGCCTTCTTCAACGGCGGCTCTGGCTATGTGGAGGTGAAGAAGAAGATCACCGCCCCAGGCATCACCATCGATGTAGAGCCGCTTCCTGCACGCCCGAAGAACTTCTCAGGCGGTGTGGGTTCGTTCAACATCACCGCCCAGCTGGAGAAGACTGAGGTGAAGGCTAACGACCCTGTGAAACTGAGGGTGATAGTTAGCGGTGTGGGTAACATGAAGCTGCTGAAGCAGCCTGAGGTGAAGTTCCCCAAGGACTTCGACAGCTACGACGCAAAGGTGACTGACAAGACGAAGCTGACCACGCAGGGGCTGGAGGGGTCCATCATCTACGACTTCCTGGCCGTACCGCGTCATCAGGGCGAATACGAGATACCCGCGATAGAGTACGTCTACTTCGACACGAAGTCAGGTGCATATAAGACGGTGAAGACCGAGGGCTTTACGTTGCACGTTGCCAAAGGCAGTGGCCAGAACACGGTCGCCTCGTTCAACGGACAGGAGGACGTGAAGCTGCTCAACAGCGATATCCACTACATTAAGACAGGCTCGACGCCGCAGCGTGCCGTAGGCGAGTACTTCTTTGCCTCGCGCGGCTACTGGGTGGCTATGGCCGTCCTGCTGTTGGGATTCGTCTCGCTGTTCGTCATCTTCCGTCGCCGTGCCATCGAGAACGCCAACGTCGTGAAGCAGCGTGCCGGCAAGGCCAATAAGGTGGCCAAGAAGCGGTTGCGCAAGGCTGCCTCGCTGATGAAGGGCGGTCAGGACGGCCAGTTCTACGACGAGGTGCTGCGCGCATTGTGGGGTTATGTGGGCGACAAGCTGAACATGCCCGTCGAGCAGCTGTCGCGCGACAACATCAGCCAGCAACTGTCCGAGCGCGGCATTGACGAGTTGACGCTCCAGCAGTTCATCGGAGCACTTGACGAGTGTGAGTATGCCCGCTATGCTCCTGGTGATGCTTCTGGCAACATGAGCAAGGTATATGAGAGTGCCATCACGGCCATTTCAAATATCGAAAAGGTGAAAAAGTAAAAAGTAGGAAGAGCGATGAGACGTATTATATATAATAAGGTACAAGGGTGGGTAAGGACGTTTTTACTCCTTTGCCTTCTTGCCCTTCTGCCATCCGTAGCCTGTGCGGTGAGCAAGGCCGAGGCCGACAGTGCATACGCGCAGGAGAACTACCAGCAGGCGGCAAAGATATACGAGCAGGTGCTGAAGCAAGGCGTCAACGCCGAGCTGTACTACAACTTGGGTAACGCGTACTACCGTATGGACAACATCACGCAGGCCGTGCTGAACTACGAGCGCGCCCTGCTGCTGTCGCCTGGCGACGAGGACATCCGCTTCAACCTCCAGATGGCGCGAGCCCGAACCATCGACAAGATAACGCCTGAATCGGAGATGTTCTTCGTCACATGGTACCGCTCGCTGGTCAACCTGATGAGCGTCGATGGATGGGCGCGCACGGCACTCTGCTCACTGGTGCTGCTGGTGCTGCTGGCACTGATTTATCTCTTTGCCGACCGTGTGTGGCTGCGTAAGGTAGGCTTCTTTGGCGGCGTGTTCTTCGTGGTGCTGTTCCTGCTGGGCAACCTCTTTGCCTGGCAACAGCGTCGGCTGCTCGTCCAGCGTACGGGAGCCATCATTATCCGCTCGGCTGTACCCGTCAAGAGCACTCCCTCGAAGCATGGCACCGACCTCTTCATATTGCACGAGGGTACGAAGGTCAACATCACTGACTCATCGATGAAAGGCTGGCGGGAGATTCGCGTGGCTGACGGCAAGCAGGGATGGCTGGAGACATCGCAGATCGAGGTGATTTGAAATTTGAAAACTGACATTTATAGTGTGGATGCGCTGATAGAATTTGACAAGCAATTGTTGCTGTTGCTCAACGGCAGCGACTCGCTGTTTCTCGACACGCTCATCACGGTGCTGACCAACGCGAAGACGTGGATACCGCTTTACATCGCGCTGTTCTACGTCGTCATGAAGTCGAACGATTCTGTCGCGCACGTGCTGATGGTGGTTGCCGCAGCAGGACTCTGTGTGCTGCTGGCAGGTACCATCGACGACACCATTGTCAAGCCCCTCGTGGCCCGCTGGCGCCCAGCACGCGACCCAGAGATAGGGCTGCTGGTCGATACAGTCAACGGCTATCGGGGTGGACGCTACGGCTTCTTCTCAGCCCACGCCAGCAACACGTTCTCTATCGCGCTGTTCTTCTCGCTGCTCATGCGTCAGCGCCTGTTCACCGTAGTCATGGTGGCGTGGTCGCTCGTCAACTGCTGGACGCGCCTGTATCTGGGTGTCCACTATCCTGGCGACATCATCGTCGGTCTGCTCTGGGGAGCTGCCGTGGGCTATGGCGTCTACCGTCTCTACACCCGCTTCACGACGCCGGCCACCTACACGAAGGAACTCTGCGACATCCCCATCGCCGTACTCTCCCTGACGTTAGTCTGTGCCCTGGCCCGCGCCCTGTTCTTCCCCGTCTGACGCTTCCTGCATAAGCATTCTATAACGAAAAAAAGCTCCTCCTACCCGTCACGGGCTGGAGGAGCTGATTTACTTAAATCTTTTACTTTTACACTATTTCCTGACTTCGGTGTTGCGTCACCCTATACGCGCGCGCGTATATAGTAGGGAAAGGAAAAAAGAACCCTCACTTCCCACACTTCCCACACCTAAAGGTATGAGTGTGGCGTTGCAATCCCATACCTTTAGGTGTGGGAAGTGTGGGAAGTGTGGGTTAAAAAGTACTATTAGCAATATATACGCATACGCACGCGAGTAATAGCGTTTTTTGCAGCATTCATCAGACTGGTGGGGCTGATGGGTGTCGGTTCGGGTGTGGGCAGAACATGCACCCGACACCCAGAATGAGTGGGTCACTCACGGAATTGAGAAGGCCACTCACGGAGCTGAGAAGGCCACTCACGGAATTGAGAAGGCCACTCACGGAATTGAGAAGGCCACTCACGGAATTGAGAAGGCCACTCACGGAGCTGAGTGGGCTGCCTTCGTACTGCATTCATTTATAGAAGTCGCTTGCCACGTCGGCGCAGTCAACGGCAATCACTCACTGGCAGCAGCCACATTGATGACCTGCTGAATGTCCAATGCATTAACCTTACCGTCCTCGTTCACATCTTCCTTGACAACTGTCTTATCTCCAAGCTCCTCAATGTTCACAAACCTCTTCCATCCCTCTGTGTTGCTATATATATCCTTGCATCCTACCGGAACGTAGAGTGCCGCTTTCTGGTAGATATTTTCATCATTTCCGAATGCGTATTTGCTTTCTGGCGGATTGGTCATCATCGCATTCACTGTAGTCAGGTTGGAGCAATAGGCGAAAGCCAAGGCACCTATGGATGTCACGCTGTTTGGAATGGTGACGGAGGTTAAGCCAGAGCATTCTTCGAAAGCAGAGCTACCGATGGATGTCACGCTGTTTGGAATGGTGACGGAGGTTAAGCCAGAGCAATCATAGAAAGCATATTTACCGATGGATGTCACGCTGTTGGGAATGTCGATGGAGGTTAAGCCAGAGCAACCTTGGAAAGCATATTCACCGATAGATGTCACGCTGTTGGGAATGTCGACGGAGGTTAAGCCTTTGCAATAATAGAAAGCATAGCGACCGATGGCTGTCACGCTGTTGGGAATTACTGTGGTAGAGCACCCTACGATTAACTCATTAGTTGCAGTTTCAATAATGGCATTGCAATTATTACGTGAATCATATTTATTATTACCATTTTCAACGATGACGGAGGTTAAGCCAGAGCAACCATCGAAAGGATTGTCACCGATGGATGTCACGCTGTTGGGAATGGTGACGGAGGTTAAGCCAGAGCAATAGGAGAAAGCATAGCGACCGATGGATGTCACGCTGTTGGGAATGGTGACGGAGGTTAAGCCAGAGCAACCTTGGAAAGCATATTCGCCGATGGATGTCAGGCTGTTGCCAATGGTGACTGAGGTTAAGCCAGAGCAATCAGAGAAAGCCTTGTCACCGATGGATGTCACGCCATCATCAATCATGACAGTCGTAATCTGCTCACGATAGTCGTACCAAGGTGTGGTACCCCAATCATAGTCGCTCATCGCACCACTTCCTTTAATTGTTAGGGTGTGGTCTGCCTCGATATACGTCCAAGTCACGTTCTCTCCACAGGAGCCGCTGTCGTCTGCCATTGCCAGCATGGGCAAAAGGGCAAGAAGGAATAATAAGAAGAAATGTTTTTTCATAATGTTGTTGTTTTTATGTAGTTCATTTAGTCATTAATACATGGTGCAAAGTTACAACATTTTTCTAAAACACAATCACTTTTGCACTAAAATCTTTCACAATAAGACCAAAAACAGCCCGAAGCTTGATACACTTGTTCTTGCTTCGGGCCGTTTCTATCCGTTGTTCTATTGCATCGGACTTAACGGACTTTCACGGACTTTTTTTATTGCATCGGACTTTCACGGACTTTTGCGGACTTTTATTGTTGTCCGTGTTCGTCCGCTGCAAATATATTTCTGCGTATATCTGCGATTTCTGCGTGACTTAAAAAAATTCGACCTGTACGGTTGAAAACTCCTTCAACCAGCCATCCGGTAGTTAATTCTGTGTTCAGTCATCCATCCTTTCAGTTCTCCGTTAATCATTGTTGCTGCAATAACGGCAAGTGCTCCACTTCCTATTCTTGACCACGACATGCCATTATGCTTCTGACGTGTCGCTACGACTAAATCATTTGCCTTTTCTACACGGTTACTTGATATACGCAGGCCCTGTTCATGACGCAGTGCATAGCAAGCCATGTTTGATGATTTGCGTTCTATATATCCTTTGAGTTCTTCTATCTTCAGAGGATTCTTCACATGGGAGTTTTTCAACGACTCCAGATACTTGATGGCATTTTTGTGTCTCCCTGTCCATAGTATGGACGTCAGTTCCTTCTTTATCTGCTGCTTCTCGTCTTTTGACCCTTTTATGGACATACTAAGAAACTCTTTGCATTTCTTCTTCAGATGGAGCCAGTCCAGAATGATTGTATACTGTCTGAATCCGAAGTATTTCTCGATGTGTTCACGGATCGAGGTAGCTCCGTCAGAAAAGAAGATGAGACGATGGCCTTCCATGAGCCTGTTCTCAAGCAGAAACGCGACAAGCAGTTTAAACGCCTTGTCCATGCCTATTGCCGTCAAGGTGTATTGTCTGTCTTCCGCTTGAATATGTATGACCGTGTTTTCGATGAACGACCTGTTCTTCTTGTATTTCCCCTTGCGCTTGGCCTTCTGGAATCTCACACCGATGTCATCAACACTGATATAACAGCATTTCCGGGTGCCGTCTTCAATGCCCGATGTAAGTGCATCATATTTCAGCTTGGCCGCTCGTTCCTTCCCCCGGTTGTATTCCGTGATAAGGTGACGTACCTGCCCTTCCTCTATGACTGCCGGCAGCTTTGGTTTCAGTATCGACGGCGGCAGGGGGGAGTCTTCTGATATAATGCCACTCTGCTTGTCTATGCTGTATGAATCAAGTATGTCCTCAGCCTTGGACATGTAGCCCTCGGACAATGATTTCCCGAACGATTCTACCCAGTCTTCCAAAGTGGAGGTCTTCACTTCTTTGCTTTCCTCGCGATGAAGGACGCGATTCAGCACGTCCGTTGTCTCACGATAGCTAAGCCGGTTTACCAAGCGCAGATTTAGCTCGCTGAAAGACACGCTGCGAAGCCGCTGCTTGGGTTTCATGCCCTTGGCGGCATTTTTGTCCACAGCAACCGAGAAAACGCCTATTTCGCAATCTACGTCTTTCGCAGTTTTACTCGTTTCTGCCGAATCAGACCCCCTTTTTTGCCTGCTCGTCCAACCAGGCCTGAGTGATCTCCTCGCAGATTCCGTTCCGCGCTTTTAGTGCATGGCGTTCATAATCGTCAAAAGTAGACAGAAATTCATCGAGGTTATCCAGGTTCACCTCATCTGGAATATCCTCTTCAACACGCTTCATAATCTCACGACCGTCAGAGGTCGTTATCTTTGCAAAAAACTCTAATTTTGACTTTCCCACGTTCTTTACTCGTTATGATTTACATCTATAACGCAGAATGAGCTGGGATATTTCTTCTGATGTCACTATTCAACCGTACAGGTCGAAATTATTCTCGATTTCTGTTATATTTTGACAACTATTTTATACTCAATCCTTCATTTTTAATTACCACATCAAAGGGTGGGAAACTTCAGTTATTTAACACATTATCATCTACTGATGCCAAATTGGTAATAATAACCAGATTCAAACATGCATTGCCTTCTTCTTTCATAGGGTGTGGCATTACTCCGCCACCACCTATACCGAAATGATCACCTGACATTCCTGACATAACAATTATATTTTTATGTTTAACAATTCTATTGCTCTTCTATTTGATTCCTTCATTTGGCTCCACATAATAGAATCCATTTTTGATGGAAGCGCATTTATGGAATGACAGAAATCGAGGAAGCTCTCTTCTATTTTATAATAATCTTTCTGCATATCCCATTTGGGATTTATAAAGCCCGCTAACCGTCCGGCCCTGTATATGTGGATGTCTACTATTGCCACATCTTCACAGTTTCCATAATTTCTAGCTATCCAAGATGCTGTCTTAAGTCCAATGCCTTTTATCGTCATCAGTTTATCTCTTAGACTGATACCACTAAAGTTTTCTAATTCATCAATGTCGTTTCTCTGCAAAAACCAATATATATATTTAGACTTCTGTCGAGAAAAACGATAATGAACGTCTTTTCCTTTCCATCTGAAAGGGGCGCTAATGGCTTTCTCTAAATCTTCCAATCTTGCACCTCTTCGTATTAATCTCATATTCTTGATACGATGGAAGGCTAAAAGGCCCAGTTCTGCTTTAAAACCATAGCCTCCGAGTAAACATGCCACGACTTCTTCTCTAAGGTTGGAACCAAGTTTATAGTCGCAACATGATGAATCGTCAAGATAATACTGCACTTCCCAGTAAGATTTTGTAAATCGTCGTCCAGCATTTTCCCAATTAATATCAGATAAGAGTTGTGGCAACTCAAGAATCTTATCACGCTCGTCTATACAATATGTGGCATTCATAAACTTTCATCCTCTATTATTTCCAGACCCTCCACTTTACGATTCTGTATTAACTGATTCTAATATCTTCTACCAGAAGTTCCATTCGCAGTAAAACACGCTAATAGTTTCAATCCTTATAAGAATAGTCTTTTGAGCCATTCCAAAAATCTCACGCCATTCGGACTGTCTGGATTCAGCACATGGGCTGTAATTGAAGTTCCCATCGGTTTCCCTGGTTCATCCTGCCATGCCAAATAGCTGTGAATTTTTGCTTTGGCCCTGTGAACATCCTTATATTTTTGAATCTTATCTTCCTCCAGTTGATTCAACACATCGTCAGCCTTTGCCATCAAAGGATCATCAGGCTCAGATAGTGTAGCAACAAAGTCCTCTAACATTCCGGGCAATTTATTATTCGGCATAACCCATACACCAACAATTGGAGCATCTGAAGATATAGGCCGCAAGACGAGACCAACTTCTGGCAACTGCAGATTCCTACAATCATACTGTCCTGTAGCCTGAAGCCTATCCTTTATGGCATCCCAACGTGCCGACACATCTTCATCAGCATCTACTATGACACCTATACGCTCATTCGTCTGAGGAAGAGTCAAGCGTATCTTCAAATTGTCCAACAACTTAGTGATACTATGACAATCTATTACGTCAAATGTCTCAGGTAATTTGGCATTATTCCAGAAAGCAAGGACAACATGCACGTCCTCATTGCCCTCTACCAACAATTTTAGTTTATATTTCTCACTTGCCATAGTTATCTCAGTTCAATGTCGTTTTCTGCAGCAAACATTATATCTTTGTTTTCAGTATAACATACAGGCTCAATCCCAGAGCTGCGCTGCTCCAATCTAATTAACATCCCTTGTTCTGACACATTGGCCTCAGCAAATGCCTTGAGACAGTCAAAGCTGTGCGAGGTCACGAACACCTGTACATTCAACTCTTCTGCCAATAGGAATATAATATCCCACAACTGCTTCTGAACCGAATAATGTAGTCCTGTTTCAAATTCATCTAACAGTAAAACACCGTTCTTGCAGTTAAGCAACGAAAGGATGATTGTCAGCACTCTGTTCAATCCATCGCCCATTGAACTCAGATGCACTCTTCGTCCTGTATCTTTCAATGATACAACTGGAATTCTAAAGCGATCACTTCCTCCTTCATTAACAAATGTGATGCGATCAATGTTCTCGTTAATGATGTTCAGAGCTTTAACGATGAAATTTTCCAAAGGAGACAAAGATATTTTGTCATAAAGAGCCGCATTGTCGGTACCATCGAAATCGACAGTATGAACCATCTGATAAGGAATCCTTTTATAGGTTTTTATTGTAAAAGGACGGATATTATCATACCTGATGAGACTGGTATCACCATCCGCTTTTGTTGCCACCAGTCCGTTTGTTGTAATCGGCAGTTTTCCGCCATTCTCATCTATATCTTCCTGATTATAAATATATAACGTCTGTATTCCTTCTATCCCGTTTTTCCTGAAATCAGAAATATACACCTGCTGAATTGTCAACGGATATTCCTTCTTTTCCCCAAGTTTAATACAGAAAAACTTGGAATAGTTTTCTTCCCATCCGCGGAATAACGAAAGAAAGCGTTCTTTTATCACATCCAATATGTCTTCGTTCTGCTTGCCATAGAAAACAGGTTCGCCTCTCCCTGCTAATATTTCTTTCAGACAATTCTCATCACCATCCGACAGATAAATAGCAATCGCTTCTAGCAGTGTAGACTTACCCACACTGTTTTTACCAACAAAGAGGTTTACCCGCCTTAATTGATTGAGCGTTAATTCTTCAAAGTTCTTGAAGTTTTGTATATAAAACGATTCCATCATCACGTATGTAATTGAGTTTATTATGCAAAAGTAACGATTTTCTTTCACATAAATAGTAAATCATAATGATTATTTCTATTTTTTAACACACGGATTCCCCAATTCACTTATATAAAGGGTGATAAGCAATTGCTTATCACCCAGACTAATAATGTATTAGAACGTGTAGCCGTTCACGCTGTCCCAGTCGGGATCGGCGGTGAGGCGGAAGGTGCCGTCGGAGGTCTGTCCGCTGCCGCCGCTACCGAAAAAACTGCCAGTGTAGCGGGTGATTTGATTTCGGGTGACGGGGACGTTCTCGAAAATGCGCTCCTTCACGGTGTTGTCGTTGGCATCAAGGGCGGTGACGGTGAGGCGCGTCAGCACGTCGTCCTCGGTGTGCGGCAGGGTGAAGATGTCGAAGGTGGTCACGCCAGGGGCGACGGTACGGATTTCCGTCTGCTTCGAGTTCACGCAACCGTAGCCGTCCTTCGGGCTAAAGGTCGAGGAGCCGCCAGTGTAATAGAATTTGAACTTTGTCACAGTGGACGGGATTTCTTCGTCGGTCAGCACCAAGCGGAACATAGCGACAGCGCGGGTCAGTGTGAGGTCGTAGGACTGCACTTCTGCGGTTACAACCAGATCGCCATAATAATAGAAGGTATCGGTCACTTTGTTGTTGGGGAACGTCACCTTTTCTGTCGAGGTAATCGTGGCCGAACCATCACCATTGTGGGTGATGACCACAAGCTGATACGTCCCGGCGGCAAGAGTCAGGGCAACGGTGCCATAGCCAGCATCGCCCTCCTTCTGTGCCACGGTCTTAATCTTCGTGCCGTCAGCATCAAAGATGGCTACATTCAAACGGCTGCACAACTCTGTAATGTCGGTGGCTGCGCGAGTTCTAAACGATTCCTGCTCATACTGAGTCATGTGTAAGATGACATTTGCTTCCTTCATTGGTACAACATCCTCGTCGAAGACAGGCTTCTCGCACGCTGCTACCAGCAGGGCGAGAGCGATTAACAAGTACTTCTTCATAATGGTTCATTCTTTAGTGATTGAGACGGTGGCGACGGGACGAATGCGGGCGGTAGCAGCGAAGTTGTCGGCACCATCGGCTGTAGTCTGAGAGAGAATGCGATAAAGAACGGTGCCGCTGGCATCGTAGAGGTATTTGCCACTGGCGCTTACATCAGATTCAAAGGTCTCGTTGATGGCATTGAGCGCGGCGTAGATGATATTCAGTTCGTCGTAGGTGGGCAGCCGCCAATC
>JAEEGH010029725.1_pt1 | contig 10667 bp, 7 predicted proteins | sample 9134181 | NCBI WGS metagenome assembly JAEEGH01 (sample SAMN16246544, study PRJNA631951) | gut metagenome | biome: gut microbiome; feature: rumen; material: DP-attached | host: Bos | place: Iran: Karaj | collected 2018-10
GTTTAAAAAGATAACCGGTTATCTGACGGGAGCGGGCTTGCACCGTTACAAAGCTCTCGTTTCACGGGATTTTAAGTTCCGGGTGTCTGCCGATTCCGCCACACCGGCAGAATTCCCGGGGCGTAAAGTCCATTTACTATATTTATTATATCAAAAAATGATCGTATTTGTCAACAGGAAATCAGAAAAAGTTTATTAAATTTTTGTTGAATTTTACAACAAATATACGGTAAAAACCCTTCCTTCCTCAATAGAAAAGCAAAAGTGCAGACATACAGTACTGCACTTTTGTTATTTCAAAATAATTATATCAAGGTAAACAGAAACGACCTACTTTTCACCGAGCTGCCAATCGACCGAGCCGTTGCAAAACGGATCGCTGCGTTTTTTCAGCGCGATTTTCAATTTTGATTTAAGATCTTTGATTATATCGGAATATTCTTCGCAGTCGATCCTGTTCGTCTTCTCCCCCGGGTCTTTTTCAAGATCGTAAAACTCATCGATATCCGTAAGATTCCAGATATATTTATATTTATGGTCACGAATACATCTTTGAGTAAAAAGCCCGAACTGCTGTCCGTTTGAAGTTGATACGGAAAACTTTTCGGGATTTTTGCCCGCAATTGTATCCATTAAAGGCATACCGTGACGGACGCCTGCCGCGGGAAGGTCGGCAAGAGCTTCAACAGTCGGCGCAAAATCGAGACAGTTGGAAACGAATTCATCGCAGACCTCGCCTTTATTGAACGCCTTGGGATAGCGGACTATAAGCGGGACGCGGGTTACATCGTCGTAAAGAATGTAGTGTTTATCCATCATGCCGTGTCCGCCGCTGGTGTCTCCGTGATCGGAAGTGAAAACGATCAGGGTATCGTCGAGAATTCCTTTGTTTTCAAGCGTATCAATAATTCTGCCGACGGCGTCGTCGATCTGTGACATCATTCCGTAATAATATGCGACGGTCGGAGCGAAATCAGCCCAGGTCATATTTTCAAGATGCCAGTTCTGGATCTGCCGGCGCTGAATATACGGTTTATTTTCGAGAGTATCGCCGAAACTTGCCCACGGAACGGTATCCTCGGGCTTATACATTGACGCAAACGGCTCGGAAGGACGGCAGGGAAGATGAGGATAAGGAAGGTCGAACCAGACATGCCACGGTCCGTTCTGCTTTTCTATCCATTCACATGCGGCTTTTGCGAGTCTGTGCGGCGCTTCGTCTTCATAAGGAATGGGATTCACATCTCCGAACCAGCCGTTTTTGAATGAGATGTCACCGTATTTTTCGCGGATCTGCCTGCGGACTTCTCCGAGAGGCAGATAATAATCATAACCGAAATCGAGCGCCTGACCATATTCGGAAGAATGCCACTGTCCGAAATAAGCATTGGAAAAACCCGCATTTTTCAGGTTGTTCATCCAGTAACAGTCGTCGGGTTTAAGAGAAGCGACATTACCGAGACCGTAATTCCACAATGCGCCGAAGCTGTCTGCCTGTCTGCCGGACATAAGAGACTGGCGTGCAGGAGCGCAAACAGGCGTGGGAGTATAAGCGTTTGTAAAAAGAACGCCTTCCGACGCAAGTCTGTCAATATTGGGAGTTTTTACAGGTATTTTGCCAAGAGCACCTATACATTCGGCGCGCCACTGGTCAACCAGAATCAATAATATATTCATTTTTTCCACCTCACGGGTGATTATAGCATACAAACGTAAAAAAGTCAACAAAAAGCTGTGAATATCGGATGGTCCGGTATAGAAAAGCGTTATAAAAAAAGTCCTGCCGGATTTAATCGACAGGATCATTCTTTTGCACGGGATACAAAATGCTTCAGTTTTGTGAAGCGGAAAGATCTTCATAAACAGCAGTCAACAGCTTTTTAAGAAAATCACGGTCATCAACGTTGTTTACAAGCAGCATTTTTTTTGCGCCTTCATATGGTGATTCCTCGGACGTATCAGGCATCAGAGATCGCGCTGATGGTGTGGGTTTAGCAAGAAATCGGTTGTCGTAAATACCGCCTACTATCTTGCCGCGGCAGTAAATGATGTATTCTCCCATCATTGCACGATAGGTAATGCCACTCAGCCCGGATTATTGCTCCATGATAAAATCCAGATATGCCTTGCTTGATGCCACTGTCTTATCTCCTTGTCTGGCCTGTCAACCGACGCTTCGGCTGCTCAGCTTTCATGTGTAATGTTATAAAACCGTTTATCAGAAACGACTAGCACTGTATTTTTATCTTATTCCTGTCAACTTGCAGACTCAGCGCTATCTTTCAAGCTGAAAGGAAATAATAAAGTCCTCGCCCGACATATCCTGATTTGAACAAATGTTCGGGAAGGACTTTCTGGTGGAGGCGAGGGGAGTTGAACCCCTGTCCGAAAACTCATCCGCGGGACTTTCTACGAGCGTAGCCGGTTGTTCGTTTTCGCCTTTCGCAGCACAGCAGGCAAAGCTATGAAAGGAACATGCCGAAAGCCGTTACCGGGCTACGGCAATCACCCGGTTAACGTTCACCGCTCATCGACGCCTCTTTCCGCGCCGCGGTACTCGCGGAAGAGACGGCCGCCTTTAGTTAGGCAGCAGCTAATTCTGTTCTATTAGCGTTTAATTTTAAAGTTTGCAGGTTAAAGCGGTCTGCGCGCTGCTCGCTTATCCGGCCTCAAGATCCCCGTCGAAATCCGGTACGCCCCCATGTGATATATTTTGCGTATTATATTATATCATAATCGAGCGGATTTGTCAATCTCTGAGCGCATTATCATTCCGTGATATAATAATTTTTTAAAAATATATCTATTGATATTTTTTTGAATATATGATATACTGTTCGTCATACGGGAATAAAATGTCAGGAGCGTATATGAGTCCGTTTGAAATATTCGCGCAGGCTCTGGGATTTGTCGGAGCCGCAATTTATGTTTTTTCTTTTCAGATCCGCAACGTAAAAAAACTTTTTCTGATGCAGGCGCTCGGCGCAGTGTTTTTTACGGTCCATTTTCTTCTTTTGGGCGCGTATACGGGAGCATTGCAAAACTCGCTTTCCATTCTCAGAGGGATAATCCTTCTTTTCAGAGATAAAAAGTGGGCAAAAAGCAGATTTACCCTTGCGGGACTGATAATACTTTTTATAGTTTCCGGAATAGTGACATACTCCGGACCGTTGGGACTTCTGCCTATGGTTGCAATGATAGTGAGCACTTTGGCGATGTGGACGGGCGACGGATTCAAAATACGCGTAACACAGCTTGCCGCAACATCTCCGTGCTGGTTGATCTACAATATTTCCGTAATGTCTGTATCGGGCATACTGACTGAATCGTTCAATATTATTTCGGTGATCGTTTCATTTATAAGATACGGCAAAAAATACGGAGACAAATAACTGATTTCAGAAAGGGTAAGTAAAATGGATATCAACGATGCAAGAGAACAATACAAAAAGCTTCAGGCGAAGCTGGCGGCATACGGACATGCCATGTCGCTCATATATTATGACGGCGTAACAGGCGCTCCGAAAGGAACGGCTGCAAACAGAAGTCAGACACTGGCAATATTGAACGAGGAGGCATATCTTTTTTCGACCGGTAAAGAAACAGTTGAACTCCTCGAATTTCTTGACAGAAGATCAGCGGAACTTGATGAAAAAGAGCAAAGATCGGTATACCTCGCGCTCAAAGACATACGCGAGATGCAAAAAATACCGATGAAAGAGTATATCGAATATCAGAAGCTTATGGTCGAGGCAGACGACATATGGCACAGAGCAAAGGAAACAAGCAATTTTGATCTGTTTTGCCCCGTTCTTGAAAAGATAATTGATTATACGGTCCGTTTTGCGAAATATTGCGCTCCGGAAAAAGACCCCTACGACTACTGTCTTGACAAATATGCCGAAGGACTGACGATGCAGACATGCGATGCGTTTTTTGATGTTTTAAAAAGCCGGATCGTGCCGCTTTTGCGAAAGATCGGGGAAAAACCTCAAATATCGGACGCATGCATATGCGGAGATTTTGACGAAAAAGCGCAGCGGGAATTTGCGTATGAACTTATGAAGATAATAGGGCTCGATCTTGATCATTGCGGGCTTGCAGAAACGGAACACCCATTTACAACGAGCCTCGGTTCGCATTTTGACGTAAGGATCACAACGAATTATCACCGTGAGAATGTATCGTATTCGATGTTCAGCGTTATTCATGAAGGCGGACACGCGCTTTATGATGCAGGCTCGGAAGACGAGCTTGCATATACGAATCTTGACGGCGGTGCAGCTATGAATATCCACGAAAGCCAAAGCCGTTTATATGAAAACATTCTCGGAAGGAGCCGCGGGTTCATAACATATATTTTTCCCATTATGCAAAAATACTTTCCGTCTCAAATGGCAGGCTATACTGCTGAAGACGTATATCGCGCAGTAAACATGGTCACGCCTTCACTTATCCGAACTGAAGCAGACGAGGTAACATACTGTTTGCACGTAATGGTCCGTTATGATCTTGAAAAACGGCTTATGCACGGTCAACTGAAAGTAAAAGATCTGCCGGGAGAATGGAACAGGCTTTATATGGAGTATCTCGGAATAGATGTTCCCAACGACAGGGACGGCGTTTTGCAGGACAGTCACTGGTCCGGAGGACTTATAGGCTATTTCCCCTCTTACGCTCTGGGCAGCGCTTACGGCGCTCAGTTTTTGCGTAAAATGAATGAGGAAACAGACGTTGAAAAATGTATGTATTCCGGTAATTTCAAGCCGATAAACGAGTGGAACAGAAATCATATATGGAAATACGGAAGAAGCCTGAAACCGGAAGAACTGCTTGAAAAAGCTCTCGGTGAGCCGTTTGACCCCACGGTTTACACAGATTATCTTGAAAAGAAATACACAGAGATATATAATCTTTAACAGCTGAAAACAGGAATGAAAGGTTTGAATCAAGGTGAATAATAACGACGATATCAGAACGAACGAGCATTTCCCATCCGAAGTAAATGCCCCTGCCCGTTCGGACATCGAACTTATTTTACGCAATTACGGAATCAATACCGTCGGTTATATACAGCTGATCGATTCCACCCACGATGCTGACGACATACGTCTGAATTATATCATAGATAAAAAATATGTACTAAGGTTTTGCAATGATCCTGCAATTACGGAAAACCGTTTGAGCGAGCTTAACAGACTTGTCGGAAGATACCATGATGCAGGGATAGTATGTCCCGGATTTATCATGCAAAAAAACGGCAAATATCTTCACGACAAAACACCTTTAAAATATTATCTTTCAGAGTATATCGACCTGCGTTTGGCGAATGAAGTAAATCTTAAAGACATTGATAGTCTCGAAAAAGAGATCACCGACAGTGTTGCAATGTTTGCGGAAAGATACCGCAATGTTGATCTTTCTTCCACATTCGGGATGTACAGCCTTTTTGATCTTGCCCCGTATGACAAAGAGATCGGTATCGATGAAAAAGAGGATAATTTCAACGAGCTGATCGTCTGCCTGCAGGAGATCAGACAGAATGATCTTGCCGATCGACTGACAAAAAGGCACAAAGAAATTCGTGAAAAAATCAAAGCTATTTACACTGATCTTCCGCGTTGCGTATTTCAGGCAGATGAAAACTTTTCGAATGTATTGATCGATAATAACGAACATTTTGTCGGCTTCATAGACTTTAATATGGCGGGAACAGAGGTCGTTGTGAACCAGCTTGCAAATCTGGCGGGCTTTGATTTTGATGAAGAAAACCATTTACCTACAGGGGCTGCTGACAGGTTGAACAGAGCTGTATCTTCATACCGTGAGAACGCAGAACGAATGCTCAGGATATATCATGCTGAAGAAGAAGAGCGGCAGGCGATGCCCCTGTATGCATGGATCGTTATGGTTTGTCAATGGCCGATTTTCTGTTTTTTCAGAGAAGGGCTGAAAAATAATGAATTAAGGAATGAGATCACGGAACTTCTGTCAATGATCGCAGATCTTCCCGAAGATCGTTTATATATTTGAAACGCCATACCGCCTTCCGTAAAGCATATAATGCGGAGGGCGGCTTTTTATATTTTGGTTTTTAAATACGCTGTCTTTCTCAAACATCATAAAAAGGCATCCGAACAAATTGATGTGACAAGATCATCGACGGCAATTTCACATAAAATTTACAAATTGGGACTTGTAATATCGAGCAAACTATGATATAATATTAAAGCCTTGAAAAAAGAAAGACATTTATACAGGGGTATAGCTCAGCAGGTAGAGCAGCGGTCTCCAAAACCGCGTGCCGAGGGTTCGATCCCTTCTGCCCCTGCCAAAAAAAGCACGCATCAAGCGTGCTTTTTTATTTCTATTTGCTTTGGCGAGTTATATTTCTTTGCGGTTATATTCGGCTTGCGCTGATTGATATTGCACTTCGCGCAGTTTGAAGGCAAATAGAATACCACTGCTCCGAAGGGGCAATATCACTTTTCGCTTAGCGAAAAATATCTCATCGAGAGCAGAAAAATATTTCGAATCCAAGGGTCCCAACCATCTGCAAAAAACTATAAACCATATTTTCCCCATAGATATAAAAGTCGCGTATGCGACTTTTTTGTTTTTGCTGTAATGATATTGGTATCTATTATTGATAATGCATGATCAGCAAGTCATTTTGCCGGTTTGTGTATTTTCATTGAGAGAAAACGGAATACTATTGCCGAAAGCCAGCTGAGAAGGCATATCGAAAGAAGGAAAAGTATACCTATGCCCCAGCCCCAGAATAAAAAACCGTAAATATCTGTTTCAGGATTTGATTTTCCTGTCCAGCCGACAGCGTTTATCACAGAATATACCGCACCGTATAAAAATGTGGGAAGAATGCCCCAGAGAGTTATCGAAAAAGGATAATACCGTTTCGGTCTGATAAGAAGAATTTTTATCATACCGACAACAGGGACTATCAGATGGAACCACAGGTTTGCACGCAGATACATATTCTGATAGCCGTATACAGGGCCGAGAAAGCCGACGACGACAAGAAAAGTTACCGTTACAACGGTAGTGCCCGTAAGCTGCAAAACATACAGCCAATCGGGTATTTCTCTGTTTTTTCCGATCATCGTGAATATGATCATGACAAGAGACGCTATTGCGCAGAAAACATTAGACTGGACAGTATAATATTTAAATGCGCTTAAGCCTCTTGAAGAAAGCGAACCGTCTGTTTTTGCCGTCATCATAAGAATCAGGGCGAATATAACGAATATTACGATCGCGATATCTAAAATCAAAGCCGATTTTTTTTGCATATTTCCCACCTTTTATATTACCGGCAAAGTAATCGTTTTTTCGCAAAGTCCTTTTGCCGAAACAGTTAAGGTCACACTGCCCTTCTGCCAGCCGGAACGAATGACGGCAAGTACCCTGCCCTGATATGCAGTGAAGCTGCCCGAACAATAGTTTTCTTCCGTTACGGGACGCGCATTGCCGAATGCGGCGAGTGTTCCGGCGCCTTTGACGTTTGCAGTGCATAGAAATTCGGCATCAGGAACTCTTTTTCCGTTACAGTCCACTATCTCAGCCGTTACAAATGCAAGCGAATGTCCGTCGGAAGAAAGCGAAGCTACATTTGAGGAAAGTCTCAGGGATGCCGGAAAATCTGCCGTTGTTATTTCGTTTCTGCTTATTTCCGTATTGCCGTCATAGCTGATCGCAGTAAGAGTTCCCGGCTCGTAAACGAGATCGAAACCGGCGATGAAGCCGTTTTCCCTGCCTGCCCCCTTGCGACCGAGACTTTTGCCGTTCAGAATAAGTTCTACCTCTTTTGCGGAAGAATAAACATCAGCGTGGAGTGGTTTGCCTTCATATCCGCGCCACGTCCAGTGATTTTCGCACTCGTGCCAGCCCCAGTCGCTCATTGAAACGTCTTTTCCGTAATTCTGAGGATATCTGACGGCAATATAGGTTTCAGGCGAACCCCATACCACCTTGCGGAAGTGGAGCTGAGGACGGTCGAAACCGCAGATATCAAAATCGCTGTCATTAGCTACGCGCCACGGATAAGGGGAGCCCATCTGAGCGCTTTCACCTGTGGAAGAATCGTAATATACGGCTTTGCCTATGCCTGCTTCACCTAAATAATCGTATCCTGTCCATGTGAAATCACCTATAACATACGGAAGTTTTTCAACTTTATCCCATACTTCGGCTATGCGAACAGGGAAGCTTTCCGTTCCGCATATCACTCTGCCGGGGAACCGATGTCCGTCGCTTTCGTATCTGCCGGGAAGATAATTATAGCCCGTAATATCGAGGACAGAGGCGAAAGGTTCCGTATATTTGCCCCAGCAATAATCTTCGTATTCTTTTGCCGAGGCAAAACCGTTTTCTTTTTCAATCTGCTGTTTTTTCTCAAAAATATATTCATCCTCTTCGGGGACTGTTCCGCCCCAAAGTATACATATGGCGCTCGTTACCGGTCTTGTCGGGTCAAGCGAACGGAATTTTTCGGCAAGAGTGGCCGCAACGGAATAACCGTTGCCCGCTCCTCCCCGTTCCGAGACTTCGTTGCCTATAGACCATATGCAAACAGAAGGATGATTTCTGTCACGCAATATGAAGCTTTCCATGTCGCTTTCCCAGAACTCATTGAAATACAGGTGATAATCGCAATTATTTTTTTGGATATTCCACATATCAAAAGCTTCGTCGACAACTATAAGTCCGAGTTTGTCGCAGATATCGAGCAAATGACGTGACGGCGGATTGTGTGCGCTTCTTATCGCATTGAAACCGTTTTTTTTCAAAAGCGACAGCTTTCGATACTCGCTGTCGTAATACGAAGCCGCTCCTAAGATCCCGTTGTCGTGATGAATGCAGGCGCCTTTCAGTTTTACTGTTTTGCCGTTGAGCATAAAGCCGTTTTTTGTATCCGCAGATACCGTGCGGATACCGAAAGAGACGGAATCGCAGTCAAGGATATTACCGTTCAGGTCTTCTATTATCGCATTTACTTCATAGAGATGAGGTGTGTCCACGCTCCACAGTTTTGCGTTCGGAATTATGAGATGCAGGCGGCAGAGAGTCTTTTTTTGTGCATCAATGTGAAAGACGGAGGACGATCTGTTTCCTTCCGCTTCGGCAAAAACACGAAATTCGCCCGACGTTTCCGTTTCATTATGAGCGGTCACTTCAACCGTAATATACGCAGCGCCGTTATCTATTCTGTCGGTATGAGCATAAATACCCCAAGGAGAAATATGAATGCGTTCGCTTACAAGGATATCCGCGCTCCGATACAGCCCTGAGCCGCTGTACCAGCGGGAGTTGGGCTGCGCGGAATTATCAACATCCACACGGAGTGAACCGTTTTGTTTTTCTGCGATAAAATCCGATATATCAACATGAAAAGGAGTATACCCGTATGGATGAAAAGCAATTTTACGATCGTTGTAAAAAACGGTCGTAAGTCCGTATGAACCGTCAAACTCCACGATTATTTTTTTGTTTTCCCATTCTTTCGGGACCGATATTTCTTTTTCGTAAACTCCTGTTCCGCCTTCATAATAACCTGAAGCGCTTGCAGACAGCGCGTCGGGCGATACATCTGTTTCAATGGTAAAATCGTGAGGAAGGTCGACGATACGGACGGAGCTGTTTTTATCCGATGTAAACTTCCATCCTCTGTCAAGAGAAATGCGTTTCATGTGATATCCTCCTTATAATGTTTTAATGTTTGTGCTCCGAATCAGCCTTTTATTTTTATGCTGCAAGAGCCTGTAATGCCTGAAAGCGTTTCACACCGTTCTTCCGGCATATTTTCGCGCTCGGAATTTGTTGCGACCTCGATACGAACGGTATTCAATCCCTGTTTAAGATATCCGCCTATTTCAAAGCAATAATCGGGAACGATCTGCAGTCCTGCGCTGTTGCCGTTCACGAATACCTCAACGCCTTCGTGAGCATCGCTGACAGACAACACTGCACGAGACGGGACCTTATCGATAAGAACTTTTCTCTCATATCTCACAAAGCCCGAAAAATGAGGCATTTCGGCAGCGAGACAGTCAGGAAGGGATACTGTTTTGCCGTCTTTGAAATTCGGATAGTCGATCGCTCTGCAGATACTGCGCTCCCAGTCGTTGTTCAGGGGGATCTCAGTGCCTTCAAAACTTTCGGGAAGGAAATATGATGAAGACGCATTGCAACAAAACAGCAATATCGTACTTTGAAGCGGTTTCAATGTGAGGCAGACTTTTGTGCGTTTATCATATGCTTCGGTTTTTACTCTGCGAAGACCGTTTTCCCATGCGTCGTAAATACAGCATTCGCCTGAAGACGGCAACGAAACGACCCCTTCCCAGAGTTCCGTGCCTTCATTTACAAACATCCATAAATCCATATCCGACGCGATATGAAGCGCACGGATATCTCGATTTACAGGATCGAGTAAAACGGAACGCAAAGAGCCTTTGTCAAGTTCATCGGGAATAAGCTCGGGACTGATGTTTGCGGCATTGATTATCTGAACTCCCTTTTCTTTCAGATAAGGAAGTATTTTTTCAACGCATGGCGCAAGATGTTCGCATGCAGGAATGACAAGCGATCTGTATTTTCTTCCGTTCACGCAGAGGCCTTCGGAAAGATCAGTATTGTAACGTTCCTTT
>JAEEGH010029727.1_pt1 | contig 10667 bp, 9 predicted proteins | sample 9134181 | NCBI WGS metagenome assembly JAEEGH01 (sample SAMN16246544, study PRJNA631951) | gut metagenome | biome: gut microbiome; feature: rumen; material: DP-attached | host: Bos | place: Iran: Karaj | collected 2018-10
GAAACACCAACGGTCTCCTCCACAAAAGCCCACTCAGGAAACGCACCTTCTACACTTCGAAGTTCCTCTCCTGTATAGGTCATAAACTTTGCTCCCAAAAACTGGGCCAGTTTCATAAGTCCCACTTCATTTTCTTTTACATCTATTGTGGCAATCCCGTATAGGTTTTGCCGTAATTCTTCCAGTGAAAACTCACTTTTTACAAATTCCAATAACTCTTCAAAACTTTTATTTTTTTTGCATCCCATTCCCAAAACCAATCTTTTAGGAATCAACGTAAAGCCTTCTTGTGCTTCATCAGACAAATACACATCTGTAGGCGTGGAAGCCGAATCATGGGAAATTTCCACGTTTTTCGGAAGATTTCCTTCTACGAAATAGGGAAAGCTTGCAGTAATTTGAATCCCCTCTTGTTTTAAAGTCTTTGAGGCAACCACCTTTATTCCATCTTTGTCTAAAATACGAAGTCCGTTTTTTCTTGCAAAAACATCAACAGAAAATGCCTGATGAAGATCTGTGGCAGTGGTAATAATTGCCTTTGCCGAAAGTGCATCAGCCAAATCTTTTGCAATTTCATTTGCGCCACCAAAATGTCCGGATAAAATTGGAATCACATTTTCCCCAAGTTCATCCATAACGATTACCGGACTATCGGAAAGTTTGTTTTCCACAAAGGGCGCAATGATTCTTACTGCAATTCCGGTAGCACAAATAAAAAGCAAAGGAATCCGCTCATAAAAACACTGCTTCACCCAAAGAGATAACTCCAACGCATCCGGCTTTTCTTCAAAGAAAACATTGGGACAGTTGTCCTTCAATCTCTTTGCAACTTCTTTTCCATTTTCTGTAAAGTAGGTAATCCCCACAATATATCTAGTTTTCACGGTCGCTCCTTGCCTTTCGAAATCCTGTTTCAAAATCCGGGGAATAAAGCTTTGACAACGCATATCCGGATTTTGAAATCACATCTCCCACTAACACTACAGCCAGATTTTTAATTCCATGGAGTTCTGCAGTTTCTGCCAAGGTTTCTACCCTACAAATGTACTTTTCTTCCTGGGGCCAGGATGCTTTATACACAATGGCTGCCGGCGTATCCTTACGATATCCACCGTCCAACAATCTTTTTTGCAATTCCTCCATCATGCCGGCACTTAAATAAATTGCCATGGAAGCTTCATGAGCCGCAAAACTTTCTATGGACTCTTTGGGCGGAACGCTAGTTCTTCCTTCCATCCGGGTAATAATCAAGGACTGGCTTACATCCGGAAGGGTATATTCCAGATTTAAACTTGCAGCAGCACCAAAAGCTGCACTAACTCCGGGACAACTTTCATAGGGAATTTCCCTTTCATCCAACAGGTGCATCTGCTCCTGTACGGCTCCGAAAATACTGGGTTCTCCCGTATGTAGTCGAACAATGTCTTTTTCTTTTTGATTTCCGTCCACCATCACCTGTAACACTTCATCCAAGGTCATAGTGGCACTGTTATAAATCTCTCAGGTTTCTTGTGCAGAGTCCAAAAGCTGTGGATTCACCAATGAACCGGCGTAGATGATAATGTCTGCTTTTTTCAAAAGATTCATACCACGAACGGTAATCAAGTCCGCTGCACCGCAGCCTGCTCCAACAAAATAAATCATTTGATTCCCTCTAATATCTTCCTTGCATTTTTGGACTCCGCCAGCAAACCAAATTCATTGGAATACAAAATGCATTCTGTTTTGATCCGTCCCTGTGCCCGAAAATCCAAATAGAACAGTATTTTCTCAAGGACGATTTCCATAGTTTCTTTCAAAATATTTGCTTCTTTTATAAGAAAAAGTGCTTCTGTAGTATTCAAACAATCCAGAATCTTTCGAGCCGTCGTTGCAGAAGCGCCGGCTCTTATGGCACATCCGGCTAAAATCTCCATCCTTGCATCTGCTTCATGAGAATGGGTATTCATGATACCGCCGGCTACTTTCACAAGCTTTCCAATGTGTCCTGTGATTAAAAGTGTCTCAAACCCAAGATCACAGGACATATCCACAACCTCCCCAATATAATTGGAACATTTTACACTTTGGTTCAAATCATAGTGATAGGTTTCTTCCATAAATTTCAAACCGTAGTTTCCCGGAGAAACCACAGCGTTTTTCATTCCAAGGGCTTTCTTTTGCTTTAGTTCTACCAAAATGGTATCAATCAAAGCCTTGGTACTCATAGGCTCCACGATTCCTGTTGTACCAAGAATGGAGATTCCCCCTACAATTCCCAAACGGGGATTGAAGGTCTTTTTCGCAAGTTTTTCTCCCTCGGGAACGGAAATGACAATTTTTAATTTGCCTTTAAAATCCAGAAACTTGCAAACTTCCAGTACCTCTTTTTCAATCATTTCTCTGGGAACATGATTGATAGCAGCATTTCCCACAGGCTGATCCAATCCGGGTAAGGTCACACGACCTACACCATATCCACCGTCGATCTCCAGTTCTGCTTCTTTTAAAGAATCCTCACCAATGGACACCTCTGCTCGTACATGGCTTCCCGTGGTAACATCCGGATCATCTCCGCCGTCTTTTACGACACTGCAGCCGGCGCTGTTTTCAGAAATAAAAATATCTTTTATATCTGCATCAAACATCACCCCTGCCGGAGTTTCAATGGAGATCTTTTCTTTTTTTGTTCCTGTTAAAAGCATGTACGTGGCGGCCTTTGCTGCTGCCGCTGCACAACTTCCCGTGGTAAAGCCTTTTTTCATCCTTCACCTCATATTTTAAACATCTAAATTGTATAGTAATGCGTTTACAATCGCCGCAGCGATATTGCTTCCGCCTTTTCTTCCTTCGTTAATAATGTAGGGCACATCGGAATTTAAAAACAGTTCCTTCGCCACCACCACATTTACAAATCCCACCGGAACACCAATTACAAAGTCCGGACGTAATCCCTTTTTTTGCATTAAATCATAAAGGGATATCAGCGCCGTGGGGGCATTTCCTATGGCAAAAATAATTGGCACATCCAGCTCCATGGCACGTTCCATAGAAACCGTAGCCCTTGTTACCTGACGAAGTTTTGCCTCCGTTGCCACATCCTCATCCGCCATAAAACAATGCACCTCTCCACCATAGGCGGCCAATCGTTTTTTGTTGATTCCAGAAAGTGCCATATTGGTGTCTGTTACAATATGAGCGCCATTTTTTATGAGATTCTTTGCAATTCGTATCCCGTTTTCTGAATAACGCATGGTTTTTGCATAATCAAAATCTGCACTGGTATGAATCACTCTTTTGGTAATAGGCGCTTGCTCCGGGTCCAAAACAACACCCATTTTTGACAGTTCATTCCCAATAATTTCAAAACTGCGTTTTTCAATTTCCGACGGTAAAACAAATTCTATTTCCATAAACTGTAAACAAACTCCATGTCTAAATTCTTTCTTAAAACATCTGCCAACTTATCGTACTCAGCGTCCTTCAACGCCCTGTAATCCAAAGCTCCGGCTTTTAATTCCACCTGCTTTTGATCCGCCAAGGCCTTCATCAATTTATAAGCCAGTTCTCCCTGATCAAAAATCCCATGGACGTAGGTACCAAAAATATTTTCTTTTTGTAATAGAATCACATTTCCAGCTTCATCCTTTTGGATTACATCTACAGATGCCAAGGATTCCTGCCCAAAAACACTGCCATTTTGACATAAGCTGCTGGTTCCGTTATGAATCTCATAACCCCAAAATGCTTCCTTTGAAAGGGCACCATACACATTGGACAAATTTGAAAATCTTCCCGCAGTTTGGCTTCGATGTTTTTGGGTTTGCAGCACGGATTCCATAGGCAAAAGATTCAAGCCGCGAATTTCCTTGAAACTATCCCCTTCGTTAGCGTCGTTTTCCACACCATGGGGATCAAAAATCTTCTTCCCCAACATTTGGAATCCACCACAGATTCCCACTACAGGCTTCTCTTTTGCAAAGCGCTTTATCGCCGATTCCATACCTGACTCAATTAACCATTTCATGTCGGATATGGTATTTTTACTTCCAGGGACAATCACCATGTCTGCAGCATCCAGTTCTTTTGGATCTGTTACATATCGAACCGTCACTCCCGGTATCGTTTCAAAAGGAGCCACATCTGTAAAATTTGAGATTCTCGGCAAACGCACCACAGCAAGAAGAATGCTTCCATCCTGTTGATATCGTCGATTGTCCAAGCGCTCACTTAAACTATCCTCATCATCAATCATAAGAGGCACATAAGGAAGGGTTCCAACTACCGGTACTCCACCCATATCTTCAATCATGGTAATACCGGAATCCAACAGGCTCTTATCTCCCCGAAATTTATTTATCACCAAACCTTTTACTCTTTTTCTATCTTCCTTTTCCAAGAGTTCCAAGGTTCCTAAAAGCTGTGCGAACACTCCACCTCTGTCAATGTCTCCCACCAACAACACCGGAGCATCCACCAATCGGGCCATCCCCATATTTACAATATCATCCTTGTTCAAGTTGATTTCTGCCGGGCTTCCCGCCCCTTCGATGACAATAATATCCGCCCACTCTTCCAGTTTTTGATAGGCAGCCAAAATATCCGGCACCAGTTTCTTTTTATAAGAAAAGTATTCTCTGGCGCTCATATTCCCAACCACTTCACCATTTACAATTACCTGGGAACCCACATCATTGGTGGGCTTTAAGAGAATGGGATTCATATAAACACTGGGAGAAACTTTTGCGCACTCCGCCTGCATGGCCTGGGCTCTTCCCAGTTCCAATCCCTCCTTTGTTACAAAGGAATTTAACGCCATATTTTGCGATTTAAAGGGAGCCACCTTCCATCCGTCCTGTGCAAAAATTCTGCACAACCCGCCTACTAAAAGACTCTTTCCGACGTTTGACATTGTTCCCTGAACCATGATTACTTTTGACATATTAACCTCTCAAGTGAATTCGCATAGTTCCATAACCCCTCTGCCATTACGTTTCCACTGCCGTTTTCCATTCCATACATCACTTCCAGATTTTCTCCTGTGAGAATCTCCTTTGGTGTTCCCACCTGATACACGGCATTGTTATAAATACCAATTACCAAATTAGCCATAGCCGGTACAAATTCCAACTCATGAATGGACATGACCACAGCCTTCTCTTTTTCTTTCACCAATTTCCTGATTACCGATAAAATATCCAATTTATATTGCACATCCAAAAAAGATGTGGGCTCATCCAAAATCAATAGATCCGTATCCTGGCAAATCGCCCTAGCCAACATAATCCGTTGACGCTGTCCATCACTGACCTTGGAAAAATCCTCACCGGAAATCTCCTTTGCCCCTACCATTTGAATCGCTTCTTCAATGGCTCTTTCGTCTTCTTCTCCTAAAATTCCCAATCTTCCGGTATAGGGATAACGACCGGTGGCAACCACTTCATAGCAGCTCATGAGTTCCGGATGGATTCTTTCCGTAGTAACCATGGACACTTTTTTTGCCATGGATTCTTCGTCAAGTTCCATATCCTTCATAGAACAAATACTGATTTCACCGGAAAGCTTTTCCAACTGCCTTGTTATGGTTTTTAAAATAGTAGATTTTCCTGCGCCGTTTCCTCCGATTAATGCAATGATTTCACCTTTTTTTACATCAAAGGATACTTTATTTACAACAGGTTTTCCTTTTGCATATCCCACATCAAGGGCCAAAGTACTTAAAACATTATCCACGCTGGTTTGCCCTCCTCGCTACTAAAATGTAAATTACAACAGGCGCCAAAAATACAGCCGTCACTGCACTAATACTTACTTCCGTAGGTGCGAAGGCACTTCTTGCTATGCAATCACAAAGTAAGGTAATCACTGCTCCTCCAAGGAAACAACCGGGAATCATAATCAATGGTTTCGCAGTTTTCATAACGCCTCTCATAATATGGGGAACCGCAATTCCCACAAAAGAAATGGGGCCGGCAAAGGCGGTGACCGTAGCTGACAAAATACTGGAAAGTAATATTAAAACAATTCGCAAACGTTTTATGTTTACCCCCATATTTCTCGCATAGGCTTCCCCTAACTGATATGCGCCAATAGGCTTTGACATGAAAAATGAAATCACCAAAGTAAGACTCACAATGCAAAGGGAAATCCAAACATGTTCCCAACTGATTCCGGAAAAACTTCCCAACGACCAGTTGTGCAAATTTACAATATTGGAATCATTTGCAAAGGTAATGACAAACTCTGTAAGCGCCGAACAAATATAGCCAATCATAACGCCACAAACCACTAAGAGTGCCATGTTTTTCACCTTGCCAGCCAACATCATAACGATAGACATAGAAAGAATAGAGCCCACAAACGCGGCAACTACCATAACAAAAGAACTGATATATACTCCTTGTCCTACCATCACCACCATACATATGGCCACAAATAGTTTTGCTCCGGACGAAATACCAAGCACATAAGGACCTGCAATAGGGTTTCCAAAAAAGACCTGCAATAAGTATCCGGACACCGCAAGGGCTCCTCCCAAAACCATTGCTGCAATTATTCGTGGAAGACGAATAGAAAGAATGATACTTCCATAGTAATCTTCCCCGGAAGAAAACAATGTGGCAAAAATATCCTTCATCGTTACATCTGCACTACCTACACGAATACTTAAGGCAAAACACAAAAACAGTATTCCAATCATAACAAGAAACAAATAGGTATATCTTTTCTTCTCCGGTTTCATGGTTACTCCTTCAATTTATAGAAACATTCTCCCCTTTCAAAAGAGTCTGTTAATATCAAATGTAATTCTTCTATAAATTCTGCCACTTTCGTCGTCTTTTGAAAATATCCTTCTCTTAAACAATAGACGTTTTTATCTTTCACTGCCTGAAAGTCTTTCAATGACGGCATGGACTTGGTCAAATCTTCTATAGAAGAAACTTCTCCTTCAATGGTACTGTTGTATATGAGCACATCGGCATCCACAGCACCCACATAAAAATCTTCCATGGAAATCTTTACCGTAGACAAAGCATTGTCGCTATCCGAAATATCCCCCGGCACATAGTTTCCTCCAGCCATAGCAATCATAGAAGAAATATAGTCTCCATTTTTTCGAACGGTAATCTGCCCGTTGGAGTTGATAGAAAAAAATGCAACACTTTTGTCCGTCGCTTCTACATCCAATACATTTTTGGTACGACTTACCTGGTTTTCAAACACCTCTGTAGCCGCATCCAAATGTCCATATAATACACCATAGAGTTTTATCCACTCCAGCCTTCCTAAAGGAGAACCTTCATAACCGGAAGTCTCCACCAATACAGGAATCCCCAACGATTCCAATTTTTCTTTCACCTCCGGGTTGTGATAAATCATGGTGTTTTCAATGGCAAAATTACAGTCTTTGGAAACCAACAATTCATAATCCGGAGCAGAGTATTTCCCCGCATACAAAATCTCTCCATCATCTATGGCAGATACCGCCTCATCGATATACCAGTCTTTTGCATCACTTCCGGAAAAGGCAATATCAGAAAGGCCATCGATATTTACAATCAAATCCATCACAGAAGTGGAAACCAAATAGGTCTTATGGATTTGCCCCAACACCGTCACATTATCTGACAGTCCCTTTACAGATGCATCCGCTCCATCTAAGGGTCTCAAAAAATACTGATTGGAACTAACGCCGGTAATGGTAATAAATGCGTACTCATCCCCTTTATCACTTTTGTAATAATCTACAGAGAAATTATTTGCATAATCCAGTTCCAACGAAGTTTCATAAGTCAGATTCCCCAAACGAACACTTCCGGATTCCGTCGTCTCATCTTCACTTGAACTATTGGAAGAATTATCCTTTCCTGTCTCAGTTGATGAAGTGGCATCTGAAGCACTTTCCCCCGGAGCAAAAACAGTAAGTTCATACTCAATTTCATGGGGTGTACTCATGGCTGTGGTATCGCCAATCACCTGAAATGTTTCGTCAAAATTTTCAAAGGGTATGGTAAATGTGGAGTTTTCCCCTTCTTTTCCTTCGTTCTCATACCTTTGATCTTCTACCAGCATATAGTCATAGTGAGAACTGGACCAAACCAGACAAACGGTTTTTTCATCACCTTCCACTACCACACTGGCAGGTGATTCCACCGTTGCTCTGCCGCTACCACCGGAGAGTGACACCTCGCAACTGTATTCCCCATCAGCGACTTCATTATTTATGTTTTCTGTTTCATTCTTATAAAAAAAGCTGCAGGCTGTTAAACTTAAAGCCAGCGCTGCAGCAATTATAATTTTAAAATATTTCATTTATTATTTCTCTAATAATTGAGGATTTGATACAGATACCTTGTGGTCGTACCAAGTTCCTTTTTCACCTAAAATAGCTAAGTCAAACTCTTTGTTTAACTCTTCAACAGGAACATCAAATCCATTTACAGTTTCTATAGTTCCATCTGAGTATGTCACTTCATCCTTGGTTGGCTGAAGCCAATTTGCCTCATCCTTTTCCGCATCAGCTGCAGTTCCCACATAAAGATTTACAATTTTTTGAGACACAAGAGAAATGTGAATATACATCTTTCCGTCTTTTACGGTAAGTTCTCCTTTGCCGTCCTTTGCGTCATTTACATGGAACATACTGCTATCAGTGGCGAAATCTGCAAGATAAGTTTCACCTTCCTTTAATTCATCCGTAGATGCACTTTCAACCGGTGCAACCCCTGTTGCTTCAGAGGTATGGGCTACATAAATTGCCTGAACATCAGCAATTTCTCCCAAGCCTGCAATCTGACAGTCAACAGATTCAAAAGAACCATCTGCTTCAAACATAGATTTCCAAGAATCTTCATCATCCCCTGCCATATCATTGTTGGCGTGATCTCCTGCAACCACCATAAGTGGACGAAGAACTACTTTTTTATATCCTGCTTCTTTTACTGCAGCAATTACATTTTCTACAGAAGTTTCTTCCGGCTCACCTTCAACAGTACCGATAAATACGTTTTCATAACCAAGCGCATCCATCTGTGTCTGCATCTGGCTATAGGTTACCTTTGCAGTATGACTGGTACCATGTCCCATAAACACAAATGCAACACCATCTTCTGCAGCAGCTTCTCTGCTTTCGAATCCACCATCAGAAACAGCCTCTGCTGTAATAGCCTTTGCAACAGTTTCCTTATCCTCATTTACTTCAGAAGCATCTGCTCCCACCTGTCCCAAAAGGGGTTCTGCAATCTTTACGGATTCAAACTTATCAGCATAGGTTTCTACTGTAGCTGTCAACTCGTCATATTCAGCACCGTGCATTAAATGTGTGGGCTGAACAACCAGATTCTTTACGCCATTTGCAACAGCGCGATCTAAAGCCTGTTCCACATTATCAATCTTTTCATCATCACGAGCCTGAATATGATTAATAATAATCTGTGCCGTAAATGCACGTCTTACAGACCAGTCAGGGTATGCTGCCGCAATGGCCTTTTCTACACCGCCTATATCTGCAACACGGCTATCATTAAAAGATGTACCAAAGCTTACTACAAGGATTTCATTCTCACCAATATCATCCTGATTTAAGGGATCATCCTTTGAAGCATCACCGGTATCTCTACCAAAATAATCCGGATCTGCGTATTCCCCTTCTACAAGTTCCTTTTGCGCATCCGTCAAAGCATCCCATGCTTCTTTTGCAGCTGCACACTGTTCATCTGTCTTGTCTGTTCTTTCCTGAACATAGATTGCATCAATTAATTCCGCAACCTTGTCTGCTGCCGCCTGATCATCCTCTGTCTCCGAAACAGTATTGTCTGTCTCTGCTACTTTTGCACTGTTTCCACATCCTGCAAATAAGAATGTAGCTGACATCAACACTGCCAACAACTGTAAACTTTTCTTTTTCATGTTCTTCCTCCTAGCAAGTCTATATGTTCATTCCTGATTTGCAAACATCCACTCCAAAAGAAAAAGACTGCCATAAGCAGTCTCTTATCATATGCACAAAAACAAAAGGCCCGAAGACCTTTACTGATTCATGTGAATAATGATTCGAGTTCCGCAAATCAAAATTACAAGAAATAGGCAGGTCTCCTGACTTCGATCAACATATGCTTTCTCTTCCCAAGCATTTTACTCAGTGATATGAAAGCACACTCCCTAACACAGTGACGGCTTCGCTCCGGATTCTCACCGGATTCCCTTTTCACCCATACCTATATAAATATTATGGGCACCTAAATCCTATGAATGATATAAATTTTTTAAAAAAATAACATATTTATAGGGGTGTGTCAAACTTTTACATTTGCGTGAGTTTTATCTTCGATTTCTAATGTAATACTACTCACTGTTTTCTTAACTATAATTTCTTGACCAGTTCCTCAATCAGCCGATTTACAATTTCCGGTGCATCGGTATTAGAATTATGCCCCGCGTCTTTTATCCATTCTATCGGAATTCCGGTATTCTTATGCCATGCCTTATTATACCGGATACAAGAGCCGGCATGATCTTTTTCTCCGCAAATTAAAATAGAAGGGCACTTAATCTCATATGGTAAATTTGCCTCCATTGCTTCCGCCAATATCCGATAACCATGACCTGCTATTTTTGCATATCTCTCCTGATCACCATTATAGGTCATCATCATATTATGCATTATTTTTCTTCCATAGCTCGACGTA
>JAEEGH010029730.1_pt1 | contig 10666 bp, 6 predicted proteins | sample 9134181 | NCBI WGS metagenome assembly JAEEGH01 (sample SAMN16246544, study PRJNA631951) | gut metagenome | biome: gut microbiome; feature: rumen; material: DP-attached | host: Bos | place: Iran: Karaj | collected 2018-10
GAAATGTGGTTCTGAGCAGACAGGTATCTTTGAGAAATATGGGTCTGGAGGCCGGTACAAAGTACACGCTCTCGCTTCAATTAAAGAAGAGTACCCTTGAGATTCAGTTGAAAGTGCTGCCTTGGGAGTATGAGGATTACGACTGGAACTATGCCGATCACTCCATTTCCGCCAGAAGCGGCGCCGGATTCAAGGACGGCGTGCTGGCCTTCTATCGTCAGAATCCCGGCACGGGAGAGTACTCGGTGGCGCCTACCACCGACGAGTGGTCTTCCAAGACGATGCGTTTTACCAGTCGCAGTGAGCAACTCAAGGGGCGTTTCTTCATTGAAGCACCGACCTCCGGCCGCTGGCAGGTGACGACGTATCCGCTTTCCGCCGCCGAGTATTTCATCGTGGAACCCTCCTCCGGCGACATCGATGCGTTTACAGACGACGGCAAGGTAGAATTCACCGTCAAGGCGAACCCGGACAGGACGCCTTCTTCTACCCAGACGCTCTTTTTCAATGTGGCCATCTTCTTTAACGGAGAATGGCACGATGCGAATTCTGAATTCAACCGGAAAAACATTAGACTAGTATTGGATGCGAACTAAACTCATCATATTGGCATTGTCGCTGCTGGCACTGGCCGGCTGCGTACCGGAGGTTCCCGAGTACGGCGAGGGGATTGTCCTGAACCTGGTTGTTGCAGATTCCCAAACCCGCGCCACCAAGCCTGGAGAAGACGCGCTGAATGAGAATACGCTTTCACAGAATGTGGATGTCTTCTTCTACAACGAAACTACGGGCGTTATTACTAAGAAGGCCCTTCAGCACCGTCGCAACGATATGTGGGTTCAGATTCCGACCAATCCGAGTGATATTGAGAATATCTTCGGAACGACGGGAGCGGGCGCTACCTGCGGACTGTTCGTGGTAGTCAACTTCACAGGTACTTATGAAGGGACAGAAACCATCGATCAGGTCAAGCAATCCCTGCTGGCTCCCCCCACATGGGAATCTTCGGTGACGATCAATGAGACTCCGGCCTGGAATTATATTCAGTCCAACTTTGTGATGACGGGCGAGATGCAGATTAAGTTGGGCAATGCGCAGGGTTCCTCCCCGGTTTACGCAACGGTGAATCTGGAGCGCGTGGCAGCCAAGGTGACCTTCTCCGTCACGGTGGCGGACAGTGCTATCGGAGATGACAGCGGCCAGTGGGTCCCTGACAAGAAGAATATGACCGTCTATATGGTCTATCCGATGCGCAAAGCCACGCTCGGCGCAGAACCGGTTCCGATGCCCGTTACGGTTGGTGAAACCTATGGAGCCGGCGAAACAGTGGTTTACGAACAGTATCACGATATGGCGCTCTGCGCAACGGGAGATTCCCTTTCACGCCAGAGAACCGTGAATGGGAATCCTGTCACGGTCAAGGCACCGGTCTATACTACGATTGATTCCCTGTTCGACGGTCATATCGGACAGATCAAGCCCTTCTACTCCTATCCGATGTCATGGGAGTCGGGTTCCTCCATGGAGCCGTATATGAAACTCATCATCCCCTGGACCTACGGCAAGGTCACCCGAAAGTATTATTACAAGATTCCGTTCCACGGCAACGAAATGCTGCGCAACCATTGGTATCACATCTCGATTGACGTGCAGATCCTGGGTACCGAGCAGGCCGATCCGCCGGAGGTGACCATTCACTACGGAATCGCTCCCTGGGGCGGCTCTATCGAAGAAGTGGATGAAGAGAACATTACCAGTGTGACCTCCGTGCCGGCCACGGTCATCACGGCCCGTTATCTCAACGTTTCGACCACGGAATATGTGCTCTACAACGAAGACTCGATCACGATCCCGATCAGCTCGAGCCACGACGTTGAGGTAGTCGGCTTTACGGTCGCCTCCGGCGCATATACTTCTTCACACGACATTGAAGACAATTATGTCGGTTCCAGCCCGAGGATTTATAATCCGTTTACCACGACGCTCAGCAATCAGATTATAGCTGCCCGCCCGGACTACAGTTCTTCAACGCCATCGGCTGTCTCGCACGCATTCACCTATAATCAGGCGGCAGACGGTGACGGCTGGTCCGTTACGGTGTCGGGCCGAACGAGTGTTACCTTGACCCATGCCTTGAAACGGGATATGTCCCAGAGTAATTATGATGTGGCTCCCTATACAATCCGCATGCGGCTTCGTCATGAGGGGGAGGGCGCGTCGCTCTACTTTACCGACGTTACGATCGAGCAAAGACCCTCCATCATCATCAAGCCGGAGGAGAACAGTGGCGGCACATCGAATTATGGCTACGGTTATGTGAATGGTGCGCAGGGTGGAGGAACGAATTGGACTACCAGTCGTCCTTACACTTGTGCGGATGCCTCCTGGACAGGGGCCTCTACGTATTCAACCGGCGGCTGGTTTAGTAGTACATACTCAGCGTATGATGAATGGGCGTATTATTTGGGATCTTCTCCCAGTGATTTGAGCAATTCGTCCAACAAGAATACGAATATGTATGTCATCGAGACCTCGGTTCTTCCGACGACCGGTACCGTTTCCACGTATATGTTGGGCGATCCGAGAAGCCGGGAAATCGATAATCTCGGTCAGTCGTGGAGCCAGAGCATGGCTTCCGTCCAGAACGAAACCCGCAGGATTTCCTATTATTATCCGGCTGGAAATGAGGAGTATAGTTATTTCATTGCCCCGAAATTCAGGATTGCTTCTTCATTTGGTTCCACTCAGCCAATGACTTTCGAGAACGCGCAGCGTCGCTGTTCTTCCTACCAGGAAGACGGTCATCCGGCCGGCCGCTGGCGTCTTCCGACGGTAGCTGAGATTACTTACATGGCCCAGCTGACAAAGGACAACCTGATTCCGCGTCTGTTGGGTAGCGACGATAACTCGACAACAGATTATTGGAGCAACAACGGTTATGTCACCGTGCCGGGCGGACGTAGTTCAGCCCAGTTGACCAGCAATACTGGCAAAACGGGCACCAGGTACGTTCGTTGTGTGTACGATGAATGGTACTGGGAAAACACGACCTATGAAAAGGTAACGAAGACAGCCTTCACCTGGGGCGACCAGCCTCGTGCTGATGTAAGAAAGAAATGACACTATGAAAAGATTCGGTTACATATTGATTGCGGTGATGGTGACTCTCTCGGGCTGCCATGGTCTTGAGCCGCTGCCCTCGCCCGTTCCGGAACCGGGACAGAGCGGTGACCGCGTGACCCTCTCCTTCAAAGTGGCGGTCCCCGGCGAGACGGACGGGACCCGCGCGATGGGCAACAATCCGACCATCGATCCGGATGGTTTCTATATCGCCGTATTCGGTGGCAGCGGTTATTTCAACGAGTGGGTAAAGGCCACCGTTGCCTCGGCTTCTCCGGCGAACTATGACGGGACCGCAGCCACGGTTTATTCGCTTACCGCCGAGCTCTCCATCAGCGACAGCCGCCTGCGCCTGCATTTCATTGCAAACTGCCCGACCGATGTCCGCATGAGCCCGCCGATCTCCGGCAGCCAGGACACGGAAGAATATGTGCTGTCCCGAATCCGCTCCAAGCATACCGAGACCTACAACGATGCCTATTGGCAGAAAGTCATCCTTCCCAATGGTATCCGTGTTAGAAAAGTGGTGGAGCAGGAGACGGAATACTATGTCGCCACCGACGAGACGATGGCGCAGTTCCCGGACCCTATTATCCTCGTGCGCAACTTCGCCCGGGTGTATTTGCGTAACCTGACGGAGAACTTTGTCTATAATGATGATCATTCGCAGGATCATCAGTTGGTGACCATCAAGAAATTCGGTCTGGCGTATGCCCCTTCCGAGGGTGTCGTAGCGCCGATCCTCTCCGCTCCATTCATTACTGATGCGGCAGGTAATCCCATTCCGGAGCCTGCTGACAATGACAATACCACCAAGGTCTATTACGAGAACTTCCTTATCAATTACCAACGCTATCCGATTATCCGGAGCAACCAGTCGGATACGCTTCTGACAGAGGCCCCGTTCAACTATCGCGGTTTTTCTCCCTCCAATCAGGCCTACAATTATTATCCGGATAACGACAGCGTGGGCATTCCGGGCTTGGATGATCTGCAGGTATGGGATAATGAGAATCCGGAGAACAACGTCCTCTTTGTTTATGAGCGGACCGTGCCTTCTGCCGCGCGACGCGCGACGCGTCTGATTATTTATGCCGAGCGTGTGGATGCTTTGGGCAATTCGGACGGCAATCGTTTTTATGCGCTGGATATCGTGAATACGGAGGGCGTGGCCATTCCGCTGCTCCGCAACCAGTCCTATACCGTGCACCTGCTGAATATCGAGGCTGGATCCGGCGAAACGGATATTTCCAAGGCCACGACTGCCTCTTCCGCAACCGTGACGGGCGACCCGACCTATCAGAGCTTTATCAATATCTCCGACGGTAAATCAAGTATCGGTACGTCCTTCACGGAGAAGTTTTATGTGAAGCCTCAGCTGGATTCCCTGATGTTCCGGTATATCCCCACGAACATTACGGATGATACCTATGAAGCCAATCAGGAGGGGAACGAACTGGTAACCATTCAAGTAGGTACCATGGATTCAGAAACCGGTGTGTTTACGCAACTTACCGCTACGCAGGCGGCATCCCAGGGCGTTCTGACTTTCGCCACTGAAGCCGATACCTGCAAAGTTTGGATTGTTAAAGACAATGCCGGAAAGGCTATTCCGTTTGTTCGCGACCAAAACGAGTGGGTGGCGGCTTCGCAAGCGCAAATAGAAGATTCTTCCATTGAAAAATGGGGTATGGTCAAGTATCAGCTCAGTGAAGCCTATATGTCTGAAGGTTTCTTTTCCGAGGCGCGTACCCAGACCATCCATGTGGAAGGCTCTTACGATGGCCGCACCCTGAGCCGAAACGTCGTGATTAAGACCTCGCCCCGCCAGACCATGAATGTAACCTGCCAGCAGAAGTATGTGATGCCGCTGGCTGGCCAGCAGGAAGTGGTCCGGGTTCGGATTCCCAAAGGCCTTTCCCGATCGGTATTCCCGCTTGAATTTACCATAGAAGCTGCCGGGTATAGCTTGACGCCGAATGGAGATGTGCTGCCGGTTACCTACGGTTCTTCCACTGTGCCGGGTGTCAACACGCCTGCGTTCTATTATATCAAGACCCTGACGCAAACCGATTATGACAATTTGCCGACGGAGGGCGACTGGAAATACTTTGACTGCAACTTCAAGACGACGGTAGCCAACAATGCCTGCGTCGTGTATGTGCGGAACAAATATTTCAGCGACGCGACTGCGCAGGACGAGTTCTTCAACTTCACGCAGCGCCTCTTCTCCTTCCCGAACCAGACGTGGTCTCCTACGACTCTTTACCGGAAAGACAATGTACAACTGACCTTCCGGCTGGACTATGAGCACCAGAGCGCAACAAGTTGTGTGTGGTGGGATCCTGCAGATCCAAACAGCTTGAGTGACAGTTATCGAGTCCTCCCGCCTGTGATTACCGTGGTATTGAACGGGTTCACGCCTCAGTATAAGGCAGATGGCGAGACACCGGAAACGGCGGGATTGAGCCACTATCAGGGTAATATCTATACCTATACCCCGGATCCGGGTGAACTGGGACATCTCTTTGCCAACGGCGTCACGCTGAAACTGACCGCCTCCGGTCAGGCCGGATCGAACGGCTCGGTTACGCTTTCGACGGCTAATCTCACCAGCAACCCGGCGCTCTATACGCCTGCCACTTCCTCCACGATTCTGATCCAAGGCCTTGCGTTCTCCGGCTTGAGCTATAGCGGCGCAAACTATACAAACAACCGATTGGCGCTGGGCTTGAACAAGGCGGTTACCTTCAATTTCTCGTACCAGGCCAACCATGTCGAGCCGGTCACGGTAATCCTGGACGGACTGGTTCCCGACGGCAATGCAGGTGCCAACGCCTTGCTTACGGATAACGGAGATGGTACCTATACCTTCACGCCGACCAACCCGAATACCCGTTCCTACAGCCTCGCGCTCAAGACCACGACCCGCTTCTCGGTTTGCAATGTGACGCTCAGCAGTGACGAGTACACGACCAACGGCCTCGCAGCCAACCGTGCCACCAGCTTCAATATTCCTGCAAATGCACTCTATGCCCGGAATGCTACGAATGGAAACCTGAACAATTTCACGGCGAACAGCACCTATGTCAACTTGAACAACGTCAAGGAGACCGGATACCTGTCTCGTTCCAGATTTAGCGGCTCTTATCTGAACAGCGCGCAAATGGCTGTTGACCTGGGCAACTTCACGATTTCCAACGATGATGCACCGGTTTACTTCAACTATACGGGTAATAATACCACCTATTATGCCGTATCCAGCCTCTCCGAATTGCTCGACGCGACTTCAAGCAACCGCGTTACGCTCCGCTTCAAAGGTTCGAAGGTAGTTACCATCAACCCCAGAAGTAACAGTACGAATACCTTGACTTATTCCGGGACAGATGCTACATTAACCTTCTCGTCATTAACGCGGGTGAGCAACAATAACAACTCCGGATATGTGGCTCCTTCCAATGGTTCAACGCTCACCGTTTCTACGACGTCAGGGTACCATATCAGTAGTTTCGAGATGCTTTATCGTAGCGGTTATAATCCGAATTCCGTTACAGTCGTTTCTGGCGAAGGATCCTATTCTGCCGGAAACAATAGTGGTACCTGGACGGCATCGGATGAAACGGCAAGCAGTGTAGAGTTGCGCATGAATACCTGCCGTATCTACCAGGTTGCAGTGACGCTGGAAGAGAACTAATACTAATCCCTTCTGTAGTAGAGGCTGTGGCGGCCTGCTACAGGCATAGCGTCCTGCCACGGGCCGGCGTCGTCGGCGTCGTCCTAGACCGTCATGATCTCCTTCTCCTTGGCAGCGAGAAGGTCGTCAATCTTTTTGGTATAGGTGTCGGTGAGTTTCTGGACGGCGTCTTCGTCGTCCTTTTCGACATCCTCGGGGAGGCCGTCCTTCACCATCTTCTTGAGGGCCTCGATGGCCTCGCGGCGGGTGTTGCGGATGGAGACCTTGGACTGTTCGCCCTCGGAGCGGGCCTTCTTGACCAGTTCGGCGCGGCGTTCCTCCGTCAGCACCGGGATATTGATGCGGATGGTTTCTCCGTTGTTCTGCGGGGTGAAACCGAGGTTGGCGTCGAGAATGGCCTTCTCGATGGCTCGGATCTGGCTCTTGTCCCACGGCTGAATCAGGATGGTCTTGGCATCCGGCGCCGTGATGCTCGACATCTGCGGGAGCGGGGTCATCGTGCCGTAATAGGAGACCATCACGGGGTTGAACACGGAAGTATTGGCCTTGCCGGCGCGGTAGTTTTTCAGGCTTTCATCCAGATAGAGAATGGTTTCTTCCATCTTCTCTTCTGCGGAAGCAACCGTTTGCTGGGCTTTTTCAATCATGGTATCGTTACGTTTTTATTTGTTAGCAGACGAGGGTGCCGGCCTTCTCGCCGGCGGCGGCGCGCTCCAGTTCCCCTTCGCGGTTGATGTTGAACACCACGATCGGCATCCGGTTCTCCTTGCACATGGCAAACGCGGTGAGGTCCATCACCTTGAGGTTGTCAGCGATGGCCTTGTCGAAGGAAAGCGTTTCGTAGCGTACGGCGTCCGGGTTTTTCATCGGGTCGCTGTCATAGACGCCGTCCACCTTGGTGGCTTTGAGGATCGCATCGGCGCCGATTTCGCAGGCGCGCAGCGAAGCGCCGCTGTCCGTGGTGAAGAAGGGGTTGCCGGTGCCGCCGCTGAGCAGGGCCACGCCACCCTTTTCCAGGTATTCCACCACCTCGTCGCGCATATAGTAGCGGGCCATCGGGCGCATCGGGGTGGAGGTGAAGACCTCGGCCGGAACGCCGTGGTTGCGGATGAAGATGGCCAGCGCCTTGCTGTTGATGACGGTGGCGAGCATGCCCATCTGGTCGCCGTGCACGCGGTCAAAACCCTTGCCGGCGCCCTGCAGGCCGCGGAATATATTGCCTCCGCCCACCACGACGGCTACCTGCACGCCGCTTTGCGCGATGCGGGCGATCCGTGCGGCGAAGTTGTCGATGACCTGCTCATCCAGGCCGCGTCCTTCCTGCCCTCCGAGCGTTTCTCCGCTGAGTTTGAGGAGTATGCGTTTGTATTTCATAATGGGTCGGTTTAGCTGGACAAATTTAGGAAAAACCCGTGAATAATTGACCTGCCGTTTTGGTAATTGTAAAAAAACCGCTACTTTTGACACAAATCTTTATACCATTTGTACCATGTATCTCGAAAAACGCCTTTACATCGCTCCGGAGACGGATATCGTCCTGACGGAAGCGGAGACTGCCGTTCTTGCTTCGAGCGGATCCACGGAAGGATTCGGTCAGAACACGGGAAGTTGGACTGCATAATGCCGGAGGAAAGACTATGAAAAAAGTACTGATTCTTGCAGCAGTCGCACTGCTCACCGTGGTCGGATGCCAGAATGACATCGACAAACCCTCGGTTAAACCCGTAGAAAAAGCCACCCTCAAGGCCTCTTTGGAGCAGCCCGTGGCAGCTACCCGTACCTCCCTGGACAACGAACTCTCCGTCCTGTGGAGCGCTGGCGACCAGATCGCAGTCGTCGGCTCTTCCGCCCCTGAAAACGCAGTCGTTTACGACCTCGTGGCCGGTGAAGGCACCAATGGCGGTGCATTCGAAGGCGACGCCATCGCAGACGCCCTCAAAGCAGCCGTTTATCCCGCAAGCTACTTCGATACCGAATCGATGGGAGAAGAGAGCAGCGGTACCTTCTATCTTCCGGTCGTCATCCCCGACGTGCAGGAAGGAGTGGTCGGCAACATGCCGAACAACGCCAATCTGGCCGTGGCCGTGGGTGACGGCGCCCTGGAATTCAAGAACGTGATGGGCCTGCTCAAGCTGCAGCTCTTCGGCACCGCCGAGCGCCCGATCAAGCTCATCCAGATTGCTGCCAACGAGCCGCTCGCCGGTAAGGCAGTCGTCACCATCGACGGCAACGAACCTTCCCTCGAATTCACCGATAACATTACCAAGGTTATCACCGTGACCCTTCCGGAAAACACCGTCATCAGCGCGGATGAGGCCAACCCGACCGTCGTTTACGCCGTGGTTCCTGCCGGTGCCTTCGCAAGCGGTCTGACCGTCTCCGTGATGAGCGACCAGACCCGCGAGCTCCTCTCCAACAACCGCACCACGGTGGACAACGCCGTCGCCCGCAGCGTGATCCAGGAGATGCCCGCCGCTGAGGTCCGCTTCACCTTCTACAAGGACCAGTTGGCCAACACCTATATTGTGGAGCCCAGCGCAGTGATTGAACTCGGTCCGTTCCGTCCGGACGGCAAGCTGATTGGTCACGTGAAGAGCGGTGGCTACAACTCGCCCCGTTACTACACGATGATCAGCGGCCAGAGCCCGACCGGCCAAGAGATCAAGAACTATGTGAACTTCTGCCAGTTCACCGCTCCGGCCAATGAGGGTGTCCGTATCCTTGAGGCCAAGGATGCTGATGACAACATCCTCTGGGACTGGATCATCTGGATCACCGATAAGCCGGAAGACGTGACGCTGACAGACGGCAAGACCGTCCTGACGGACCGCAACCTCGGTGCTGTCTGCGCGCTGCCGAAAGACACCGTTGTTTCCTACGGCGAAAACTGGGGCCTCCGCTTCCAGTTCGGCCGCAAGGACCCGGTCTTCAACGCTTCCACCAACCTCATCGACACCTCGCCTGAAGTCGGTACAATCGAGTACGTCATGCAGCATCCGGCTGCTTTCATTCACCCGCTCGACACCACGCTGGCTGAGCACCAGCAGTGGCATGGCGACTGGATGTGGGTTGGCGAAAAGGACCTCTGGGACGGTCCGGAAAAGACCATCTGGGATCCGTGCCCGGCCGGTTATCGTGTTCCGGAAGGCGGTACCAACTCCTTCTGGGCAACGATCAACTTCAAGAACAATGCGCTCAAGGAGTGGGACGGCAATTCGACCGAAGATGCTGCCGGTTACTTCGCTGATCTGCGCGGCTACTGGTTCAACGTCACCGCAGATGCTGAGAAGCCGCTCTTCATGCCGCGTGGTTCCTACTACTCCGGCAATGACGGCAAGGCTTATACCGGTGGCTGGTATTGGTGCCGCAACGATGTGCTGATGTCGGCTGGCTACTATCGTGGCCGTCTGTTCAACGTCAGTTACACGACCAGTGGCGGCAATGTCGTGACCAACTCGTCCAACGGCAACCGTGCAACCGGCGGTTTCGTCCGTTGCCAGAAGATTGTCACGGAATAATTCCGTTGGCGTAAAATGAAAATCCCGCGGCCTCAAGGTCGCGGGATTTTTTTTTTACAGCGCGGCGAGCAGCGCGTCCACCGCTTCGGGCCGGGTGGCCCAGCTGGTGCAGAAACGCACGGCGGAATGGGTGGCGTCGATCCGCTGCCAGAATTCGAATCCGAATTCGGCGCGCAGCGCCTCGATCTGCACATCCTCCAGAATCGGGAACTGCTGGTTGGTGGGGCTGTCGCAGAGGAAGCGGTACCCCTTGGCGCGGAGGCCGTCACGCAGGCGGAAGGCCTCGTCAATGGCGTGCCGGGCGGACTTCAGGTAGAGTCCGTCGGTAAAGAGC
>JAEEGH010029732.1_pt1 | contig 10666 bp, 5 predicted proteins | sample 9134181 | NCBI WGS metagenome assembly JAEEGH01 (sample SAMN16246544, study PRJNA631951) | gut metagenome | biome: gut microbiome; feature: rumen; material: DP-attached | host: Bos | place: Iran: Karaj | collected 2018-10
GAGGGCGTTGACAAAGACGACGGCGTTGCAGCGCCTCGCCGTCTCGGCGCAGGCGTCAAGGAGCGGCGCATGGAATTTGGCGAAGGCCTCAGCGACCTCCTCCGGCGTCGATACGCCGCCCTGATGGTCCGACGCTTCGGGCAACACGACGACATCGGTGTCGGGACCGCACTTCGCAAGGGCGTCGATTTCCCAGGCGACGCTCTCGTTGATCTTCGCCGCATCATGCGCATACGGCGGCTGAATGACAGTGAATTTCATAGCGGATTCCTTTCTCGTTAAAGTCCAAGTAACTGGCGGAACGGAACGATGGCGTCAAAGTAGCCGTCCGCCTCGACTGAAGGGGCAAGTTCGCCGTTGAACACAAGCGCTGTCCGAACGGATGTTCCCGATGGGGCGGCAAAGCGACGGACTTTTTCCCTCATCTCGTCGATGACCTCGCGCCCAATCTCGCGTTGCCGCTTGATTTCAACAAGGCAAAACGACATGCGGGTCTGGAGCAGCAGATCAATTTGAACGCCCTTCCGTCGCGACTTTTCCGAGGCTGTCCGCCGATAGGGCGCCGCCGAGAGCAGGAGACTTCTGTCCAGCCCGAGGCGCGGCAGAAGCGACCTGTAATTGTTGATGACGAGATTCTCGAACTGAAGTCCCATGATCGATGGCCATCCCGCGAACTGCTCCACCCCGGCGAAACCCGCTTGCGCCAAAGGCCATTCAATTGGAGAATCAAGTCGTCGCGTCCAAAAAACATCCCAAACCTCCGTTGTCAAGGGATTTAAAGGATATTACATTCCTCTTTGAAGCGCAAGTATATTTTTCACCTATTCTGCATTCTGCAAAATAGGTGACACGTGGGATTCCAATTGGGGCGGGGCGGCGTTGTTGCCGCCCCGCCCCAATTGGAATGAGTTTTTGGTAGTCGATTATGCGGCCGAAGGCGGAACTTACCTTGCGAAGCCGTCCAAAAGAGCCTGCTTACGGGGATTGTCCTCGGACGGAGTGCCCTTCCCGCCGAAGACGGGCGGGAGCGGGAAGTCGTGTTCGACGCTCCAGCCCTCCCATTCGCGGAAGGCGTGGTAGGTCCAGTCCCAGCCGTATTCGGCGAAGATGTCCGCGCAGTCGCGGAGATACCGGTCCGCCCCCGGCGCCCAGGCGATGGCGCTGAATTCGCCCACGTAGATGCGGGCGTCGTGGCGGAGCTGGAACTCGCGGGCGCCACGCACGGCGCGGCGGAGGTAGTCCTTGTCGAACGGACGCCCGGTCGTGGACAGGTCCGGGTTCCGCCAGTCGGCGTTGGGATAGGGCTTGGGCCTGAAGGCAAGCCCTTTCTCCTTCACATCCTGCGCCGTGACGCCAATCACGTACTGGTGCGTGTAGGCGAGCGGCTGGTACATGTGGAACTCGTAAACGACATTGTCCAGCGCGAGCGGCGACTGGATGGCCATGCCGTTGTGGGAGTCGTCGAAGTTGGCCTCCATGACGATGGTTCGGTCGGGATCGATGGCGCGGACGGCCCGGGCGATGCGCTCCTGAAGTTCCCAGCAGCCGATGACGACGTCGCTGTTGCGCTGGATGGGTTCGTTGATGAGGTCGAAGCCGAAGATTCGGCCGTCCGCCTTGTAGCGCCGGGCGATCCGCTCCCAGGTGTCCACAAGCAGCTCGGCATAGCCGGGCTCGACGAAAATGCGGTGTTCGTCGCGCGGCCAGACGCGGCCGCCGGGGACGGAGTGGAGATCGACGCAGACGAGGATGCCCCGTGCGTCCGCCCACGCCAGAACCTTGTCGAGAAGGGTCATCTGCCGATCCAGCCAGCGGTACCAGCCGGGGACGGACCGAAGCGGAACGGACGAATCCCATCCCTTCGCCCCGCCCGTCATCTGGAAGCGGACAAGCGTGACGCCCCAGTCGGCGAGCCGGTCGAAGTCCGCCTCCGTGATGTTCTCGGGCTCCGGCAGCATCACGCCGCGCAATGGCGGTGTTTTCGCGAGCCGTTCGGGATAGCGGATGCGGTAGGTTTCGTTCGTTCTCGGGAACTTCCGGATCTCCCACGCGCGAAACGTGGACAGGTCGAAGTGGGCCGTCCCCGTGACCCGTTCGAGGCCGAGCTGGAGCGTGACGCGCTCGGAGATGGTGCCGAGGTAGTCGAACGAGACAACCGCGTTCGTCCGCGAGACCGTGCCAGACGAGAATTCCGCCTGCGGATAGATGGTCTCGCCGAGGATGGACTCGGACTTCGTCATCATCTTGACGCCGTTCCAGGGGTTCGGCTTGTAGGAGATGTCCTCCGACCAGATGTCCATTTCCAGCATGAACGGCCACTTCGTGAAGACGGCGGGATCGAGGGGGATGCTCACGATGCACCCCTGTTCGGCCGATCCAGGCGGGACGGTCACGGTGAGAATGTCGCCGTCAAGGGACGCCCCCGCCGGCAACCCCGACGGGCGGGCCAGCGCAACATCGAGCGCCACCGCCCGGCTTTTCGCGGGAATCGGATGGAGGGGTTGCCCGGCGGCGGGGAGACTGGCCGCAAAGCAACCGGCAACGCCCACGATCAGGGGGAGAAATGTCCGCATGACCCTACCTCACGATGAGCATGAAGGCATCCGGGATGAAATCGGGCAGATCGCCCACGAGCGTGAGGCCGTTGAACGCCCCGCCGTTTGTGTCCGCCGCGGCGAACGTGCCGGAGATGACGCCGTTCGCATCGGACATGACGTCAAAGCGTGCCAGCATCTTCGTCGTGCCAAGCGACCAGGTCCCCTCCGCGCCCTTCGTCACGCCGCCAACGGTGAACGTGGCGTTGCCCGCCGCGCTGCCCTTCGAGGAGTAGAGCCAGAGCGTGTAGGGCTCGTTCGACTTCAGTTTGCCGATGGTGAACGTGTAGGTGTCGGCTGCACCGGACGACAGGACGTAGTTGTTCAGGAGCGTGGAGGCCCCGCTGCCGGCGACCGCCGTGATGGCGACGCCGGAATCGCGCGCAAGCGTGACGGTCGCGTTGCGGGGCGTCACGCCGTCCGCCTCCAGACACTTCCTCCGCTCGGCGGTTGCCGCGGCGCCGGGGCGGAGCGCGTTCCACCGGTTCCAGTCGCTCCATCCCTCGCGGCCCGCCCCCGTGTGGGCGGAGAAGCGCCCATGGGAATCGGACGCGCCGGTGATGTCGATGTTGATCACGCTCGGCGTCGCCCCGCTTTCGCTGACATAGCAGACGCTCATGCCCGTGGCATCGCATAAGTAGTCGGCTCTCGGGTCCAGCGTTGCATCCAGCGCATGGCCCGCCCTCAGCCACAGACGTTCGCCGTCGAGCGCCGCCTCGCGGGGGAACTGGCCGGTCGTATCCCTGGAAACGATTTCCGCAGACGCGATGTTTCCTGCGGTCAGGATGTTGAGCAGAACACCGTTATACTCCCCCTGGGAAATGTCGCGGACGTATGCGCGGGCGTGGTAGATGCCATCGGAAGGAACCGTTGCGCGGACGACCGGACACATGTTCGCGCTCCCGCCGGGGCCGGGATGCGCAAAGAGTTCGTTGGGAGCCAGCTTGAATAAGATGTTGTCGGGGTCCGTTCCCGAACGAAAGAGGTTTGCGAGGCCGTTGGTCGCCACCATGACGCGCGGAATGCCGCCGTTGTTCTCCGCGATACCGTATCCGGCATATCCGTTCCCGTCCCAATCCCCCATAAAGGCGAAGGGCATGGGTGTGAACGTTCCTCCGATGGATGCGCTGGTTCCGATGTCCCAGGTCGCGCCGCCGCCGAGGGCGTCGGCGAAGGGGTGCGCGGGCTTGGCCGCGCCCGCCCAGTCCAGCGCGGCCAGCGAGGGGCCGGCGTCGTATGCGTCGGCCTCGCGGCGGAAGATCGCCGAGATGCCAGTTCCATCGGAGACGCTGTTGTTGTGTGGCGAAATGAGGATGTCGATCGGCTCGTTCGCCGCCACAAGGCGCGGGGCCAACGTGAAATGCGCCGTGGAGTTCAAGGTTTCGGCGGAGACGACCGCGTTCGTCACGAGTCTCTCCGAAACAAGCAGATAGGCCATCACGCCATCCGCGCCCGATGCGGTTGCGCGCGAGGTGTCCCGCACCACGACGGACGCGGAATACAGGCCGCTTCGCGGGGGACGGAACCGGAGCGCCGCCCAGGGCGAAGCATCGGTGTGGGGGTGCATTAAGAGTTCACGCGGTGCGACATCGGCGTCACTGGTGGTCGCGATGTTCGCGCACAGATAGGGAAAGACACTCGTTTCCGACCATTGGAAGCCTTTCATGGCGGCGTTGCGGGGATACGGGATGGCGAGTATCCCGGCATTCTTCGTCAAGTTTCCGGGCGCCCATGCCTGGATTTCCGCAGGGGTTGCCGTTCCGCTATTGCCGGCATTCCGCGCTGGATACGTATTCACGTTGAGGTAGTACCACATGCCGAGCGCGTCCGTCCCGAACGGATTGAGGTTCGAATTGGTCACGTTGCAAGCCGTCGCAAGTCCGGCGTCGTAGAACCGCCCCTCGTCCTCCTTCGTCACGAACGCCTTCAGCCCCGTCGTGTCGCTGTAGTGCTGGCCGTTCGCGCCCACCACGAAATCCAGCGTCTCGCCGGCCGCCATCCGGCGCACCGGCATCTGGAAGTCGAAGCGCCGCGTCAGGATGGCGCCGCACGACGTGACGCCCGTGTAGTCCTCCAGCGCAACGACGCCGCGCGCCTGGAGGAGGCCATTTGCGAGGAGCCGCACTTCCGCGCCGGACATGTTGTTCGCGGAGGCATTGCGGTCCAGGTCATGGGCGGTCAGGAACGCCGAATACCAGCCGTCCTCCGGCACGATGAAGCGCAGCACGGCGTAGTGGGTCTGGTTTGCGGTTGTGGGGTCGCCGGGGTGGATCTGGATCTCGTCCGCGTCGAGCGTTCCGCCGTTCATCGCAATCGCCGCCCCGCTCACGTTCACCCAGATGCGGGGATAGAGTCCAAAACCCGCACGGCCGTCCTGATTGTATGTGGAACCGAGAGCCGCTGCCGAGGAGGCCAGGGCGTCGCTTGCGCACAGATACCGCCACTTGCCGCCGTTTTCGTCGGTGTAGATTCCGCCGTCGGCGCCGACGGGTGCGCCGATCGCGCAGTTCTGCCGCAGGGCCTTTCCGGCGTCAAACACCGTCCGGGCAGAGCCGGTAAGGCTTGTGGCCAACGTCGCGCCGAAGACGGCGCAGAGGAGCGTGCTGTTCTTCATGGCGTGTTCCTTTTTGTTCTTCATGGCGTGTTCCTTTTTGAACCGCAACTCCCCGGCGACGGGCCATGTGCCGAGCGCCGGATCCAAGCAACGGGCATGGGTGCGGGCAACGGAATCCATTATACAGCAGGACGCCCGGCATAGCAATAGCATAAAGTCAGTTTTCTAGAAGAAAAAGGTCAGTTTATTACACTGCAAATATCAGGTCGCATGAGTCCGGCGCCACTCGCGCATCGTCATGCCGAAGCGGCTCTTGAAGAGCTCCTTGAGGTAACGGCTGTTCCCGAATCCGCACATCGCGCCGATGTCGCCAATCGGGACGCGGGTCTTCTGAAGCAGCTTCTGGACTTCGCGCAGCCGCGCCTCCTGAATGCCGCGGCAGACGGTGCGCCCGTATGCCTCGCGGTAGGCGCGGCGGATGCGGACGCCGTCGCGCCCGACGGCGCGGACGGCGGTCTCCGTTGTCATCTCCGCCTTCGCGTGCTGGCGGATGTAGGCCTCCAGCGCGGACGACGAGGAAACGTCCGCCGAGGAAATCGCCGTGGAGTCGCGCTCGACGATGCCGGTCACGCCGTATCGGAGATGGGCCGCCTCCCGCGTCTTGCCGCGCATGATGGAGTCCAGAAGTTCGGCGGCCATGTATCCGCCGGTCTCGAACGCCGGCTGGACGCTGGAGAGCGTGGGGGAAGTGAAGTTGCAGACCATCTCCTCGTCGTCGACGCCGAGGATGGCGATTTCCTGCGGGACGCGAATGCCCGAGACGCGGCAGATGTCGGCCGCGACCTTGGCGATGCGGTCGTTGGCGGCGAAGAGGGCGCAGGGCCTGGGCAGGTGCCTGAGCCATTTGGCGAAATCCGGGGACCCCGCCGACAGGTTCGTGAAGGAGGCGCATCCAGGACGGACGGCGGCGGCGAAGGCGTCCAGCCGTTCGACCGAGAAGGCTTCGGGCAGGGGGGCCTCGGCGAAGGCGAAGTTCCGGAACTTGCGGGAGAGGAAGAAGTCGGCGGCCGCGCACGCGACGGCGGCGTTGTCGCACAGCACGGAGGAGACGCCGGAGTCCGTGGCGCAGTCGCTGATGACGACGCACGCGCGCCGATTCCGCGGCCGGAGCGACTCCAGCGGGACTTCGTCAAGGCCGTTGGCGATGACGCCGCTGGCGCGGCGGGCCGGAAGCACGTTCCCGTAGGAGTAGTCCGCCAGCGGGTTGAAGAGCCACAGATTCCAGTCCTGCCGGCCCGAGGCGTAGCGCAGGATTCCCGCGAGGTAATCCGCATTGGCCTTGTGGACGGTCGAGGAGACCGCCAGCACGTCGTATGTTTTGCTTCGAGTTCTGTTCGCCATGGCGCGCTCCGTGTCGTTCACGGCTTCCATTCTACCAAACGCCCCCGCCGGAGCGCAATCCCGGACACGAGCTTCCGCGCCAGAATCACCTGGTTGTGATCGGGACATTCGCGGAAATGTCGAAATCGTTCCAGTTTCCGGTTTTTCCGCTCATGGAGAACCGCTCGAACACCAGTTTCCACGATTCGACTGGGTTCTCACCGGGCGGAATCCGGCAATGCACTCGGATCGCCGGCCGTGGGAGGCCCGGTTCGGCCGACACAGAGACGTTCCGAAATATGCAATTGCGCACTCGTCCAACGGGGGGCTTCCGAGTCCGGACCGTAGCAGGCGTTGTCAATTGCTACAAGAGCCGGAAACGTTTTTCCCGGTGGCTCCTCGTAGTGCTGTTCGTCCGATGTTTGAAGAACCGCCGTCTGGTTTTCCGCCTGCATTTCGACCCGGATATTCTCGAACACTACATCCTCGATGACGGCCGGGCCTCCGGCGCTCACGTTGAGGGCGGATGCCTGGTTGCGGAGGATGTCGCAGTCGGCATAGCGGATGTTTCGGAAGCGGGGCGCCCATGTCTCGATTCCCGTTTCGATGGTCTTTCCCCAACCGCACCAAAGCACACAACGCTCCACCGTGATGTCCTCAACGGGGCGGTCGCGGAGCGGCGGAACCCCTTTCACGGCGATTGTGTCGTCAAAGGAACGGACGAAGCAATCGCCGACCGTCACCGGACGCGAATTGCAGATGTCGATTCCATCCGTGTTGTACCGCCACTGCCCGATGATCTTCACATGCCGCGTTTCGACGTTTTCGCAGTCGAAGAAGGCAAGCGTCCAACTTGGCGAGTCCATCAGGACCGGACCGTCGATGCGAATGTCACGGGAATGGTGGAACCGGATGCAGGACGGCTGCAACGGGGTGTAGCATCCTTCGAAGACGCGTTCGCACACGCGCCCGTCAATGACGCCGCGGCCGAAGATGGCCACGTCTTCGACGCCTTCGCCGACGAAACACCCGAACACGATGGCGTCCCGGTCCACATACACCCTGTCATGGCTTTTCAGCCGCACAAGACCGGCGACATGCATTCCCGGCCCGTAGCGGTAGGTCGCCCCCTCCTTCTCCGGGAAGTCGCGCGGAGGCTCCACGAACAGGTGAAGCGCTCCGTGCGGCCCGTCGGTTTCCAGAACATAGTAGCCCGGCCCGGGAACGGAAAACGACACGGCGCGGGGAGAGACATGCGCCGCGATACCGGCCGACAGGGGCCGGACGACCGCCCGCGCGAAAGGCCGTTTCGGCACGACTTCGACGGAGACCGGTCCGGCGGCCTCGCATGCGACATAGGACGCCCGTTCCGTCTGGTCGAGGGGGCGTTGACGCCCCGGCCACGGCCGATTGAACGGGACGCGGGACTCGCGGCACGCCCTCACTTCCACCGGCTTCCCATTCAGACGGATGTCGAAATCGTCGTTGAGCGGACGATACGTCTGCAGATCCGGATGGAAGCAAAATGCCGTCCCGACCGGCCTGATGGTCTTGGCAACGCGGACGTTGCAACCGCTCATCGCGCGTCCTCTTCCTGAAGTTGCGCTGTCCCATCGACGGCAATTCTGATCGTGAATTTCACCATAAATGTCACCATGCCCACATCGGAAGATCAGGTAGCCAGCCGTCGCCGATGACGGTGAGGGGGCGCGGGGCGCAGGATATCCCGACGGCGCGGTGAATTCTGTTACAATGGGTCTCCATGATCATCTACGTTTACCTGACGATGATCTGCGTGGCCGTCTGGCAGTTGACGCGCAGCGCAACTGGCTGGATTTGCGGCAGTGTCGCGAGGTTGGGGTCGCCGATGTGGACGCCAACGAGGAACGACCCCCGACCGAGCGGGTCGTCGCCGACGAAGGTGTAGGATGCCGCTTCCGTCAAGGCACCGCTATCGCCGGCCGTCAACAGCTGGTAGGTCTTGCCGCTCTTGACGAACTTGAAGCGCGTGGAGGCATTGCCCTCCGCCGTCCATGGGATCACGTAGTTGGAGCCGGACTGCGCCGCTGCAGCATCGTAGGCGTAGAAGCCGATCGTGTTGCCATAGACCCAGTGGCGCTGGACGTTCACCGCCGGCGTGGCGTCGAGAGTCTTGCGAATGTAGAGGTTCACGGTTTTCCCCGAACCGGTTCCGGCCGTGAGGCCCAGCGAGGTCGCGCTTGAGCCGGCGAGGCTGAACGTGGCCGTGAACGAGGTGCCGGAATCCGCCGTGATGTAGTCCCACGCGGCGGTCGAGGTGCAGCCGATGGCCGTGCGCGTCCCCTTGTTGAGCAGCGGGCAGACTGCGAAGTCGCTTGCCGCCCACACGGTCTCGCTGCCGTCGCTAACCTCGAAGCGGTATTCGTTGTAGCGTCCGATTTCCACGGCGTCGGTGACGAGCGCCGTGGCGTCGCCCGCGAGCGTCGCGACAACGTCCCATGCGCCGCCGCAGACGCGGTGCTTGACCGTGATCGCCGTCGCCGCGTCGTTCGCGAGCGTCCAGGTCAGGGTCAGCGTTTCGTCGTCCATCCGCGCAGCCACGTTCTCGACGGGCTGGACAACCGTCCTCGGCTGCGCTGCCTCCCACATCGACTCCGTGTAGCCCCAGAGTTCGAATTCGCGGACGGAGGCGTACCAGGTGTCGTATGCCATTCCCCAGAGATAGGCGCAGCGCGTCCAGTCGGTGGAAAGCCCGTCCTGCTCCCAGACCTGCCCGTCGGTTACGGTGCCGTCGAAGGTCTTGAGCACCGTGCAGGCGGTGGGATTGAACGCGCCGCCCCAGCTGAGGGCGTCGCTGTTGCTGTTAGGGAAGAGATAGCTGGTGTCGCCTGGGTTCTGCAGATACGCGAGATCGGGGCTCACGCGAAGCGACACGCGGTTCCACGTGTTGTTGTCGTTCTTGTAGGCCACCACCTTCGCCTTGGTGATCTTGACCGGCTCGTTGAAGTTGTAGCCGATGTAGAGGTTCTTTCCCCAGCCCGCAGCCTGTTCATACCAGATCGGGAATGTCGAAGTCGAACCATCGAACGCCTTCTCCGCGTCTGAAAGCGGAACGCCGCCCGCGCGCTTCACCGCGTAGCCGTAGGTCTTCGTCGCCGCGCCGTTCTCGGTCAGTAGCACGCTCTGGACCGCGACAGGCTTTGTGCACGCCACGGCGTCCGACAAGACGCCTTCGAGGTTGACGCCGTGGTATTCGGTGACATACGCGGCGCGGTAGTGATACTCGACACCCGTCGAGGCCTCCGCGTCGATGAACGTCTCGACGCCTGGCGTGACTTCTGCGACCCGCGCGTATGGGCCTTCTGCCATGCGTGCGCGGTAAAAAACGACGGCCACCGTCTCGTTCGGCTCGTTCGCCCAGGTAAGCGTTCCCGCGTTTGCGGAGAGAAGCGGCGCGACGGTCGCCGCCGCCTCGGAGTCCTTGCTCTCTGCCTCGGTCTTTAGAGACTCGACCGCCCCGTAGAATTCGACCTCGCGAAGGTCTCCATACCACTCTCCACTCCTCGAGAGAAGCAGATAGAGCCAAGCTGACGAAGTGTCTTCGCTCGTGACCTCGAACCAGTCAGCGTTGCGCGGAGAGCCTGTCAGCGCGAGCTGCGTGAGGCCGGACGTTCCCGTGATGGTGCTACCCGAAAGCGTGACAGATCCCTCTGCGCCGCCCGAAATCTTGACGCCGTCGATTCTGCCCATTCCGGCCGCCCAGCCAATCGCAGACCACCGCGATGCCCCGAAAACGACCGATTCTGTGAACTGAAGTCCGAAGACAGGGCCGTAGTTCGCCGTTGAAGACTGAGTGGCGAGGTCGCCGTCAAACACCTTTGCAAAATCATCCACGGCCTTGTTGCTAATGACCTGCGCCTTATACGGCATCAGCGACTGCCACGGCGTGCAGGTCGCCGTCGCCGTCGGACCGGCGACGGTTTTGCCTTCGAAGGTGTTGACGTAGGCGACCGCGTAGGTGTAGGCGACGCCGCCGACGGCTGACGCATCGGTGTATTCAGTCGTGCCGAGCGGCAGGTCGGCAACCGTGGCGCAGCCGGCCTTGCCGGTCTGGGCGCGAAGGACGCGAATGCCTGTCGCGGTCACGCCCGTCGCGTTG
>JAEEGH010029733.1_pt1 | contig 10666 bp, 9 predicted proteins | sample 9134181 | NCBI WGS metagenome assembly JAEEGH01 (sample SAMN16246544, study PRJNA631951) | gut metagenome | biome: gut microbiome; feature: rumen; material: DP-attached | host: Bos | place: Iran: Karaj | collected 2018-10
TCTGTTTGTAAGCCAGTTTGCCGCCCTTCATGACACCCACGGAAGTACCGGTGGTGTGGACGGGGATGGACATGACGATGGGCTTGTCGTCGGTCAACTCATAGAAATCGCAGTGGTAAACGATTTCGGTCACGGGGTGGAAATCGATGTCCTTCAGCATGGCGCGGTGTTTGGTGCCGTTGAGGTCGATTTCGACGAAGCAGGGTTCGGGGTTGAACAGAATGCGTTGGAACTGGTTTTGGGGGACAGCAAAAAGATATTGCTCGCCTTTACCATACATGACGCAAGGAACCTTGTCTTCACGACGCAGAGCCTTAGCATCTTTTTTCCCTACGTTCTCGCGAAGAGAACCGCTCAATGATACTATTCTCATTTGTTTGTGATTTGTTTTGTGGCCTTTCGGCCAAGTTAATAAACTATTGTTGATGATAAATATTATACTGTAAACTTTATGACTTCGGTATTTCTTGATTACTCATTATTATTTTCATCATCGTACCCTGTACCTCTCTCGTAATTGATAACAAAATCTTCCGATTTTGTATCATCATAAAGGTGTAAATGCGTTGAGTCATTTCCGCCCTGAGGATAATCTTCTCTTACATGACCACCATTTTCTACCCATTTTTGGGCTTCTTCTCGAGCATCAGCTTCGCTCATTGTGTATGAGCCATAATGTTTATTTCCCATATTTTTATTTGTTTATTATTGTTTGTGGTAGGTTAATAATTACATTCTGTGGATGACACCCTTGTGGTGGATGGTGGTCTCATACAGATTGTCAAGAGACTCGTAGCAGACAACACGGCGGATTGCTTCGGCAAGCAGCCAGTCACAACTGAGTACACGGATTTTGTCGCTCTCGCGTTTCAGAGGAATGGTGTCGGTGGTGACAAGTTCTTCGAGGGCGGAGTTTTCGACCTTCTCAATAGCATTGCCGCTGAGAACAGGGTGGGTAATCATGGCACGGACGCTCTTTGCACCGCTCTCCATGATGATGCCTGCGGCTTTGCAAATGGTGGAACCTGTATCGATAATGTCGTCCAGCAGAATGACATGACGGTCGGTCACGTCACCGATGAGACGCATCTCACCAATTTCGTTGGGTTTGTTGCGGTGTTTGTAGCAAATCACAAAGCTATTGTTCAGTGTTTTGGCATACATGCCGGCACGTTTGCTACCACCCATGTCAGGGCTGGCAAACATTACATCTTCAATGTCGAATTTCTCGCGGATGTAAGGCATGAACAGTGAAGAGCCATACAGGTGGTCGACGGGGATGTTGAAGAAGCCTTGGATTTGGTCGGCGTGAAGATCCATGCAGATGACGCGGTCAACGCCTGAGGCCTGAATCATGTCGGCAATCAGTTTCGATGCGATAGGTACATGGGGTTTGTCTTTTCTGTCCTGGCGGGCAAATCCATAGTAGGGGATGACGGCCACAATTTTCTCGGCAGAGGCACGCTTGGCGGCATCAATCATCATCAGCAGTTCAAACAGGTTGTCGGTGGGGGGCAGGGTCGACTGGATAATGAAGACGATACCACCACGGATGGTCTCCTCGTAGGAGGGTTGAAATTCCCCGTCGGCATATTGAAAAACGGTGGAATTGCCAAGGGGAATTCCGTAAATATCGGCTACGCGATGAGCCAAGTTTGCGGTTGCACGACCCGCAAAAATGAATACTTTATCAGATTTTTTTTCGCCCATTTTGTGTTGATTTAGAGACTGCAAAGATACAACATTTTTCTTGAATATTCACTATTTTGAAAAAAAAATTTGTCATGTCAAAAAAAGTATGTAATTTTGCACCCGATTTCGAGAGAGAAAAAGTGATGGAATAAGAGTCTTGAAAGGCTTTTCCAGAGCACTTTCGAAAAGCCCTGGTGGCGGAATGGTAGACGCGGTAGACTCAAAATCTGCTGTCAGCAATGGCGTGGGGGTTCAAGTCCCCCCCGGGGTACAGAAACGACAAAGTCGAGTGGCTTTGTCGTTTTTTTTGTCTCAATTATTTTTTATTATTATATTTGTATTTTCAAAATAATATAAATGTTATGCGTAAAAGTCTATTAATTATTACATTGCTTGTAGCGGTGTCATGTTTTGTGGCCAATGCTGAATCAGCTCCGGCAACCGTTGCAGCGAGAAAGGCTGCTGCTTTTTTGCAATTGAAAAGCGATTCGCAGCTTAAATTGATGAAATCACCCTACGAGACCTTCTACCTGTTTGATATTAAGGGTGGAGGTTTTGTCATTGTGAGTGCCGACTACCGGGTGCAACCCATATTGGGTTATTCACTGAGTTCAAGTATTGATGTGGACAAACTTCCGTCGAATTGTGCGGCATGGCTCGACGGTTATGACAAACAGATACGTGCGGCTATGGAGGAGGCCTCTTTGCCCGTTCATTCCGGATGGCAGGAGCAGGGCATGGCCAAGTCTGGTGTTGACGGATATGATTCTATTATAGGGCCGTTGCTGACCACAACATGGGACCAATCACCATTCTACAACGACATGTGTCCTACGTTCTATGGAGAAAGAACGTTGACGGGCTGTGTCGCCACTGCCATGGCACAAGTCATGAACTATTGGAATTGGCCTGACACAGGAGTCGGTCAGCATAGTTATTTAACCGACCAATATGGCGAGCTGAGTGCCAGTTTTGAAACCGCATACGACTGGGCAAATATGCCCACTAGCCTAACCTCTTCCAGTAGCTCAGCCCAAGTCGCCGCTGTGGCGACATTGATGTATCATTGCGGCATCTCGGTCAATATGGATTACGGTACCTTGGCACAAGGCGGCAGTGGCGCCTACAGTATCATGTACAGCTATGGTCTTAATTACCCATGTGCCGAAAATGCCCTGCGCACCTATTTCAAGTATAGCCCTGACATGGTAGGTGTGAAGCGTTTTTTTTTCACTGGCGAAGAGTGGGAGGCCATGATAAAAAATGAGATTGACCATCGCCGCCCTATTCTCTATTCTGGATATGATCCTGTTGGCGGGCACGAGTTTGTTTGTGATGGCTACGATACCAATGGCTTTTTCCATTTCAATTGGGGATATGGTGGTTCTGGTGATGGCTATTTCACCCTCTCAATGCTGAATCCCTTAGAGTACGATTTCAACTACGGTCAGCAAGCTGTCATTGGCATCGTTCCCGACACCCTTTACGGCAGCAGCTCCACCTGCACAGTTTCTGCTGCAAGTGCCGACCCTTCCAAAGGTAGTGTGTCTGGTGGAGGAACATACAACTATCGCGACACTGTCTTGCTTAATGCCACGCCTGCCAATGACTATCGTTTCCTACGTTGGAGCAATGGAGTCAACATCAATCCTTATCCTATTCTCGCCCATGATGTCAGCCTTACTGCCATCTTCAATAAAAACCTTGCCGAAGACGGTGACGTGTTGTCCTATACAGGCGTCAATACCAGACAACAAGGCGTGTTCAATATAAACAAATCAACTCGGATAGGCATTAAACTGCCTGCATATTATCTGGCTGGACACAAATATCTCAGTGCTGTCGATTTATTTCATTACTTTGGTGACTATGTCATATACGTCCATAGTGGTGGCGATGATGCCCCTGGCCCTGTTGTGTATACTCAACCCGGTACGATTCAGTCCGATCGTTTGAGCTGGAATCGTTTGCACTTCGAAACACCTGTTCCTATAGATACCAACAATAATCTGTGGATTACGGTACGTTTTTTGAGGGATGAAATGGCTTCATACATGGGTGCCCCGGGTCTTAATATTCCTGAGGGAAATTGGATTTCAACCGACAATGGAAACTCTTGGCTACATTTGAATCAGATTCAGGATGCTTCACGGTGGAACGATACCTCAATCTGTTGGTTCATTAGGTGTGTCACAACTTCCGACTCGATTGTAGACACACAGCTCACCCCCTCGGCTTTTTTTGTCCTTCCCGAAACGTGCAATGTCGGTGATACGGTCGAGGTGGAACTTCTGCATAGCACGGTAAGCACAGTGGAATGGGATTTCCATGATGCCGATTACTATTCTACCGTTTCTGACTCAGCCTTTCTTGTCTGGAACAATGTGGGGCGACATGTCGTCGAAGCACGTATCGAAAGCCCTGTTGGCAGTACTGTGGTAGGTGATACAATACTTGCAGCTGACTGTGTCACTCCCGTCAGCACTTACCCCTACGTCATCAACTACGACGAAACTGATGAGCCTCTAAGAGTCTGTTGGCAAACTGTCTCCTACGGTGAGAGCGAGGGCTATTATCACCTCCAGCCTGATTATTTTGCCGCATTGATTTTTGACGGAACAGACGACCGCTACATTTCGCCTCTTTTCGACTTAAGTGGCGACGGGACTATAATGCTTGAAGTCAAACACGTAACACCCAGGGGCAGCGTTGTCACTGTGGAAATATCGCAAGGAGGAGGTATTGACAGCAGCGACTTCACCACCATCTACCTCCTTCCTATTACCGATACAATTGCCGCTACCACTCAGCCCATCAACCTTTCTCAATATAATCAAGGCAACCCTGTGCGTATAGCTATTCGTCTTCGTAAAGAAGCCGGTTCCGATAACCCAATAATTGGAATACCGGGTTTGCGTATATGGCAATACGTAGGCATTGATGATGTGGAGGATGCCACTTTGACGGTCTATCCTAATCCTGCCCGCCATATTGTATCGGTAAACCTTCCCGACGCCCACGGCACGCTTACACTTTTTGACGTTACCGGTCGCCGACAAATGCAGTGCCAAACCACTTCGTCCGAAGTCACAATTGATGTGAGTACCTTGCCACAGGGGGTATACATGTTGCAATACACTTCGCAGCGTGGCACCTCTACAACACGTTTTGTTGTGAAATAATAGATTAGTCAGAAGTATGGAAAGAAGACAGTCCGGCTCATTGGCTGGCTGTCTTCTTTATTTCCTTCCATACCCACCCTCATAGGAAGTAGGCCTTTTATTGACCTAAAACCCTTTCCCGAATTGCCTTCGGTTTGCTGTTTGGACGTTGCCCTGCTGTCGTCAATTGTATTATGAGGAATAGTGACACAATAAAATATGCAGTTCTGCGTTAATGAAAATATAGAAATGTTAACAATAATTATCTATTTAAAAACACACAACAATGAAAGCAATTAAATTACTCTTGTTTTTTGTGGCAACCGCCACAATGATGACCATGTCCTCATGCAGTAAGGACAAGGAGGACAATTCCCTTGCAGGCACTAAATGGCAGCTCGTCAACGAGCAAGACGCAACCTATTATGGGGTCAAAGTAATCTACACTGTCACCTTCGGACAAAACAATGAAATGACCTTTACAAGAAATGTGGACGGTACAGATTTCGTGATGAAAGGCACCTACACCTACAAAGACGGCGAAGGAGTGGGACTGCTGTGCAATGAAGGCGACACTACCGAGTATCGCTTGACTTTCAAAGTCAACGGCAACACCTTATCGTTGAACTTCTCCTTGCGCGACATCGTGATGACCAAGGTTCAGTAGCGTTTCATTATCGCCAAGATTGTGGCCTGAGCGGAAAGTCTCCACTTAGGCCACTTCCTTTTCCCTCCACTCCAAAAAACAACGAGGGTGTCCCAAAACTTATGGGACACCCTCGTTCTTTATGGTAGGGCTGTGTATATCTATTTATTAGTAGTATTTGATGTCGCGCTCAACAATATAAACGGGAATCTTCTTGTTGTTTTCAAGCTGATACTCGTAACGGGTTACCCAGTTGCCCTCTTCATCGTAGCGGTATTCGTAAAGAGTGATAGTGAGTTCCGGTTCGTTAGGATCTTCGTAGTAGTCGAAAAGGGTAGAGCTGATGGGCTCGTTGTGTTCGTCATACTCATAGCGAATCTCTTGCACCTTCTGGCCTTTGGCGTTGAAGACTACCGTCTTGTAAATGTTGTCGTTCTCGCCATATATATATATTTCGCGACGGAAGACGTTGTTCTCATGGTCGTTGTAGCTAAGTTGGCTGAGACGACCCTGAGCATCGTATTTATAGAGCACACGGCTCTCTATCTGACGTTCCTCATCTTCGATGTATACTTCTGTAAGGATAAGGTCAGGATCGTATAAATAGTAGGTACGGCCGATAACATTCTCGTCAGGGTCGAGGATATGTTCGAGGGTGACAAGACCGAAGTCGTCATGTTTGTATTTGGTTTTGAAAATCATGTCCTCCTCGTTTGAGAGGTACGACTGGCTACGCCGTTGTCCTTTTTGGTTGTAGACGGTTTTGAGGCGCTCAAGTATACTGCCGCGGCCGGCATTGTTGGCACGGCTGTCGACCTCGTACATGACAGAGAGGACATTTTTGACTTCACCGTGCAAACCGTCGCGTTGGCAGTCGGACAACTGTTCGGGCATCCGTTGATCGTTTTTCTGGGGAGCGTTAGGGCGACGCTGAACCGCTTGGGTGGGCCGGTCATTGATACGACCACGCAGATTGTCGTTGTTTTGTGCCGCCAAACAACCTGCAAATCCCAAGAATAGAGCTATCGTCAGAACTTGCTTATTTTTCATAATATGCTTTATACTAATGTGTTGTACTTGCTTTTTAATGTATTTTTACTCTATTTTTCGAGTTCAAAGGTACAAAAAAAAACGGAAATGGAAAAAATTTAGTATCTTTGCACAGCAAAAAAAATTAAAGAAATAGTGGAAACTATTGTCCTAATCTGTTTTGTGGCCTACACTGTGCTGCTTTTCGCTGTGATGTGGTTGTCGTCGCGCAAGACGTCGGGCAACGATGCCTTTTTCCGCGGACAACGCAAATCGCCCTGGCCGGTGGTGGCGTATGGCATGATTGGAGCCTCACTCTCAGGGGTGACATTTCTCTCCGTCCCGGGCGGAGTGTATTACGGCCAGTTCACCTATATGCCATTGGTTTTCGGCTATGTGCTGGGCTATGCCGTGATAGCCCTCGTGCTTTTACCGCTGTATTATAAACTGAATCTCACCTCTATATATAGCTATTTGGAGCAGCGTTTCGGTGTGACCTCAGAGCGGACAGGTGCTTTGTTCTTCATCATTTCGAGATTGATGGGCTCGGCATTGCGCATGTATTTAGTAGTGTTTGTGTTGTATGAGTTTGTTTTCCGGGGCTGGGGCTTCCCCTTTTGGGCCATTGCCGTAGTGTTTATTTTCATCATATTGCTTTATACCTTCCGCGGAGGGGTAAAGACAGTGGTTTGGACCGACATGTTGCAGACCACCTTTCTGCTCTTGGCGGCCATCGCCACCGTGGTGGCCATTCTCAACGAGCTCGACGTATCGCTGCCCCAGTTGCTGCGCCGTTCGGCTGAAGCAGGCTATACCCGTGTCTTTGAAACCGACCCCTCGGCGGGCAAGTATTACTGGAAACAAATCCTCAGCGGCATGTTCATCACCATCACCATGACGGGTCTGGATCAAGACATGATGCAAAAAAACTTGACTTGCAAGACGCTCCGCGATGCCCAAAAGAACGTCATGACAAGCAGCGGCCTCTTTATCATCGTCAATCTGATATTCCTCTGCCTGGGAGCCGCCTTGATAGCCTATGCCCAGAGCACAGGCTTCGAGTTGGCTGTCGACGCGAAGGGAATGGTAATGGGCGACAAAATTTTCCCGTCGATAGCATTCCATTTGAGTCCTTTTACTGCCGTGGTGTTTATCATTGGCATGGTTGCCGCAGGCTACTCAAGTGCAGACGGCACCCTCACAGCCTTGACCACCACCTTTTGCTACGACTTCCTTGGCTTTGACCGCCGTGAGGATACCAAAGCTTCAGTGCGGTTGCGCCGTTGGGTACACGTAGGCTTTGCTCTGTTGTACCTGTTGGTGATAGTGGCCTTCCGACCGTTCCACACCCAGTCGCTTATCGACACACTGTTCGACATCGCCGGCTTTACCTACGGCCCATTGCTTGGCTTGTATACTTTCGGCCTGTTCACCAAGCAGAAGGTAAAAGACCGCTGGGTTCCCGTGGTGGCGGTGTTGGCACCCGTATTGTCGTTCGAATTGAAGAGGTATATGCCTCTCTGGACTGGCTATCATTTCGGTTTCGAAATCCTTCTGGTCAACGGTCTGCTCACATTCCTCGGCCTGATGGCCATACGTGAAAAGGAAAACAATCAATAAGAAATAATAAAACAGATTTATGCTTCGCAAATTACCTTTATTCATAGCTTGTGCCGCATTTTTTGCGGGATGCTATTCAGTCACCCCTGTGCGAAATGGCAACACCATGGGCGAAGGTCTTTTCTATGCCTTGCCCCGCACGCAGATTTGTGTCGACGTGACTTATCTTTATTACGACCTCTCCGAAGCGGTTTATAGCGAGTATGCCTCGGAAATGCTTGCACTCGACAATTTCGACGTGGAGAAACCTTATCGCATCCAGAATGTGCAGACCTCCTATACGGTTGCCGCCGACCCCGACAATTATTTCCTCGTCACCCCGAGCGGTATTGCTGTGCAGGTGGACAACCGCCATCTGCTCCGTGCCGTGGGCATGACCCCCAAAGAGGTGGCTGAACAGTCAGGTCCCGCCATACAGATGAGCCAAGCAACGCAGGAGGACGCCAAACTTGTGTTGCACAATGCCACGGCCGACAAAATGCTTCCCACCTATAATCTCTATGACCGCACCGACACTTTCTACGTGCGGGGCGACCGCCCGGGACAACCCTCGGGTCTCTCTACCAAGAAAGCTCCCCGTTCGTTGCGCCAACGTGCCCAGGCCGCCGCCGAAGAAATTGCCGAACTTGAAGATACCCGTGCCGACATTTCGCTCTCCGATCGCTATACCCCCGAAGGCAAACGCGAACTGCTTAAACAGCTGGAGGAAAAAGAGGCCGTGCTGATGACCCAGTTTATCGGCAAGCCCGTGGTGGAGACAGTCCACTTCTTCATCGACCCCAAGCCCACCACCGGTGCCAACGACACGATTCAAAAATCCATCCTTTTCTATTTCTCCCGCAGTGAGGGCATATGCGAAAGCGACGACTACGATGCCCTTCCCGTTGTCTGCACCTTGCGGCCGGACAGGTCAATGCAGAATGTCCGCACATTCAGCCGCAGCCAGAAGAAACTCGCCTTCCTGTTGAAAGGGAATTTCAAATACAGACTGCCTTCGCTGGCACAACTTACTCTCTCGTGCGAACTATTCGACTATCAAGTAACACTGCCCGTGGCCCAGTTCGGTCCGGTAATCGATTTGCCGCATAAGCAGTTCAAAGCCCTCTTCGACCCCACAACGGGAGCCATTGTCTATTACGCCAATTAAAAACACATTGAATTTCTATACTACCATATTGGGTTCGGGAGCCGCCCTCCCCACTGTCGCCCGCCATTGCAGCGGACAGGTGGTGAATGTGAATGGGCTCCGGATATTGATGGATTGTGGCGAGAACACACAGACCCAACTGCGCATCTACCATCAAAAGATGCAAGGCATATCCCACATTTGTATAACCCATCTCCACGGCGACCATTTCTTTGGTCTGCCGGGGCTTGTCAGCAGCATGCACCTCTGTGGGCGTACTCAGCCCGTCGATATCTATGCCCCTGCCGGCATACTCGATGCCATGTACCTGTTGATGCAGGTGTCGTGAAGCCATATCGAGTTCGAACTGAACTATCATGAACTCTCTTTCACCGAAGGGATGCAGCTGCTGTTCGAAACCCCATTATGCAGGGTGTACGCCTTTCCGCTGCTTCATTCTGTGCCTACCTATGGCTTTTTGGTTGAAGAAAAGCCCAGAGGCAACAATCCCCCGCGCCGTTATGCCTACTGCAGCGACACCACCTACATCGAGTCAATCCTGCCTTTTATCGAGGGCGTGAACCTCTTGTGCATGGAGAGCACATTCAACCAGGCCTTCACAGCAGTGGCCACCGAGAAACTCCATTGCACCACTGCCATGGCTGCCACCATGGCGCAGAAAGCCCATGTGGGGCAACTGCTGCTCACCCACATCAGTGCCCGTTTCAAAGACCCCGAATTGTTGCTTGCCGAGGCTCAGGCAATATTCCCCAACGCCCTCATTGCAGCCGACGGCGGCCGATATGAGGTAAGCTATTAATCGCAGACCGACATGCCGCAGCAATAGGGAGCTATTCTGTAGCTGTCTTTGATTCAGGTAATGTATAGAGGATAGAGTCGTTATTGTCGAGGCCGTGCATACTCCCTTCCCTCCGAGTCATTATGTGCAGGTCAAGCTGTGATGAAAGGGATTTTGGACGGTTTGTGCATAGTCCTACCTTCGCTCGTTCTCCCATCGTTCTCCCATCGTTCTCCTATTTGCAAAGGATAAATGAAGGTATATGGAATGGAGAAGTGAGGTGGACGGAGCGAACGAAAAACTATGTTTGGATTCGGGTAGTGCCATTTATCCCAAATCGGTCATTAGGGTTTATGTCAGATTAGTATCTGTTTCGAGCAGATTGGCCGCGTCGCTGGCGAAGACGTAGCGGGCTACGGCGAGACAGGGATGTGGACAAGATGCCGAAAGAAATGCTGATATGGCATAAACCCAAATCGGTCATTAGAGATTTGTAAGCCTGCATTCTTAATGACCGTCATTAGAAAATCAAGTTCATATATTGCTGTATGACAAATATTTGTTATCTTTGTATCAGAATAAAATAGGTACAA
>JAEEGH010029734.1_pt1 | contig 10666 bp, 11 predicted proteins | sample 9134181 | NCBI WGS metagenome assembly JAEEGH01 (sample SAMN16246544, study PRJNA631951) | gut metagenome | biome: gut microbiome; feature: rumen; material: DP-attached | host: Bos | place: Iran: Karaj | collected 2018-10
CGGGGAGCCGGTTCCGGCGACGGAGGATGACAGAACCGAGAGGGAGAAGAGAATCGCCGAGATGTATGAAAGATCCCGTCTCCCGGCTCTGAAGGGGGTCTTGACGGAGCTTGGCGTCGTGTGCGGCGAAGGGGTAAAGGAGGACGGAAGGCCCTGCCTTGTGTCGGTAGAAGCGGGGCACGTTGTCCGCTTTTCCTATGACTACACGATCCCGGAACTGGAACTCACGGTGCTGGTCATCAACTCTATGGACGAGGAGATTTTGATCCCGGAATATAAGAATCTCCCGCCGGTATCCGACTATGCGAAACTGTTTGCGGCGATGTAAGGGCAATATTGAGCCATTTACACAACTTTTTTAACAATGATTTAACAAAATGATGCAATTTTATCAAATTCGTTTACGATTTCTGTTTCAATATGCACATTTTTGTGGTATAATCGTTTGCGAAATTTGTAAAATTTTACTTCATGAAAAGGAGAGAAAACATGGCAAAAAAGGTGGTATTAGCAGGCGCATGCCGTACGGCGATCGGAACCATGGGCGGAGGCTTAAGCACGACTCCGGCTGCGGAGCTGGGAGCTATCGTCATCAAGGAAGCCCTGAACCGGGCAGGTGTGAAGCCGGAGCAGGTGGAGCATGTGTACATGGGCTGCGTGATCCAGGCGGGTCAGGGGCAGAACGTGGCACGGCAGTCCGCGATCAAGGCTGGTCTTCCGGTCGAGACGCCGGCAGTGACGACGAACGTGGTCTGCGGTTCAGGTCTGAACTGCGTGAACCAGGCGGCGCAGATGATCATGGCAGGAGACGCGGATGTCGTCGTGGCCGGAGGTATGGAGAATATGTCCATGGCTCCCTATGCGATCCCGCAGGGGCGTTACGGCTATCGTATGACCTGGCCGACGCAGAGCAAGGGCTGCCTTGTGGATACCATGGTCAAGGACGCACTGTGGGATGCCTTTAATGATTATCATATGATCACGACTGCGGACAATATCTGCAGAGAGTGGAACCTGACCAGGGAAGAGCTCGATGAGTTCGCGTTCAACAGCCAGCAGAAATGCAAGGCAGCTCTGGAGAGCGGCGCGTTCAAGGACGAGATCGTTCCGGTTCCGGTAAAGAAGAAAAAAGAAATGATCGATTTCGACACGGATGAAGGCCCGAGGCCGGACGTGACTCTGGAGAAGCTCGCTTCCATGCGCACGATCAATCCGGACGGCTTCGTGACCGCAGGCAATGCTTCCGGTATCAATGACGGTGCGGCAGCAGTGGTCGTGATGAGCGAAGAGAAGGCACAGGAACTCGGTGTGACCCCGATGGCGACCTTCGTGGCCGGCGCACTCGCAGGCGTACGTCCCGAAGTCATGGGCATCGGCCCGGTGGCTGCCACAAAGAAAGTCATGGCAAAGACCGGCCTTTCCATTTCCGATTTCGATATCATCGAAGCGAATGAAGCGTTTGCGGCACAGTCTGTGGCGGTCGGCAAGGACCTTGGCATCGATGTCGCAAAACAGCTGAACCCGAACGGCGGCGCTATCGCTCTCGGCCATCCGGTCGGCGCTTCCGGCTGCCGTATCCTTGTGACCCTGCTTCATGAGATGAAGAAGAAGGGCGCAAAGAGAGGCCTTGCAACGCTCTGCATCGGCGGCGGCATGGGCTGCGCCACGATCGTGGAGATGTAAACGTTATCGGGAAGGCGTTTCTTAAATGAAAAATTAATTATCGTCCTGCTTGGACTTTTTCCGGGCAGGGCGAAATACATGAAGGAGGATGATAGAACATGATAGTAGGTATTATCGGTGCCGGTACAATGGGCCAGGGGATCGCGAAGGCATTCGCATCCGTGGACGGTTATGAGGTCAAGCTCTGCGATATCAAGCAGGAGTGGGCCGATGGCGGCAAGGACAAGATCCAGAAGGGTTATGCGAAGCTTGTCGAAAAGGGCAAGATGGATCAGGCAACGGTGGACGGGATCGTCGCAAAGATCACGCCCGGTCTGAAAGAGGACCTTTGCAAGGACTGCGATCTGATCGTGGAAGCTGCGTTTGAAAATATGGAGGTCAAGAAAACGACCTTTAAGGAACTGGATGAGATCTGCAAGGAAGGCTGCATTTTCGCTTCCAACACCTCTTCCCTTTCCATCACCGAGATCGGCAACGGCCTTTCCCGTCCGATGATCGGTATGCACTTCTTCAATCCCGCAGACCGCATGAAGCTGGTCGAGGTGATCGCAGGCGTGAACACTCCGCAGGAAACCGTGGATAAGATCAAGAAGATTTCCGAAGAGATCGGTAAGACTCCGGTACAGGTCAACGAAGCTGCCGGCTTTGTTGTAAACCGGATCCTGATCCCGCTGATCAATGAAGCTGCTTTCATCAAGATGGAAGGCGTTTCCGATGTAGCCGGTATCGACGCAGCCATGAAGCTTGGCGCAAATCACCCGATGGGACCGCTGGAGCTCGGCGACTTTATCGGACTGGATATCTGCCTTGCCATTATGGACGTTCTCTACAACGAAACCGGTGACAGCAAGTACCGCGCATGCCCGCTGCTCCGCAAGATGGTTCGCGGCGGAAACCTGGGTGTGAAGTCCGGCAAGGGCTTTTATGTATATAATCCCGACAGGACCAAGACACCGATCGATGCATAAGTAAGGAGAAGGAGAATAGGAATGGATTTCACATTAGACAAGAAACATGAAATGGCAAGAACCCTGTTCAGGGAGTTTGCCGAAAATGAAGCCAAACCGCTGGCACAGGAAACCGACGAGACCGAAGTGTTCCCCCGCCAGACAGTGGAGAAGATGGCAAAGGCCGGGTTCCTTGGGATCCCCGTGCCGAAGGAGTATGGCGGCCAGGGCTGCGATCCTCTGACCTACGTAATGTGCGTAGAAGAGCTCAGCAAGGTCTGCGGCACCACCGGCGTTATCGTGTCCGCCCATACATCGCTTTGCATTGACCCGATCCTGACCTACGGTTCGGAAGAGCAGAAACAGAAATATGTGCCGAAGCTGGCCTCCGGCGAATTCCTCGGCGCTTTCGCGCTGACTGAGCCCGGCGCCGGTACCGACGCGCAGGGAGCGCAGACCAGAGCGATCAAGCAGGACGACGGTTCCTGGCTCTTAAACGGCTCCAAGTGCTTCATCACAAACGGTAAAGAAGCGGATGTTTACATCGTGATCGCCGTGACCGAAGTACAGGTAGACCCGAAGGGCCGCAAGAAAAAGAGATTTTCGGCCTTCATCGTGGAAAAGGGAACGCCCGGCTTCTCCTTCGGAACAAAGGAAAAGAAGATGGGTATCCGTGGTTCTTCCACCTATGAGCTGATCTTTGAAGACTGCAAGATCCCGGCCGATGCTCTGCTCGGCGCAGAAGGCAAGGGCTTCCCGATCGCCATGCATACGCTGGACGGCGGCCGTATCGGTATCGCGGCGCAGGCTCTCGGTATCGCGGAAGGCGCTCTTGAGCGTTGTATCGAATATACCAAAGAAAGAAAGCAGTTCGGACGTTCCATCGCCCAGCAGCAGAACACCCAGTTCAAGCTGGCCGACATGGCGACCCGGATCGAAGCAGCGAAGTTTTTGGTCTATGCGGCAGCAAAGGCGAAGGAAACCCAGAAGGTGTACTCCGTAGAAGCCGCCAAGGCAAAACTCTTTGCGGCGGAGACCGCGATGGCAGTGACCACCGAAGTTGTACAGCTCTTCGGCGGATACGGCTACATCCGTGAATACGACGTGGAGCGCATGATGCGTGACGCGAAGATCACGGAGATCTATGAAGGCACATCCGAGGTGCAGAGAATGGTCATTTCTGGCGCTCTGCTTAAGTAGGGTAGAAAATACAGGAGGAAGAGAATTACATGAAAGTAGTTGTATGTATTAAGCAGGTTCCCGATACCGCTGGCGGCGTCCAGTTCAATCCGGACGGGACCCTGAACAGAGCGGCCATGCTGGCCATTATGAACCCGGATGACAAGGCGGGTCTGGAAGCAGCCCTGCGGCTGAAAGATCAGTACGGCGCAGAAGTGACGGTACTGACCATGGGACTTCCCAAGGCTGACGATATCTTAAGAGAAGCGTTCGCCATGGGCGCGGACAAGGCGTATCTGGTAACGGACCGTGTGCTCGGCGGTGCCGATACCTGGGCAACAAGCTCCACGATCGCTGCTGCGTTAAAGAACCTTGAATATGATCTGATCATCACCGGCCGCCAGGCTATCGACGGCGATACGGCACAGGTCGGACCGCAGATCGCTGAGCACTTAAAACTCCCGGTGATCTCCTATGCAGCCGACATCAAGATCGACGGAGACTCCGTGATCGTAAAGCGGCAGTATGAAGACCGCCATCACATGCTGAAGGCGAAAATGCCCTGCCTGATCACCGCACTTTCCGAGCTGAACGAGCCCCGGTACATGACGCCGGGTGGCATCTTTGACGCTTATGACGAAAAAGAAGTGACAGTTTGGGGAAGGGCTGATCTGAAAGAGCTGGATGACGCCAACATGGGTCTTGCCGGTTCTCCCACGAAGATCGCCAAGGCTTCGGATAAGGTTCGTAAGGGCGCAGGTGAAAAGGTGGCTCCGGATACTCCCGAAGAGGGCGTTTCCTACATCATCGGCAAATTGACTGAGAAACACGTTATTTAATAGGAGGGCGATAAAAGATGAGTTTAGAAGAATACAAGGGCGTATATATCTTTGCGCAGCAGGTGGATAAGAAGCTCTCAAGCATCGCCTTTGAGCTGATCGGCAAAGGAAAAGATCTTGCCAAAGATCTCGGAACCGAAGTGACAGCGGTGCTGCTGGGCTCCGGCATTAAGGAACTGGCGGATGAGCTGGGCGAATACGGCGCAGACAAGGTCATCGTGGTGGATGATCCTTCTCTTGAGACCTATATGACCGAGCCTTACGCACAGGCTCTGACCGCTGTGATCAATGAGTTCAAGCCGGAGATCATGCTGGTGGGCGCGACCGCTATCGGCCGTGACCTTGGCCCGACGGTTTCCGCCCGTGTGGCGACCGGTCTGACCGCAGACTGCACACAGCTTGACATCGGCGACTTCCCGCTCGAACCGAAGGAAGGCGTAGAACAGAAGCACAATCAGCTTCTGATGACCCGTCCCGCATTCGGCGGCAACACGATCGCGACGATCGCCTGCCCGGACAACCGTCCGCAGATGGCAACGGTCCGTCCCGGCGTTATGCAGAAGCTCCCGAAGGAAACAGGACGCAAGGCAGAAGTCATTGACTTTGACGCAAAGATCGAAAAGAACAACCGCTTTGTGGAGATCCAGGAGATCGTGAAATCCGTGGTGACCACAAAGAACATCATGGACGCGAAGATCCTGGTCTCCGGCGGCCGTGGCGTGGGAAGCAAGGAAAACTTCAAGCTTCTTGAGGACCTTGCGGAAGCCATCGGCGGAACCGTATCCTGCAGCCGTGCTGTCGTGGAAAATGGCTGGCAGCCGCAGGATCTGCAGGTTGGCCAGACCGGAAAGACCGTCCGTCCGCTGGTGTATTTCGCGATCGGTATCTCCGGAGCGATCCAGCACGTAGCCGGTATGGAAGAATCGGATATCATCATCGCCATCAACAAGGACGAAGATGCACCGATCTTTGATGTGGCGGATTACGGCGTGGTTGGTGATCTGAACAAGATCGTACCCCAGCTGACCGAGCAGATCAAAGCGGCTATGGCAGCGAAAGCGTAAGATAGCGAAAGAAAGGAAGGAGCTGCCATGGGGTACATGGCGGCTCCTTTTCTGCGCAGGGCGCCGTTAGGAATTTTTCGGCTGACGCCGAACGCCGCCCGCGCGACGAGCAGGAGAGCCCTCCTGCTCGATTATTACAGGCCCGTGCAAGGAAATATCCCGGCTGAAGCCGGGCACGGGCCGCGCGACGAGCAGGAGGGAACCTCCTGCTCGATAGCGAAGGACAGGGCGGCGTTAGGAATATTTTCGGCTGAAGCCGGGCACGGGCCGCGCGATGAGCAGAGCGGTGTAAGGAGAAGAAAATGATCAAGGGTTTTAAGATGAAGCTCTTCCCGGGACAGGAGGAGGAGTATGAAAAAAGGCACAATCAGTTGTGGCAGGAGATGAAAGACAGCATCCATGCCCACGGGGGCAGGAATTATTCGATTTTTTTGGATAAGGAAACATTGACGCTCTTCGGAACGATCGAGATCGATGACGAAGCCGAATGGGCAAAACAGGCGGATGACCCCATCAATCGCAAGTGGTGGGATTTCATGGCCGATATCATGGAGACCAATCCGGACAATTCTCCGGTGGCAACGGATCTGCATCCGGTATTTCATTTGGATTGATATAGTACGGGAAAAATATGGACGACGTAAGAGTTTGTGAGTTATGCGGCACATTATTTAAGTACAGCATCGGGCCGGAGCTGTGCAAGGAGTGCCTTGGAAAAACTGAAAAGAAGCTGCACGAGATCCGGGACGACATGGAAAGGGACCCGGGGCTGACGCTGAGCCAGCTGTCGGAGGCGCATGATCTACCGCTTCCGTTCTTGAAGAACTGGGTGTATGAGGAAAGGATTAAATTTTCGGAACCCAAATCTTCGGAGGTGGTCTGCAAAGCATGCAAAAAACCGATCGGCTGCGGAAAATACTGCGAGGACTGTAAGACCGACCTTCTGATCGGCTTTGCGCCAGCAGAGGAAAAAAGGGAAATGCCGGATATGAAAGGGAAGATCAGAAGGAGCAGAAACAGATGGTAAAGATTGTATTTGCAACCGGAAATCAGCATAAGCTGCGGGAGATCCGGCAGATCTTAAGCGACCTGCCCTGCGAACTCATTTCGATGAAGGACGCCGGGATCGATGTTGAGATCGATGAGAACGGCACTACGTTCGAAGAAAACGCGCTGATCAAAGCCCGCACCGTGGCAGAACATACGGATGAGATCGTCATGGCGGATGATTCGGGGCTGGAGATCGACTGGCTGGGCGGCGAACCCGGGATCAAATCGGCGCGGTTTCTGGGGGAAGATACGCCGCATGAGATCAAGAACCGCGCGTTGATCGAAAAGCTGGAGGGCGTGCCGGACGAAAAGAGAACGGCCCGCTTTGTCTGTGCCGTGGCGGCGATCCTGCCGGATAAGACGGAACTCGTTGTCAGAGAGACCTTCGAGGGCCGGATCGCGCACGAACCCGAAGGGCTCAACGGTTTTGGCTACGATCCGATCTTTTACGTGCCGGAATGTGGCTGTACTTCCGCGGTTTTGAGCCCGGAAAAAAAGAACGAATTGAGCCACCGCGGCAAGGCTTTTCGGGAAATGGCTCAAAAACTAAAAAAGTTATTGAAATAAAATCATAATTTACTATAATGTTATTTAGTAGGTCTAAAGACCTAGATAATATCAATTCTACTCTGACCTGGACAGTGACTGAGAAAGGCGACCGGAGTAAACACGAATCAGGAGGAAATGAAATGGAGAAAGCGAAAAAGAAACAGGGGAAACTGAGTTTCCGGGCAGTGCTGATCTTATCGGCTCTTTTGCCGCTGCTTGCCGCAACGATAGGAGCGATCATCAGTGCGTACGTTTCAGCCACGGACATTACAACGGATATGATCCGAAGCCAATTGCGGACATCCGTGTACGTCCTGAATGAACGCCTGCAGGATATGGCAAAGGGACAGGGCGGAAGCTTTCATGTGCAGGATGGCGAGCTTTATCTCGGACTGACGAGGATCCCCGAGGATGACCCGATGGTGGAAGCGGGTCTTGATGAAGACGTTCACTTTACCATTTTCTACGGCGATACACGTTATGTGACTTCGATCAAGGATGCTTCGGGCAAACGTGTTGTCGGCACCCAGGCCACGGATAAGGTAAAACAAACGGTTCTTACCGGCGGACAGGAAATGTTCATTCCCCATGTGGAGATCGTGGGTCAGGATTTTTCCGGATACTATATACCTCTGAAGGATAAGTCAGGCACGATCTGCGGCATGGTTTTTGCCGGCCGTCCTTATAAGGATACGCAGGCGGAGATCAATAAGATGATGCTGGTTCAGATCATCGTGGAAGTCATTGTGGCAGCCTTGTTCATCGTTATCGTCCTTCTGGTCGGAAATCTGATCGTAAAGAAGGTCGGCCTGATGCAGAAATCCATCGAAAAGCTGGAAGGCGGCGATTTTATCACCGAAGTGGACAATTCCCAGAATATCAAGGATTTCGCCCGTGTCTGCATTTCACTTGAAAATATGAGAAAGAAGCTGCAGGAAACATTGCTTCGTGTGCGCCAGGGCGCTATTGACGTGAACGACGGGTCGAATAAGTCCCGCGACCAGATCGTTTCCAGCCAGGGAACGACGGCAGGCATCACGCAGGCAGTTTCCGATCTTGCAAACGGCGCCACCTCCATGGCACAGGATGTGCAGAACACCTCCGATCTGGCGATCGGCATCGGCAATTCCGTAGAGGCGGTTCTGGAAGCGGCCAATACGAACCTGGAGAAGGGGAGAAACCTGTACGAGAAGGCAAAGAGCGTACAGAAGGAACTCGAGAAGCTGAAGGAAGCCGACGAAATGACCGATACGATGGCCGGCGAAGTACAGGGCTCTGTCAACGAGACCGCCGTCGTGGTGGAAGACATCAGCAAGGCAGCGGAAGCCATCATCGGTATCGCAAGCCAGACGAACCTCCTCGCTTTGAACGCTTCGATCGAGGCAGCCAGAGCCGGAGAAGCCGGCAAGGGCTTCGCAGTCGTTGCGGACAACATCAAGGGTCTTGCCGAGGAATCGGATCAGGCGGCCAAAGAGATCACCGGCATGCTGGATAAGATCACCGCGCTTTCGAACCGCAACAAGGAACTGACCGGAAAGATCAAAGAGGATACCTCCAGCGAGTCCGTGGAAATGGCAGCGATGGACGAAGCATTCGAAGAAATGCTTTCGATCCTGCAGGAGACCGAGGAAGGAAACCAGGAGATCGTGCGTCTGGTCGGCATGGTGAACACCGCCAAGGACGACATCATGAACGCTGTGGAGAGCCTGTCCTCCGTATCCGAAGAGAATGCAGCTTCCACACAGGAAACCTCCGCATCTCTGACCATGTTGGACGAGAACATGGAGAACGTGGTCGAGGAAGCCTCCTCGCTTTCGGAGATCGCGAACAGCCTGCAGGAAACGGTCGATTTCTTCAAGGTATAATAGGCTTGTTTCAGGCAGCGGCCTGAAAGGGAAACAATGTGAATTTTGGCGGTCCGGCAGGGTTTTGTCGGGCCGCTCTTTATGCGCACGATCGCGTAAGGAAGTTTCCGGCTGAAGCCGGACGCGATCGGCGCGGCGAGCATAGGGATAAATCTCCCTGCTCGATCTGTAAGTGCGCGCAGGAGGTATTATCATGATCCAGGATATTGCACCGCATAAATTAAAGAATACGTTTGATCCGGAAGCCCGGCCAAAGAGCGGGGACTGCCTGATCTATTATCATAAGGGGGAAATGGCGGCGGATCTCACAGAAGACCGCCTGGATTTTCCGAGGGCAGGCGCGAGAGAAAAGGATCTGCCCTATCTATTTTCAATCGATGACACGGCGTTTTTCCTGGCATCGGAGGAACCGAAGGACTGCGCGATGCACCCGATGAAGGAGTTTAGAAACAGGCCCCTGCTTCCGAAGGAATATGTGTTTGCGGCGTTTACCGCCATGCATCTGGCGGAGTGGTATCAGCACCACCGGTTCTGCGGGTGCTGCGCTTCGGTGCTGCAGCATTCAAAAACCGAACGCGCGATGGTCTGCCCGTCCTGCGGCGAGGTGTATTACCCGAGGATCAATCCCGCGGTCATCGTCGGCGTGAAAAAGGGAGATTGCCTTTTGCTGACCAAATACCGCCGCGGCTTTTCTCAGAACGCGCTGATCGCCGGGTTCACGGAGATCGGGGAGACACTGGAGGAAACCTGCGCACGGGAGGTCATGGAAGAGACCGGGATCCGGATCAAAAACATCCGATATTATAAGTCCCAGCCCTGGGGCGTCGCAAGCGATCTTTTGACAGGCTTCTTATGCGAAGCGGAAGGGGATGATGAGATCCGTCCCGACACGTCGGAATTAAAAGAAGCCCGTTGGGTCCCGCGTGAGGAGATCGAGCTGCAAGCCATGGATTACAGCCTTACAAATGAAATTATGGCTGGATTTAAGAATGGGATATTATAGCCACTGATTACTTTTATTGCCAAAACACAAAATAATTCACAAGCTTGAGGAGCCGTAAATTGTAATAGTTTTTAGTTCCTTTTGTGTACTATTTCTGTTATAATGATAAGACAACTTGTAGCTGATCGGGGCAGTTCGAGTTGCTCTGAAAGGTTACGGAAATTTATGTAAAAAGGGAGGTTTTATCATGGCGAAATGGGTATGTGAAGTATGTGGATATGTTCACGAGGGAGACGAGCCCCCGGAAAAATGTCCCCAGTGCCAGGCGCCGAAGGAGAAGTTTAAGAAGCAGGAAGGGGAAAGAACCTGGGCAGCGGAACATGTGGTAGGCGTGGCAAAGGGCGCGCCGGAAGACATCATCGCGGATCTCAGATCGAACTTTAACGGAGAATGCTCTGAAGTCGGCATGTATCTTGCAATGAGCCGCGTGGCCTATCGTGAAGGATATCCGGAGATCGGTGAGTATTGGAAGACGGCTGCCTTTGAA
>JAEEGH010029744.1_pt1 | contig 10663 bp, 10 predicted proteins | sample 9134181 | NCBI WGS metagenome assembly JAEEGH01 (sample SAMN16246544, study PRJNA631951) | gut metagenome | biome: gut microbiome; feature: rumen; material: DP-attached | host: Bos | place: Iran: Karaj | collected 2018-10
CGGTGCCCCTGGATGACCAAAAGCCCCATCGCACCGGACAAGAGCCTCGTATTGAAGACCGTCACGTTGTCGAAGGTTGTGGCCGCTTCACAGGCGTTTTCATAGCCGTGCCCGATATTATCGGAAAGCGCCAGATGAATGACCTGATTCGCTTTCGTGAGCGCTCTGGCAAAGAAATCAACATAGTCCGCCACAGAGGGTTCTTTTGCACTGATCCTGCGATGGCCCTCTGCGATATAATCCATGAGCCCGTCGGCCTCGACCTCGGCTCCGTCGAGGAAATCCCCTTCTTCCGTGAAGATCCGGTATGAGATCAGCGGGATATTCAGTTTTTCCGTCGTCAGCTTCGGCAGGTCGCAGACACTCTCCGAAGTGACCAGGATCGGCAGCCGGTCCGAATGCTTGCGGAAGAGCCCCGCTTCCGTTTGCGAACTCATGACCTCCGCGTCGGTCAGGTGCACGAGCTCTTTCGGCAGGTGATGTACGAGCGCTGTTTCCAAAAGCGGCCCGGTGACCGGTTTTAAGAGATAATCATCAAAGCCCGCATCGCGGTACAGTTCCTTATTATCCGCGCCGGCGTTTGCCGTCAGAACGATCACCGGCACCTCGCGGTTCAGTCCGCCCTTCTGCGCGCGGATCGCTTTCAGGCATTCGATCCCGTCCATACCCGGCATCAGATGGTCCATAAAGATGCAGTTATACACGGTGTTCCTGGTTCTCTCCAGACATTCCTTTCCGCTTTCCGCAAGGTCGATATGGATCTTCGTATCCCGAAGGAGCTTCGCCTCCACCATCAGGTTGGCTTCATTATCATCCACGATCAGCACCTTGGCTTTCGGCGCCTCAAAGCTCTGCCGATAATGCTCTCTGGAATTAAGTGTATGGCGCGTACTTAAGCCGAGCTCGCCGAGCGAATTGTGATCGATCACGCCTTGCTCCAGGGTCATGATAAAGGTTGACCCCTTCGTGTAGATACTGTTTACCGTGATCTCTCCGCCCATCAGATCCACAAGCTGTTTCACGATCGCAAGCCCGAGCCCCGTGCCTTCGATCTGGCGGTTTTGTTCCACATCCACACGTCGGAACGCATCGAAAAGATAGGGGATGTTTTCTTTCTTGATCCCCATGCCGGTGTCCGAAACGGAGAACAAAACCTGCACCCGGTCCGGCTTCTCTCCGGCCGTGCACTGGACCTGCAGCGTAACGGAACCCTTCTCCGTGTATTTGATCGCATTGTTCAAAAGGTTGATCAGGATCTGTTTGATCCTTATCTCATCCCCGTAAAGGCGGCGCGGTATGTTGACATCCACGTCGATATGGAATTCCAGCCCCTTCTCCCGGCACCGCGCCCAGATCAGGTTCACGATCTCCGAGAACAGCTCTCCCACATCATATTCCACCGGTACGATATCCATCTTCCCGGATTCGATCTTGCTCATATCCAGAATATCGTTGATCGTCGTCAGCAGCATCTTGCTGGCGGCCTGGATCGTCAGAGAGTTTTCCGCCACTTCCGTCGAGGTTTCCTCTCTGAGCGTCATCTCATTCAACCCGATGATCGTATTGATCGGGGTGCGGATCTCATGGCTCATGCTGGAGAAGAACCGGTTCTGGCTGCGGTTCAGCTCTTCGATCTCTTCCTTCTGCCGTTTGGTCTGCGAGTTTTCCTTCTGGAACACACGGATCAAAAACGCCACGATGAAGAACAGCGTACACCCGACGGCGATCAGGGATGCGATCGAATCGAGGTAGGCAGTCTTGGTGTTGTGATAGATCAGATACGTCGGATGCTGATATGCGATCAGATAACAGGCGATCGCTGACGCCGGGATGGTCAGCATCATAATGTATCGTTTCTTCCCCTTCAGGTTGATCCCGACATACATGAAGGAATAGGCGTACCAGATCGGGGTGCAGCCGTTGATCCCGCCGCCGGTAAAGAACTCGATCGGAAGCAGCACAAAGACCAGAACAACCGTTACGATCAATGCAACAAACTGAACCCTGCCGGTTTTCATGGCAACGATCAACATGACCAGCAATCCGACCAGCCCGATGCCAAGCGCAAGGAGCTTCAAAAACGGTTCCCCGATGCAGATGTCCCAGATAAAGATAATGCAGAGCACCGTGAACGACGTGACCGACATCAGAAGGAAGGTCCGATCGCTCAATTCCCGTTCGGAATCCGTAACGTAATCAATGAACTTCTTCAGCATTTCAGGCACCTCCCTTCTGAACATCGTCATAAAGGGCACGGATGATCTCCGCGGCCGAATTCATATCAAAGTCTTCGATGTAGTTCATGGCATCCTTAAAGATCTCCTTGATCGGTGTCTCGCCGTATGTAAACTGTGAAAGATCGTTCATGATGCGTTCCGCCTTCTCCGCTTCGAAGGTACTGAGCGCTGCCAGGATCTCCGAAAGCTTCTCGCCAAAGACCGCCGGATCGAGCGGCACCAGTTCTCCTTCTTCCGCTTCAAGCTGCGGCTGGATCGCTTCTCCGATCATTTCCGAAATCGCCTGATAGCTTAAGATGAGGTTATCAAAACCGGCTGCAAGGACTTCCGTATCCTCATCCTTAGCCGCGATCTCCTGTACCAGAGCCAGCTCGGAAAGCTCGTCCGCGCCGACCATCTTCGCTGAGCTCTTCAGCGCGTGGACGCGGATGCGGTATTCGCTCCACTGTTTCCGTTCAAAGTCGGTCTTCAGTTCTTCGATCTTCTTCGGCGCGCTCTGATTGAATTTACGCAGCAGATCCGCATAGAACGCGCGGTCTCCGCGGCAGAAGTTGATGCCGGACGAAGTATTTAAGCCCTGCGCTGCCAGGAGCCGGATCGGGTCGACGGTCATGCCGGCCATCTGTTCCTTCGCCGCCATGATGAAGGCTTCCTCGTCCAGATCCGCGATCGCATACCGCAGGAAGTGCGCCGGCAGGACCTTGCGCAGCACTCTCTCCAGTTCGAGATATTCGACCGGCTTGCTTACGAATTCGTCGAACCCTTCCTTCAAGAACATCTCTCTGGCACCGGATACGGCATTCGCGGTCAACGCCACATACGCCGGCTGCTTCCGGTCCTCGAATTCCTTCTTCAAAAGCTTCAAAGTCTCGACGCCGTCCATTTCCGGCATCATGTGGTCCAGGAAGATAATGTCGAATTCCTTATGTTCGCAAAGCCGGATCGCGTCCATTCCGCTGATCGCCGTGGTCACCTCCATGAGATAGCTCTTGAAGATGCCGTTTGCGACGAAGAGATTCATATCCTCATCATCCACCACCAGGGCCTTTACACCCGGGAATACGAGCTTCCTGCCGTCGATCAGCAGGCTTTCGTCCACATTTTCATCCGAGTTCATGGTATTTGCGATCGCCAGCGAAAACGCCGGTTTTTTGATGAGGACGAAGTTCTTTCCGGGCTTGATGGAAAGCGTATCGTCGGAGATGATGATGATCTTGATCTCCGGATCCATCGTCTCAAAGAAGGCCGGACTCTCTTCGTATTCTTCCTTTGCAGTAAATACATGGGTCACATGATAGGTATCCAAAATCTGCCGGAAGCCTTCCAGGCTGTTCGTGCGGTGGGCCGAAGTGCCGAGGCCCTCCACCAGGTTCTTGATCATGCAGTCATAGAAGTCGCGGACCTCCGCCACCTCATATTTTTCGGTCTTGATATAACATACGTTGCAAAGATCATCCACGCCCTTCACAACAAGGCTCGGCCGTTCATCCGCGATCCGCTGCGGGATCGAGACCATGACCGTGGTGCCCTCGCCTTCCCTGCTTTCAAGCTGCACAAAACCGCCCATGGCTTTCACAAAACCATAGACGATGGGGAGCCCTAAGCCAATGCCGCCGGCGCGCCGGCTGCGGCTTGAATCCGATTGGTAAAACCCATGAATGATCCGGGCCATGTCTTCACTGTTGATCCCGATTCCTGTATCGCGGATCTGGATGGTCAGGTTCACGCCGTAATCCTTCGGTATGCTGGTAATACGGACATAGATCCCGCCGACGCGGGTGAATTTGATGGAGTTATCCAGGATATGGCGGATGATCTTTTTGATGCGGCGCCCGTCGCCGATGAGCTTGTTGGGCACACGCGCGTCAAGGTCAAAGAGCATGTCCAGACGGTCCTTCTGCTCCATGATCCGAAGCTCTGTCACAAGGTCATTGATGATCGAAGAAACCTGATATTCTTCACTGGTTAAGATGAGCCTTCCGGTATCGATCTCGGTATAGTCAAGGATGTCGGCGATCTGCCCCATGAGGCGGTCTCCGGCCTTCTGGATCGATAAAAGGTCCTTTTGTTTTTCAGGGTCGTTTTCATTGCCAAGCATGACGGAGGTGATCCCGGTGACCGCATTGATCGGCGTTCTGAGTTCATGGGAAACGTTGGTTAAGAAATCCTCCGTGCGGTTATTCACATCGGAGAGCTCATCGATGATCCGGTCGTAATTCTTTCCTTCATCTTCGTGTTTCCGGATCATAAAGAGGCAGAGCCAGTAAACTTCAAGCAACATACCGACCTCGATGGCGATCTTCCCGACCACGATGTCTTCTGTTCGATAACCGGTGAAATGAAGCAGCATATAGAACGCAAAATAGACGATATACGTCGCGAACTCAAGATGCACCGCGGCCTTTTCATTCGTAATGCCGAAAAGGAACATGACCGTGACGATCATCAGCGGAACATCATAGAACGTATTGGAATGGATCCCGTAATAGAAAATGCCGAACGCGGCAAACGCAGAATAAATGATGATCCGGATGCGGGATGGGACTCTGTCGGTAATGTGGATCCACCAGACCGCTACTGTCATAAAAAGCAGCACCGGCAGCGCAAAAAGCTCCCAGCCCCACAAAAAGATAAGCACACCAAGACAGATCGACATCCCCGTGAGCGCGATCACGATCACGAGGTGGACGAGCCTTTGTATATCTTTTTCCCCCTCTTTTCTCGGCATGATAAGCCCTGCAGCCCCCTTTGTTTTTGTTTTACTTCTCCCTCATTTCGTAGTTCGGATCTTCCGACATCATCTTCAGCATGATGTCTGCGAATTCCGGATCGAACTGAGTTCCCCTTCCCTTTTCGATCTCACTGCGAACCGTCTCCTGTGAAAGCACGTCGCGGTAACTCCGGCGGGACGTCATAGCGTCATACGCATCCGCCACCGCAATGATCCGGGCCGGTTCCGGTATATCTTCCCCTGCCAGTCCGTCCGGATAACCCGTGCCGTCGTATCGTTCGTGATGCCATCTGGCGCCGGTCTTTAATTCCGGGAATTCCCGGATATTCTGCAATATCCTCGCCCCGAGCACCGGATGGTTCATGATCTGTTCAAACTCATCGCTTGAGAGCCGCGCCGGCTTATTGATGATGGAATCCGGTATGCCGATCTTCCCCACGTCGTGCAAAAGTCCCATCATGTATATATTCTCAAGCTCCTTTGCGGAATAATATCCCGTGCGTTTTGCGATCTCACGGGCGTATTCCGCGACTCTCGTGGAGTGGCCGTTCGTATAGGTATCCTTCGCGTCGATCGCGCCCGATAAGGCCTGTACGATCTCCAGAGAGATCCTGGCAAGCCGCTCCTGCTGGCTCACCACTTCCTTCGTCTTTTCCTCAACCTCTTCCGAAAGGTTGTTCTGAAGATGGATCAGATGAATGATGTGCTGCACACGGATCAGCATGACCTCCGGAACAAACGGCTTTTTGATAAAGTCCATGGCTCCGGCATTCAGCCCCGCCTTCTCGGTCTCCGTGTCCTCATCTGCGGTCAGATAGATCACCGGGATCTTCCGGTAATCATCATTCTCTCTCATTCTCTTCAGCGTTTCAAACCCGTCCATGCCCGGCATGTGGACATCCAGAAGGATCAGGTCCGGGCGGTTCGTGCTCAGAAAGTTTAACGCTTCTTCCCCGGATTTCACGCAGCTCACGCGCATTCCTTCACCCACCAGGATGTGGCTGGCCATTCGAAGGTTCGCTGTATCATCATCTACAACAAGCACCCATTCACTCATGTAAGCTCCTCCGGAGAAAGGATTTTTGCATCTCTCCAGACTCTTTCCAGATCGTAAAACTCTCTGTCCTCATCTGAAAAAATATGTACAATGATCTCTTTATAGTCCAGAAGGATCCAGGTGGAACGGTGATCTCCTTCCTTTCGCATTCCGCTGCAGCCAAGCCTCCCCAGCGCCTCTTCCACGGCGTCCGTCATGGCAGAACGCTTCGCGGGGTTCTCTCCGCTGGCCACCAGAAAGTAGTCCGCGATCGGAGAGATCTCCGAAATATCAAGGATCTTTACGTCCCTGGCTTTTTTGTCCGCAAGTGCTTCATAGGCGCTTTTCGCCATTTCCTTAGCGCTTATTTCCATTCGTTTCTCCGTTGATCAAAAGGTCAAAAGCTTTCCATGTGCGTTTGGTCGCGGGGTCCGTTTCCCGGTCCGTTCCCTTCAGATATTCCAACGTATCGGTCAGAATGCGATACATGCATAAGTCAAGATCCGTAAACGCCAGCGGCCGGACCTCGTCGAGATTCGGCGCTTCCATGCGTCCCGGTTCGATATAGTCCGCGATGAAAATGATCTTATCCAGCGTGTTCATTTTCGGCGAGCCTGTCGTGTGCGTACGGATCGCGTGCCGGATCTCCCGGCTCCTCACTCCGTATTTTTCTTTTGCAAGAAAGGCCCCGAGCTTCGCGTGGATAAGAGACGGATTTTTTAACTCCACCTGTTTCAACGCGATCTTCTCTTTTTTGCAGATCGCGATCTTTTCCGCGTGCGGGATGCACTTCGCGCAGTCATGAAGAAGGCCCGCCATCATTGCCTTGTCGATGTCCTCTCCATGCGCCATCGCAAGGGCTGCCGCCGTATAGACCACGCCCTTCGTATGCTCCCAGCGCTCCTTGTCCAGCGCTTTCTTTACTTTCTTTCTTACGCTCCGAAACTGTTCCGTCATGCACGCGACTCCGATGCTTTTTCACACCGCCAATAATAGTATATTTCAGGACAGCAAAAATCAGGCCCGATAAAGCCCCTTATTCTCAATATACTCTAATACTCGTTCCGGCACAAGATAGTGAATGGATTTTTCTTGTTTTATTCTTTCCCGGATCATGGTCGAGGAAATCTCCATCGACGGAAGTGAGAAAAAAGAAATGTCGGCGTCAAACTTTTCCCGCAGAAACTCTGCCTGTTTTCGCGCCGCTTTTTCATCCATTTCCCCGCGGATCGTCACCGCGAGATGCAGGTATTTTGCGATGATCTCCGGGTGTACCCAATGGTCAAAATACCCGAGGCTGTCCCCGCCCATGATGAAATAAAAATCATCATCGGGAAAGCGATCATGAAGCCGCTCCGCCGTCCGGTACGTGTAGCTCTTCTCCTGCGCTTCCACTTCAAAAAGAGAAAGCTCAAGAAGCGGATTTTCTTCCGCCGCCAGAGAAAGCATGGCAAGGCGGTCCTTTAGCGGCGTAAGTCGGCCTTCTTCTTTATGCGGCGATTCCCCGGTCGGCATCAGAAGCACCTTATCGAGCGATAACTCCCGACAGGCAAAGTCCGCGAGCATGAGATGCGCGATATGCACCGGGTCAAATGTCCCGCCGAGGATCCCGATCCTGCTCATTCCTTTTTCCCTGCTTTCGGCAGTTCGATCTTCGGGTCCTTTTTATTCGGCTGATACAAAACGATCTTCCTTCCGATGACCTGCACGACGGTCGCGTTCGTGCGCTCCGCGAGAGTCTCCGCCACTTCCCACGGCTCGTCCTCACAGTTTTTCTGCACCGCCGCCTTGATGAGTTCTCTGGCCTTTAACGCCTCCCTCGTACTCTCTGTTACTTCCGGAGAGCAGCCGGCTTTTCCGATATAAACAACAGGGTCTTCCGTCTGTGCAAGACTCTTTAAATACGCTCTTTGTTTGCTCGTGAGCTGCATCGTTCCTCCTTTATGCGCAGGAATTCGCAGAGGCAGGCGCTTCGCACTGCGAATTTCGCGCGGGAAACGCTTCATCAGCGTTTCCCAACTAAGTTTCTTTTAAGTACTCAAATTCCAGCCCGTAAAGCCGCACCGTGTCGCCCTCTTCGATCCCTCTTTTTTCGAGTTCCTTTAAGATCCCCTGGTCTTTTAAGAACTTCTGGAAAAAGAGGAAGCCTTTTTCGGATTCCAGATTTGTATACCCGAGCATCTTGTCGATCTTCGGTCCCTCCACGGTGAAAGCTCCGTCGTCGGCGCGACCGTATACGATGCCCTCGCCCTCTTCTTCCTTTTCCTTCCCCGGGAAATACTCCTGTTCATAGACTGCAGGCTCGGTCTGTTTCGTGGTCTTTAAGAGCTTATCCACGCCAAAAAGCAGTTCCTTTACGCCCTGCCCCGTAGCCGCGGAAATAAAGAACAAAGACACGCCGCGTTTTGCGGCATAGTCCGTAAGCTTCTTTCGGATCCCGCTGTCCTTCGGGACGAGCTCCGCCTTATTTGCGGCCAGCACCATGGGTTTACGGATCAGATCCTCGCTGAAGGAGGAAAGCTCGTTCTCGATCGTTTCGATGTCTTCGATCGGATCCCGTCCTTCAACAGAAGCAATATCCACCACATGGATGAGAACCCTGGTCCTTTCAATATGCTTCAAAAATTCATGGCCGAGTCCCGCGCCCTCGTGTGCTCCCTCGATGAGCCCCGGGATATCCGCGCAGACAAAGCCGCCGTCCGGCAGATCCACCACGCCAAGGATCGGATGCAGCGTTGTAAACGGGTAATCCGCGATCTTCGGATCGGCGTTGCTGATCCTCGAAAGCAGGGTCGACTTCCCGACGCTCGGGAACCCCACAAGCCCCACATCCGCCAGAACCTTAAGCTCCAGAAGCACCTCCAGTTCAATCGCCTCACCGCCCGGCTTCGCGTACTTCGGCGCCTGCATTTTCGAGGTCGCGAAATGCTGGTTGCCGATCCCGCCTCTTCCGCCGGTCAAAATGATCTCTCTCTTATGCTCGCCGGACATATCCATGATGATCTTCCCGGACGCGGCGTCTTTAAGGATCGTGCCTTCCGGCACCTTCACCACGAGGTCCGTCCCCTTCTTTCCGTGGCAGTTCCGTTTCCCGCCGTCTTCGCCGTTTCCGGCCACCCATTTTCTCTTATGGCGGAAATCGTTCAGCGTATTCATTCCCGGATCCACCTCGAAAATGACATCGCCGCCCTTGCCGCCGTCTCCGCCGTCCGGGCCGCCCGAAGGCACATATTTTTCCCGCCTGAAACTCACATGTCCGTCCCCGCCCTTGCCGGAGCGGATGATGATCTTTGCCTTATCACAAAACATAAAAAATTCCCTCATAAAGAAAAGAGGCTGCTCTTCGCAGCCCCTTCTTTTTCACTTACTCCGTTTTTTCGTATACCGAAGCCTGCTTTCTGTCTCTACCCACACGTTCGAACCGTAAGATCCCGTCCTTGAGGGCAAACAGGGTATCGTCTCCCCCGCGGCCCACGTTCACGCCGGGATGGATCTTTGTCCCTCTCTGGCGATACAGAATGTTGCCGGCTTTCACGAACTGTCCGTCCGCTCTCTTGGCTCCTAAACGCTTGCTTTCGGAGTCACGGCCGTTCTTGGTGGAACCGACTCCCTTTTTATGCGCAAAAAACTGAAGATTCAACTGAAGCATCGTCTTATTCCTCCTTTATGCTCATGGAAAGATACTTCTCTCCGTATTCGCTCTGCACGCCCTTAAGCCCGAGCGCCAAAGCGTCCAACAAAACCCTTCCTTTTTCCGAGATCTCATCTCCCAGAAACCGAAAAGAAAGTCTGCCTTTCTTTTCCTCGCTCTCCGCTGAAAAAAGATCCTCTGTAAACTGCTCCACCGCGTTCACGGTGTTGATCCCAAGCATCGAGACTGCCGCGCACACCACGTCTTTTCCCGCAGCGTCATAGCCGGCATGACCTTCCAGCGTAAAGCCGATGATCGTTTCTCCTCTTTTCAGGAGCTCCGCCCTTATCATCAGGCGTTGATCTTTTCGATCTTAACCTCGGTAAAGGGCTGTCTGTGGCCGTTCTTCTTGTGATAGCCGGTCTTCGCTTTGTACTTGTAGACCACTACCTTTTTGCCTCTGCCTTCCTTTACCACGGAAGCCTGAACCGTCGCGCCTTCCACGGTCGGAGTCCCTACCACGAGACCATCATCCTTTCCTACGGCGAGAACACGATCAAATTCCACTTTTCCGTCTTCTGAAGCAAGCTTCTCGACCTTCAGCACATCTCCTTCGCTGACCTTGTACTGCTTGCCTCCGGTTGCAATCACTGCATACATTTTCTGGCACCTCCTTAAATTGATATGGTTGGTGCACGCCGGCTGCGGTGCTGTTTTCCGAAAACAGTCTTAATGAACCTCGCCGTGCGGCATACTTCGTTATTCTACGACACATAACCTCCTGTTGTCAAGAGATATCTTCCTCGGGCCGCAAGCGGAGGCCCGCCACAATTGGCTGCCAATATCTTCCTCGGGCCGCAAGCGGGGGCCCGCCAAACAGTCAAATTGCAGCTTCCAGAATACTCCCTACGCCTGTTCCTGGAAGATCTTGCGGTACTCCATGGCCTTCTTCGCGCCCATCCGTAAAAATGCGGTCTTCATGTTTTCCTGGATGGTTTCTCCCATCACATTCAGGAAATCCTTCACCT